>Ga0105047_10000299_pt1 | contig 79088 bp, 58 predicted proteins | sample MAT04_FD_78384 | JGI IMG/M metagenome (GOLD analysis project Ga0105047, IMG submission 78384) | Freshwater microbial communities from Lake Fryxell liftoff mats and glacier meltwater in Antarctica - MAT-04 (megahit assembly) | ecosystem: Environmental > Aquatic > Freshwater > Ice > Liftoff... | reverse complement strand
GCTCGGAGGATGCGGCGCCGCGCAGCTTGCGATCAAGACGCCGGTCGCGAACCAGTGTGCGTCGATCGGCTTGAGGGGCTGCCCCGAGCTCACCGACGCCGTGATCGAGTACATCGGCGGCGACAAGGCCGTGGCCGAACAGAAGCTGCGCGCGGCCGCGGCCGCGAACACGGCCGACAAGCTCAAGGTGTTCGCGAACGCGCTCAAGCCCATCGGAGCGAGCATCGGCGGGGAGACGGGAGCGGCGCTCGAAGGACTCGCGGCCGTCCTGCTCGAGGAGCATCCAGGCGACGCACCCACGGCCAAGGCGGGCGGGGGGCTCGTGACTGCGTCGGCAGCGGGTCGCGCCGGTGCGCCATCGCCGGGCGGAGGAGCTGCTCCACCGAACATGGTCGTCGACGAGCTGCGCACCTCCAGCGAACGCGTTGCGACGAACGCTCACCTGGCGACGTGCGGGGGCATGTTCGCCTCCGACCCGAAATGCGCGCGCGTGCGCGTGTTCGTCGGCCCGTTGGTCGTGACGAACGCGTACACGAGCGGCGGCTGCCCCGACGAGCTGTTCCTGCTCTCAGGTCGCTTCGAGAAGCCGCACTGGCTGCTCCTGAATCAGGTGGGAGCCGTGATGAACGTCACGGGGCAGTTCATCGTCGAGGACGGCGAGGAGCTCTTCGCGGGCGTCCGCACGACGGGCGCCGCGCCGAAGGACGACGTGAAGTGCACGATCACGTGGTCCGGCTTCCGGCCGCTGTCGGCGCCGACGAAGAAGGGCGAGCGAAACCTGGACGACTAACCCGCCGCCGTCCCTCACCGCCCCCGCACCTCGCGCGCGATCACCGTCAGGACATCGCGCACCTTTTCGACCTCCCCCGCCAGCGCCTTCCGCTCGGCACCGTCGAGGTCCGCGTGCAGCGCGCGCACCTTCCTGAGGACCGCCGCGCCGCCGAGGCTCTCGTGGATCTTCTTCATGCGACCGATCAGGAGCGGCGCCGTCAGGCGGACGCTCGGGGCCTCACCCGTCTCTGCGAGGAGCTCGCTCACGTACGCGGTCGTCTTCGTCTGCGTGAGGTTGAACTTCGTGACGTGTTGCGCCGCGTCGCGGAGGCGGCGGTCCTCCCGCAGCGGCAGGAGGAGCTCCTTGCGGCCCGCGTCGAGGCCGCGCCACGTCTGGTCGGTGATGCGCTTGTCGTAGGCCGCGAGGCGCACCGCGATGAAGAGCATGCGCCTGCCGATGCGGAGCGTCGGGCCGCCCGCGCGACGAACCAGCTCGAGCCAGACCGGGTTCTTCGTCCGGTCGTCGAGCGCCGCCGCGGCGTCGTCCGCGAACACCACCTCGAGGAGCCAGCGCCCATACGCCGAGACCTTCGCCTCGACCTCGTCCGCGAGATCGGCGCCCAGGCGCAGGGCTTCGCTGAACACCTTCTTCTCGGCCGCGTTGAGCCGCACGGGCGCGCCCCCGTGCTCCGCGCGGACGAGGGCCGAAGGACGTGACGGCAATTTCTTGGAGGGCTTGAGCATGCGCCAAAGAATATCGACGGCACGGCCACGGAGAAACCCATTTTCGATGCAGTCTGCATGCTCCAGTACTGGCGCCAGTACTGGAACGAAGTGCCTTCATTTGCAGGCTATTTGTCGCCGACGTCCCGCGGGAATTGGGTGCGCTTCTCCGGATGGGCCAACGCGGCGCGCGCGGCGGTCAGTTCACTGGTGAACGTCGCTCCGACACCCGAGACGACGCTCACGCCACTGCGGCGACTCCCAGCATACGGCGCGAGTGCGAGGCGACACGCGGTGCTCGCCCGCTCAGCCCTGCACGAGCGTCGCGAACCGCTCGAACAGCGCGCCGGTCATCGCGTGCTCCAGGCGCCACGTGATGCCGATCGGCCGATCGCCGCTGGCCGCTGGCCGCCTCGAGGACGACCGGGCCCAGGAACGCGTAGGGCGACTCCGGATCGCTCCGCACGAACAAGAAGAACGACCAGCCGTTCTGCGGGCTCTCCAGATAGCGACGCCCCGAGGGGCGGGAGATGCACGCGGCCGACTGCGTCTCCCAGTGGAAGAGCGTCGGGCTGATCGCGTAGTCGCGATCGCGCGTCGTCGGAGAGAAGCTCGACCCGGATTTGTCGAGCGTGACGAAGAGGGTCTCGCGCTTCTCGTCGGGGAGGCCGAGGATGCCAGCCTGGGGCGCGACCCCCTTCTTTCCAGGCATCACGAATCCGACCGCGGCCACGATCTCACGGCGCTTGTAGTGGCGATGCAGCGCGAGCGGCCACTCAGCGACGGGATCCGTTTCGTCCGCGAGGCCGATGCGTTCCGTCAGCACGTCGGAGAGCTGCGAGAGCTCGTCGCGGATGGGCGCGCGGTCGAAGAGCCACTTCGGGACGTCGGCCGCTTCGCGCAGAATGCCGCGTTCGTTCAGCTGGAAGTCCACCATCGAGAGGCGGCGCGCGTAAACCGGATTAGCCGCGGCCTGCTCGGCGCCCGCCGCGTTCTTCCAAAGCAAGAGTCGCGTCGCGTCGTCCGTATGGAGGAGCCGCTTCAGGCGGCCGCTCAGGTCCTCCGTGTCCTCGTCGATCTTTTCTCCGATACCGGCGTTCGACCGGAGCGTCGACCAGCCGCCCGCCCTCTCGTAGACGTCGTCCACGTCGCGGCCGGTCTCGTCGAGGAAGTGCCCGAGCGTGACGCCACTCCCCGCCTGTGCGCTCGCACCAGCAACCTGCCGGAGCTCCGCTGCCAGAATCGCGGCTGTCGCCATCGCGCGCTTCAGCGACTCGAGGACGCGGCCGCGAACCACCTGATCGAGCTGGAATACGCACCCGCTCGGCAATTACGGGAACCCCTCCTTCACGGCCCTTTCGAGCTTCCCGCGCGGGATCCCGGTGATCGCCGCGTACACGTTGTCGAAGCGAAACTCCGCGCGATGCTGGCCGCCGCCATGAACTCGGCATGCTCGACAGACGCGCAGAAGGCGAGCGCGCGAATCGAGCGCGGATCGACGACGCGTCGGCGCAGCTGCTCGACGATGAGATCCACGCGCAGGTCGTTGCCCGTGTAGAGCGTCGAGAGGTCGTCCTTCTGGTAGCCGTGCCGCGACCACCGGACCTTCGCGAGGTCGGTGCCTGCCGCATCAGCGAGGCCGTAGTACTCGAACGGGACGAGTAGCTGCCGGTCCAGCGCGTGCCAGAGCCGAAGCTCGGCGGCGATGCGGCCATCGAAGTCCGGCAAGAGCGACTTGCCGTCGGCGCGCTCGGGAGTCGCCGTGAGGCCGAGGAGGATCTCCGGCCGGATCACCCGCATCACCTCCTGGTAGGAGTACGCCGGCGCGTGATGGCGCTCGTCGACGACGACGAACCGAAAGTGATCCGCAGCGACGCGGTCGCGAGGTTGGCGGAGCCGACGTACGCCGTGTGCAGCTCGGAGCTTCGCTCGAAGAGCCACGCCTTCGCGTGGAGACGAGTGCGCCGGACGTCGTAGGAGATGCGGACCTCGGCACCGGCAAGCGCGGCGAGCGCTTCGACCGCTCGCACCTCGGTGGTTCCCGTGAACACGAGGTGAGAACGCGGATGCGCGCGTTGCGCCGCGCCGCCGCTTCGAGTTCGTCGCGGACGGCACGGACGCCGCCCAGGGTGATGAACGCGGCGAGGATGTCGATTCGGTCAGCCGAGGCGATCTCACGCGAGAGCTCGTGGCCGAGCGCGGGGTCCTTCGGCGCGCGGGTGAGCAGCGTCGTGGTCGAGAGCGGCGACGCGGGGCGAAGCGGCGGCGCGGTGCGGTACACGGAGCGGAGAACGCGCGGCGGCGCGGCCACCTCGGCCGCGCGAGCCTCGGAGTCGGGCGCGAGCTCGGCGAGGCGCGCGAGGAGCCCATGCGTGATGGTGAGCTGGTCCTCGATCTTCGATGTGGCACGTAGCGCGGCTTCCAGCTCGCGAGCGAAGTGACGCGAGAGCCACGCCGGGAGATCGGCGCGCTCGATGTCGCCAAGCTCGGAGCGAGCCGGCGCGGACGCAGAGACGTCGCGCTCGAGGAGCTGCGTGAGGAGGTGCTCGTAGATCCCTTCGGGGAGAGGAGAAGGCACGACTTCACGCTACGTGATCCGAACCCTCATCGGGCGGCGGCGCATCGTTGCGGTTTACCGAGACGCGACGCGTGACCACGGACCGGTCGACGAGCGCCGGAGCTTGTACCGATACGCTCCCCTCCCCTCCATGTCCCTCCACCCTGCCGGCGGCCCGCGCCCCACCTCCTCCGAGGCCGAGCGCATCTTCTACCGCGCGCTCATCGCCGGGCTGCCGAAGGGATGGTCCGCGTGGCACTCGCTGCGCGTGCGTGCATACCGATGCGGGACGGGCAGCGCGTCACCTCCCCCGCACCTCCCGCGCGATCGCCGTCAGCACCTCGCGCACCTTGTCGATCTCGCCCGCCAGCGCCTTGCGCTCGGCGACATCGAGCTCCTCCTGCAGCGCGCGCACCTTCTTCAGCACTGCCGCGCCGCTCAGGCTCTCGTGGATCTTCTTCATGCGCCCCATCAAGAGCGGCGCCGTCAGGCGCACGTTCGGCGCCTCGCCCGATTCCGCGAGGAGCTCGCTCACGTAGGCGTTCGTCTTCGTCTGCGTGAGGTTGAACTTCGTGACGTGCGCTGCGGCGTCGCGGAGGCGGCGGTCCTCGCGGAGCGGGAGGAGGAGCTCCTTGCGGCCCGCGTCGAGGCCCCGCCACGTCTGGTCGGTGATGCGCTTGTCGTAGGCCGCGAGCCGCACCGCGACGAACAGCATGCGCCGGCCGATGCGGAGCGTCGGGCCACCCGCACGGCGGACGAGCTCCTCGCTGATCATCACGCGACGTGTCGTCGCGGACTGGTTCAGCGCGAGTGGGTCGCGTCGAACCGCTCTCCTCGCCCTTGTCGACGTCGTGAAGCGCGCGCTCGACGCCGAGGTCTCGAGCTCATCCCCCGTGCTGCTCTGGGAACATCTCGCGAGGGCGCTCGATCATCTCCCGCGCGATCCGCTCGAACGCGTCGCGCTCTGCGTCGGGGACATCCCGGAGGAGATCGCCGAGCATTGCTTCGCGGGCTTCGGGATCGCGGGTCACCGCGACGTTCCAGAGGAACTGCGCGAGCGTCAGGGCCTGCTGCGTCTCCGCCTTGGAGCGATCCGTCGACTCGATGAGCGGCTCCGCGAAGTCGAGAAACTGCTGCGCCGGCCCCGGTCCGGCGTCCTTCTGGCGGAAGTAGTCCTCGGCGAGCGCGAGCTTCTCGCGCGAAACGCCGGCGCTCGCCACGATGCTCGGGCTCGCGGACGCCCTCCCCAGGCAGCACTTCTTGTACTTCCTTCCGCTCCGGCAGGGACACGGATCGTTGCGCCCGACCTTCTGGCCGCCCGCATGGACGGACTGCGCGACGTGCTGCCTCCAGGATTCGTCGAGCGCGTCGACGTGCGCTCGCAGGTCGTCGCCGAGCACGCCGCCGAGCCGCTGGTGGGCATCGAGCAGCTCGCTCAAGTCGTGGCGCCAGAACGGGTTGGAGAAGTTGGGCTCGAAGTCCGCAACGGCCTCCGTCATGAAGGAAAGCGCCCGGTCGTCGCCGTAGTCCGCGAAGTACATGGCGCCGAACACGACGTCTTCGTCGAACACGTCGCAGATGGCGTCGAAAATGCGTTCGTCCTTGACCCCGAGCTTCGCGAGCACCGCGACGAGCGCGTACGCGACGTCCCGTTCATCGGCATCCTCGAGGCGAAGGAGCGCCGGCTCCAACACCGCCGCGCCAAAGTCGGGGAGACGACCCATGAGCCTCGAATTGATGACGTTGTCGAAATCCGTCTCGACGAGCACGTCGAGCATCGGCTCGACCGCCTCCGCCGCCCTCAGGTCCGCGAGCAACTCGACCGCGTGGATCGGTGGCCAGCCCTCGGCGGGCGACTCGCTCATCCCGAGCGGCTCGTCCTTCACGATCTCGATGAGCGGCAAAACAGCCGCGGCGCCCAGCGCGAGGATCTGCGCGCGAAGCTCGGGAGGGAGCTTCTCCTTCGTGGTTCGGAGCTGGTCGATGGGCGTCACGCGTTGAGAAGAGCACGATGAAGGCGGAACAGGTGCGTGGTGCATGGCTGCATCTCAAGGACACCGGCTGGATCTGACCGCTTGTCCTCCCTCGTGCTGGGGCGCGACCCGCGGCTCACCTCGACGGATCTGCTACTCTTCGCGGATGCTTCCGCACGCTCGACCGCAGGGCAAAGGGCCGCGACCGGCCGTGACGTATGTGCGCCCGCCGGTGCCGCTCCACTTCCCGACCGAGGCCGAGATGCCCGAGACCAAGCTCCACCTCGTCCTGCGAACGTTCCTCTACCAGCTCCTGCGGTTTGCGTTCGGCGAGTCGTGCTCCGTGGGGAGCGATCAGTTCGTCTACTGGCGCGCGAGCGACCCGAAGACGTGCCTCGCCCCCGACGCCTTCGTGAAGCTCGGCACGAAGGACGCCAACTTCGACACCTGGAAGACCTGGGAACGAGGGACGCCCGAGCTCGCCGTCGAGATCGTGAGCGACAGCGACCGCGCGGTGTGGGACGACAAGCTCGAACGCTACCGCGACCTCGGCGTGCGTGAGCTCGTGCGCTTCGACCCCGAGGCTGAAGCCGGAGCGCGCCTCCGCATCTGGGATCGCGTGCACGAGGATCTCGTCGAGCGAGCGCTCACGACGGAAGTAGCCGAGAGCTTCGTCCTCGGCGGCCGGTTCTGGGTGCTCGGCGACGTGGAGGGCGGCCCTGGTCTCCGCCTCGCCGAGGACGCGGCCGGACAGAACCTGCTTGCGTCGGCCCTGGAGGCAGAGGCCCGCGGCCGCGAGGCAGAGACGCGGCGGGCGCAGGATGCCGAACAGCGCGTGCGCGAGCTCGAGGCCGAGCTCAAGCGCCGAGGGTAGCGCGCGCCTCGGTCGAGCCGCGCGAGCACTCGCTCACCCGCGCGGGCGCGCCCCCTCCAGCAGCAAATCGACGAGCCCCTCGAGGTAGACGTCGGAGGGTTCCGCCGCTCTCACGAAGACGCGATGGTGGATGCTGCCCGCGAGGGTCGTGAGGAGGAGCTCCGCGTCGACCGACGGCCCGATCTCGCCACGCTCGCGCGCCCGCTCCACGATCCGCCTCGGGATCTGCATCTTCTCTTCCCGGATGCGCTCGAGGACGCGAGAGACCTCCGGATCGTTCCGCTCGACCATCATCATGCGAGAGATCGCCTGGCCCTCGGTGCTCGTCATGATGCTCCGCACGTGACGCGCGCTGGCGAGGAGATCCTCGCGGAGGCTGCCGGTCTCGGGGACCTCCTGCGAGCCGCACATCATCGACTGCAGGAGGTCGAAGAGGAGGTCCTCCTTCTTCGGCCAGCGGCGATAGATCGTCGTCTTCGCGACATCGGCTCGAAGCGCGACGTTCTCGATGCGCATGGCGCCGAATCCGACCTTTGCGATCTCCTCGCGGACCGCATCGAGGACGTCGCGAACGACCGACTCCCCCCGATGTGCCTTCACTCCGCAGCCTCGCCCGCCTCGCCTGCCCCACCCAGCGCGGCGAGCTCGGACTCGCCGCGATCGACCACCTCGCGGCCCGCCTTGCCGCGCGACATGCGCGCGCGAAGGCTGTCGATCAGGCTGTAGAAGACCGGCACCGCGAGCAGGGTGAGGAGGAGCGACATGGTCTGGCCGCCGATGACGATGCTGGCCGTCGCGCGGCTGAAGCCGGAGCCGATGCCCTTCGACACGATGAGCGGCAGCATGCCGGCGACGAACGCGATGGTGGTCATCAAGATCGGCCGGAGTCGATCCTTGTTCGCCTGCATGAGCGAGTCGAAGTGGTTCATCCCCTGTCGACGCAGGTGGTTCGTGTGATCGACCTGGAGGATCGCGTTCTTCTTCACGACGCCGAAGAGCACGAGAAGGCCGAGCATCGAGAACATGTTGAGGCTCTGGCCGAACAGCTTCAGGGCGATGAACGCGAACGGAACCGTGAGCGGTAGCGAGACGAGGATGATCAGCGGGTACAGCCACGACTCGAACTGAGCCGCGAGGATCAGGTACATGAAGACGAACGCCATCACGAGCGCGAGCACGAAGCCCGCCGCGGTCTCGGCCTGCGAACGGCTCCGGCCGGTGGGCTGGAGGCGATAGTTGGCCGGCGGATGCAGCTCGGCGAACTTGCTGTTGATGTATCCGATGACCTTGTCGTCGCCGACGCCCGGGGCCGCGTTCGCGAGCAACGTGATCTGTCGCTCGCGGCCGTAGCGATTGACGCGAGAAGGCGCGCTGCCTTCGCGCCACTTCACGACCGAGGAGAGCGGCACGTTGCCCAGCCGCGTGGACGGCACGTTCATGAGCGAGAGCGCGGAAGCATCGACGCGGTACTGGCCTTCCGCGCGGATGCGGATGTCGTATTCCTCGCCGCCCTCCGGGTAGGTCGAGGCCTTGAGCCCCGCGACCGACATCTGGAGTGTGGTGGCGACGTCCGCCACGCTCACGCCGAGATCGGTCGCGCGATCGCGGTCGATGCTGACCTTCACCTCGGGACGGCCCGGCAAGTTCGTCGTGTCGACGTCGACGGCGAGCTTGGACGCCCTTAGACCCTTCGTGATCTCGTCGGCGTATCGTTCGAGCTGCGAAAAATCTGGGCCGCTCATGACGAGCTGGATGTTCTGGAGGTTCGAGCCGACCGAGAAGTCAGGCACCTCGGCCACGTTCACGCGCATGCCGGGCGGCATCTTCGAGACGACCTCGTCGCGAGCGCGCGCCATCGCCTGGAACTGCGTGATGTCTCGCTTCTCCGGGTCCACCAGGTCGACGTAGATCTGCGAGTAGTTGCGGGTGTGGGCGTCGTCCTCGGCGACCGTGATGAGGATGTGGGCGACACCGGGGAGCTTGCGGAGATCGACGGCCGCGCGCTCGGCGATGAGGAGCGTCTCCTCCGAGCTCGTGCCCTCCGGCGCGCGAACCGTGACCTGGAATTTGGCCTTGTCGTCCTCGGGCAAGAAGCCGGCGGGGAGCGACTTTGCCACCGGCACGCACGAGCCGAGCACGGCGCCGCAGGCGAGCACGATCACCCAGCGCCGCTTCAGCGAGAAGCGCAGCATCGCGAGGTACGCGCGCTCGATCGGTCGATAGAAGGCGTCGACGAACCTCGTGAGGAGGTTGTTCTTGTGCGGTTTCAAGAAGCGCGCCGACATCATCGGCGTCAGCGAGAAGCTCACGAGGAGCGACACGCCGACGGAGAAGGCCATCGTGTAGCCGAAGCTCTTGAGGAATCGCCCCGGGATGCCGCCGATGAACGCGACCGGGATGAAGACCGCCATGAGCGAGAGCGTCGTCGCCATGACGGCGAGACCGATCTCCTTCGTGGCTTGCACGGCGGCGGGGAACGGCTTGACGTGCTTCTCGTCGATGAAGCGCACGATGTTCTCGAGGACGACGATCGCGTCGTCGATGACGAGACCGACGGCGAGCGCCAGCGCGAGCAGTGTGATGACGTTGAGCGTGTAGCCCTGCACGTACATCAGCCCGAACGTCCCGATCACGGACACGGGGATCGCGACCGCGGCGATGATCGTGCTGCGGATGTTTCCGAGGAAGAGGAGCACGACGAGCGCGGCGAGCACCGAGCCGAGCACGAGGTGCTCGGTCACGGAGTTGACGCTCGTCCGGATGGTCTGCGAGTTGTCGCGGATCATCACGAGCTCCATGCCCTTTGGCAGGGTGCTTCGGATGGCGTCCAGCCGCTTCAGGATCGCGTCGACCACCTGGATCGTGTTCGTTCCGCCCTGCTTGACGATCGAGAGCGCGACGAGGTCTTCGCCTTCGTAGCGAGCGATGCTCTCGAGCTCCTTCTTGCCGTCGACGACGGTCGCGATGTCGGAGAGCCGGAGGATGCGACCGTTCGAGGCGCGGAGCGACAGGCGCCCGATCTGCTCGACGGAGCTGACGCGGCCGTCGATCTTGAGGGTGACGCTCTTGGGACCCGATTCCAGCGAGCCGCCCGGGGTCACGAGGTTCTGCGACTGCAGCGCGCGCATCACGTCGACCGGCGTGAGGTTCTCGGCCCGGAGGGCCAGCGGGTTCATGAGGATGTTGATCTGGCGGTCGCGCCCGCCGATCGCGTTGACCTTGCCGACGCCGTTGATCGACTCGAGCTGACGGCGGACCTTCTTGTCGGCCGCCTCCGTGAGCTCGCGGATGTCGAACTTCTGTCCCTTCGCCGCGCGAACGCCGATGAGGAGAACGGGGGACGCGCCGGGATCGACCTTCGAGACGATCGGCGGGTCGATTCCCTTCGGCAGGTTCCTCGTCGCCTGGTTGATCTTGTCGCGCACGTCATTGACGGCGGACTCCGTGTCCTTCTCGAGCTTGAACGAGATGATGACCTGCGAGACACCTTCGCTCGAGATCGAGTTCAGCTCGTCGATGCCGCTGATCGTGTTGACCGCGGACTCGATCTTGTCGGTGATGTCGATCTCCACCTCTTCGGGTGAGGCGCCGTCGAGCCGCGTCGTGACGACCACGATCGGGATGTCGACGTTCGGGAACTGATCGACACCGAGACGCCCGTACCCGACCACGCCGAGCACGACGATCGCGAGAATGAGCACCGATGCGAACACCGGGCGCTGAACACAGATTCGCGCGAGCCATTGCATGAGAGCTCCTGACTACTCGACGCGAGCGCCGTTGATGAGTTGGTCGGCATTGGCGGTCACGACGGCCTCGCCCGCCTTGACGCCCGACTCGACCGACAGGCGACCGTTCGATTCCGGTCCGGTCTGGAGGACGCGCTCTTCGAGGCGGCCCTCCTTCACGACGAACACGCGCCGCTTGTCTTGCCGCTCGAACACCGCAGAGAGCGGGACGGAGGGCAGCTTGCGCATGCCGGTCGACAGCGCGACGTCGGCGAACATGCCGGGGAGCAGCTTCTTGTCGCCATTGTCGACGAGCGCCTCCACGATGAGGTCGCGCGTGGCCGCGCGCACGGCCCCGGACACGAACCGGACCTTTCCGTGGAAGGTCTGGTCCGCGTACGCCGCGACGGTGAACGTCACGTCGGCGCCTTGCTTCACCTCCCCGACGCTCGCCTCCGGAACGCTGAACTCGAGGCGGAGCTCTGCGCTCTGGGCCAGCGAGATGACCTTCGACTGGGCCTGGACGTACTCGCCGACATCGACGAAGCGCTCGGCGACGATGCCGGCGAACGGGGCGCGGATGGCGCCGTCGCCGACGTTCTTGGCGGCCGTGCTCTGGCGGGCCTCCGCGGCCTTGAGCCCGAGCTGCGCCGTCTTGCATTTCGCGGTGACGTTGTCGTATTCGGCGCGGCTGATCGCGCCCGACGCGACGAGCTGCTCGGCGCGTTTGCAGTCCGCCTGGTTGATCTCCCCCTGCGTACGTGAGGTGTCGACCTGCACGCGTGCCTCGGCGAGCGTGAGCGCGGCGGTGCTCGTGTCGATCTGCGCGACGATCTGACCGGCCTGCACCTGGTCGCCGCGCTCCACGAACGTCTTGGTGACGCGACCGGCAGCGTTCGCGGCGAGGTCCGCCTCGCGCATGCCCTTGAGCGATCCGGTGAGCCGGAGCTGGATCGGGACGTCGATCTCGGTCGCAGGCGCGCTCGCGACATGGATCGCGGGACCGGAGGCGTCGTCCCCCGTCATCGACGCGCCGCCGCCGCTCCGCTTGCACGCCCCGAGGGACGCGCCGAACATCGAGACCGAGATGGCGGCGACGGCCGTCGCCCACGTAAATCGCATGGGCGATAGGATGCACTTCGCTACTCTTCGTTGCGAACATTCTTTTATGTAACGACATCCATGCGTTACGTAGACATTCCGGCAGAGGTTGGCCGAAAGATGGCCCCTGACGACGCCCACGAGACCCGATTCGGTCTCCGGCGGCGGCCATCCCGCGCCGGGATCCCGACGGACGATGCGGCTTGCCGAGCGCGACGAGCCTCGAACAGAGACGACTCGCGTCGGCCATCGCCCTCAGACGGAGCGAGATGATCTCGGGCGTCATCGGCGCCATCGTTCGCCGCCGAGACGCTCAGGGCATCCGGAACCCGCGCACCCACGCGGCAGGCTCGAGGCCCTTCTTGCGGCAGCGTGCTCGAGCTCCGCGCGGAGGCCGTCTCCGGAGGGCACGACGAGGAAGCCGGTCTGCGCATCGCCGACCATCAGGCACTCCCCGCGCTCCGCCAGGTAGAGCGCGACGAGCAGGCAGAGGCACGCATCGAGGCCGCGCTTGGCCGCCCGGGAGGGCGCATCCTTCCGGTCACCCCTGCGCGAGCGTCGCGAACCTGTCGAACAGCGCGCCGCTCATCGCGTGCGCGAGCCGCCACGTGATCCCGATCGGCCGATCCCCGCTCGACGCCTCGAGCGTCACCGGACCGAGGAACGCGTACGGCGCATCCGGATCGCTCCGCACGAACAGGAAGAACGACCAGCTGTTCTTCGGGCTCTCGAGGTAGCGCCGCCCGCTGGCGTTCGACACGCTCGCGACCGACTGCGTCTCCCAGTGGAACAAGGTCGGGCTGATCGCATAGTCGCGGTAGCGCGTCGTCGGAGAGAAGCTCGACGCTGATTTGTCGAGCGTGACGAAGAGGAGCTCGCGCCTCTCTTCGGGGAGCATGAGGATGCCGGCCTGCGGGGTCACGCCCTTCTTGCCCGGCTTCACGAAGCCCACCGCGGCGACGATCTCACGCCGCTTGTAGTGGCGATGGAGCGCGAGCGGCCACGCGGCGACGGGGTACGTCTCCTCCGCGAGCCCGATGCGGTCGCTCAGCACGTCGGCGAGCTGCGAGAGCTCATCGCGGATGGGCGCGCGCTCGAACAGCCACTTCGGGACGTCCGCCGACTCGCGGAGCACCCCGCGATCGTTCAGCTGGAAGTCGACCATCGACAGACGGCGCGCGTAGACCGGGTCGGCCGCGGCGTGCTCGGCACCGGCCGCGTTCTTCCATACGGAGAGGCGCGTCGCGTCGTCGGTGTGGAGAAGGCGCTCCACACGGCCGCTCAGGTTCGCCGTCTCCGCGTCGATCGCCGCTCCGAGGCCCGCCTTCGACCGGAGCGTCGACCAGCCGCCCGCCCTCTCGTAGACGTCGTCGAGGTCGCGGCCGGTCTCCTCGAGGAACTGGCCCAGCGTGATCTCGCTCCGCCTCCCCGCCCCCGCCACCTCCCGGAGCTCGCGCGCCAGGATCGCGGCGGTCGCAACGGCGCGCTTCAGCGACTCGAGGACGCGCCCACGCACCACCTGATCGAGCTGGAACACGCAGCCGCTCGGCAGGTACGGAAAGCCTTCTTTTACGGCTCTCTCGAGCTTGCCGCGAGGGATCCCGGTGATCGCCGCATACACGTTGTCGAAGCGAAACTCCGCGCGATGCTGGCCGACGAAGTCGAGGATCAGGCAGGACGTCTTTCCGGCGAAGAGGCGGAGCCCGCGCCCGGTCTGCTGCACGAAGAGCGTAGCGCTCGTCGTCGGCCGGAGCAGCAAGAGCGTGTCGACGAACGGAAGGTCGACGCCCTCGTTGTAGAGATCGCATGTACAGAGCACGTTGATCTCACGCTCGCGGAGCCGTCGCGGCGCGCTGACACGCGACTCGGCGCTCGAGTCTCCGTGGACGACGTCCGCCGGGATGCCACGCGCCGTGAGCGCGCGCGCCATGAACTCGGCATGCTCGACGGACACGCAGAACGCGAGCGCGCGGATGGATCGCGGGTCGACGACGCGACGGCGCAACTGCTCGACGATGAGATCGACGCGCAGCTCGTTACCCGTGTAGAGCGTCGAGAGATCGTCCTTCTGGTAGCCCTGCCGCGACCATCGCACCTTCGCGAGGTCGGTCCCCTCCGCGTCGGCGAGGCCGTAGTACTCGAACGGCACGAGGAGCTGCCGATCGAGCGCGTGCCAGAGCCGGAGCTCGGCGGCGATGCGTCCGTCGAAATCGGGCAGGAGCGACTTGCCGTCGGCGCGCTCGGGGGTCGCCGTGAGACCGAGGAGGGTCTCGGGGCGGACGACCCGCATCACCTCCTGGTACGACTGCGCCGGCGCGTGATGGCACTCGTCGACGACGACGAACCGGAAGTGATCAGGGGCGACGCGCTCGCCGAGGCTGCCGGCCGCGCTCTGGATCGTCGCGAAGACGTACTCCCATTGCTCGGGCACCTGGCCGTCGACGTAGAGCTCCCCGAAGGCGCCGTCGCGCAACACTTGCCGAAACGTGGAGAGTGCTTGCTCGAGGATCTCGCGACGATGCGCGAGGAAGAGGAGGCGCGGGCGCGTGGAGCTGCGCTCGCACGCGCGCAGGTAGTCGAATGCCGCGATGACCGTCTTGCCGGTGCCCGTCGCGGCGACGAGCAGGTTGCGATGGCGACCGTGAAGCGCTCGCTCGGCGGCGAGGCGGTCGAGGATCTCGAGCTGGAACGGAAACGGCTGCAGCATGAAGAGCGACACGACCGTGGGGCTCGAGCTCTCTCGCTCGGCCTGGAGCGCGGCGCGGAGGCGCTTCTTGCACGCGTCTGATGACGGATCGTAGGGCTCGAACTCGGCGTCGTTCCACAGGCCCTCGAACGTGCCGCGAAACTTCTCGATGACGCTCGGCAGGTCCGCGGCGCAGAGCTTCACCATCCACTCGAGGCCGCTGCCGAGCGCGGTGGCCGTGAGGTTCGCCGAGCCGACGTATGCCGTGTGCAGGTCGGAGCCTCGCTCGAAGAGCCACGCTTTGGCGTGCAGGCGCGTGCGCCGGACGTCATACGAGACACGGACCTCGGCGCCAGGGAGCGCGGCGATCGCCTCGACCGCCCGCACCTCGGTCGTCCCGGTGAACACGCTCGTGAGCACGCGGATCCGCGCGTGGCGCCGCGCCGCCTGCTCGAGCTCCTCGCGAACGGCGCGCACGCCGCCCATCGTGATGAACGCGGCGAGGATGTCGATCCGGTCCGCCGAGGCGATCTCGCGGGAGAGCTCGTGCCCGAGCGCTGGGTCCTTGGGCGCGCGCGTCAGCAGCGTGGTGGTCGAGAGCGGCGACGCGGGGCGAAGCGGCGGCGCGCTGCGGTACACGGAGCGAAGCACGCGCGGCGGCGACGCCACGTCCGCGGAGCCCGCCCCGGAGGCGGGCGCCAGCTCGGCGAGACGCCCGAGGAGACCGTGCGCGATGGCGAGCTGGTCCTCGATGCTCGATGCATCGCGGAGGGCGCTCTCGAGCTCCCGCGCGAAGTGGCGGGAGAGCCAGGCCGGTAGGTCCGCACGCTCGATCGCGTGCAGCTCGGAGACCGCGGGCGCGGCGGCGACCGCGTCGCGCTCGAGCAGCTGGGTGAGGAGGTGCTCGTAGATCCCTTCGGGGAGAGGTGAAGGCACGGGTCCACGCTACGCGATCGCGAGGATTGCCTGTGACCACCGGTTCTTGCAGGGCGGCGTCCTGAGCTGGCGTACTGAAGGCCACACGTGAGTCGGGTTGGAGGGACGGTGGCTTCGAGTGACTCGCGGGTAGCCCCCGCACAAGCCTGCGGGAAACCGAGGTGGCGCACTCGGCACCATGTCGAGTCCCTCACCGAAACCGCGCGACATTCCCCATCGCCCCGCCAGCGACCGCACTCCCTGAGGTAGCCTCTACCCGTGCCCCCGACCGCTCTGGCTCCCGGCAGCATCTTCGCGACGGACTTCCGCGTCGTCCGCACGCTTGGTGAAGGCGGCATGGGTGCGGTCTACGTCGCCGAGCAGCTGAGCACCGGCAAGCAGCGCGCGCTCAAGACCATGCACCCGCAGTTCGTGGCCGACGCCGGGCTCCGCGAGCGCTTCGCGCAGGAGGCGAGGATCGGCGGGCGCATCGAGAGCGAGCACGTCGTCGACGTCGTCGCCGCCGGCATCGATGCGGCGACCGGGATGCCCTGGCTCGCGATGGAGCTCCTCAAAGGAGAGACCGTCGCCGAGGCCGTGGCGCGCGGACGGTTCGCCGAGCCGCGGTTCGCGATGGAGTCGCTCCTGCAGCTCGGCGAAGTGCTCTCCGAGGCGCACGCCGCGGGCGTCGTGCATCGCGATCTCAAACCCGAGAATCTCTTCCTCACCACGACGAAGCGCGCAGATACGCCCTTCGTCCTCAAGGTGCTCGACTTCGGGATCGCCAAGCTGCTGTCGGAAGGAGCGTCGAGGGTCACCGCCGCGATCGGCACGCCCATGTGGATGGCGCCCGAGCAGACCGAGGTCGGCGCGCCGATCACGCCCGCAACGGACATCTGGGCGTTCGGGCTCATCGCGTTCTTCGTCGTCACCGGTGAGTCGTACTGGCGCTTGAAGGTGGACGGTCGCGACGTGTCTGGAGCGGCCCTGCTCCGTCAGATCGTCCTCGACTCGTTGCCCCCCGCCGGCGAGCGCGCGGCGCAGCTCGGCTTGACGACTCCCCTTCCCACCGGCTTCGACGCTTGGTTCGCGCGCTGCGTCGCACGGCAGCCCGTCGACCGATTCGAAAGCGGCGCCGCGGCGCTTCATGGGCTCCGGCAGCTGTTCGAAGCGTCGTCGCCCTCACTCTCGGCGACCGTGCCGGCCGACCTCGGGCTCGCAAGGACGCAGGCAGCGCTCACACCTACGCCAGGCATCGGTGCGACGTTGCCCCTCGCGCAGACGCCACGGCCGGCTCCGCCGCCGACGCCGGCTCCCTCACCCGTGGCCACCACCGACGGCGGCATCGCCGGCGTCACCCCCGCGCCCTCGTCGCCGAAGCCACGCTCTCGTCGAGGCAGGGCGACGCGCGCACTCATTGCGGTCGCTCTGCTCGTGGGGCTCCGCCTCGTCTACGGGGCCGCGACGCATGGCGGTGCGAAGCAGGGACGCGACGGGAAGGCGACGAGTGTCGCGACTCTCGCGTCCGCGTCCGCGTCCTCGCCGGCGTCGGCACTTCCGCCGAGAGCGACGCTCGTGCAGCCGCGCGATGGAAGGCTCTTCTCGTCCACGCCCGTCGAGCTGAAGTGGTCGCATGCCGAGGAGGGGGCACGCGAGCACGACATCGAGGTCGTCCGCGGCGCTGGCACCACGAAGAGCGAGCAGGGGCATTCTCCGCCCGGCGTCTCCTACGTGATGTGGCCGTGGCCGGGCGAACGCGCGGAGCCCGGCGGCTATCGATGGCGCGTGCGCGAGGCGGGCGCCGGCTGGAGCGAGTGGGCGACGTTCTCGTTCTACCCGTCCGTGCTCGACCGCATCACCGACCAGAAGAAACTGCGCGTCGGAATGGAGACGACCTATCACGAGCCGTTCGTCTACTACGACGCCCACCAGAAGAAGGTCGTCGGCTTCGACGTGGACCTCGCACAGGAGCTCGCGGCGCGCCTCGGCGTGACGCTCGAACGCGTGTCGCACGAGTGGAAGGACCTCTTCACGGGCATCGAGGAACGCGAGCTCGACGTCGTCCTCTCGGCGGTGACGATCACCAAGGAACGCGCTCGAAAGTATGGCTTCTCCGATCCCTATCTGCGCACGGGTGTCGTCGTCACGACGCGCATGTCGAGCGAGCGCATCACCGCCCCCGGCACCGGCAGGACGATCGGCGCGCAGCGCCAGACGACGGCTGCCCAGACCGCAAAGCGTTCGTTTCCGCAGGCCACGGTTCGCGAATACGACACGCTCGACAGCGCCTTCGCCTCGCTCGCGCGCACGGAGATCGACGCGCTCCTGTCGGACGAGGCCGTCATGCTCCCCCGTGCCGAGGTGAAGGCAGGCGGCTATCGTGTCGACAGCGCACGCCTGACGGACGACGCGTACGGGGTCATGCTGCCGCTCGGTGACGCGCCGCTCCGGGTCCGGGTCGATGCAATCCTGAAGGAGCTCGTCGCCAGCGGACGGATCGCGGAGCTGAAGAAGACGTACGGCATCCGCTGAGGGCAGCCCGAGCTCACGCTCCAGGTCGGCGCGGCCTGCGACGCGAGCTGACGCACTCGGTACGCCACCCCCTCGGCGGCGATGGCGACGTCGCAGCGCAGGTGTTGCTCTGAAGGGCGGAGGCGAACATGTTCCCCACGCGCACGCAGACCCTTGGAGTCGCGATCTTCCTCGGCGGTTGCACGACGACCGTGACGCCCGCGCCCGCGCCCGCGCCCGCCTCCGACGGCGGCGAGCCCGCACTCGACGGCGGCGTGACCGACCCCGTCGCGACCGACGCCGCCGCGTGCGTCGGCCCAGGTGGAGACTGTCGCGCCGACGCCGATGCTTGCTGCAACGGCACCACGTGCGTCTTCGACGCGACCGACCCATCGAAGGCGGTGTGCGCGACCACATGCCTGAAGGACAGCCAGTGCAACAGCGGCTGCTGCAAGGTGCTCATCGAGGGCACCTCCGCCGTCTGCGCGCCGGCGAAGTACTGTGCGGGCAACTGTTCGGCGCCCGGCCAGGATTGCCGCACGCAGGCCTGCTGCGCGAACGCCACCTGCGTCACGTCGACGGTCACCGGCACGAGCTGCGCCGCGCGATGCGCCGTCGGCTCGCAGTGCGCGAGCGGCTGCTGCGCGCCGCTCGACAACACCGGCGAGCTGGTGTGCTCACCACAGACCTTCTGCCGCTGATCTCGGAGGCAAGGTCATGAGCTCGACGGGCTCCGGCGGCGATCACCCCCGCCTACGTCGCGGCCCTCCCGCACCTGGCGCGGGCCACCCCTCGCGCTGTCCGGGACAGCCCTACGTCGCCGCGAAGTCCTTGAAATCCCATGCTCGCGCCTGCGGCACGCGGGGTGCTCTCGGCGGACATGGCTGCACGATCGGATGGCGCTAGAATCGACGGCGTGAGCACCTCACGCGCGGCCTCGCTCCGTCATCTCCGTCCCGTCCAGCCGCTCCGTTTTCCGGAGCAAGAGCCCGACGAGGAGCGCATGGGACAAGGGCGACGTCACCGGCACCTCTGCGAGGCGCTCTACCAGATGCTCCGCGCCGTCTGCGTTCCCGAGCACACCGTCGGCGCGGACCAGTTCGTGTACTTCGACGCCGCCGCGCCCAGGCGCTGCCTCGCGCCGGACGCCTTCGTCACCCTCGGCGTGGGCGACCACGACTTCGATTCGTACCTCGTGTGGGAGGAGGGGACGCCCGACGTCGCCTTCGAGGTCCTCAGCCCGAGCGACACGCCCGAGCGCTGGACCTTCGAGGAGAAGCTCCGTCGCTACCACGCGCTCGGCGTCCGCGAGCTCGTGACCTTCCACGTCGATGCGCCGGAGGGAGAGCGCCTCCGCATCTGGGATCGCCTCGAGCAAGACCTCGTCGAGCGCGAGGTGACGGGCGACACGAGCCCGTGCGTCACGCTCGGCCTCACGCTCCTGATTGGGCCTGTCGACCAGTATCCGACGGGCCTCCGCCTCGCGCGCGACGCGGAGGGTCGCGATTTCGTGCTCACCACCGACGAGCAGCGCCTCGCCGCCGAGGCGCGCGTTCGCGAGCTCGAGGCGAAGCTCGCCGCCGCCCGCCCGAAGCGTACGCGCTGAGCTGCGTCATATCCCGTCGCACCTCGACACCTCGTGGATACCCGTCGCCCCCGTCAGGCGCCGTCGCGCGGTCTCGACGTGATACGCCGCTAGTGAGGTAGATCGTGCACGTTCACCGATCCGACAGGGTGGAGTCGCTGGTCGAGGCGCTCGCGCGCAGCGTCGCCGAGCCGCTCTCGTCGCCGTTCGTCGCGGAGACGATCCTCGTGCCGTCGCGCGCGCTCGGCGTCTGGCTCTCGCTCCGCCTCGCCGAGCTCCACGACATCTGGGCCAACCCTCGCTTCGTCACCGTCGACACGTTCCTCGACGAGCTCCACGAGTCCGTCTCCGGCGCCAGCGGCGACAGCGAACGCTTCACCCACGACGGCCTCACCTGGTCGATCGCCGGCGCACTGCCCGGGCTCCTCGCGAACGACGCGTTCGCCAGCGTCCGCGCCTACCTCGAAGACGACCACGACACGACGAAGCGCATCGCCCTCGCACGCAAGCTCGCCACGACCTTCCACGGTTACCTCACCCACCGCCCCGAGCTGCTCGCGGCGTGGGAGCGAAGCGCCGAGACCCCGAACGACGCGACCGAGGCCTGGGAGGCCTCGCTATGGCGCGCGCTCGTCGAGAAGCACGGCACCGACCACGGCGCACGCCGCAACGCGACGCTGCTCGAGTCCGTTCGCGCATCGAAGCCCGCCGGCATCCCCGAGCGCCTCTCCGTCTTCCTGCCCGAGTCGCTCACCGCGACCGCGCTCGACCTCTTCCTCGCGCTCGCGAAGCACGTCGACGTCCGCCTCTTCGTCCGCCGCGGCACCCACGCCCTCGCCGACTCCCTCGGCGCACGCGGCCGCGATCTCGCCGCCGCCATCGACGAACGCCCCTCCATCACCTCGCACGACGAGCCATCCACCCCTTCCACTCCGTCGATCGCCGTCCACGCCTGCCACGGCCCGATGCGCGAATGCGAGGTCCTCCGCGACCAGCTCCTCGCCGCGCTCGACACCGACCGCACGCTCGAGGCGCGCGACATCCTCGTCCTCTGCCCCGATCTCGAGCGCTACGCGCCCGTCATCGACGCCGTCTTCGGCACGAGCGAAAGCACCAAGGGCTTCATCCCCTATCGCATCGTCGATCGCTCCGCCCGCCGCGGCTTCGCCGTCGTCGAGGGCTTCCTCGCGCTCCTCGACGTCGCGCCCTCACGCGCGACCGCCACCGACGTCGTCGACTTCCTCGCCCGCGAGCCCGTGCACTCACGATTCGGTCTCGACGAGAACGAGATCGACATCGTTCGGCAATGGGTCGCCGAGACCGGCATCCGCTGGGGTGAGGACGAGGCCCACCGCACCGAGGTCGGACAGCCCGCCTACCGCGCCAACACCTGGCGCTTCGGCCTCGACCGGCTCGTCCTCGGCTACGCGATGGGCAGCGAGGACCACGCGATGTGCGAGGGCGTCCTCCCCTACGACGACGTCGAGGGCACCACCAGCACGACGCTCGGCGGCTTCGCCACCTACTGCGAGCAGCTCTTCACCGTCCGCAAGATGCTCGTCGGCCTCGCTCCCTTCGCCGCCTGGCGCGATCGCCTCGTCGACGCCCTCCCGCGCCTCTTCAGCGCGCCGTGGCAGACCGAGTTCCAGCACCAGATGATCCGCGAGGCCCTCGACGCGCTCGTCGCTCGCGCCTCCGAAGCGGGCTTCACCGACGAGGTGCCCCTCGCCGTCGTGCGCGACGCGCTGGCCGCGGATCTCGACGACCGCGCCTCCGCCCTCGAGAACGCGCCCGGCGGCATCACCTTCGCGTCCTTCACCTCGAGCCGCTGCGTGCCCGCTCGCGTGCTCGTGATGCTCGGCATGAACGACGGAGCGTTCCCCCGTGCGCCGCGCGCCGACGCCTTCGACCTCGTCGCCATGCGGCCCCGCCGCGGTGACCCGTCGACACGCGACGCCGACCGCCAGGCCTTCCTCGATGCCCTCCTCTGCGCCCGCGACCGCCTGCTCGTCACGTACATCGGGCAGAGCATCGCGAACAACGCCGCGCGGCCGCCCTCCGTCGTCGTCAGCGAGCTCGTCGATTCGCTCGGCGACAAGGGTGGGCCCGTGGTGCTCAGGCACGCGCTCCACGCCTTCAGCCCCGACTACTTCGGCGACAGCACGGACCCACGCTTGTTCAGCCACGCGGCCGCTCTCTGCGACGGCGCACGCAGCATGCGCGCCAAACGCGTGGACTTACCCCCCTTCGTCGAGCGGCCCTTCTCGCCGCCGAGCTCCGAGCGCGCCGTCACCCTCGACGCGCTCGCACGCTTCTTCGAGCATCCGATGCGCGCCTTCGTCCAGACACGCCTCGGCGTCTATCTCGGGCGAGACCTCGCGCCCCTCGAGGACCGCGAGCCTCTCGAGCTCGACGCGCTCGATCGCTGGAAGCTCGGCGCGCCGCTCCTCGAGCGCGCGCGCGACGGCGAGGAGCTGCACGGCGTCCCGCCCGACGTGCTCGCCGAGGGCGTGCTTCCGCTCGGCGTCGTCGGCACCTTCGCGTACGACGCCGTCCTCCCCGACGTCCTCGCCGTCGCCGGCGCCGTCAAGCCGCTGCTCGACGCAACGCCCCCTGCCCCACGAGAGATCGACCTCGAGATCGGCGGAACGCGCATCATCGGGTGGCTGCGAAACGCCGGGACGAAGGCACACGTCGTCTACACGTTCAGCCAGCTCCAGGGAAAGCTCCAGATCGGCACGTGGGTCCGTCACCTCGCGATGCAGTGCGCCGGACTCCACAACGAGACCTGGCTCGTCGCTCGCGCCAAGCGCAAGGCGACGCGCAACAGGTATCGCGTCATGACCGCGAACGACGCCCGCGACATCCTCGCGTCGCTCGTCGATCTCTACTGGCGAGGCCTCGAGGCGCCGCTCCTCTTTCTCTCCGACGCATCGATGGCGTACGCGGAGTGCGTCCGCGAGAAGGGCGCCGCCGTCGCGCTCACCAAGGCGGGCCAGGTCTTCCACGCGCAGTTCGGCTCGGGCGACGACGCCTACGTGAGGAAGGTCCTCGGCGAGCGCGACCCGTTCGACCCGTCGTTCGAGCCCTTCGCCGAGCCTCGCGATCGGGCGCGTTTTCCCTCGTTCGGCGAGCTGGCCGTCGAGATCTGCGCGCCGCTCCTCGCACACGGCGAGGCGGTCAAGTGAAGCCCGCTCCCCGGAACCTCGCCGCGTTCACGGTCGCGCTCGCGGGCAGCACCCTGGTCGAGGCGAGCGCCGGTACCGGCAAGACGCACACCATCACGAGCCTCTTCGTGCGGCTCGTCCTCGAGCGCGGTCTGCCCGTGCGCGAGATCCTCGTCGTCACCTTCACCGACGCGGCCACCGCGGAGCTCCGCGATCGCATCCGCCGTCGCCTTCGCACCGCCCACGACGCGCTCTCGGGGCACGCGACTCCCGAGGACCCGGAGCTCGACGCCTACGCGAAGGCCGTCGCGCCGGGCGAGCGCGACCTCTACCGCGATCGTGCCCAGAAGGCGCTGCGCGAGCTCGATCTCGCCGCCATCTCGACCATCCACTCGTTCTGCCTGCGGATGCTCCAAGAGCACGCGTTCGAGAGCGGCGCACGGTTCGGCCTCGAGCTGATGGGCGACACCTCCGCGCTCGTTCGCGAGGTGGCCGACGACTACTGGGCCTCTCGCATCTATGATCTCGAGCCGTCGCTCTATGCGCTCTGCGACAAGGCCTTCACGCTCGAGATCGGACGCGCGATCGTCGCCAAGCTCGCGCAGCGGCCCGCCGACCTCCCCGTCCTTCCGCTCGCGGCGCCTGCCGACCCTCTTGCGCTGAAGGTCGCCATCGACCCCGCGTTCGGGTCGGCCCGCACGGCCTGGGCAAAACACCGCGCCGCCGTGCGCGCGCTGCTGCTCGCGTCGAAGGACGCCCTCAGCCAGGCCGCCGGCGCCTACACGCCCGACGCGGTGGACGCGGATTGCGAGGAGCTCGACGCGTACTTCGCGCACGAGAAGCCTTCCTTCGCCTGGCCCGAGGCGTTGTCCAAGCTCACGCACGCCCGCCTCACCGAGAGCACGAAGAGCAAGAAGGCCACCCCCGACCACGCCTTCTTCGCGCACGCCGACAAGCTCGACGACCTCCTCACGCGGGCCGCGAGCGGGCTCGTCGCGGGGCTCCGTCGCGGCGCCGTCGACTACGTTCGCGCCGAGCTGCCTCGACGAAAGCAGGCGCTCGGCGTGCAATCGTTCGAGGACCTCCTCTTCTCGCTCGACGCCGCGCTCCAGGGGCCACGCGGGGCCGAGCTCCGGGGTCGCATCCAGAGGCGCTTCGGCGCAGCGCTCATCGACGAGTTCCAGGACACCGACCCCGTCCAGTACCGGATCTTCCGCTCGCTCTTCGACGGCAAGGACGCGCCCCTCTTTCTCGTCGGCGACCCGAAGCAGTCGATCTACGCGTTTCGCGGCGCCGACGTCTTCTCGTACACGGCCGCCTCCGACGCAGCCGATGCCGCGTACACGCTCCACGAGAACCGGCGCTCCGACCCCTCCCTCGTGAAGGCGGTGAACACGCTGTTCGCGAACGCGAAGGAGCCGTTCATGCTCGAGCCGATCGGGTTTCATCCGGTCATCGCGCACGAGCCGAAGGACCGGCTCGAGCTCCCCGCGGGCGCCCCACGCTTCGAGGTCCTCTTCGTGCCGAGAGCGGCGGAGGGAAAGCCCCTGAGCAAGGGCTGGCTCGACAAGGAGCTCCCCGCCATGATCGCGAGCGAGATCTCGCGCTTTCTCGCGTCAGGCGCACGGATCGGCGGACGCGCCGTCGTCCCCGGGGACATCGCGGTGCTCACGCGCAAGAACGTGCAGGCGCGCAACACGCAGGCCGCGCTGCGCGAGCTGCAGATCCCGACCGCGCTCCAGAGTGAGGAGAGCGTGTTCCATTCGAGCGAGGCCGAGGAGGTCGAGCTCCTGCTCCGCGCGATGCTCGAGCCGACGCGGAGCGGCACCGTGCGCACCGCGCTCGCCACGACGGTCGCGGGCCTCTCCGGCAACGAGATCCTCACGTTCGACACCGACGAGCGAAAGTGGGACCGATGGTCCGAGACCTTCCGGGAATGGCAGGCCCACTGGACGGAGCACGGCTTCGTCCACGCCTACCGGAGGATGCTCACCGATCTCGGCGCCGAGAAGCGCCTGCTCGCCCTCGTCGACGGCGAGCGCCGGATGACGAACCTCCTTCACCTCGGCGAGCTCTTGCACGGCACCGTGGTGCGCGAGCGGCTCGGGCCGACGGCGCTCGTGCGCTGGCTCGGGTTGATGCGCGCCGACGACCGCCCGAACGCCGAGCTCGGCAGCGAGGCGAGCGAGCTCCGTCTCGAGAGCGACGCGCACGCCGTCAAGCTCCTCACCATCCACAAGAGCAAGGGGCTCGAGTTCCCGGTCGTTTACTGCCCATTCTTGTGGGACATCCTTCTCCCGGAGGCGAGCCACGTCGCGATCCCGTTCCACGACACCGCGGACGACAATCGCCTCGTGATCGACGTGGTCCCGGAGAAGGGCGGCGCTTCACTCACGGCCGCGACCGAGGAATGCCGCGCGGAGTACCAGCGCCTCCTCTACGTGGCGCTCACGCGCGCCAAGCACCGCTGCAGCATCGTCTGGGGCGGGGTCAACCAGGCCGAGTGCTCGGCGCTCGCGTACACGCTTCATCAGCCCGCGTCGGCACCCGCGGGCGGGCTCCGCGAGGCCACGGCGGCGCGCTACAAGGGCCTCGACGACGCTGGGCTGAGGAGTGATCTCGCGAAGGTCGCCGCCGCGTCCGAGGGCACGATCGGGGTCGTCGATCTCGTCGCTAAGGCGGGGCGTGCCTATGTCGAGAAGGACCCCTCGGCACTCGCGCTCAGCGCTCGCACGTTCGAGCGCGCGTACGTCGACCGGCGCTTCCGCGTCGGGAGCTTCACCGCGCTCACGGCCGACCGCAGCTCGGTGAGCCGGCCGGAGTCGCAGGGGCACGATCGTGACGAGGTCGAGGAGCGCGCCAGCCTCGTTCCTGCCCCGGCGGCGTTGCCGGCGTCCGATAGGCCCGTGATCCTCCACGAGCTCCCGCGCGGGACCAAGCCCGGCACGATGCTCCACGCGATCCTCGAGGAGCACGACTTCACGGCGACCGACGACAAGGCGCTCGCCGAGCTCGTGGCCGCGAAGCTCGCGGGCGCGGGGTACTCGAACGAGCAGTGGGGCGACGTGCTCGTGCGCGGCATCCGAGCGATGCTCGCCACGCCTCTCGACGACAAGGGCCTCACGCTCGCATCGGTGACGCGCGCGAGGCGCGCCGACGAGCTCGAGTTCGTCTTCCCGGTCGCCAAGGGGCGCACGGTGCTCACCGCGGCGAAGATGGCAAAGGCGTTTGCGGCCCATCGGGGCGTGCACGTCCCGGAGTCGTATGCCGAGCGCGCGCGCGAGCTGGGGTTCGAGCTGCGCGGCTTCTTGAAGGGCTACATCGACCTCGTGTTCGAGCATGACGGGCGCTTCTACGTCGTCGACTACAAGTCGAACCACCTCGGCCCGAACGTCGACGACTATCGCCCCGCGAAGCTCGCCGTCGCGATGAGCCATCACGACTACTTCCTCCAGTACCACCTCTACACGCTCGCCGTGCACCGCTGGCTGGGGCGGCGACTTCGCGACTACGACTACGACCGACACTTCGGCGGCGTCCTCTATCTGTTCGCGCGCGGCATGTCGCCCGACCATCCGGCGCAGACGGGCATCTTCCACGATCGCCCGTCGCGCGAGCTCGTTCAGGCACTCTCGGAGGCCGCCAATGGCTGATGTCATCGCTCTGCTGCGCGAGGCGCACCTCCTCTCGATGCTCGACGAGCAGGTCGCGCGCGGCCTCACGCGGTTGGGCGCCGACGAACGGCCCGAGGTCGTACTGGCCGCGGCGATCACGAGCCGCGCGACGCGGCAAGGTCACGTGTGCCTGGATCTCGCGCGAGCCTCGTCGTTCGCGACCGACGAGGCCGGCACCACGCACGCCGTGATGCCGGAGGCGAAGGCGTGGAGCGAGCTGCTGAGGTCGAGCACGCTGGTCGGCGCGCCGGACGACGTGACCACGCCGCTGGTGCTCACCGGTGAGCGCCTCTACTTGCGCAGGTACTTCTCCTACGAGAAGCGCCTGGCGGAGTGCCTGAAGCGGCGCATCGACCACGTCGAGAGCGGCGTCGACGGCCCGCTCTTGAAGGCCGGGCTCGATCGCCTGTTTCCAAGGGTCTCGGAGGCGCGCGACATCCAGCGGCTCGCCGCGATGGTGGCGGTCGCTCGGCGCTTCTGCATCATCTCGGGCGGGCCGGGGACGGGGAAGACGACGACGGTCGTGAAGATCCTCGCGCTGCTCCAGGAGCAGTCGCTGCGCGCGAACCAGAAGAAGCTGCACATCATGCTCGTCGCGCCGACGGGCAAGGCGGCGGCGAGGCTGAGCGAGTCGATCCTCGATGCTCGAGCGGGGCTCGCGTGCGACGCGCAGATCAAGGAGCTCATCCCGGACGAGGCGACGACCATTCATCGTCGACTGTCGCCCATCGCGGGGAGCCCGACGCGCTTCCGGCACCACGAGGACAATCCGCTGCCGTGCGACGTGCTGCTCGTCGACGAGGCCTCGATGGTGGATTTGCCGTTGATGACGCGGCTCGTGGAGGCGCTGCCGGCTCACGCGCGGCTGATTCTCCTGGGGGATCGCAACCAGCTCGCCTCGGTGGAGACGGGGGCGATCCTCGGCGATCTCTGCGGTACGGCGACCGAGCCGTCGTTCTCGGCGGCGTTCGCGAGGCAGCTGCACGAGCTCGTCGGCGAGGAGGTGCCGACGAGGAGTGACGCGGCGGCAACGCCGGGGGTCTCCGATTGCGTCGTGCAGCTCCAGAAGAGCTGGCGCTACGGCGAGGGCAGCGGCATCGAGGCGCTCGCGCGCGCGATCAACGCGGGGGACGACGAGGTGGCCGCCGCGATCCTGTCGAGCAAGCAGTACGCCGACGTGTCGCTGAAGGGCGGCGCGAAGGACAAGTCGCTAGGCGTGGAGCTGCGCGTCGACGCGATGCGCGGGTATCGGCCGTTCCTTGCCGCGACGACGCCGCGCGCGGCCTCGGATGCGCTCGGCGGGTATCGCGTGCTCTGCGCGCATCGCACGGGGCCGTTCGGCGTCGAGGTGCTGAACCCGCTCCTCGAGACGGCGCTCGAGGAGGAGGGTCTGCTGCGGGTGAACGGGCGCTGGTACTCGCATCGCCCGGTGCTGGTGGTGGAGAACGACTACTCGGTGCTGCTCTACAACGGCGACGTCGGCGTGGTGTTCCCCGACGAGGAGGACCCGCGGGTGTCGCGAGTGCACTTCGTGACGGCGGACAAGAAGGAGCGCCGGCTCGCGCCTTCGCGCTTGCCGCGCCACGAGACCGTGTTCGCGATGACGGTGCACAAGGCGCAGGGCTCGGAGTTCGACGAGGTCGCCGTGGTGCTGCCGGACTCGGCGACGAAGGTGCTGACGCGCGAGCTCGTCTACACGGCGGTGACGAGGCCGCGGAAGCGCGTGGCGATCTTCGGAAGCATCGACGTGTTCCGCGAGGCGGTGAGGCGCCCGATCGAGCGCGCGTCGGGGCTGAAGGAGCGACTCTGGGGGTGACGGACTCGCGGTTGCGCCCCGCCCGGAGCGCGAGCGATGAGGTCACCGGCGTGCGCCCGTGTGAAGTAACATAGAGTTGATCCAAATCGCGCGTTTGCTAAACTCTATGGCATGCCAAGGCAATCCGAGGCGCTGACCGCACTGCCGGCCGCGGCGGCGGCGGCGCTGAAGCAGCTCGGCGAGAACCTGGCGATCGCGCGGAAGCGGCGGCGGGAGTCGCAGCGCGTGTGGGCCAAACGCCTCGGCGTGTCGGTGCCCACGCTGATCCGGCTGGAGCGTGGCGACCCCGGAGTGGGCATCGGGATCATCGCCACCGCCCTCTGGATGCTCGGCCGCGCGCAGGCCTTGCCCGCCCTCGCCGACCCCGAGACCGATCGCGGTGCGCTCGAGATGAACGTGCGGGAAGCGCTCGAGCGTGGCGCCGTCCGGTCCGCTGCATCGATCGAGGGGCGCCTCGGCAGGAAGCGACCGACCCGATGACCAAGGCCGCGCCGAGATACGCGGTCACCGACCGGCTCTTCCTCTGGCTGCTCACGGATCCCGCGCGGCCCGTCCTCGTCGGAGACCTCGATCTCATGCGGACGACGAAGGGCGTCTCGCTGCGCTACGCCGACGCGTGGCTCGAGCGCGGCTTCGCGCTCAGCGAGGACCTGCCGCTCGTCACCGGAGACCTCCTGCCAGGGGACCGAGAGACCGCCGCGGGTGCCGTCGACGACGCGCGTCCCGATCGATGGGGCGAGCGCGTCATCGCGGTCCTGGACAAGCCGCCTCGTCGGTCCGTGCTCGAGTACCTCTACTTCGCAGGACACGATCGCTTTGGCGCCCTCGGCGTGTCGACGTCGCGCGAGCAGTATCTGCCGCACACGACAGGCCCGCTGCCCACGCTGGCGGACACGCCGGCGATCCAGGCGCTCGTCCTCAAGGTGCTCGCCAACGAGCCGGTCTCCGAACGGGAGCGGCGGCTCATCTCGCCCGGCGCCTCCATGGGCGGAGCAAGGCCGAAGGCCTTGCTCGACATCGACGGCGCGCAGTGGGTCGTGAAGTTCGCGCCGGAGGACGCGCTGGATACCCCACTCATCGAGCACGCGTCGATGACCCTCGCCAGCAAGGCTGACATCCGCTCGGCGACAACGAGGGCGATCCGGCTCGCCGACGGACACGCCGTCGCGGTCGAGCGCTTCGACCGAAGCGCCGGTCGACGCCTGCACGCGCTCTCGGCCAACGTCGCGCTCAAGGCCGCCGGAGCGCGCCTCGGATACCCGGAGCTCGCCGAGCTACTGCGACGAAGGGGCATCGCCCAGGGCGACGTCTACATCGCGCAGATGCGCGAGCTCTTTCGGCGAATGGTCTTCAACATCCTGCTCGACAACACGGACGATCACGAGAAGAACCACGTTCTCCTGGTCGACGACGCTGGGCACTTCGAGCTGTCGCCTGCGTTCGACGTGCTGCCCTCGGGGCAGTCGCTCGGCTACCAGCAGATGCGCGTCGGCACGGAAGAAGCGGACGCGACGCTCACGAACGCTCTCTCGATGTCCTCGCAGTTCTCGCTGAAGAAGGATGCGGCGGTACGGGAGATCCGTCACGTCATCGACGTGGTCGCGGGTTGGAAGAAGCACTTCGCCGCCCGCGGGGTCGGCAAGAACGACATCGCGCAGCTCGTCGAGCAGATCGACCGACCCTTTCTTGCCGACCAGCGACGAGACTTCTAGCCGGGTCGAGCTCGAGCTCGATCGTCACTTGCACGAGTCGACCCACACCCCGCACGGCGGCGTATCCGCGATCGCGGTCGAGACCTTGCCGAGGCGCGCCGGGGCCGCCGTGAACGCGAGGCCGAGCGAGAGCGAGTCACAGGCGACATCCGTGCGATCGAGCGCGGGGTCGCTCGGCAGATCCGCCGCTCCGCAGACGAGCTGCTTGATGCTCTCGTACGTCGCCTTGTCGTTGCAGATCGGGCCCGGGCCGGCCGGTGAATCCGAGTTCGCCACCATCGCGAGGAGCCTGTCGGACCTCCAGCGCCCTGCGATGCTGCCCTCCGCGAGACCAAGGGACGCACCTCTCGGCACGATGCGCGCCGTCAGGACGGTGTTCGTCAGGTCGATCTGGGCGCCGTTGCCGGTCCGGAGCAAGATCTCCGCCCGCGTCACGAGGACATGATCCGTCACGTAGGCCTTCGGGTCGAACGCGAGCGCGATGCAATCCGGGTTTGCCTCGCAGTCGAGCCCCGCGGCCGTCGCCCCTCCGACGATCGAAGAGGGGTCGAGGAACCACCGGTCCGTGCCGTCGAACTTCGGAGGCGCTGTCGTCCCGCTGTCGTTCGTCGGCTCGACGCCGGTCGACCTGTAGACGATCGCCGTGACCTGCGTGTCGTTGGCGCCGCCGTTGTAACCCCTGACCCGCAGGAGGATCGAGGACTCACCTGAACGCAGCCGGGCGTTGATCGCGTCCTCGCTGAAGCCGTCGGAGACCGTCGCGAAGGTCGCGAGCGTCGCGCCTCCGGAGTTGTCGCGACCGGCGTCGTCGTCGCAGTGGGCCTTCGGAGGTGCGCTGACCGACTTGCACGCCTCCGGCCCTGGGCACGTGCACACGCCGTCGAGGTCGTAACCGAGCGGGGTCTTGGACTGGAGCAGCTGGACACTGTCCAGGACGAAGACGAGATCGAGCGCCGCCGTACCGTCGTCGGCCGCGGGCGCCGGCGGAGGAGAGGCATGCGCACACGAGTCGGCGTCCGGCGTCGACGCTTCTCCGCCGTCGAGCGGCGACGACGCGTCCGCCGCCGCGATGGGCGCGAGCAGGCTCGGATCGTAGATCGAGCACGCGGCCACGATGGCCGCCCCGACCGCGATCGACGACCCGAACGTGAACGCGCGCCTTTGCTGCATCTCCACCGCTGAGCGTAGCGCCTTGCAAACCCGCGCGGGGCTCTCAGACGTTTGCCATCATGCCACTCCGCAATTCAAGACCGATCCGCGCTCGGAGTCGAGGATATCGCCAGTCCGAGCGCGGCGGCGCTCAGCACGGCGGCGGCGGCGAACGTCACTCGCATCCCCGTCGCCACGGCCTCGGGGCGCGACGCCGTGACGTCGCTCGCCGCCGAGGCGAACGCGAAGAGAGCGCCCATCACCGAGGCCCCGGTGATGAGACCGAGGTTGCGCGACAGGCCGAGCATGCCGGAGATCACGCCTCGCTGCTCCGGACCGGCGTGCTTCATGATCGCGGTGTTGTTCGCGGCCTGGAACAGCGCGTAGCCCGCGGTGAGGACGACGATGGGACCGACGTACGCGGCCACGCCGGAGCGCGCCGGCGTCACGGCGAGGACGGCGGCGCCGGCCACCATCGCGCCGAGCCCCACCCGCGTGATGCGCTGCGCGCCGAGCCGGTCGACGACGAGGCCGGCCGGCACGCCGGTCAGCGCACTGACGACGGGACCTGCCGAGAGCGCGAGCCCCACGAGCGCCAGGTCGAGCCCGAGGCCGCGGGAGAGATAGAACGGCCCGACCACCAGCGTCGCCATCATCACCGTCGAGACGAGCACGCTCATCGCGAGGCTCGCCGTCAGCACGGGATCGCGAAGCAGCGACAGCCGGATCAATGGCGAGGCGCTCCGCTGCTCCACGAGCACGAAGAGGCCTCCTCCGGCGACGGCGACCAGGAGCAGCGCCACGTTGAGCGCACCGAAGTGGCCGCGCCCCATCGTCATGGCGAGCGCGTACGCGGCGAGCGTCAGCGCGAGGAGCAGCGTGCCCACGGTGTCGAAGCCGGCGCGATGCGTTCCGGGCGCTTGGGCGTCCGCGGGCAGGTGCCGATGGGCGAGGAGAAACGTCAGGCCACCGAGCGGCAGGTTCGCGAAGAAGATGGCCCGCCAGCCGAAGCCGGAGAGCAGCACGCCGCCGAGCGACGGGCCGAGCGCGGTGCCGACCGCGGACATCGTTCCCAGCAGGCCCATCGCGGTGCCCGTCCGCGCCGCCGGAACGGCGTCGCCCACGAAGGCGACGGTGAGCGCCATCATGATCGCCGCGCCGAGGCCCTGGAGCGCCCGCGCAGCCGTCAGCATCCATAGCGAGCTCGCCATGCCGCACAAGGCGGACGCCGCCGTGAACACGACGATCCCGGACAGCAGCAGCCGGCGACGGCCGAGCACGTCGCCGAGCCGCCCGACGCCGACGATCGGTACCGTCACCGCGAGGAGGTATGCCAGCACCACCCACTGGACGCCCTGGAACGAGGCCGCGAACGCCTGTGCCAGCGTCGGCAATGCCACGTTCGCGACGCTCGTGCCCAGCGAGGAAAGAAGCATCGACAGCGAGAGACCCGCGAGCGCCCAGATCGACATCCACCAGACGTAGTGCCCCGCGCCGCAACCCGGAACGCGTCTGCCGCGCACGTCACGCATGCACGAGGCGCCATGCTGCGCAGCGAAGAAGGTCAGCCCTCCGCGGGCCCCAGGCTGGTCACGCAGGCGTCGACGACGCAGCGGCGCATCCAGCGATGCGCCGGATCGGCGTCGAGCCGCGGATGCCAGAGCAGCGAGATGGTCATCTCCGGCACCGGGACCGGCAGCGGAAAGCTGTGCATCCCGGCGCGCAGGTTTCCGGTATGCCGCTCGGGAACGGTGGCGATGAGATCCGAGGATCGCGCCAGCGCCAGCGCGCTCGAGAAGCCGCCGACGATGATCGCGGTCTCTCGCTCGAGCCCGAGGAGCTCGAGCGCCTCGTCGACCGCTCCTCTCTCGAGGCTCTTCCGGGCCACGGTGACGTGCTCGCCGGCCGCGTAGAGAGCAGGCGTGACCTTGACCTTGCTCAGCGGATGCCCCGCGCGAACGGCCCCCACCAGGCGATCCCGGAACAAGGCGTGCGCACGCAGATCGGGCGCCGTCGTCGCCTCCACGACGCCGGTCTCGATGTCCACCGCACCGTCCCGCAGCGGCGCGCCGTCCTTGTCCGCCTTCTGCACGAAGCGGAGGCGTACTCCCGGAGCCTCTGCCCTGACGCGCGCCAGGATGGCCGGCCCGACGTTCTCCACGAAGCCATCGCTCGTTCGCAGCGTGAACGTGCGAACCAGCCGCGCGAGGTCGAGGCTCGCCTGAGGCCTCAGGACCGCCTCCGCATCCTCCACGAGCCGGCCGACGCGCTCGACGAGCTCGAGCGCCCGTGGGGTGGGAACGAGGCTGCGCCCCGCCGGGACGAGGAGCGGATCGCCCGTGGTCTCTCGCAGTCGCGCGAGCGTGCGGCTCATCGCCGAGGGGCTGAGGCGCAGGCGTCGTGCGGCGCGCGCGACGCTTCTTTCGGTGAGCAGCACGTCGAGCGCGACGAGCAGGTTCAGGTCGGCCACGCGTCCACACTACCAAGCCCGGGCCCGGACATGGCGCCGGACGCACGGGTCGAGTGCAGATGCCGCGTCTACCGCCATCCGTCGCGGCGGCTAGCTTCAGCGACATGAAAAAGAATTCACTCCAGCGGTTCACGGAATTCGCGAGCGCGAGGTGGGGGCCGCTGACCTCCGAGCTCGTGGCGAGCCTTCGCAACGGAATGCAGGAGCTCCTAGAGACGCCCGCCACCGAGGGCTGGCTGTCGGAGCTGCACGAGGACGCGGCCGAGACCCGGGAGCTGTACCGAGATCCGTTGCACGGCTTCGTGCTCCTCGCGCACACCGAATCCGCCGGGCTCTACCGGCCTCCCCACGACCACGGAACGGGCTGGGTGATCTACGCCGTCCAGCGCGGGGAGACCGAGATGGGGACGTACGCGCGGACCCACGACGCCGAGGGAAAGGTGCAGCTCGTGAAGAGGGACTCCAGCGTGGTCCGACCGGGGCAGGTCAAGGTGTACTTGCCGGGCGACATCCACGACACGCGTTGCACCGAGGGCCCCCTCCTCCTCTATCGTTTCACGAGCTGCGATCTGAAGAAGGAGAACGTGACGCGGTACGCGCAACGGAACGGCCTCTGGACGGACGCGGCGTCATGAGCCGGCTCGCCCTCACGGTCGCATGCGACGACTACGACTACCTCCGGCCCCTCCGCGAAGGCAGGGTGCAGCCGGAGGGCATCGATCTCAACCTCCTCACGGTGGAGAGCGGCGTTCGCCACCAGCGCATGAGCCGCTACGGCGAGTACGACGCCTGCGAGTACTCCATGGGCTCGTACATGGTCGCGCGCGCCCACGATATCGATGTGCTGCAGGCGATCCCCTTCTTCCCGCGGCGCCTCTTCGCGCACGGCTTCGTATTCGTCCGCGCGGGGTCCGGAATCACGAGGCCCTCCGACCTGAAGGGCGGCAGGATCGGGCTGCTCGGCTATCAGAACTCCCTCGCGCTCATCGTGAAGGGAATGCTCATGCACGGGTACGGTGTTCCCGTCACCGACGTCACCTGGGTGACGACCCGCGAGGAGCGCGTGAGCGGCAAGGTTCCGCCGAACATCAAGATCGAGCGGGCCGACGGAGGAAGGCGGCTCGAGGACCTCTTGCTCGCGGGAGAGATCGACGCCCTCGTGGAGCCGGACCTGCCCGCGGCATGGCGAGAGGGCAAGGGCACGCTCGCGAGGCTCTTTCCCGACTTCGAGAGGGAGGAGCGCGCCTATTACGAGAAGACGCGGATCTTTCCGATCATGCATCCCCTCGTGATCAAGAGGGAGATCCTCGACCGGGACCCGTGGGTGGCCACGAGCCTCTTCGAGGCGTTCATGGAGTCGAAGCGGCTCTATCGCGAGCACATGCGACAGCCCCATCGATTGAGCTTCGTGTGGAACAAGCTCGAAGAGGAGCAGCAGTTCTTCGGCAAGGACCCCTTCTATCAGGGCCTCCGCGAGAACCGGCACGACGCGGAGAGCATGATCCAGTTCGCCGCCGAGCAGGGGATGCTCCCCCGCCCGCTCACGGTCGACGAGCTCTTCGCGGCGAACACGCGAGGGACGTGAACGGAGATCTCAGATGCCGAGCTTCATCCGATTCACTCCGCCGCCAGGGCGTCAGAGGCGAACTCGTCGGCGTCGAAGTCTTCCTCGGCGTCTTCCTCTTCGACTTCGACTTCCTTCGCGACGGTCTTCACCAGGATGGGCAGACGGCGCTTGCCGACCGGGCCCTCGTCGACGAACTCGCGGAGCGCGTACATGTCGCTCAGCGCCTCGAGCTTCGCGAGCCCCTTCACCTCGACCTGGCGGATGCGCTCGCGGGTCAGGTTCATGATCGCGCCGACGTCCTCGAGCGTCGCGCCGCCACGGTCGGCGACGTTGAGCGCGCAGGTCTCCTTCATCTCCCAGACCTCGAGGTCGGGGAAATTCAGCTTGATGGCGCCGGTGCGGGCCGACACGTCGAGGTAGAGGTGGTGCTTGCAGGAGACGAACGGGCACGGGCCCTCGGCCTGTGCGCATTCCTCGCGCTTCACCGGCTTGTCCACGTCCGCGACGTCCGGGTACAGCATGCGACCGAGCTCGATCTCGCGCTTCGTCATGCGCTTCACGCTGATCGTGCGCGCACGCACGTCGCGCTTGCGACGCGAGCGGCGCTGCTCACGCGTCGCGCCGCCCTCCTCGGCGGTCGCCTCTCCGGTCGGTAGCGACGTGTCGTCGATCCCGGTCCCAACGATTACGTTCATCGCGTCCATGTCTTCATCCCCCACGCTGCGAGCGACAACTGCATGTCGACGGGGCGTACCGAGTACACACGTCCGTCGTGGCGGCTTGCTGCTTGGGACCGACGTCCTACAGCTCGCCACCTTCACCCCCGGTCCGACTTCGCTGAGCGCGCCTTGGAGAAGACGCCGCTCGACACGATTTTCAGACGACTCTGCTGCGATGCCTCGCTCTGCCCCGTGCCCGAGGGCTCGAAACGGCGAGACGGCCTGGCGAGTCGCATCGGGGCACCGATGGAGATCGCCGGCGTGGGTCCGACGCGATCGACTGTATTCCGAGCGAAAGAAGAGGGTCAACGCCCTCATCTGGTTTTCTTTTGGAGCTTTCCATAATGGAACTGTGTTCGCACGGTTAGATCGATGGCGTGACAGTCAATGTCATAGCCGGCGCTCCACGGACGATCGCGCGTTCGCACTGTCGTGTGAGTGCGGATGCGATCTTCTCCTCCATCGCGCCACGGCGCGCCTGCGCCCTGCTGAGCCGACCGTCACCGCGTAGATCTCCGGGAGATGGCGCGCGATGCAGGAGAAGCTCCGGCCCTCGTCCACGCTCGCCCAGACCTCGCCGCTCGTGGTGCCGAGATAGAGGCCGACCGGGTCGTGCGCGTCCGCGGTCATCGCCTGGCGCTTGACCGGTCGGACCTCCGCCGACGACTACGCTGCGCCGCCGCGTGCGCGGGGGCGCGCGGCGGTCGCGACGAGCGACACGCGCTTTCGCGCGCCGAGCGACACCGACGCCGTCGGCCCGAAGTCGACGACGCCCACCGTTCGATGAACCACGTACGCCGCGAGCTGCAGGTCACGCATCAGATCATGCAGCGACGTCTCGACGTGGAGCAGCATGCGTAGCCCATGGCGCTTTGCCTTGCCGAGCCGAGCCTCCGCGAGCGCCAGGGCCGCCGCCTCGACGACGTCGTCTCCCTCGGCCATACCCCACGTCAGCTGCTCGCCACCGACGAAGAACGGGTAGACCTCGTCGATCGGCATGCTCACGCAGTCGGCGGTGGCGAACGCGGTGACCGCGGCGAGCGCGCGCGCGAGCGGCACCTCTGCGTCGCCCGCGCGAGGGACGACGACCGGGAGCACGGCGTCGAAGCCGCGCGCGAGCGGACCGAGCTGCGTGCTCGCTCGCAGCGACTCGACCGCCACGACCGCCACGGTCAGCACGCCCGGCTGCCGGACGCCGAGGAGGTTGCGCGCGCAGCCTTCGATGCGCGCGTCGCCGGCCACGAGGACCATCGCGGGAGACCGCTCGAGCGACAGCTGAGCGCGGGCCGCTGGGTGTCCCGCGGGAACGAGCTCGACGCGATCGCAGCTCCGCAGCGTGGAGGCCGCACGACACGAGGCAGCATCGACGGCGGCCACGGCGATCCGCTCCGGCGCCGTCCCCCCCGTGATCTCCTCGACGATGATCGTCGGTCCCCGCACGGGGAGGAGCGTGCCGCCAGAGGAGCGTCCGCGCAAGCACCAGTGATGCGCGTGCGACACGAATCGTCGCGCATGAACATGCGGTTTCCCACGCATGGATCGGTTTCCCGTCATGTGCTCGATCGGTGCTCAGGCGGGGTAGAGCGCAGCGAGCCGCTCGACGACGCGCTCGCCGTCCATCGCGGCAGACACGATCCCGCCCGCGTACCCGGCGCCCTCGCCGCACGGGAAGAGGCCGCGCACCGTCGGGTGCTCGAGCGTCTCGGCGTCGCGAGGGATGCGCACGGGCGACGACGTGCGCGACTCGACCGCGACGACGACGGCCTCGTTCGTCCAGTAGCCGCGCATACGCTTGCCGAAGAGTCGAAGGCCCTGCTGCAGACGCTCGGCGATCTCCGGCGGAAGAACCTGGTCCACGCGCGCCGAGGCGAGGCCCGGCGGATAGCTGCAGAGCGGAAGATCGGTCGAGAGCTTCGCTTCGCAGAAGTCGATGAGCCGCTGGCCCGGCGCCACCTGCCCGCCGCCGCCCGCCTCGAACGCCGCGCGCTCGACCGTGCGCTGGTACTCGACGCCCGAGAGCGCACCGCCGTCGCCCTTCGGGCCGCGCACCTCGACGATGACCCCCGAGTTCGCGAAGGGGTTGTTGCGCTTGCTCGGGCTCCACCCGTTCGTGACGATCTCGCCGGGGGCGGTCGCGCACGGCGCCACGATGCCGCCCGGGCACATGCAGAACGAATAGACGCCGAGCCCGTCGACCTGAACGACCTCGGAGTAGCTCGCCGGCGGCAGGTACGCGCCGCGCTCCTTGGTGCGGTAGCGCATCTCGTCGATGATCGCCTGCGGATGCTCGACACGGACGCCGAGCGCGAAGTCCTTGCGCTCGATGGCGATGCCCTGAGCCGCAAGCAGCTCGAAGATGTCGCGCGCCGAGTGCCCGGTCGCAAGGACCACGCGTGTCGCGCTGATGGTCGTGCCGTCGAGCAAGGTGACGCCGCGGATCTTGTCGCCCTTGACGACCAGCCCCGTCACGCGTGCGCCGAAGCACACCTCGCCTCCCGCGCGCAGGATGCTCTCGCGCATCGCGGCGATGATGTCGGGCAGCTTGTTCGTGCCGATGTGCGGATGCGCGTCGACGAGGATGTCGGGGCTCGCGCCGAAGGCCACGAAGGTCGCGAGGATGCGCGCGATGTCCTCACGCTTGCCGCTCCGCGTGTAGAGCTTGCCGTCACTGTACGTGCCGGCTCCGCCCTCGCCGAAGCAGTAGTTGCTGTCGGGATTGACCTCCCCGCGCTGGGTGATGGCGGCGAGGTCGAGGCGCCGCGAGCGCACGTCCTTGCCTCGCTCGAGGATGAGCGGGCACAGACCGAGCTCGATCGCACGGAGCGCCGCGAAGAGCCCCGCGGGGCCCGCGCCGACGATGACCACCGTGGGCTTCTTGCTCACGTTCGGGAGGTCGGGCGGCGTCGTCACCGGCGGGTCGAAGGGAGCGCCGGTCGAGAGCTCGACGCGGAGCTGCACCCGGGGGCCGCGACCGCGCGCGTCGATCGAGCGCTTGACCACACGAATGTCGCGGACGTCGGCGAGCGCGAGCTTCGCGGCGCGAGCCGCCGCCACGCGCACCTCGTTCTCCGACGTCGCCTTGCGCGGCGAAAGGAGCACGTCGACGGAGGCAATCGACGGACGCCCCCCGGCGCGCGACTTCGGATCTTTGCTCAAGGGCGGCACTCTACAAAAACTGTGCGCTTTCGGCACCCTCTCGTTCGCCACCCAGGGGTACGTCCCGCGCAACGGCGCGGCCTGGTTCGACCCGCGCACCGGCAAGCTCCTCCCCTGAGCTCTGAGAAATAGCTCGGCGACGCAAACGCCTCACTCCTCATAGCTCGAGCACGACAACGTCGATCGATGGGCACTTTCGGAGGTGTGGACAATTGCCCTGATGTGCTCGGAGCGAGGCACAACTCCCCCAAGATTTCACGCTGGCGCTTCCAACGCGCGACTGAAGTTCTAGAGTGGCCAGCGCGCTGACCAGTCGAGTCAGCGCGTAGAGGTCGTCGCAGCGGCGAGCTCGGCAGCGGGTGCGTGAGTCTCACGCACCCGGTCCGAGGCCGAGCGGCCCTCTGCCCGCTGTCACTCCCCGCGCGGCTCCGGCCGCACGGCGCGGGAGCCCTGCGCTCTTCGCTCGGCAGCGTCACGCCAACCCCGATCCACCGACGAGGACAAACGATGTCGAACTCCTGCTCCTGGACCCGGCGCGCAGCGGCGATTCTCTGCCTCTCTCTCCTCTCCTTCGCGACCGCATGCGGGTCTGCTGCAGCAAGTGGAACCAACGACGGCACCAGCAGCGACGGAGAGGTCGCGCCCGCGCTCTACGACGGAACGGGCTCGACGACGGCGCAGTCACGGCGCGCGCGTGACTACCGCAACGTCGCCGCCGCGCCGACCGCTGCCCCCACGGCCCCCGCCGCGCCCAGCCCTGTCCCGGCCGCCGCGTCCCCGGGCACCACCACCGCGAGCCTCCGCGGCACGAACCTCATCGGCATGGAGGGCGGCTACGGCTTCAACACGACGAGCGGCCCCGTCCCGGATACCGACTACGCCGTTCACTCGAATTCGATCGTCGATTACCTCGCCTCCAAGAACGTCAACGTCATTCGCCTCCTGTTCTCGTGGGAACGCATGCAGTCGACCCTGAACGGCCCCATCCCCGCCGCGACCTCGGGCAACTACAAGGCCTACTTCGACGACTTCAAGCGCATCGTCGACTACGCGACGAACGTGAAGGGCATGACCGTCATCATGGAGCCCTGGCAGGCAGGGACCAGCGGCGGCGTCGGCGGGCCGAGCTGGCGAGGCAACCGCGTCGGTGACGGCGTCGTCACGAACGCGCACTTCGCCGACTTCTGGTCGAAGATGGCCGCGACCTTCGCCAGCAACCCGCGCGCCGTCATCGGCCTCGTCAACGAGCCCAACTCGATGAGCACCATGACCTGGTTCGCCACGGCGCAGACGGCCATCACGGCGATCCGCGCGACGGGCTTCGCGGGCGACATCCACGTCCCGGGCAACGGCTGGAGCGGCGCCGGGAGCTGGACCGACGCCGGCGTCGACGCGGCGACGCCGCAGCGCTCGAACGCGTACGGCTGGCTCAACGCGCGCGGCCCCGGCCTCGCGCTCCTCGACCCGCTCGGCAAGCTGGTCGTCGGCGTCCACACCTACGCGGACGCGGATGCAGGCGGCAGCACCACGAGCGTCCTCTCGGGCAACGTCACGCGCGACCGCGTGAAGGTCGCCGTCGACTGGGCGCGCGCGAACGGGCTCAAGGTGTTCGTCGGCGAGGTCGGGATGTACGCGGCGGCCACGAACGCGAGCGCCAACTGGTCGAGCTTCGTCTCGTATCTCGATGCGAATTCCGACACGCTCACCGGCTTCGCCTGGTGGGGATGCGGCAAGCCCGGCTGGTGGGACGACATCGCGGCGTCCGGCGGCGGCCACTTCTCGATCACGCCGAAGGGCACGACCGATACGGTCAACATGAACCTGATCGAGGGTTCGTTCCTCCCGTAGCGCCTCTTCGATGGCGTGCGGAGCCCCGATTCGTGCTCATCTTCCGCCGATGCAGAACGTCCCGAGCGACAAGGCCCAGGAGACCGCCCTCCACTCGCGACTTCTCGAGCTCCACCGGATGCTCCTCGACCTCGTCCGCAAGGAGTACGAGGTCGACAACGCGCCGGTCGCCACGGTGCCCGAGGTCGCGCGCGCCCACGCCGAGTCGATGCTCCTTCTCCAGGCGCTTCGCTGATGCCCCCGAAGGAGCCCGCTGCTCGCGGGTCGGGAAGAAAGCCCGTCGGCATCGCGCCCAAGCTCCTCTTCGATCAGGTGAAGAACACGGCGCCGTGGTCGCTTAAGCTCGAGCCGCCGCTCGCCTCTATCGAGATCCTGAAGAAGGCGCCCGAGCTCGAGCAGCGATGGCGCAAGGGTGAGGACGCCGAGGGCTACTTCGTCGCGCTCCTCGCCGCGCACTTCACGACCGTGGCGACGTTCGTTCCCACCGACGTCGACCAGCGCATCCGGCAGCACGCGTGGTCCGAGCTCTCCGGAAAGCGCCTCGCCTCCGCGGTCGACCGCGTCGAGGAGGCCGCGCGCTGGGACGTGCGCCCCGTCTCGGAGCGCTACGTGACCCTCGACGGCGACGTGCTCGCCGGGCATCAAGGCGAGTGGCTCAGCGTGATGGCCGGCGCCCTCGGACGCGCGCTCGCGCTCTCCGACGCCGCGATCACCGAGCGGGCCACGGCCTTCATCGAGACGGAGCTCGCGCGCGAGGCGCGGCTCGTCACGCTCGCGCGCAAGGAGAGCAAAGATCGCGAGCTGCTCTCGCTCGTCACCACGGTGGCGCACAACCTCGGTGATCTCTCGCGCGTGGTCGACACCTGGCGCCCCGCGCACGCGGCCTCGGAGCTCGGCATGCGTTACCAGCGCCTCGGCCACGAGGGCGGCACGCGCTTCGACGGTGCGTTCGTGTTCGCGGGCGAGCTCAACAAGCTCCTCATGGCGAAGGAGAACCATCGCTTCCTGCCGCTGCGCGTCCCGCGCGCGCTTCGCCGCGAGCGCGCCTTCTTGCTCCCGTTCGGTCCGTACTTCTACGACTGGGGGCGCGTCATCGGCAGCTCGAAGCAGCTCGACGACGCCGAGCGCGCGGAGGTCTTGCTCGCCCTCCTCCGCGTGCACGAGCGACGCACCGACGAGCACGGTTGCCTGCGCGCGATCGCGGGCATCCACAGCGTGTTCCCCGGCGGCGTCGACAAGCTCGCCAAGCTGCTCCCCGCGGGGCAGGGCGTCGCCATGACCCGGCCCGGCGTGAAGAACGCGCTCCGCCTCGCCGAGAAGGACTTCGTGAAGAAGTTCCACGCGGCCGTCGAGCGCTAATACCGCGACGCAGAGGATTCGACCGGTCACCTCCTCTGTGTCAAGGGATGTGACCCTCGGACGCGCGCATGCCCTGGAATTACCGTACCCCAGTTAGATTCTCGCCCTGCTGCAGCGAGGCTACGGAACCGCACCGCGGCGGTTGCATGATGCATGGAACCTCGTACACAAGGAGGGCTTCCGCGTCGCCAACCCCATCGGTCGGGTCCCCATGAACCAAGCTCACGACGACGACGGCATCATCGATCTCCGCGCGCTCGCATCGACGCCGCCCCCTCGCGGCGCCTTCGCGATGGCCTCTCCTTTCGCCAGCGAGCCGCCGCCCGCGTTCTCGCTCGACGCGAGCGACGCCGACGGCGAGCGGGCTCCCACACGAAGCTCGAAGGCGACGACGATCGCGATCGTCGTCGCGAGCGCCGCGTTCCTCGCGCTCGGCTGCATCGGTGTCGGCTTCGCGTTCCGCGGCGCGAAGGCCGCTCCGCCGCGCGCCGCCGTCATGGCTCCGCCGGCTGCTCTCCCCGTCGCCGCTCCTCCGGCCCCCGCCGCCGAGCCCGCACCTGCTGCTGCTGCGCCCGCCGCGAGCGCGGCCGAGGCCCCCCCCGCGGCCGAGGCCCCGAGCACGAAGAAGAGCAAGAACGGCAAGGCTCGCGCCGGCGGCGCAAAGAGCACGAAGGCGGCCTCGGCGCCCGTCACGAAGGCGCCCGTCACCAAGGCGAGCGACCCCTGCAGCTGCCACGGCGACTTCCAGTGCAACATCCGTTGCGCCGCGAGCAAGTAGCCGCGCGTCACCACGCGCGCTGAGCTCGACGCCGAGCTCAGGCGGGCACGACGAGAAGCGGTGGAGGGCGTGACCTCCGCGGCCCGCTCGAGCTGGTGTGCAGGGCCGTGGCGAACGTCCGCACCTTCACGGGGAAGCCGTCATGGCTGACCTCGTCCGTGCGCACGGCCAACGTCATCGTCGGCGCCTTCCCGCAGATTTCTTCCATCTGGCGCAAGACGCGCGCACTGCCGCTCCCGTCGTACGTGCAGAAGAACGCGACGCGACGGATGCGCTCACGGTTGGCCGCGAGGTACGCGCGCACCGGCGTCGACACGGACGCATTCCACGTCGGCGTGCCGACCACCACGAGGTCGTAGTCCTTCGCGTCCGTGCTCACCGGAACGAGCGCCATTTCTCGATGGAACGTCGCATCCAGACCCGATTGCAGATATCCGAGCACGCCCCTGCGAGGCGTGCGCTCGGAGATCGCCTCCAGCTCGCAATCGAGCTCCTTGCCGATCGCCCGCGCGACCTTCCGGGTCGTCCCGCTCCGGGAGTAGTAGACGACGAGCACGCGCGTGGGATCCATCGACGGCCTCCGAGTCACGCTCGTCCACAAGCAGCACGCGTGCCAGCCTGCTGCGAGGAGGCCATTCCCTCATACAGGGGAGTCTGCCGGCTCTCGGTCGTCGCGGTCGTCGCGGTCGCGGAGGACGGCGAGCGGGTCGAGCGAGCTGTCCTCGGTGAAAGAGCAGGCCGAGCGCGACCGCCGAGTAGATGAGCGTCGTCCACGGCTCGCTCACCGGCATCGCGGCCCGCCCCTCGGCCGTCCGAGGGGCGCGCAAAAGGCCTTTGGCCCGCTGCGCCCCCGTGACGCGCGGATCACGGCTCGACGCTCGCGCTGCGCCGGTCGCAGGGGACTTTTCCCGTCGGTGCGTGCGGTACCTCTAGGCTCCGGCTACGACCGACCGGACGCCGCTCCGCAGAGCGACCCTGACCCGGCCCGTGTCGTCCAGATGCCGAGCGTGGATGACGCCGCAGCCTCTACCGACGCCGACGCTGGCGCGAACCCCGACGCGAGCCCCGACCCTGACGCCGGGACCGATCCCGACGCCGGCCCCTGGCGAGCGGGCACGCGTCGACGCGAATTTCGCGACCGGCCGTTCGCGCTAGTCGTCGCTGGTCACGGCCGCCGGCGGCGGCGCGCTCACCAGCGTCGTTCCGATCGTCGAGGGCCTCGGGTTCGGGTCGCAGGTCGTGCGAAGCGTGCCGAGCAGGAACACGCTCGCGGCGACCTTGTGCCGGGCGAGCTTGAGGGAAAGCGAGGTGCCGGCCGGGGCACGGACCTCGACCTGGAGCTCGATGCTCGGCGGCGTGTAGCCCGAGCCGTTCTCCACGCGAGCCGGCAGCGCGAGGTGAATGCCCTCGGCGTCGTGCCACACGCGCGCGCTCGCGCGAACGTTCGCCGTGCCGGTGCCGGCGAGGATGCGCGCCGAGCCCTCGACGTACGCCGTGCCCGCCGGCACCACGTAGTCGGTCTGCATGTCGAAGATGTAGTTGAGCCCCGTGTGCGAGATCTTGCCGGAGGGCGCAGCGTCGATCCGGATCGCGAACGTCGTGCCCGTCGCCTGCGACGCCGGCATCGTCACGCCGACGTTGAACGTCTGGCCGCTCGGGCCTCGCGAGCACACGATCGGAACCCGCACGGCGACCGGACTCCCGAACGTGGTCGACGTCGCGAGCGTGAGTGCCATCGCGGCACCGGCAAAAAGGACGCGCTTCGAAACTTGCTGCATGCGCTGAGCTCCCTCAGTTGCGCGCCAGCTCCGGCCGGCTCGCGCATGAGACGCTAACCCTCGAGCCCGACTCTCGCGAGGCGTCCGTCGGGCTCGGCCGCAATGCCGAGCGTGAGAGCTCGAGCGAGGAGCGCGAGAGCTCGAGCGATCACTTCGCGCGCCGCGGAGGAAGATCTGGCTCTCGGCTCCCGTGGTGTTCAGGCTCGCCCGGTCCTCACGACGCGATATCGCGGTCGGTAGGGCGAGGAGGGCGCTCCGACTCGCGCTCCCGCCTCTTCTCGAGGGCCACGTGGAGCGCCTTCATCTCGTCGAAGCGGCGCTGGAAGTCCGCCTCGTTCTCCGCGATCACGCGACGGTGCTCCTCGCTCACGCGCGTCATGAATGCGCGCGTGCGCGAGTGCTGGATGTCCCGGCCGAGGAGGAAGCCGCCGAGCGGCGCGAGCAGCCACGTGAGGGTCGGCGAGAGGAGCGCGCCGACGAGCGCCACCACCACCCCCGCGGCCGCACCGTAGAGCGCGAGGGGGAGCTCGTGGCGGAACTCCACGGTGTACGAGCAGTGCCCTGCGCCCGTGTTCCGGCAGCTGCGCTCCGTCACCGTCGCAGGCGGGAGGTCGAACAGGAGCGGCACCGCGTGAAGCACGCCCCTGCCGACGAGGCACGACGCCTGGCTCTTCGGCAGACCCTCGCGGTAGTGCAGATCGACCGCGTAGCAACCCGGCCGCTCGCGACGTGACTCGAAGCGCACGTGCCGCGCGAAGAAGCTCCGCGCTCGATCGATGTGCGCATAGAACACGTCCGGGGTCGTGAGCGCAGAGAGGCTCATCGCCGAGAGGTCACGCCGCGCCGGGATCACCCACGTCGCCGCGTCGATCAAGAACGAAGGCCCGAGCGTGTCCTCGAACGCCGCGATCACGCTCTCGAGGACCTCGAGCGGCACCCACGCGCGCGGGTCGGTCGCGCGCGTCACACCGCCCGGCGCGTCGCGCACCGCGAGCTCGAACGCGGAGTGGGCGATCTCCGGACCGAGCTTCATCGCCGCGTAGTCGCGTATCGCGACGAGCATGCGCGAGGAGATGTCGTCGGGCTCGTGCTCGGTGGAGACGGCGGTCACGGTTTGCCCCCCCAGCATCGTCATCCCCATCAGCATAGCGACCCGCGTCCGTTAAGCTGCCTATTCGTGCCTCGAGTAGCCTTCACCCACCTCGGGCTGATCAGCGCCGCGCACAACCTCGATCGCGCGCTCAGCTGGAGGTTCTGAGCGGCGTGCGCGCGGCTACGCGAGCTCGAGCCGGAAGCGCACCTTCTTCTTCTTCGCGACGATGAGGACGTCCTGGAGTGCGTCGAGATCGTCGATGACCGTGCTCACCGCCGGGATGCGCGCACGTTCGCTCGGGTCCTCGAGCAAGGAGAGGAGCCCCTCGACGCAGCGCAGGCCGTCCGTCGGTGAGAACCACGCCGTCCACGGCCCGATGGCGTCGGCGAGCTCCTCCGGATAGCCGTCGAAGTCCGGGGGCGGCTCGCGATCGTCGGCGAAGCTCGAGAGCGTGGGAAGGCCGTGCTCGTCGGCCATCGCGTCGAGCGCCGCCGCGTGGTGAAACAGCGAGGCGCCGTCCCCCTCGTAGGAGACAGCCATCTTCGGCTCGAAGGCCGGAAAGAAGCCGACGGTCATCGGTGAAACCTACGAAGCGACGGCAGCCGCCGCAAGCTCGCTCGCCGGGCATGCCTGAAGCTCCGATCGCCAGGTCCCGCCGGGCGGCACACTCTGGCCCCCGCTCACCGATCGGCTTCGCGGTGAATTGGCGGCGCAATCGGCCCTTCGTGGTCGAGCTCATGCGCGCGGGGAGCATCCACTGCGATGCCCCCGACGCTGCCGGGCTATGCTCGATCCTTGCTGAACGTCACTCGCCTGCCGCTGCGGCTCACTGCAGACCCCCGCCGCGTCATCGCACGGTCGTTCATTCCGGGAGGCCCGGCGCGAATCCGGGCCGTGATCGAGCGCGTCGGAGCGTTACCAGACGCCGAGGTCTCGTCGATGGTGACGGCGCTCGTGGCCGACTACCGGCAGAGGCACAAGGACGTCCGCGGGATCTTCCGCCAGAACTACGCGACCGCGAACGCGCTCATCGGCGAGCTCCCCGACCCCAGCGAGGAGCGCCGCCTCCTGCTCGGTGCGTACTTCACGAACGAGTACTCGCTCGAGGCCGTCGCGCTCTTCAACCCGTCGATGGTGGCGCACCCCGATCAGAACGGCGTGCCGCGCGGCTCGACCCGCTTCGTCATGAGCCTCCGCGCGTGCGGCGAGGGGCACATCTCGTCGATCGAGTTCCGGAGCGGGACGGTCAACGCCCAGCAACGCGTCGTCCTCGAGCCGCCGACCCGCTTCGCGCTCACGGCCCGCCCGGTCGACGACGCGCTCTACGACAAGGAGAGCTACGTCCTCAAGCTCCGCGAGATGAAGGCTCACCGCCCGATCGCCGAGGAGATCCTCGCGGTGCTCGACTCGCGATTCACCGTCAGCGACCTGAAGTACGCGATCCGGAGATGCCGGCCGGCGACCGAGCTCACGCAGTACAAGGAGCTCGCGGACAGCATGCTCTGGCTGGCCCACTCGAACTACGAGCTCGAGTTCTCGCCGGACGCGGAGCTCTCCGAGCGCGTGATCTTTCCCGTGAGCGAGAGCGAGAGCCGCGGCATCGAGGACGCCCGCTTCGTCCGCTTCAGCCATGCCGACGGACGCGTGTGTTACTACGCGACGTACACGGCCTACAACGGCCTCCGCGTCCTGCCGCAGCTCATCGAGACGAGCGACTTTCGCCACTTCAAGGTCAACACGCTCAACGGCGCGTGCGTGCAGAACAAGGGAATGGCGCTCTTTCCGCGCAAGGTCGGCGGAAAGTTCATGATGGCGGGGCGAATCGACGGCGAGAACATCTTCTTGCTCACGTCCGACAACATCCACTTCTGGAGCGAGTCGACGCTCATCTACGCGCCCAGGTACCCGTGGGAGTTCGTCCAGGTGGGTAACTGCGGCTCGCCGATCGAGACCGACAAGGGCTGGCTCCTGCTCACCCACGGCGTCGGCCCGATGCGCCAGTACTGGCTCGGCGCGCTGCTCCTCGACCTCGAGGATCCGTCGAAGGTCATCGCCTCGCTGAGCGAGCCGCTCCTCGTGCCCAACAACGACGAGCGCGACGGGTACGTCCCGAACGTCGTGTACTCGTGCGGTGCGCTCGTCCACGGCGACCACCTCATCATTCCGTACGCCGTCTCCGACAGCCAGACGAGCATCGCCACCGTCTCGCTCCCCGAGCTCGTCGCTCGGTTGTCCCCGTGACCGATCGGCTCGTCTTCCGGCCACACGACGTCGATCTCGCCCAGTCGCCGCTGCGTCGCTCTCTCGACGCGCCCACGCACGTCCTCGGCGCGTTCAACCCCGGGCTCACACGCCTGCCCAGCGGCAACCTGCTGCTCATGGTCCGCGTCGCGGAGGCCCTCGACGAGCCCGTCTCCGACGGCCACGTGCGCGCGATCCGCTGGACGCCCGAGGGCTACGTCCTCGACCGGCACCCGCTCGGCGGGGTGAGCATGACCGACCCTCGCCAGTTCGCGCTGCTCGGCGGCCCACACCGGCTGCTCGGCCTGACGTCGCTCTCGTGGCTGCTCCCCGTCGAGCTCACGCCGGAAGGCACCGAGATCGTTCGGGTCCACTACGACGGCGCGATCGAGCCCGCGGCCTCGTACCAGGAGTACGGGGTCGAGGACGCGCGCATCAGCAAGGTCGGCGACCGCTGGTACATGACGACCTGTTCGGTCAGCGCCGAGCGCCACTGCAGCACGTTGCACGTCTCGAGCGACGGCCTCCACTACACGCTGCTCGGCATCGTCCTCGACCACCAGAACAAGGACATGATCCTGTTCGAGGGCAAGGTCGGCGGCAGGTTCGTCGCGCTCACGCGTCCGCTCGGCGAGGTCTATTTTGCCTATCCGGAGGGCAGCCCCTACGCCGGCGGCCCGTCGATGCACCTCGCCGCCTCGCCCGATGCGCTCCACTGGAAGCCGTTCGACAGGCCCGGCATCCGCGCCCGCAAGGGGAGCACCTCGAGCATGAAGGTCGGCGGCGGCAGCCCTCCGATCCGCACCGTGAACGGCTGGCTCGTCGTCTATCACGGCGTCGAGACGCGCGAGACGGTCGGCGCCTATCGCAGCTTCTGGGCGCTGCTCGACCTCGAGGACCCTTGCAAGATACTCCGGCTCGAGGACGAGACGCCGCTGCTCGAGGCGGCGCCGGAGCTCACGCGGTCGATCGCGGATCGGATGTACCTGCCGACGCCCGTGGTCTTCACCACAGGGATCGCGGACGGCGGCGACCACTACGTCGTCGCCTCGGGTGAGGCCGATCTCGCGTGCCGGCTCACGCGCATCCCGAAGACGCGCTTCGCATGAGCGCCACGTGGTGGCAGCGCGGCGTCGTCTACCAGGTCTATCCGCGCTCGTTCCAGGACAGCGACGGAGACGGCATCGGCGATCTGAAGGGCATCGAGGCGCGCCTCGACTACCTCGCCGAGCTCGGCGTCGACGCCCTATGGATATCCCCCATCTATCCCTCTCCGATGGCGGACTTTGGATATGATGTCGCTGACTATTGCGATATCGACCCTCGATTCGGGACGCTCGCGGACTTCGACAGCCTGCTCGCCGAGGCGCACCGCCGCGACATCGGGGTCGTCCTCGACTTCGTCCCCAATCACACGTCGGACCAGCATCCGTGGTTCCTCGAGAGCAAGAGCTCGCGCACGAGCCCGAAGCGAGACTGGTACGTCTGGCGCGACCCGGCGCCGGGCCCGGCAGGCGGGCCGCCCAACAACTGGATCAGCGATTTTGGCGGCTCCGCGTGGGAATGGGACGAGACGACCGGGCAGTACTACCTGCACGCGTTCCTGAAGGAGCAGCCCGATCTCGACTGGCGGAACCCTGCCGTCCAGGCGGCGATGTACGACGTCCTTCGCTTCTGGTTCGAGCGCGGTGTCGACGGCTTCCGCATCGACGTGCTGTGGCATCTGATCAAGGCACGGGGCCTTCCCGACAATCCGCCGAACCCCGCCTATCGCGCGCGCATGGGCGAGATGCACCGCGTGCTGCAGGTCAATTCCACCGACCAGCCCGAGGTACACGCGATCGCCGGCGAGATGCGGCGCATCGCGGACGGCTTCGGGGAGCGCGTGCTCATCGGCGAGATCTACCTGCCGCTCGATCGACTCATGCACTACTACGGCGCGGGTGGCGCCCCGGGCGTGCATCTGCCGTTCAACTTCCAGCTCGTCGACGCGCCGTGGGACGCGCGCGAGCTCCGGTCGATGCTCGTCGCCTACGAGGCCGCGCTGCCGCCGGGCGGCTGGCCGAACTGGGTGCTCGGCAACCATGACCGCCCGCGCATCGCGGAGCGCGTCGGCGAGGCCCAGGCGCGCGTCGCGGCCATGCTCCTCCTCACGCTGCGCGGTACGCCGACGATGTACTACGGCGACGAGCTCGGCCTCGGCCGCGTCGAGATCCCGCCCGCGCAGGTGCGGGACCCGCGCGAGCTGCGCGAGCCTGGTCTCGGCCTCGGTCGCGACCCGGTGCGCACGCCGATGCCGTGGGACACGACGCCGAATGCCGGCTTCACCACGGGCGCGCCGTGGCTTCCGCTCAACGCCGACTGGGCAGCGCGCAACGTCGCGCGGCTCACCGAGGAGCCAGGCTCGCCGCTCGTCCTCCACCGTCACCTGCTCGCGCTCCGGCGTGCACATCCCGCGCTCTCCGTCGGGGCGATCACGGTGCTCGAGGGCACGAGCGACGCGCCCGACGTCCTCGCCTACGAGCGGCACCACGAGGGAGAGCGGCTGCTCGTCGCGCTCAATCTCGGCGGTACGCCGCAGGAGCTCGCGCTGCCCGCATGGGCACACGGCTCGCACGTTCTTCTCTCGACCGTCACCGCGGAGAGCGACGCCGCGGTGACCGACGAGCGCATCGTGCTCCGCCCCGACGAGGGGCTCGTCCTTCGTCCGCCACCTGTCGTCTGAAGGAGCCAACCATGCGTATCGCCATGCTCGCGCCGATCTCGTGGCGCACGCCGCCGCGCCACTACGGCCCCTGGGAGCTCGTCACCAGCCTCCTCACCGAGGCGCTCGTCGCCCGCGGCGTCGACGTCACGCTCTTCGCGACGCTCGACTCGCTCACCGCGGGCAAGCTCGCCGGCGTGTGTCCGCGTCCCTACTCCGAGGACCCGACCGTCGACGCCAAGGTCTGGGAGCTCCTCCACGTCTCTCACGTGTTCGAGCGCGCGAAGGAGTTCGATATCATCCACAACCAGGCAGACTTCGTTCCCCTCGCCTTCTCGCGCCTCGTCGACACCCCGCTCGTCACGACCATCCACGGCTTCTCGTCCGAGCGGATCGTGCCCGTCTTCAAGCGCTACGAGGATCGCGTCTCGTATGTCGCCATCAGCGACGCCGACCGCCATGCCGACCTGCGCTACGCGGCGACGATCCATCACGGTATCCCGCTCGGTGATTTTCCGTTCGATGCCGTGGGCAGCGAGGATCTCCTCTTCTTCGGTCGCATCCACCCGGACAAGGGCGCCGCCGAGGCCATCGAGACCGCCGCCCGCACGAGTCGCCGGCTCGTGATGGCGGGCATCGTCCAGGACCAGGGCTACTACGAGCGCCTGGTCGCGCCCGCGGTCGACGGAGTCAACGTGCTCTACGACGGCCCCGTCGGAGGCGCAGAGCGGACGAGGATGCTCGGCGCCGCGCGAGCGCTCCTCCACCTGATCAACTTCGACGAGCCGTTCGGTCTGTCCGTCATCGAGGCGATGGCCTGCGGCACGCCGGTCATCGCGTGCAATCGCGGCTCGATGCGTGAGCTCGTCGAGCACGGCGTCACGGGCTTCCTCGTCGACACCGTCGATGATGCAGTCGACGCCGTCGCTCGAATCCACGAGATCGATCGCGGCGCGTGCCGCGCAGCGGTTGCGGCACGCTTCACGGTCGGGCACATGGCCGATCGTTACCTGTCTCTCTACCGCTCACTGCTCGGCTGACCGCGCGGTCCACACACCTTGCGCCCAGCGCGGTGCGGGCGCATGGTGGGTACACGTGATCGAGTCGTCATCCCGACGATCGGCGCGCACCAACTTCGGGCTTTGATCCGCGGTTTATCGAGGGATCATGACTGAAAACGGTCGCGCGCAGAGGTCCATCCGCACCATCGCGATGCTCGGCAATCACCTGCCGCGGCAATGTGGAATTGCGACATTCACGACCGATCTCAGCGATGCCATCGAGCGTGAGATGCCGGAGCTCGACTGCTTCGTACTCGCGATGAACGACGTCGGCGCAAAACACGCGTACCCGCCGCGGGTCCGCTTCGAGATCCCCGAGGGTGACGTCGCCGCTTACCGGCGCGCAGCAGACTTCCTCAACGTCAGCACGGTCGACGTCGTCTCCGTGCAGCACGAGTACGGCATCTTCGGCCCGAAGGCCGGCGGGCACGTCCTCGAGCTCCTGCGTGATCTGCGCGTCCCCGTCGTCACGACGCTCCACACGATCCTCGCGAAGCCCGACCCGGTGCAGCGCGCGGTGATGGACGCGCTCATCGGCTTCTCCGACCGGCTCGTCGTCATGAGCAGCGACGGTGCGGCGCTCCTCCACAGCGTGCACGGCGTCGACCCCGCGAAGGTCGACGTCATTCCCCACGGCATTCCCGTCGTCCCGGACCGTCAGAGCAAGGACAAGCTCGGGGTCGAGGGCAGCTCGGTGATCCTCACCTTCGGGCTCCTCTCGCCGGACAAGGGCATCGAGTACGTGATCGACGCGATGCCCGCCATCCTCGCGAAGCATCCGAACACCGTCTACATCGTGCTCGGCGCGACGCACCCGCACGTCAAGCAGCAGCACGGCGAGGCCTACCGGCAGATGCTGCAGATCCGCGCGGAGCGTCTCGGCGTCGACGCGAACGTGATCTTCCACAATCGCTTCGTCAGCCACGAGGAGCTCGTCGAGTTCCTCGGCGCCGCCGACCTCTACGTGACGCCCTACCTCAAGGAGGAGCAGAGCACGTCGGGCACGCTCGCCTACGCCGTGGGCTGCGGAAAGGCGGTCGTCTCCACGCCGTATCGCTACGCGCGCGAGCTGCTCGACGACGGGCGAGGCATCCTCGTCCCCTGGCGCGACTCCGAGGCCATCGGGCGCGAGATCATCGGCCTCCTCGACGACCCCGCGAAGCGCATCGAGATGCAGCAGCGCGCCGCCGCGTTCGGTCGCTCCATGAGCTGGCCGATCGTCGCGCGCCGCTACATGGCGAGCTTCGAGCAGGCACGCGCCGCGCACGCGGAGCGCCGCAGGGCAGGCCACGCGGCAAGGACGCTCGCGAAGCGTCGTCCCGAGCTGCCGGAGATCGACCTCGCGCACGTCCACCTCATGACGGACGACACGGGCATGCTCCAGCACGCGACGTTCGACATCCCGCGCTACAGCGACGGCTACTGCCTGGACGACAACGCTCGGGCGCTCCTGCTGATGACGCATCTCGAGGAGGCCGGCACCCAGGCCCCTGCCGTCGTCCGCTCGCTCGCGACGCGCTATCTCGCCTTCACCAACCACGCGTTCGACGAGTCGACCGGGCGGTTCCACAACTTCCTCACGTACGCGAGGACCTGGCACGACGGCCCCGGCTCGGACGACAGCCATGGCCGCGCGCTCTGGGCGCTGGGAGCCGTCATCGGGCGCTCCTCCGATCCGGGACGGCGAGGCCTCTGCACCCGTCTCTTCCGGGGTGCTCTGCCAGCCGCGCTCGCGCTCACGAGCCCGCGCGCCTGGGCCTACGCGCTCCTCGGCATCGACGAGTACCTTCGTGCGTTCGAGGGCGACAGCAGCGTCGAGGCGACGAGGACAGAGCTCTCGAGCAGGCTGATGGTTCGGTTCCGCGAGTCCGAGGGCGCCGAATGGCCGTGGTTCGAGGACCGGCTCACCTACTGCAACGCCCGCCTCCCGCAGGCGCTGCTCCTCTCCGCCGCGCGCATGGGCGACGAGGCGATGACCGAGGTCGCGCTGCGGTCTCTCGACTGGCTGATGGGCCAGCACGTCGCCGGCGACGGCAAGTTCGCGCCCGTCGGGTCGAACGGCTTCCACGTGCGGGGCGCGCCGCGCGCGAGCTTCGATCAGCAGCCCGTCGAGGCATGCGCGATGATCTCCGCATGCCTCGACGCGCATCGCCTCACGGGGCACGCGCGCTTTCTCGAGCACGCGCGGCAAGCGTTCCAGTGGTTCCTCGGCCAGAACCCGCGCGAGGCTCAGGTCTACGACGCGAGGACCGGCGGATGCCGCGACGGCATCCACGTCGATCGTCTGAACGAGAACCAGGGCGCCGAGTCGACGCTCTCCTTCCTCACCGCGCTCGCCGAGATGCGCGCGGCCGACCGCCTGGCGGCGAGGCTCGTTCCCACGGTGCTCTCGAAGGCTCGCGCCGACGGCGCCGCCGCTTCCTCGCTCGCCGAGTAGGTCAGGGCTTCGCGTAGATCCCGATCTGCAGGCCCGCGTGTGGCGTGCCCCGGCACGTGCGCGAGGCGTGGCTGGTCCTGCAGGGAACGCGTCGCACGACGACGCATCAGAACGAGTACGCGAACGTCGCACGCGGCGCCGCCGTGCCGGCCTGCGCACGATCGATCGTGAAGGACACCTGCACCCGCGACGGCGGCGGGGTCGCCGCTCTGACGACGAGCAGCCCCGCGAGGACTCCCATCGAAGCGAACCCGATACCGCCCCAGATGCCGAGGCTCGTCCAGCGCGCGCACTCGAGATCGTCGCTTGGACAGTGCACCGCCAGCGACCCGAGCGAGACCGTGGCACCGATGGACGCCGTGGCGGCCACGAGGACCCACCCCCAGCTCCACGGCGCCGGCGCCTGCGCCGCGGGAGACGGCGCGGGCGCGGGCTGGTCGGCATGCGCTGCCGCAGGCGTGAGGAGCACGAGCGACGCTGCGACCGCGAGCGGGAGAAGGTGTCGGTGAGTCATAGGCGGAGCGTCCCGTAGAACTGAAGGGAGACCTGTGTCGCCACGTCGGAGCGTCCTCCTTGATAGTCGCCGTTCCTGTACATGACCTTGGGCGCCATCCCCACGCCGAGGAGGTTGCGCACGGCCTCGACCTCGTACCAGAGGCGCGCGGACCCGAAGCGCTCGTCCCCGGGCGTCCCGTTGACGACGGTCGTCGCATACGCGCGCGCCGCGAGACCAAGGTGGCCCACGGGCCCCATGTCCCAGCGCAGACTGAGGCCGACCGACCCGCCCATCGAGAAGTTGTAATCGCGAGCGCTGCCCGTGCCGATGAACGGGTTCACCGCGGACGATACGGCCGCGAGCGGGGCCCACCCTGCGTCCGCGCCGAGACGCAGGCGCTTGTGCGGCCCGTCCCTCAGGACGAGAAAATCGCCGACCCCCAGACCGAACCCGGCGAATTCGAGCGCGTCGGCCCCCTGAAAATCGGTCGACTGGACGATCCCGAACACGTTGTTGCTGCGGAACGGCCCGTCGTCGTCGGTGAGATCGCTGCTCCAGCCCTGGAGTAGCCCCACCGAGCCGACCTCGAAGCCGCTCGTTCGCTGGGTGGTGAGGACCGCCGCGGCGTAGAAGTCGAAGAAGTCGTAGGCCGGGATCGTCGTCTTCCCCAGCGCCGGAAGGAGATTTCCGTACTCCGCGTCCACGGCGATGAACATGCTCGGCCCGAACCTGGCGTTGTCCGTGACGGTGCCTGCAGCCACGCGATCGAGCCCCGCGTGGGCGACGATGCGAGCGGGCTTGGGCAGCGGCGGCGCGCCGTCGGTCCATGCGTCGGTCGTCAGGACCCGATTCACGCCGCGCGGCGGACTGACCCCGAACGCGAGGACCTCGCGGGTGAGCCGCGAGATGCCGGTCGTCGAGTCGTCGAGCGCCAGGCTCGAGATGCGATGGGTGATCTCGCCGATCGCGAAGCCGCCCAGCGTGGTGGTGACGAGGTCGTTGCCGGACGGCTTCTGGCTCTCGCTGAGCAGCTCCCACATGAGGCTGCCGCCGAGGACGTACGGCGCAGACTCCCAGATGGTGAGCCCCGTCGAGCGTGCCGCGCCGAAGAACATCGAGCCGCTGTACGGGTGTCCGAAGAAGTTGGCGTTGAGCGTGTCGTCGTCGAGCGGGAAACCGTTCGCAGTATTGCGCACGATATCCCTACCCGTGACGCGATAGATGTGCTCCAAATCAATAATCCAGTCCCATTGCCATATGAGGTAGTTGATCAGCGACACCCCGGCCCCAGCACGGAGATACGTGACCACGTCTCGCTCGGGGTCCGGCGCGTCGTAGTCGCGCGGCGGCGGTGATGCCGGTGGTGACGACGGCGCAGGCGGAGGCGGGCCGATCGCAGGCGCCGTGGCTGACGCAGGCGGAACGTCGGCGCGAGCTGTCGTCGTCGTGACGAGCGCGGCGATCACCATGGCGAGCGGCAGAAACGAGCGCGACCGCGCTCGATACCTCGAGCGTTCTCCGCTCGCGCTGCATGGAAAGTCGCACACGAGGAGGCGCTCGCTTTCTGTCCGGCTTACGCCCGAACAGGGCAGCAATTGCCGTACCGAAGAGCCATTCGAATGGGACGAGCTAACCAAAACCACGCAACCATTTCGAAGTGTGCGCGCACGTAATGAATCGACGTTTAATCAATCGCTTCGTTAGCGTCTGCCGCGATGTTCATTCGACTCATTGCCACTCTCTTCGTCCTTTCGGCCTTTTTCGTGCTCCCGCGCCCGGCCTTCGCCGACCAGCTCCTCGCCCGCGTTCCGCATCTGCCGTCCATCGTGGCCTCACCGACGCCGTCGGTGTTCACCGCGAGCGCGTCGACGAATGCCCCGTCGACCGCGCCGGGCGCGGCGCTCGTGCCCGTCGACAACAGCTTCATCGGAAGGGTGGCGCACCTCCTCGACGGCCTGCGGCCGCCGGTCTCCGGCAACCCGGGCGATTCGGCGTGGCGCAACCCCTCGCTGCGCGATCCCGCGCGGGATCGTGATGCGACCTCCTTCGGGATCCGCTCGGCGCGAATGAGCATGTCCGGGGTCGCATTCGCGGGCGCGGGCATCGGAGCCGGCGCCGCGCAGTTCGTCGACCTCGGTAGCGTCGGCAAGACCGTGCCCGTGAAGGTGCTGCCGACGATGTGTCAGGGCGGCGGGGGAATCAGCCTCAAGCTGCCGTGGTGAGGATGCCGGAGCACGCTCCCCGGAGTCGGTCTTGCTAGCACCTGCGCTCGATGGACGACGTCACGCAAGCGCCTCGCGAGGTGCCGACGGCGATCGCGCCTGCGCCCGAGATGGGACAGGACGACGAGCCGCTCGGTCGCCCCGCGACCTCGGCGCGCCTGACGCCGCTGTGGCTTCTCGTGCAGCTCGTCCCGAGCCCGGAGATCGTGCACGGCGACGACGTGACCCGGTTCGGGATGCGCTGGCAGGTGACGCCCGTTCTCTACTCGTTCGGCGTGAATCGCCGGGTGTCCCCGTGGCGCGCGTTCATCGTGGAGCCGTTCGTGCGGCAGAGCGGCTCGATCGAGGTGTTCGTCGGCCCGGAGTACATCCCCTACGGGCACTCGGTCTGGGACAGCGTCCTCTGGCGCGCCGGAGCCCGCGTGTACCTTCCGGTCCTCGAGTACGGCGACTATCTGTCGGTCTCGCTCGGAGCGTCCTACTTCTCATTCGCGGGGGACCCGGGCGCGGCCTACGAGCTGGGGGTCTACGGCCTCTTCGGGATCTTCGGCGCGCAGCTCACGTGGTCGCCGTCGGGCGGCCCTGCCACGACCATTGCGACCCTTCGCCTTAGGTATTTTTGATGAGCACCTCACGCGTCATTTCCTTCGCCGTCGCCCTTGGGCTCGCTGCCTCGGGCCTCGGCTGCGCCCGTTCCGACGGACGCCCCACGAGCCCGGCAGCACCTGACTTCGAGGCGCCGGTCCACGACGCGCCTCGCTCGGACGACGCACGCCTCTCGATCCAGTGGATAGGCCACGCGACGATGCTCGTTCAGATGGACGACAAGTGGGTCCTCACCGACCCGTTCCTCTCCGACCGCATGGCGCTCGTGCAGGGTCGACTGGTCGGGCCAGGGCTCGCGGCCGGCGAGCTCCCCGCCATCGACGCCGTGCTCATCTCGCACATGCATCCCGATCACCTGTCGCTGAGCTCCCTCGGGCGCATCCAGCGCAAGGTCTCGCGCCTCTTCGTCCCCCAGGGCGGCCTCGTCTACATCCCGAACTACTCGTTCGATTCGCGTGAGCTCCGGACATGGCAGTCGTTCGAGAGCGGAGGCATGCGGATCACCGCGGTGCCCGTGGAGCACGTCGGGGGCCGCTACGGGATCGACTCGAAGTGGATGGGAAAGAGCTTCACCGGCTACGTCGTCGAGTACCACGGGCTCAGCGTGTTCTTCGGCGGGGACACGGCGTACAACCCTCGCGACTTCCGCGCCGCGGCGCGCTCCTTCCCTCACCTCGACGTCGCGCTGCTGCCCATCGCGCCGATCGCTCCTTCCGACCGCATGCGCAAGGTGCACATGGACCCGGACGGCGCGCTCGACGCGCTCGCCGACCTCGGCGCGGCCAAGTTGGTCCCCATGCACTTCGACACGCTTCGCTCGGACGACGCGCCCGGTCAGGCACGCGAGCGGCTCGTCGCGCAGGCGCACGCTCGCGGGCTCGACGATCGTGTCGCGGTGCTGCACGTCGGCCAGCGGGCGGTGATCGTCCCGAAGTGACCGGCGCGCCTCATGGCGCGCAGAGGTGCATCGCGTGTGCCTGACAACGCGGATCGCATGGGCAGGAAGGCTCATCGACGAGGCCATCCTCCAGCCTCATCTTCCACGGAGGAGAAGCGATGTACGCGACCCTCGGAGCCTTCATTCATCGGCGACCCTGGCTCACGCTCGTGTGCTCGGCCCTCTTCCTGGCGCTGTCCGTGCTCCTCCTCATGCGAGGCGGTCGCCTCGGCGGCGCAGCCATCACGGGCGTCGAGGCGGACCGCGCGCAGGGGGTCGCCGACGCCATCTCCGGACGGCGGGAGGAGACGACCATCGCCGTTCTCTTCCAGTCCAAGTCGCCCGAGCTCGCGCCGACCGCACCCGAGTTCACGGAGGAGATGCAGCGTGCGCTCGCGCCGCTGCGCGCGGACCCGCGCGTCGCCTCCGTGACGACGTCCGACGACGCGCCGACGGGGATGATCGAGCGCCTCAGGAACCGTGAGGCCAACGCGGCCCTCGCGCTCGTCAGCATGCGCGGCGAGGTCGAGGACGGGCTCGCGGCATGGCCGGAGCTGCGGAAGAAGCTGACGAGCGAGCGGCTGACGATCACGTGCACGGGCAAGATCGCCTTCCTCGCCGATCTGAAGACCGTGCTCGAGAGCGATCTCGTCCGTGGTGAGCTCATCTCCATCCCGCTCGCGCTGCTCGTGCTGCTGTTCGTGTTCCGCACGGTCACTGCGGCGGCGTTACCGGTCGGGGTGGGCGGACTGGCCGTCGCGGGCGGCATCGCCATCGTGCTCGCGCTCTCGCACGTCGTCGAGGTCGCGCAGTACACGATCAACTTCTGCTCGCTCATCGGCTTCGGCGTCGCCATCGACTACTCGCTCTTCATCGTGAGTCGGTACCGGGAAGAGCTCGCGCGGGGCAAGGGCTACCGTGACGCGCTCGTCGTGGCCATGGCTACGGCGGGGCGCGCGGTCGTGTTCTCGGGCCTCGCGGTCGCCACGGGGCTCACGGGTCTCCTGTTCTTCCACGGCTCGTATCTCGCGGTGATGGGCGCCGCGGGCGCCATCGTGGTCGCGCTCGCCGTCATCTTCGCGATCACGCTGCTCCCTGCCCTCCTCGCAGTTCTCGGACCGCGCATCGACATGGGCAAGCTCCCGCGCGTCTCGACCGTGCGGCGGCCGGGCAAGTTCTGGCATGGCCTCGCGGTCGCGGTCATGCGGAGGCCGGTCGCCGTCCTCGTGCCCACGCTGCTCGCGCTGCTGGCGATCGCGGCACCCGCCTTGCGCATGCGCGTGGCCGCGTCGGACGCGCGGATGCTGCCGGCGGGCACCGAGGCCCGCCGTGGCTACGAGACCCTCGTGTCGGCCTTCCCCGACCTCGCCGCGACGCGGCTCGTCGTCGCGGTGCGCTTCCCGGGCGGCCCCGTGCTGACCCCTCCGCGGGTCGACGCGCTCTGGGACCTCTCGCGCCGGATCGCCGCGCTACCGCGCGTCGTCCGCGTCGAGAGCATCGTCGACCCGCCGCGCGGTCGGGCTTTCGACGAGCCGCCCACGAGGGAGGAGCTCCGCGAGACCCTGACCCACCCGAACGAAATGGCACGCCCTCTCGTCGAGGCGGGGGCCAAGCTCGTCGTGAAGGACGACACGACCGTTCTCCACGTCGTCTCCGACGTCCCTCCCGACTGCGCTGCCGCCGAGGAGCTCGTGCGCTCGATCCGCAGCGTGCGCGCCGTGGGGGACGGGATGCTCGAGGTCGGAGGGCAGGCCGCCTACGACGTCGACGCGACCCGCTTCTTGCGCTCACGCGTCCCCTACGCGCTCGCGTTCGTCGTGGGGGCGACGTTCATCGTCGTGCTCGTCCTCCTTCGTTCCCTCCTCCTGCCGTTCAAGGCCGTGTTCATGAATGCGCTCTCCATCGGCGCTTCGTTCGGCGCGCTGGTGTGGATCTTCCAGGACGGAAACCTCTTCGTGTCCGAGGGACACCCGCTGGACCCGAGCCTGCCGGTGCTCCTCTTCTGCGTCTCGTTCGGACTTTCCATGGACTACGAGGTCCTGATGCTGGTCCGCATGAAGGAGATCTACGAGGAGACCGGCGACAACGAGACGGCGGTCGCGCGCGGCCTCGAGAACACGGCCGGCCTCATCACGAGCGCCGCCGCGATCATGGTGAGCGTGTTCATCGCCTTCTCGCTGGCGAGGGTCGTCGTGCTCCAGGCGACGGGCGTCGGCATGGCGCTCGCCATCGCGCTCGATGCGACCCTGGTACGTGCGCTGCTGGTTCCGGCGACGATGCGCCTCCTCGGGCATCTGAACTGGTGGGGCCCCTCCTGGCTTCGTCTCCGACCGTCGGTCCGCCACGGCCTTCGGCCCGTACCGTGAGCGCACGTTGGACGCTGCGCCAAAGGCCCTGCTCCGGTACGGCTGCCTCTGCCTCTGCGCCCTTCTCGCTAGCGCAGAGACGCCGGCGCGCGCCGACGACGAAGCCGCGCCAGCCACCCGCCCGCCAGCCCCCGGCCCGCCGGCCCCCGGCCCCGACGCGATCGACCCCAATCGCGACGCGATCATTCCTTTCCCCGTCCTCGGCGGCAACAGCGACGTCGGGCTCGAGGTCGGCGTCGCGGGGGCGATCACACGCTTTCGTGACGGCTTCTTCCCGTACCGATTCCGGCTCGACGCGGTCCTGTCGACCAGCATCAAGAGCGACGAGCGAGGCTTTCGGCTCGGTCAGCACTACGAGACGATCCGCTTCGACATGCCCCAGTTCCTCTCGCCGAGGATGCGACTCGATGCGCGCGTCGCCTTCTGGCGCGCGGTGGACGCGCCCTGGGCCGGAGTCGGCAACGCCACCGGGCTCGAGCCCCGACCGACCCCGCCAGGCACCGCGTCCGCCTACTCCTACGTGGCGCAGACCATCAGCGCGGCCGCGCTCCTCCGGGTCCAGACCGACACGCCGTTCGACGTCGCGCTGTACTCGCGCAGTCGCTATCAGTTCCCTGACGTGGCCGCAGGCTCCAAGCTCGCCGACGACCTGGCGTCGGGCGCGGTCGTCGGTGGAGACCCGTCGTTCCTCCAGACCCTCGCGATCGGGCTCGTCCACGACACCCGCAACAGCGAGATCATGCCGAAAGCCGGGGTGCTCTACATGGCTGGGATCGGCGGAACGCTCGGCACGGCGGAGCGCGTGCAGTTCGGCGAAGGCTCCGTCTCGGTCACGCACTACGCCTCGTTCGGCAGCACGGTCACCTTCGCGAACCGGCTCCTCACGAGCATGAAGTTCGGCAACGTCCCGTTCTACGAGCTCCAGCAGGGAGACGTGTTGAATCCGAAGTACCTCGTCGGAGGGAACAAGGGCCTGCGCGGCGTGCGGCTCGGTCGGTACGCGGGGCTCGCGAAGGTACTCGTGAACACCGAGCTGCGCCTCACCCCGCTTCCCCGGTACAAGGTGTTCGGCTGGAGCATCCTTCCGGGCGCGAGCGCGCTGTTCGACACGGGGCGCGTCTGGACCGCCTACGCGGCCCGACCGAGCACGGACGGCAGGACGCTCGGCCTGAAGTGGGGCGCAGGCGGCGGACTCTTCCTCGAGTGGAACCAGGCCCAGGTGTTCCGCATCGACGTGACCTACTCGCCGGATCGGAGTGACGCCCCGATCTCGTTCTACTTCGACAGTGAGTTCATCTTCTGAGGTGCCTCGGATCCGCCCATGAGCTCCCTCCCCCGGTTCGCTCTCGCCGCCGCTGCCGCCGCTGCCGTTCTGGTCGGCGCGGGCACGGGCACCGCGCGGGCGGACGCGGGTGCACCGTCGCTTCGGAAGGAGCGGCACCGAACGTGCTGCGCGCTGGCGGTCGATCTGCCGCTGCATCTCGGGTCGGCCCACGTCCCGGTCAAGACCGGAATCGTAGTGGCCCCCGGCTCGATCGGACATCACTCTTATTCAGGCGTCTCCACATCGAGGGAGACCAACGGGGTCATCTACACGCGACGCGGCGGCTTCATCGATACAGGACACACTCGCGAGTACGCGGATCTGACGGCGCACCTCTCCGTCCGCCTCAAGGAGCTCCTGGCACGCGGTGAGGGCGAGCTCCGCCTCGACCCACGAGACGGCGAGATCATCGTACGCATCCAGGCGCCCGTGAAGGCGGAGCTCCTCGAGCGCACGAGCCTTCAGCTCGCACGACGCATCGCCTTCCAGGTCTCGGTATGGGTGGAGATCAGCCAGCACTACGGACACACGGTCCTGCGAGGTGCCGAGGAGTACTTCTCGTCGTTCACTCCCGAGGACCTCTATTCGAACTTGCTGGGAACGTATCTCGGCGTCGCGTCGGTCGAGAGCAAGCTCCCCTACGACCGGGCGATGGACGAGAGCTTTGCCGACGCGCTCCGCTCGCTCGAGGCCACGCCCTCCACCGAGACCCGCCGGGTCCTCGCCGCTCTCGCCGGGAGATGGTGGCGTGCGAGCACTCCCTGGCCTGCCGCGGAGATCCCCATCTTGCATTCGTTCGACATCGGGCCGCACGTGATGCCCGCCCTCGCCCCTCCGGACCTCGTGCCGACCCCGCGGGTGCCCGCCGTGCTCGACGTGCCGGAGCACGATGAAGCAGGCGCTCCGCTCGCAGACCTCTACCGACTGGAGATCGTGCCCGATCTCCGTGTGCTGGGGGGCCTCGCAGGGAGCCCGTTCCGCGTCGTGACGGGTGAGAATCTCCCCCTCGTCGTCGATGCCGTGCGGGCGGACGTCGAAGCGGGTATCGACGCGCCTCGAGCGCTGCCGCGCACGTTCGACGCCGCCGACGGCCACGCGGAGCCGCTCGCTCACTACATCGTCGGCCTGAGGCTGCTCGACCTGAAGGCGATGGGCGGAGTCGGCTCGCCCCCCTCAGGGCCTCCGAAGGGCGTGGGAGGCGGCTCGCTCGTCGCCGTTCGCGGAGACACGCGGGGCGGCGACTTCTCCCTGATGCACTTCGGCGTGGGCCACGCCGCCGAGCGCGGCCTCATCGGCTCCTTCGCGCTGATCAAGGCGGACACGGTCTTCTTCTGCCACGATCCCGAGACGCACGCGCTCCGCGTGCCGCTGCTCTCGCTCCTCGGTCCATGCTCGCCGGGCGAATGGCTCGGGGTCGGAGGTTCGATCGGCGAGGGCTTCCACGACGGCGACACGGGCCGCACCGCCCTCCGCCCGATCTCCGCGTACGGCGTGCTCGACGTGCTCGGGAACGGACAGTCGGCGAGCTACGACGGGCTGCGACTGCTCCTGCGAGGCGGCGCCGCGGTCGAGCACGTATGGACCGCAGCGGCGGGCGGGACGACCATCCCGCGCGCGGCCAGCAGTGCGCTCTTTCTCGCGCGAACGCCCGGCCGCAGCCTCGAGGCGACCGCCGCGGCGGGGTACCGGCTCGACATGACCACGCCGCGCGACGCCGCATTCGAGTCCGACGTCACGCTGCGCTGGTACTTCCTGCTCGGCGGCAACCCGTCGGCGAAGCTCAACGAGGGGGTCGACCCGTGGGGAGTCGCCTCGCTCGGTCTCGACGGCTCCTATTCGTTCTGGACGCGTCCCGCGCACTCGTACGCGGACCTCACCGCGCCGTTCGTCTCGGCCGTGCAGTCCGGGACCTGGCAGCTCCTCCTGACGGCGACGCTCGGCTTCGAGGGGCTGGTGTACTGACTACGAGGTCACGCGGAGGACCACTCGGCGTGTCTCTGCCATCCGGCCTCGAGCTCGCGCAGGCATGCGAGGCTCTGCCGCACGAGCCGGACCACGCCACGCGGGTCGACCATCGCGCCGACCAGGCCTCGCCCCGCGAGGCTCAGGCGCTCACCGGCCGCCATCGCGGCCAGCGCCGACGCGAACGGAGCAGAGAATGCGGGCAGCGGATGGGCCGGCGTGTCGCTGATCAGCCGGACGACCGCGAACGCGATCTCCCACCGCGTGGCGACCCGCGCGAGCGCCGCGGACTCCATGTCGACCACGACGGGGTGGGCCGCATCGGCCAGCGTCATCGCGCCGCCGACGGCGAGCTCGCTCGACGAGCACACCTCGCAACGCACAACGCCCGGCGGGCCCTTCACGAGCGCGACTCCGTCGACGGGGACGGCACGGGCGCCGTTCCATTCGCCGACCCGCGCGCCGCTGACCCACGACGACAGCGCGAGCGTCGGCGAGAGCGCGCCCGCAAACCCGGAGGAGATCACGAGGTCCGGCCGCTCGCCACGCGCGAGGCGCATCTCCAGGCTGTGGGCGGCACGGTGCGGGCCGACGCCCGTGAGGAGCATCTCGTGGCGCTCCCGTGCGGACGCGGCGATACCGCGGCTGCACGCGTCATGCTCCGCACGCGTCGCCGCGCACACGATAACGCGACGCACTAGGGACCCGACGCGCCGGGCGCCGAGAGGAAGCGCCCGATCGCCATCAGCGGGAAGTAGTGCCGGTACAGGTTATAGCGAAGGTAGAAGTGGTTCGGGAACCCCGTCCCCGTGAACTCCTCCTCGTCCCACGAGCCTTCGGCGTTCTGCTTCGACAGCAGCCACGCGATGCCGCGCTCGACGGCCGCGTCGTCACGGGGCGCGTACGCGAGCAGGCCCATGAGGGCCCACGCCGTCTGCGACGGAGTCGAGCGCCCCTTCCCCATCAGCGCGCGATTTCCATAGGACTCGAGACACTCGCCCCATCCACCGTCGGCGTTCTGGACCGAGCGCAGCCACGCGAGCGCGCGCTCCACCATCGGGTCGTGCGCCGGGAGCTGCTGGCGAGTGAGCGCGCAGAGGACGTTCGAGGTCCCGTAGATGTAGTTGACGCCCCAGCGCCCGAACCACGAGCCCTCCGGCTCCTGCGATGCGCGAAGGTAGTCGAGACCCCGCTGGCAGACGGCGCGATGGCGCGGGTCGCCCAGGACCCCGAGCGCCTCGAGCACGCGCCCCACGATGTCGGGCGTGCTCGGGTCGGAGAGCGACGCCATGTCCGAGAACGGAAGGTCGTTCAGGAAGATCCGGTCGTTGTTCCTGTCGAACGCCGCCCAGCCGCCGTCGTCGTTCTGCATGCCGACAATCCAGTCGACGGCCTTCTGGACGACCTCGCTCGAGGCCGACGCCGGATCGTGCTTCAGGAACCCGGTCACGATCGCCGCCGTGTCGTCGACGTCGGGGTACCACGTGTTCGAGTACTCGAAGGACCAGCCCCCGGGTCGCCCCTGCGGACTACCGACCTTCCAGTCGCCTCGATCGCAGAGCACCTGGAGCCTCGTGATCCACGCGCGCGACGTCTCGAGCGTCGCGTCTGCCAGCCCCGCGTCCACCAGGGCGACCATCATCAGGATGGTGTCCCAGACCGGCGACTGACACGGCTCGACGCGACAGCCCGCGTCGTCTTCGAGGACGAAGCGCTCGATCGCCTCCAGCGCGAGCCGCAACGGCTCCTCGTCGGGGCACCTTCCCCTCGCGAAGAGGGCGAGCACCCCGTTCAGCATCGGAGGGAAGATCCCGGCCCAGTCGCCGCCCTCCTCCTGCCGCTCCAGCACCCACTCCTCGCAGCGACGAACCGCGTGCCTCCGCAGCTCCGCGAGCGGTGTCTCGCCGAGCTCTCGGAGCTTGTCGTAGCCGCGGAGCAGCGGCTCGGTCGCCGTGAAGAACGCCTTCCAGCTCGGACCGTTCGCGCGCAGCACGGTCATCAGCGGCTCGGAGTACGGGATCCGCTTGTTCGTCGGATCGAGCCAGAGATGATCGAGCCAGTCGTTGTCGAGCGTCCGGCCGTTCGGGAGCGCGAACAGCGGCTTCACGTGAAAGAGGATGAGCAGCGGCACCATCGTGCCGCGCGCCCAGCTCGAGAGCGCGTAGATGTTCGCGGGGCTCGACGGCGGCGCCAGGATGAACTCCGGCAACATGGCCGGCACGGCTTCCCAGGGGAAGAGGCCGAAGACGGCGAGGTTGATGCGCGTGAAGACCCGCATCTTCTCGAGCCCGCCGTGCATGAGGATGAAGCGCTCGGCCTCCTTCATGCGTGTGTCGTCGACGCTGATGCCGAGGATGCGCAGGGCGAGATACGTCTCCGCCGTCGTGGAGACGTCCCCGCGGTGGTTCGTCGCGAGACCCCAGCTGCCGTCGCTCTTCTGCTGGAGGAAGAAGTATCGGATCAGCGATTCGCGCCTCGCGGTGAGATCTAGCCCAAGGGCTTGCCGCATGAAGACGTACTCTGCGGTGACCGTGGTGTTCGACTCGAGCTCGGCACGCCAGTGCCCGTCCTCCGCGCGGATGCCATAGGCGAAATCCCGCGCGTGCGTGGCCGCGGCGCGAGCGAGGACCTCGAGATCTGCGCGCTCGACCTCCACGGGCCGCGGCTGCGGGGCGCCGGGACGCCAGCGATGAAGGCTCGCAGGCGTGAAGAAGTCGAGGCGTGAGGCCATTCTCTCGCGCCTATCGGATCGCCGCCGCGATGGAGCGGACGATATTTCGAGTGCTCTTCATGCTCTCGACGACCGCCGTCGGCTCGTATCCGCAGTGCACCATGCAGTCGCGACACTTGCGGTTGCCGCTCGCGACGCCGTACTTCGACCAGTCCGTCTCCTCCATCAGCTCCCTGAACGTGCGCGCGTAGCCCCCGTCGCTCAGGAGGTAGCAGGGACGCTGCCAGCCGAAGATCGTGTAATTCGGGTTACCCCACGGCGTGCACTCGAGCTCCCGTTCGCCTTTCAGAAATTCGAGATAGAACGGCGAGTGATTGAATATCCAACCTCGCGACTTCGCCGGCGCGAGCGCACTCTTGAAGAACTCCTTCGTCTGCCTCCGCTTGAGGAACTTGTCCTGAACCGGGGCTCGCTCGTAGCTGTACCCCGGGGAGATCATCAGCCCGTCGACGCCGAGCTCCGTCATGTCGTCGAAGAAACGCTGGAGGTCTTCGGGGGGGTGTCCGGAGAACACGGTCGTGTTGGTGGTGACGCGGAACCCGCGGTCCTTCGCCTCCTTGATCGACGCGACGGCCGCGTCGTACGTGCCCGCGCGCTTCACGCACTCGTCGTGATGCTTCTCTACCCCGTCGAGGTGGATGCTCAGCGTCAGGTGGTCGCCGGGCTCGAAGAGGTCGAGCTTCCTCCGGAGGAGGAGCGCGTTCGTGCAGAGGTAGACGAACTTGTCGCGTTCGATGAGGCCTCCGACGATCTCCTTGATCTGCGGGTGAATCAGGGGCTCGCCGCCGGCCACCGTGACGACCGGAGCTCCGCACTCCTCGACCGCAGCAAAGCACTGCTCGGGAGTCAGAGTCTGCTTGAGCACCTCTTCCGGATATTGAATCTTCCCGCAGCCTACACATTCTAGATTACATCGAAATAGCGGCTCTAGCATGGTGACGAGCGGGTAGCGCTTCGTCCGCAGCAGCTGCTGCTTCATGATGTATTTGCCAACGGCGACGGCCTGTTTCAGTGGAATCGCCATGTTGTCTGGAAGTAGCCATGCCGCGAGAACCAGTCCAGTGCGTCACTGAAGGCGTGCTCGACGGGTGTCTGCGGCAAACCAAGCTCGTGCACCGCCTTCGCCGCACTGAAGAACATGTTGAATCGAGCCATTCTCACGGCCTCGATCGCGATACCCGGCGGCTTCCGGGTCAGGCAGTCCGCGACCATCGTACTCGCCAGACCTGCGATCCACGCGACGGCATACGGGATACGAATTTTCGGCGCAGGTCTACCGGTGAGCGCGCCGAGCATCGTCAGGATCTCTGCGAGGCTCATGTTTCGGTTGCCGAGGATGTAGCGCTCGCCCACGCGCCCCTTCTCCGCGGCGAGAACGTGACCGATCGCTACATCCTTCACGTGCGCCACGTTGAGCCCGGTGTCGACGTACGCGGGCATGCGGCCACGCATGAAGTCGACCACGAGCTTGCCGGTGGGCGTCGGCTTGCGATCCCACGGACCGATGGGCGCGCTCGGGTTCACGACCACGAGCGGAAGCCCCCGGTCCACGTAGGCGAGCGCCGTCCGCTCGGCCTCGAGCTTGGAGCGCTTGTAGTGACCGCAGAACTGCCCGTCGGCGACGGGGTTCTCCTCGTCGTGGGCGAGCTCGTGCCCGCCGGCGAGGCCGATGGTGCCCACGGTCGACGTGTAGACGACGCGTGCGACGTCGTGCGCGAGGCAGGCGTCCATCACGTTCGCCGTTCCCCGGACGTTGCTCTCGTAGAGGCTCGAGGAGTCGCTCGACCAGAGCGTGTACTCGGCCGCCACGTGGTAGACCTCGTCGCAGCCGGCGACGGCGCTCGAGACGGCGACAGGATCGCGCAGATCGCCGAGGCATATCTCGGCGTCGAGGCCGTCGATGTTGCCCCGGTCGGAGGTCTCTCTGACGAGCAGCCTCACGTCCCGGCCGCGCTCGAGGAGCGCGCGAGCCACGCTCGCACCGATGAATCCGGTCGCTCCTGTGACGAGTGCTCGCGTCAACGAGGCCTCCTTTCGGGTCGAGCGGAACGTGTGGCCGGCGACGCAACCGGACCAGCGCTTTCGACGCGTCAACGCGCCGCTGGGCCGAGGCCTCGGGCTTCACCAAGCTCGGCGTCTTCTTCGACGCCGCCGCCGTGCCGTTCGTGATGGTGATTGACGCGCGCACGATGGAGATCGCATCCGCGGGCGTCGGCGGCGTCACCTCCTCGAGCGAGATCGACGCGCAGGCCGACGACGTGACGAGCCGCCCGGCCGCCTACTGAGCTCGCTCAGCGCTTGAACGCGAGCACGTACTGGTTCGGCAGCTCGATGGCGACGGGAGCCGCCGCATGGAGACCTGCTTGCTCCGCGTCCTTGACGACCGCCTCGGGCGCGAGGCGGTGCGCCTTCGGCGGGCCCATCGGCGACTCGAGCGTGAAGTCGACGACGAAGAGGCGTCCGCCGTCCTTCAGCTTGTCGCGCAGCTTCGCGAGATAGGCGGGGCGATTGTCGATGTGGTGCAGCGTGTCGACGATCAGCACGACGTCGACCGGCTCCGGGAGCTTGGCGTCGTCGCCCGTCGCGAGCACGGCAGTGACCTGCGGGAGCTGCTCGCGTGTGGCGCGCTCGCCCAGGTAGCGAACCATGTCGGGCTCGACGTCCACCGCGTAGACCCGGCCTTCCGGCACCCGCTTCGCGATGCGCATGGCGAAGTAGCCCGTCCCCGCGCCGACGTCCGCGACCTTGCTCGAAGGCCCGAGCCCCAGGACGTCGATGACCGCCTCGGGCTTCTGCCACTTGTCGCGCTCGGGATCGTCGAAGACCTTCGCCCACGAGTCGGCGTCGTGAAAGCCGTGATGAAAGCCCTGGCCGTGATGCCCCGGAGGCGAATGCGCGGCACTCGCCGAAGGAGCGACGGCAGGCGCAGGCGAGGCGCAGCTCACGACAGAGGCCGCGACGACGAGACCAACGAGGCGCTTCACCAATCTCTCCCTTTCGACATCGTTCAATGTACGCCGAGCAGCGCCCGGATGCGCTCGACCTGCGCCTCATCCGCCTCCGGTGCCACGCCGAGCCGCTCGCGCGCGCCGTGCACCACCCTCGCGTAGCGACCGCCGAAGCGCTCGCAGACGCTGCAGCCGCGGAGATGCGCGTCGATCTGGGTCGTCTCCGACGTGGACGTGTCTCCGTCGACGTAATCTCCGAGGCGCGCGAGCACGGCGCTGCACCTCACGCCTCCGACCTCACGTTCGTTCTCCACGATCCCTCCTTCGCTCGCACGGAGAGCCGCGAGCAGTCTCAATCGCGCGCGATGGAGGCGACTCTTCATCGCCGGCAGGCCGAGCCCGAGAACCTCGGCGACCGCCTCGCCAGGCAAGCTCTCGAGATCACGAAGCACGAGGACCTCGCGATCGCCCGTATCGAGTGAGGCGATCGCATTCGCGAGCCGCTCCGTCTCCTCGGCGCGCCCGAGCGCATCCTCCGCGAGCTCGTGACCCCAGCCGGCGTCGAGCCCGAGCGCCATCAGCGGCGGCTCGTCGACGTCGGCCGACGGCTCCTCGCGTACGCGGCGCGCACGTCGTGCCTCGTTCCGCGCGATCGCAAAGAGCCACGTGCGTACCGACGCGACGCCCGGGCGGTAGGTCGCTGCTGCACGAAAGCCCTTCAGGAATGCCTCCTGCGCCACGTCCTCCGCCGTCGCGTCGTCGGCCGCCATCGCACGCGCGAGGCGAAGGACGGCGCCCGCATGCCGGACGATGATCGACCCGTACGCGTCGCGGTCACCCGCGGACGCGCGAGCGATCAGCTCATCGTCTTGGACGGTCGGTTGGCGATCGAGCATGTCGAGATTCCGAGCACCGTGTAGAGGGGGCAGCTTCCGAGCAGGCCCGTGGCGAGGGGAACGAGACCGACGAGGCCCCAGAGCGTGTGCGGCCCGACGAACACGAGGGCCAGGAGGGCAAGACCGACGATCACGCGTAGCGCGCGCTCGATCGAGTGTTCGTTGCGGGGGAGGACCTTCGAGGACATGGCGTGCTCCGGCTTCGTTCAGGGGAGGGCTTCGTTGCCCTCACCCCCTCTAGCCAGCGACAGGCCGAAAGGATTCTCTGCAGCTCCCCCTTTCCGCGTTCAGGTGGCCGGGTAGAGCTTGCGCAGCGTCGCCACCGCCCCGGGCACGGCCGCCCCCGTGAGGCCGAAGCAGTCCCCCAGGAGCGCGGCGATGTCCTCGTCGCTCCCGCCGGTCACCGCCGTGCGGAGGCCCATCGCCTTCTGCATGAAGGCCGGGTCGGCCGTCATGCTGGTCTGGAAGTGCGTCGCCGCGGCTGTGGCGGCCGCGCTGTCGAGCCCGAGGAGCTCCCCGAGGACCTCGGCTGCGCGCGCCGTGTCGCCGCCCATGCTTGCGCCGGCGAAATCGCGAAATGTGAGCTGCGCCATGCGGGCATCCTATCAGGTGACTGGGTGAAACGGCGCGCGCGCGACGAGGTCGGCGTGGTCCCTGGGCACGGTCGTAACCAGTGAGGTTCCGAGATTCGGGCACGGGCACGGGCACGTCGAGACGAGAGGAGACGAGACCGTGCAAACGCGGGGCTTCGGGTGGTCGTCGGCAGCTCGGTCACGCGTTGGTCGCGCTCTTCGCAGCGCCGAGTCGGGCGAGCCGGGCGAGGTTCACCGCTGCGGCGAGCAGGGCGAAGTCATGTGCGACGCGGATGCGGCCACGAGCGCACGCTCGCCGTGCGCCCAGATCAGTCTCGACATGGTCCGTCGAGGCTAACCAAGCACGCCGCTCTTATCCATCCAGGACTTCCCGCACCTTGGCGGCCAGATCCTTCAATGAGAACGGCTTGTTGATGAAGCTCTCGCCGGGCTGCAGCTCGCCGTGGGCCAGAACGTCGGCCGCGTAGCCCGACATGTACAGGCGCTTGGCGGTCGGAGCGACGGCGAGGATCGCCTTCGCCAGATCATGCCCGTTCATCTCGGGCATCACCACGTCGGTCACGAGCATGTCGAGCTTGGCGCCCTGCTCCTGCGCGATGCGGAGGGCGTCGCGCGGCAGTCGCGCAGTGAGCACGACGTAGCCCGAGAGCTCGAGCATCTTCTTCGTCACACGGAGGACGGACTCCTCGTCCTCGACGAGCAAGATGGTCTCGCGGCCGCGCCGCGCCGGCGCCGGCAGCGCGGACGGCGCGACCGACCTCCGGGCCGCGTCGGCGCCGTCCAGGTGCCGCGGCAGGTAGACGGAGAACGACGACCCTGCCCCCGGAGCGCTCACCACGTCGATGAAGCCGTCGTTCTGCCTCACGATGCCGTAGACCGTCGCGAGACCGAGTCCCGTGCCCTCGCCCACGGGCTTCGTGGTGAAGAACGGCTCGAACACCCTGGCGAGCGTGTCGCGGTCCATGCCGCAGCCGTCGTCGCGGACCACGACGCGCACGTAGTCGCCGGGGACGGTCTCGACGTGAGCGGCGCAGTACTCGGCGTCGAGCGTGCGGTTGCTCGTCTCGATGGATAGCGTCCCGATGTCGGCGATCGCGGCGCGAGCGTTGGTGCAGAGGCTGGTGAGGATCTGGTCGACCTGGGACGGGTCGACCCGCACCGACCAGAGATCACGAGAGGGCCGCCAGTCGAGATCGACGTTCTCGCCGATGAGCCGCCGCAGCATGGTGAGCATGCCCGTCACGGCCTCGTTCACGTCGAGCAGCCGCGGCGTGACCGTCTGCTTGCGTGCGAAGCCGAGCAGCTGCCGCGTGAGCTCGGCAGAACGCCTCGCCGCGCGGCGAATCTCCTGCAGGTCCTCGTGGAGCGGGAGCGACGGCTCCACCTGCACGAGGGCGAGCTCGGTGTGCCCGAGGATGACGCCGAGCAGGTTGTTGAAGTCGTGCGCCACGCCGCCCGCCAGGCGGCCCACAGACTCCATCCCGTGTGCCTGCTGCAGCTGAGACTCGAGCTTGGCGCGCTCCTGCTCGGCTCGCTTGCGGTCCGTGATGTCGCGCACTGCCCCCACGGCTCCGACGACGGCGCCGGAGGCGTCGCGAATCGGGCCGAAGCTGTAGCTGCTGATCCACGCCTCGCGCGTGTCCTTGCGGCGCACCGTGTACTCGTGGCTCATTCCCGCCTCACCGCGGAGCGCCCTCGCCAGAGGCCACATCTCGAACGGGGCGAGCTCCCCGTCCGCGAAGAAGAGCTCGAAGAGGTCGGGGTACTCGGCGAGGTTCCGGAGGCACTCGGCCTTGCTGGGGAACCGATGAAAGGACGCGAAGGCCTCGTTGATGTCGACCAGGTGCCCGGTGGCATCGGCGACGAACACGGCGTCCGTCATGCTGTCGAGCGCCGCCGCGAGCTTCGCCTGGCTCGCGTGGAGCGCCACCTCGGTCCGCTTGCGGTTCGTGATGTCGCTGAGCGTCGAGAGGATGCACTCGGCGGCGCCGATTCGAATCGGCCGCACCGAGACCAGCGCGGTGATGATGTCACCATGCTTCGTTCTCAACTGGCACTCGCGGCTCGCGGTCGGTCCGTCGGCACACATGGCGACGATGAGCTCCGCGCGCTGCTCGTCATCGACCCGGATCCGCAAGGCGGCACCGCTCGACCCGACGGCCTCCTCACGGGTGAACCCCATCATCGAGGTGAACGTGTCGTTCACCTCGAGGATCGTGCCCTCGTGCAGTCGAGAGACGACGATGGCAATCGGCGCCGACGCGAACACCGTGGAGTACTTCTCCTCGCTCGCGCGCAGGGCCTCTTCAGCCCGCTTGCGGTCGGTGATGTCTTGCACGATTCCGGTGAGGATCGTCGGTCGCCCGTCGGCGTCGCGAAGCAGCTCCGCCGCCTCTGCCCAGACGACGCGCGTCGTCCCGTCGGGCCACCTCACGCGGTACTCGAGCGGCTCGGGCTTGCCGTCCTCGAGCACGGACCGATTGGTGCGCTCGACCGCCGCGCGGTCGTCCGGATGAATCACACGGGCAATCACCGCGGCGAGGTCCCCGTCGAACCCCGCCTGCTCGACGCCGAAGATCCGGAACATCTCGTCGGACCACTCGAGGCGGTTCGTGGCGAGGTGCCACGTCCAGGTCCCGAGATGGGCCACGCGCTGAACGTTCCTCATCGCGAGCTCCGCGATGCGGAGCCTCTGATCGGCGTCGCTCGTCATCTGACCAGTGACCGTATCCCGACGACCACGAGCGAGCACCCTCGCGATGACGACGCGCACGATTTGCACGAGGCCGCCGGCCCACCCCGCTCACGGCCTCAGGCCCGCTCGAGGTCTATTCTTCCCTGTCTGCGCGCACCCGCGCGCACCCTCGCGAGTGAGGGACGAAGCGCTTCTGCAGCGCGCGATAGCCCTCGACGTAGGAGACGGCCGCGACGACGAGGACGAGCGCGACCCACGCCGGCGCGTCGAGCCCTTCGCCGAGGAGCCGTACCGTCCGCACGCCCATGCGCGCGACGGCCTCGAGCAGCATCAGCCCGACGCCGGCGACGGCCCACGTCGTGATGGCCATCTCCCGCCGCGTGCGCGCGGGCCTCATGCGCGGCTCTCGGAGGCGACGTGAGGGCTCACGCTCCAATCATGCCCGGCCTCGGCCGCATGCCGAAGCACTTCCATCGAAGAATCGGTCGGCGGGAGCGTGTTAGCGTGGGCGTCCATGCGAACGTTCCCCGCCGCGCGCCGCGCCCTTCTCCTGCTGTCGTTCACGCTCGCCGCCGGTTGTGACAAGCCCGCGCCGGCGACGGCTGACGCAGGCGCCGCGGCCGCATCGGCGACCGCGACCCTCGCTCCCTCCGCCTCGGGCGGCACCGACGCCGATGCCGGCACAGCCGCGCCGAGCAAGCCCACGGGCAGGACGGTCGACACGCCGGCCGGCACCATGAGCGAGGTCGGCGACGAGATCCACCTCTCGGGCAAGACGATCTATCCGCCCCCCGAGTGCGCGGCCGGCGGCAAGGACGGATGCGCCAAGGTGAAGGCGCTGCGCGCGAAGAGCGACGGCGTGAAGCTCCTCCGCCACTTCGACGGTCCCGGCGGGCAGAAGAGCATCCTCCTGTTCCAGGTCAGCTCCTCCGACAAGACGTGCGAGGGCGGCCCACTGTTCTTCGTCCGGGTCGCCGCCAATGCTGCACCCCAGTACTCCGACGTCTTCGAGCACTGCGGACCGCCCGACCCGATGGTCGGCGCGATGCCCGACAAGATCCTCGTCAACGTTCCGGCGCATCCGACGAAGAGCGGAGGGGCGCCGGCCCCGCCGAAGAACATGGAGTACGACATCGCGACCGGCACGCTGCAGGCAGCCGCGCCGGCCGCGCCGGGCAAGAAGAAGCGCTGAGCGCCGCGCGCGCGCTCAGTCCGCCATGCCGAGGTCGACGAATGCGTGGTCGTTCATGACCACGAACGGGCGCTCCTGGAACGAGAGGTTCCCCTTCCCGTCGTGCTCGACGACCTGGAGCTTGCCCATCCCGTAGCCCATCGGGCCGCGTGAGTAGTAGTGCGCCTGGAGCTTGTAGGGTCCGGCGCGGTCGGCCTTGTTGCCGCGGACGGTGAAGCACTCGGGGCCGTAGCCCGTCGTCACGTCGGCGTAGAGCTCGCCGCCGGTGGGCAGCGACTTGTGGCTGTAGAATGCATGGTTTCCGTCGCCGTCGTAGATGTGAAAGTCCACGTCGTTCGCGTCGGTCTCCCAGTTCAGGACGAAGCGGATCGACGGGCCCTCCTCGTCCGAGCCGCCGGACGAGCGGAGCAGGCTCCGGATCTCGTCCTCGCGCTTCGGATCCGTGCGGATCCACATCGCGGCGGCGAGCCCGAGGTCCTCGCGGAGGATGCGGTCGACACCGCGGAAGCGGTTGCTCGGATACGAGCGCTGGAGCCCCGCAACGATGACCTCGAACGCCTTCTGCGGCTGGCGCGCGCGGAGGTACGCCATCGCGAGGAGCCGATGGCTCGCCGGGTGGTCGGGACGATCGGCGCGCGCCTTCTCGAACGTGTCGATGGCAAGGTCGAGCGCGCCGGCGTCGCCGAGGCGCTCGAGGCGCTCGCCGGCGAAGCGCCGGAGGTCGGCGCGGTTCGGGAAGAGGTCGACGACGGAGCCGTAGGCGCGTGCCGCGAGGCGCGGTGCGCCGAGGGCCTCGGCCGTCTCACCGAGCGCGATGAGAGCCATCACGTCGGCGGGCTCCTCGCTGCGCCATCCGCTCGCCGCCTCGAAGGCGCCCTTCACGTCCTTCTGTGCGAGCTGGTCCATCACGTCCTTGAAGCGGCCCGTGTAGGCCGGGACGCGGTCACGATCCTCCTCGGCGCGGCTCTCGGCACGGCGACGGCGATCCTCGACGTCGCCGCGATCGCGCTTGGGCGCCTGCGAGCGTGAAGGCTCGCGCGCGGCCTCGGTGCGCGGCGGCGGCGGCGGCGAGGCCGTGGCCAGTCCGCCTTGCGACTCGAAGGTGGACTCGCCCTGTGCGCGCTGAAGAGCGTCGAGCGCCTGGCGCTCGCTCTCCTCATTTGCCGGCGAGCTCGGCCCGCGCGCGGGCTTCCTGGCCGCGACCTTCGGCGCCGCGGAGGGAGCGGCGTCCGCGGGAGGCGGAGCGCGCGTGGCCGCGGGCGCGGGCGCTGCAGCGCGCGGTGCCGGCGCGGCCGCCACGGGCCGCGCGGCGGGGCTCGGAGGCGTCGAGGGAGCACCCGCGTGCCCTCCCCCCTTGCCTCCGAAAGCGCCCGGCTGCGCGGGCGCGCCCGAGGCGCTGGCGCTCGCAGCGCCGAAGTCCTCGTCGCGCCCGCTGATCTCGGCCTTCTTCATCGGTGCCGGAGCCTTGGTCGCGCCGTTCGCGTGCGCACCGGGCGGCGGCGGCGGCGGGGCCGCCGAAGCGACGGAGCGCGGGCGCTGCGGGCGCTCCTTCATGTCCTTCTGCTTCGTCACCACGGTCGTCGACGGGTCTGCGAGCTCGATCGGCGCGGACGCCGGGGCGCCGAGGAACGAGCGCGCCACGCGGGTGATCTTTCCGTCGTCGATCGCGAGCACTACCGGTGGCGTGCGGCGATCGATGTGGAAGCGCGCGTAGTCCGCCTCGGTCTCGAGGACGAGCATCGCGGTGTACGGCGTGAGCACGCGCTGGCGGACCGCGAGCGCGGTGATCTCGGTCTTGAGGTCCTGGTGCGTGAGCAGCTCGCGCTCGAGCATGCTTGCGACCTGAGCCTGAGCGACGACGCGCTCGACGAGCGGTCGCGCGGTGGCGCGCGGCGCGACGGTCACCGAGGGCTTGCCGTCGAGCGCGACCTTCACGGGCTGCGCCGCGGGCACCTCGGCGTACACGGAGATCTCGTCGCCGGCCTGCACGCCGTCGAGCTTCGTCGGCCACGACCACGATGCGCCCTCGATTTGCACGGCGATGCCGGAGCGCGTCGACTCGTCGAGGCGGCGCGCGATGGTCGAGGGGAGCTCCGTCCCCTGCACGACGACACCGTCGTGCGGGAGCTGGTTGCGTACGAGCTTGAGGAGGCCAGCGTCGTCGCGGATGCCTCCCGTCGCGATCGCATCGACGCGCTCGATGCCGGAGGCGCGGAGCGCGGTGACCGTAGCCGTCAGGCCCTTCGCGTCGGTCGCCCCTGCGGTGGCGACGCCGTCGGTGACGAGAACGACGCGCTTCCTCCCGCTCTTCTTCGCCGTCGCGCCGGCCCACTCGAGCGCACGCTGGAGGTTCGAGGCCCCGAGCGCGCCGTGGTTACGCACCTTCGCCATGTCGGCGGCGCCGAAGGCCGTGGCCGCACCGTCGAAGATCGGCGTGACCTCCTGATCGAAGGTCGCGACCGTGAGCTGGCCCTTCGCGGCCGCGGCGCGGCTCACGACGAGCGCGAAGCTGCGGAGCTCCTCCTCGAAGCCGAGGCCTCGCGAGGCGCTCGTGTCGACGAGGACGATCGTGGCCGCGAGCGGGTCGGGCTTCGACTCGGCCTGCGGCTTCACGCGCGCGACGACGAGCTCACCCGAGCGGATCGCGGTGATCTTGTCCGCGGAGCCCGTGGCCACGTCGACGATGAAGTCGGTCGTCGGCTTGTCGCCTTCGAGCGTCATGCGCGGCGGCTGCTTCGGAGAGCCGACCACCGTGACCTGCGCATCCAGACGGCCGACCTCCGGAAGGCCGCGCAGCGGCAGCACGTACGAGGGCTGCCGCAGCTCCTGCACGTAGGAGATGACGAGCTCCTTGCGAGCGTTCGCGGGGATCGGGAACACACGCGCCGAGAACTCGTTCCCGGCGGCGTTCTCGAGCAGTGCCGGGTCCTGCTTGCGATGAAGGGCGTCCTCGTAGGCCTCGCGTGCGGCCGTGAGCTCGACGACCTCGCTCTCCTGCCACATGTTGCCGATCTTCATCGCGAAGCGCTGGAGCGACGCGCCGGCGGGCAGCGCGATCTTGAACCGCCCCTCGAGCGTGCGCGACTCGGGATTGTCGAACGTGAGGCGCAGCTCGGTGAAGGCGACCGAGCCGTCGACCACCGCCTGCGCGGTCATGGCCGCGAGCCGGAGGCCCGTGCCGTCCGACGCCGTCAGCGCGAGGGTCGGCTCGGGCTTCATCGAGAAGCGAATGGCCGGCGCTCCGATGTCGAGGTCGCCGCGGGTCCCCCCCGCGACGCCGAGGGAGGGCGAGACCGCCGGTGGCGAGGCCCCCTCGTGGCATGCCGAGCCGACACCACACAGGAAGACGCCAGCGACGAGCGCAACCGCTCGAAAAGCCATCGGGCACCGCATCATGAAGCTCCCTCTCGTCCCGGTGCTGCATGGCGCAGCTCGACGTGATCCCAGGGTACGGCCGAGCGGGACGGAAGTTCTCGCGAATCTGAGGGACGCACGGCGCACGTGCTGCGGTCGATCGCGGAGCAGATGCACACACGAGCCGAGGCGCAGTGAGCTACTCTCCGCCGCCATGGCAGCCAAGAAGACGACGAAGAAGAGCGCCGCGCCGGCGAAGAAGAAGACCGCCGCGCCCAAGAAGACCGCCGCCACGAAGGCCGCTGCCGCGCCCAAGAAGACCGCCGCCAAGAAGGTCGCCGCCCCCGCGAAGAAGACCGCCGCCACGAAGGTCGCCGCCCCCGCGAAGAAGACCGCCGCCACGAAGGCCGCTGCCGCGCCCAAGAAGAGCGCCGCCACGAAGGTCGCCGCCCCCGCGAAGAAGACCGCCGCCGCCCCCAAGAAGGCCGCCGCCAAGAAGACCGCCGCAGCGCCCAAGAAGAAGGCCGCGGCCGCCGCCGCGCCGAAGACTGCCGCCGCCAAGAAGGCCGCGGCCGCCGCCGCGCCGAAGACTGCCGCCGCCGCGCCGAAGACT
>Ga0105047_10000298_pt1 | contig 79129 bp, 59 predicted proteins | sample MAT04_FD_78384 | JGI IMG/M metagenome (GOLD analysis project Ga0105047, IMG submission 78384) | Freshwater microbial communities from Lake Fryxell liftoff mats and glacier meltwater in Antarctica - MAT-04 (megahit assembly) | ecosystem: Environmental > Aquatic > Freshwater > Ice > Liftoff... | reverse complement strand
CGCGATATCTGCGGTGACTCGACTGGTTGAGCCGTTGACCACAAATGGCCCTTTGCGACGTTCAAGGACGAAATCTGCAGCCAAAGCCAGCGTCAATTCTTCGCCAATGTAGCGACCTTCGTTATCGACAATCGCCATGCGGTCGGCATCGGGATCCTGGGCGAATCCAGCATGGGCTTTGTGCTGAATGACCGCTTTGCAAAGGTCGCCGAGATTCTTTTCGGTGGGTTCCGGAATATGTTCGAAACGACCATCGGGGGTGCCACCCAGCACGACCACTTCGCATCCCAGGGCCTCAAGCAACTGTGGTCCGCAGGTTGCGCCAGACCCATGATTGCAGTCCAGCACAACGCGGTATTTCTTCTTACGGATTGCTTCAACGTTGACCAGTGAGAGGACTTTGTCGATGTGCGGCTGCGATGGATTGTTCAGCACTGTGACTTTGCCAAGCCCCGCCCAGTCTTTCCACGCAATGGCTTCGGAATCCAGAATACTGATGAGTTGTTGTCCAAGTTCTCTATTGAAGACCGAGCCGTCCGGCGCGAAGGGTTTGAGCCCATTCCATTCGATCGGATTGTGGCTGGCGGTAATTTGAAGTCCGCCCGCTGCGTTGTGATGTCGTACCAGGACGCCGCATGTTGGAGTCGTGCAGATACCGGCATCGAGAACTTCGCATCCGGTCGCCAGCAATCCAGAGATCACGGCGTGCTGAATCATGGGACCAGTGGATCGACCATCACGGGCAACGACAACTTTGCCGCCACAGAAAATGGTGCCCAAAGCGGCCGCGAACCGTGTTGTATAAATTGGATCGAGTCCGTCGCCAATGATTCCACGCAATCCGGAAATACTCAATATTCGTGTCGCCAAGCGTGTCTCCCTGATGTTTGAACTCACGGAATGGTCATGTCTGCGGCATTCTCGTGACGCTGTTTATACTATACGCCGAGCTGAAACTGCATTTTGGCGGCAACATTTTTGATGCTGGTTTTCGATTTCTATGAAAAGTCGGGAGCTGCTTACAGCAAGAAGGCAGCAGGATCGGTATTCTGCGGCGTTTTGATGCCATTCGGTGTTTCTTTTGAGTTCCTGCTGATTTCCTCGCCGTGCAGATAGCCGAAATCTTTGAATCCATCCAGGGAGAAGGTCCATGGGCCGGGACGCAGTCTCTGTTCATTCGGACCTCAGGTTGCAATCTGCGCTGCTGGTTCTGTGATACGCCTTATACGTCATGGAAGCCAGAGGGCACGGCGCTGTCCCTGGACGAACTCTCCTGGCGTGTCGCAGACTGTACAGCTCCGGATGTCGTACTGACCGGCGGTGAGCCAATGCTGTTGCCGGACCTGGTTACGTTGACTCAGCGGTGCCGCGAGCTTGGAAAACGGATCACGATCGAAACCGCCGGGACAGTCGACCAGCCTGTGGTCTGTGATCTGATGGCGATCAGCCCCAAGCTGAGTAATTCCGTGCCTGACGATCCAGTCTGGCACGATCGTCATGAACAGGCAAGATTTCGCCCAGACCTGATTCGGTCACTGCTGTTGCGGTACGATTGCATTCTGAAATTCGTGATTGACAAGCCGCAGGATGTTGAAGAAGTCCGTGAGTGGTTAACGAATTTCAGTGGCGTCGATCCCGGAATCGTCTGGCTGATGCCGCAGGCCAGGACTCGCGAAGAACTTACGGAACGATCTGCCTGGTTACAAAACATTACAACCGAAAACGGTTTCAAGTATTCGTCTCGACTGCACATTGAACTGTTCGGCAATGTGCGAGGAAAATGAGCAGGATGGATTCGATCACCTCGTGCGTTCGGACGAGCAGTTCGAACATTCCCGCCGCTACATCGCCAACAACGGAATAAAAGCCGGCCTGTCAAGCACGGAGTATTTGCATTACACAAAGTAGCCATCACGCTCCGCCGTGATGAGCCTCTGTCAAACGACTTCCATCTACCCAATCGGTGATGAGCCGCTGTCGCATTCACCTCACGCCAGAATAGGCGTCTGCAATTTGGTTCATAACGGTATAACTCAAAGGCTCGTCTCGGCGGAGCGAGCCGGCTACTTTGGCAAAGCTTCCACCACGAATGCGTTGGTTAAGTGCATGTGATTGAAGCAACACACTCCGCACTCAAGATTCCTGCACCGCTCTGCGACGTCGCCTCTGAGCGATCACTATTCTAGACCGAGCTTTTCTTTAAGACACTTGTTTGCCAAGGCGCTGAGCATACTGAACGCGATTGTTCCGCCAATTTCTGCAACTTTCGCTTTCGTCTTGTTCCATACGCTCTCATCACGAATCGACGCCAAAAAATCCTGTCCTTTTGAAGTCAACCGAACATACGCCATGGTTTGCTGCACACCTGGTGGTCCGTTTAGGCTCTCAAGGGCAACGCGCCCCTTGATCAATTGCTCTTCCGTTAAAAGTGGGACGTGCTGCGCAAAAATCTCTTCTGATACGTCCGTCAACTCACAACTATCGTTCGCCTCGATCTCAATCAACATCCGGCGAATCAAGTCCATGTCGCGTTTCATCTTTTGTTCCGTGCCGTCATCTCAAAGGCATCCAACTAATCCATCCATGACCAGACCCGGGCGCACGTTTCACAAGACGCTCAGGAAAATGCCCATTCTTGTTGGCTGGAGTAAAACTTCTCAAAACCCCAGTAGGGATCGGTCAATTCAAAGACATGGTCGCGAGTACTATTCACCAGCCAGAGCCATGCTGCACGTGCCTGTTCGTCCGAATGCGAGATCCCACGAAGTTCCGCGTCGCGATGAAAAAGACGATTGTGTACTTCTAATCGTAGGTTCCAACTCGGCTCAAACACCTGATCGAACCTAAGTTCACCTGGGTCAATTGCGTGACCATACGGCTTTGGCACAAACTGCTCAACTAAGATTGCCATACCATCATCTTCATCGAAGAATCGATGTAGTCGCGGTGCCTTAACGCCTGTTTCGAAGTCAATCGCATGTCTCAATGTGGCTCTCGCCCGTGCTTGCAATGAACGCCAAAAGTACGCCTGCATACTCCCAATGACATGACGAAACTGCACCGGCTTGTCGAAATATACGTACGGCCGAAAAATGGGAAGCCCATCATTCCTGACCTCGCCAAACCATTGAATAGGAGAAAAAATCCCAATCACAACCAGTTCAAACGCTGTTTTTTCTGGCGTACGTTCTTCCTGCGAAGATTGCTGAGGCGTCATGCAGCTTTCGGTCAGCAGAAAAAGTTCCTTCATGCAACTTTTTTCGCATGGTTAAATCGCAACACGCGCCCGGTAGCAGCATCGACGAGATTTCTGAGCAGAGCCATTAGGAACATCCTTCAAGCATTGTCTGCGGTGACGAGCAGAAGTCGGTCCAGGTTTACGATACGCGCATTCAACAGAGGTGACACAGCAAATTGCTTACAGATAATCTCACTATTCATCGTTATCCACAGGATGTTCATCAACTGCAACTTTTGGGGCCGCCGGATTCTCGGGCACAATCGCAGCCTCCGCAGCAGCAGCAGCTGCCGCTAAAACCGCCTTGGCGGCTTCCTCATCGATCACATCGCCTGGAATGACGGCACATGACACCAATGTGTCGCCGTCGTCGAGGCGGATGATGCGGACGCCCTGGGTGTTGCGGCCGATGGTGTTGATGTCAGACGCACGGATGCGCTGGATCTTGCCTCGGGAAGTGACCATCAGAACTTCGTCGTCGTCGATAACCGAAAGCACATCGACAACTTTGCCGTTGCGGGTGGTTGTCTTGATGTCCCGGACACCCTTGCCGCCGCGACGTTGACGACGGTATTGGTTGTTGCTGGTGAGGGAAGCTTCGCCTTCATCTTCAACAGACTGGGCATCCGAAGCATCATCAACTGAGGCTTCCGTTGCGACTGCGGTCTCTTCATCGTCCGTGACGCTTTCGTCGGCGGCATCTTCAATGGAATCCAGTTCCCCTGGTCCGAACGGCGTGCGTTTGCCGTAACCAAATTCGCAGATACTCAGAAGGGTTCGCTCCGGATCGGCGACCACCATGCCGACGACGATTTCGTCTTTTTTCAACTTGATTCCCTTGACGCCGCGAGTCGCTCGGCCCATGGGTCGCGCGTCTTCGTGGTTGAAGCGAATGGCCATGCCGCCGGATGTTGACAATACCAGGTCGTTATCACCTTCCACGATCCGCACGTCAATGAGTGCGTCGCCGTCATCAAGTCGAATCGCGATAATCCCGCCTTTCATTGGGCGGCCGTAGGCTGACAACGCCGTTTTCTTGATAATGCCCTGACGAGTCGCGATGACCAGATACTGGTCATCAGGAAAGTACCGAACGTTGAAGCAATTGGCGATCCCTTCGCCTTCTTCCAGTGTCATCAGGTTCGCCAGGGCTCGACCTTTGCCTGTACGAGGCTGCAGCGGCAGATCGTACACTTTGATCCAGTGTACCTTGCCCTTGTCCGTGAAGAATAACAGGAAGTCGTGAGTGCTGGACACAAACAAATGGGCGATCGGATCTTCTTCGTCCGATGTTGCGCCTTTGATGCCTTTACCGCCGCGATTCTGAGCTTCGTAGACATCCAACGGAGTCCGCTTAATATAACCACGCTGAGACATTGTCACGACCATCGGCTGTTCAGCGATGAGCGCTTCCTTGTCGTAGTCGCCGAGTTCTTCATCGGAAATTGTGGTGCGGCGTTTGTCCGGGAACTTTGCCTTGAGTTCTTCCATGTCGGCTCGGACGACGGCTCGCAGATTCGCTTCATCGGCCAGCAGCCGCAGGTATTCGGCGATGTTATCGAGCAGATGCTGATGTTCGGCGACGAGTTTTTCGCGTTCCAGATTCGCCAGTGAACCAAGCTGCATGGACACAATGGCTTCGGACTGATTGGCAGACAGAAAGTAATTGTCTTCTACGCCGTTCTCCAGGACGAACGCTTTGAAGCCATCTTCGCCGAGAGCCCGCGAAACCAGCGGTGACGGGATGGGAATCCCCTGCAGCGCGTCTTTCGCCAGCGCACGGCTGGCAGATTCCCGAATCGTCTTGATGATGCGATCGATGTCCGTCTGAGCCAGCAACAGGCCTTCGACGGTGTGTTTTCGTTTACGGGCTTCACGCAGCAGAAACTCCGTGCGGCGACGGATGACATCGACGCGATGCCGAATAAACGAATCCAGCAGCATCCGCACTGTCATCAATTTCGGACGATTGCCTTCCAATGCCAGCATGATCACGCTGACCGTCGTTTGCAGCGGCGAAAACTGGAACAACTGATTCAGCACGACGTCTTTGTCCGCGTCGCGTTTGAGCACAATATGCAGGCGCACCTGCCATGACGGAATAGTACGGTCAGTCAAGTCCACGATGCGCGCGATGCCTTTAATGCGTTCGTCACGGACCAGGACTTCCAGTTTTTCACGAATTCTGTCGCGCGTGTCCTGATACGGGATCTCCGTGATAACGATCACATCGGAATTCTTTTCCGTTTCAAAATGCGTACGCGAGCGGAGCGTCAGAGTCGAACGGCCCGTCATGTAGGCCTGACGAATTCCCATATTGCCGCAGATGATGCCACCAGTTGGGAAGTCTGGCCCCGGAATCACATCCAGAAGCTCGTCGAGAGACAAATCCGGATCGTCGATGACTCGAATGACCGATTCGCAGACTTCTGCCATATTGTGCGGAGGCATACTGGTTGCCATCCCAACGGCGATACCGCTGGAGCCATTGACGAGCAGGTTCGGAAAGCGTGCCGGCAATACGACGGGTTCAAGTCGATCGTTGTCGTACGTCGGTGCGAAGTCCACCGTTTCACGATCGATGTCGCGCATCATTTCTGAGGCGGCACCGGACAGTCGAGCTTCGGTGTATCGCATCGCCGCCGGAGGCAGACCGGCGAGCGAACCGAAGTTGCCCTGTTTGTCGATCAGCACTTCGCGCATGACCCAGTCCTGAGCCATACGAACCAGAGTTGGATAGATGGCCCCTTCGCCGTGCGGGTGATAGTTACCGCTGGTATCGCCAGCGATCTTCGCGCATTTCTTTCGGCCTCCGTTCGGGCCAAGATTCAGATCGTTCATGGCGACCAGAATGCGGCGCTGCGAAGGCTTCAATCCGTCACGAACATCCGGCAGCGCGCGGCTGATAATGACACTCATCGCGTACGTCAGATAACTGGTCCGCATTTCGTCCTGAATGTCAGTTCGAAACACGCGCGGGTCCGAGGGGATCAGGCTGTCGCCTGCAGGAGCATTGTCGGTAGGATCGTCAGTAGACAAACTAAATTCCTTTAGGAAACACGTTCAAAGCATGATCGCTGCAAGTTGTTTTCTGTCAATAATTTACGACACCAACTTGTCTGGCCGGAATTGTAGCAAAATCTGCCGGTTTCTCAATTGCTACGGGCCTCATCCGGGAGTGGAAAAACCGAACTTGACCCCATTTCAGAAAAGGGCGTATAACGCAGTGCAATGCAAGTGCTTTGAACGGACAAGAACGGCAAATTCTGCGACTTCTGACGGTTCCGTCGAATACTTCAGAATCCAAAAAAATCGGCCCTGCACTGCTCCCACTTCCAATCCTCTCTCTCGCCTTCACACTCCCCTCATTCCCTTTCGAGATTGCTCGATTCAGGAGATTCCGATCATGTCACAACCGTTACCCACGACTCCGCTTCGTCCGGCAGCCAAAACTCGATCAAGCCGCACTGGCATCCTGGTAGGCGGCACTATGATTGTGCTGATCGCCGGCGGTATCGGAATGCAGGTCTGGCGAGCACAGTCGACTCAAGCCGCCGAACAAAAATCCAGTGAAGCCGCAGGTTCTGCGCGCATGGATGCACAGAAGACGGCGTTCGCACGAGTCAATTCCGAACCAATTTCGTACGAAGCTCTGGCTAAGGAATGTGTCGAACGGCATGGAAAAGAAGTCCTCGAAAACATGATCAACCGTACGATCATTCAACAGGCGTGTGCCGAACGTGGAGTTGTCGTATCAGAAGCAGAAGTCTCGCAACAGGTTATCGAAATTTCCAAAAAATTCGGCCTGGCAGTTGATCAGTACTACAAACTGCTTGAAGCTGAACGCGGGCTTTCTCCGGTCCAGTATCATCGCGACATTATCTGGCCCATGCTGGCCTTGCGAAAGCTGGCAGGCAAAGAAGTCACGATCACTCGTGAAATGATGCAATTGGCATACGAAGACAATTACGGACCACGCATTAAAGCCCGCATGATCGTGTGTGATAATCAACGCCGGGCCATGGAAGCGTGGAACAAAGCGACCGCCAATCCGGACGACTTTGACGGACTTGCTCGCGACTTCAGCGTGGAAACCAACAGTCGTGCTCTGGGCGGCGTGATTCCTCCGATCCGCAAGAACACAGGTGCGCATGAGAATCTTCGCAAGGCGGCATTCGCGATGAAGGAACCAGGCGAGATTTCCGGAATTCTTCAGATCGGCCCGAATCAGTTCGCAATTCTGAAATTCGAAGGCCGCACAGAACCAATCGACCACGATCTTAAGGACGTTCAGGCACAACTCAACGCGGATCTCACCGAACGCGAAGTGCAGAAAATGGTGGGTGACACGTTCGATTCGCTCCAGAAATCGGCTCGCGTAGACAATTTCCTGACTGGAGAATCTCGTGGTTCCGTCGAAAAGACAGGGCATGTTCGAGAAGCCGCTTTGGAATCGCCGGTCAAAAAATAAACTGTCGCCTGAGACGGCAGAAGCGACCTGCAGTGGCAAGTGAGATCTCTACGGTTCGGTGTGCAAAACCGATCGGTTAACAGCGGCGTGCATCGGCACATCGATTAGCGTTGCACAGCTTTTTCCGTGCTTTGATTCGTCCGTATTGAACAGGATGGCCCAGGTTACGCCGTCCCATCGTTTTACGAGGACCGTTGAGGTCCCGGGAAACATGCCGACGTGCGAGACGTTGGTGTGATCAGGCGAATGGTTAGCGCGAACGTCCCAGCCCAGTCCATACCAATTGCTATTGTCGGCACTCGCGAAAGATGGTCGCTCTTTCATCAACCTGAAAGTCTCGGGTTTTAATAATGGATTCACTGGTGCATCGATTGCCATCGCGAAACGGACCAGATCGGATGCCGTCGAGATCCAGCCTGCGTGAGCGTCCATGACTTCCAGACTCCACTGTCCGTATGGTGCAGGAACCAGTTCGAATTTTCCTTTCGTTCCCGGAGCGACATCCCAGATCGCCGGATAGGTCTTAAGATTTTGCGTGTAGTAGTGGACTTCGTCGTCAGCTCGATCTGCAAGTTTCGTCCTGGCAAGCCGCGTCTGCGTCATTCTGGCAGGAATCAGAATTCGATCGTTTACAAACGACTCATAGGACTGTTCGCTAGCAGCTTCGATCACTCGCCCCAACAGGCAGAATCCAAAGTTAGAATACTGGTATTCACTGCCTGGTTCGAAATCTATGGGCTTTGTGAGTTGATATCGCACGATGTCCGGGATTTTCGCCAGTTTCCTGAGTTTCATCGCGCGAGTGATCTCAGCCAATGCAAACATCGGATCATTGAGTTCATCGCGATTCCAGCCGGCGGAATGCTGCAGCAGGTGCCTGATCGTGATTTGACTCCATGCCACGTCTATGTTTTCGGGCAGTTCAAATTTCCTGCTGCGAAGCAGGCAATCGACGACGTGGTCGTCAAGCTGTAATTTGCCATCTTCCATCAGCAGCAGCACCGCAGCGGCAGTGATCGGCTTGGAGACACTGGCGATTCGCATAGTCCTGTCGGGGGCCATCTGCGTCTTTTGTTCCAGATCTGAATAGCCGAAACCACGCTCATAGACCATCACACCGTCCCGAGCTACCGCCACCGTTGCGCCGGGAATGTTGTTATCCTGCATCGTCGTGAGCACTAGTGCGTTGATCGGTAGCAGTTGATTGCCGAGTTCTCCGGTGACGGGGATTGCACCTTCCGGCAATTTCAAGAACTCTGCTTTCACCGATTTCTGCACCCAGATTGTTGAGTGCAGTTTGTGGCGACCATTCGGAATGATGCGATGAACCGTATTCTGAAAACCATCCCCAGTGTACCGCTTTGACGAAGCACGAAACTCCTGATCGGAGACATTCACCTGAATGAGCCACGCCAGCTTTTCCTGATTCGGCTGAGCCGTAACATCGAACACGGTTTTTCGTTCCACGATCCTGACGCGCAGGTCAATCAGGATTTGGCCCTGGGACGTCAGTTTCTGAACGTACTCCGAAAGTTCATTCGCCGAAAGTCCGTTGCGTTCAATGGTATCATCGGCCGAACATGTCGTGGCGCAGACGATGACGAAGCAGGCAGCGACAATGTGGGGAATGGCGAAGCAGGCGCGAAGTCGGCGTCTGAGCAACATGACTGCGGTTTCGAGATGTGTTGTCATAGGTACTCATTGACAACGAAGGTTGATATCATCGCGGGAATCACAATCGGAGGACTGACGTCCCTCCGCTCGCCAGATCGTAACCGTCTACGGGTCGGAGAGACGAATTGAAATTTCCGCAATCTTCGTAGCGGAAGTCGCCAAGACTTTCGGTAGCTCTGGAAAAACCGAAACTCTTGGCGAGTTCCGCTACCTGCGCGTGAACGGTTACGCCAGATCATATGCTACTTACAACGTTCCAGCGCCAGATCTTTCACACCACGCAGGTCCAGTTTTCCAGTACCCAGCATTGGAATACGATCAACGAGGACAAAGCTGTCGGATGCCGGGATGAAAAGATTTGGCAGACCGGCTGCCTGCAAGCGGTCGATGATTTCGCGCGGCGTTTTCTTCATTTCCTTATGCAGTACAATAAGCCGTTCACCTTTTTTCGAATCGGGCACAGATGTGACAGCACACAGAACTTCGTGTTCGTCGCCCTGGTCTTCGTCCAGGATCTTTGCGATTTCCTGTTCGATCAGGATATGCGGCACCATCTCGCCGCCGATTTTGGAAAATCGACTTAAGCGACCTGTGATGAAGATGAATCCATCCTCATCGATCTTGCCCATGTCGCCGCTGTTGTACCAGCCATCCTGAATCAACTCTGCAGTCTTTTCTGGCTGGTTCAAATAACCCAGCATAATGTTTGGGCCCTTGATTTTGAGCAGCCCTTCCTGATTGACCCCCAGCATCTCGCCTGTTTCCCGATCAAACACGGCAGCCGCGCAACCTGGAATGACGCGACCTACGGAGCCGTATTTCGTGCCGCTACTCGACACGGCCCCTTCCGGCATGCGTGTCTCGGGGATGTTGAACGACGCCACCGGCGACATCTCGGTTGTGCCATAACCCTCGGTCGGTTCGAAGCCGAATTTCTCAAGGAAAGCGATCCGCAAATCGGGAGGCAGTTTTTCGGCCCCGACAATCACCAGATTCATTGTTTTCATTTCTTCCACCGTGCAACGCTTCAGATAGGAACGCAAAAACGTAGGCGTCGCAATCAGGATCGTGCATTTCTTTTTCTCGATGAGTGTTCCCACCGTTCTGGCATCGAGCGGGTTGAAATGATAGACAGATGACGGGTCATAAATCAGTGGCAACCACAATGTGTCAGTGAAGCCGAATGCATGAAAAAAAGGAAGCACTCCCATGAGTCTGTCGGCCGCGGTCAGGCGCAGGAGTTCGTTAACTGATTCCGTGTTGGACGCGATATTGTGCTGCGACAGAACGACACCTTTAGGCTCGCCCGTAGACCCCGATGTAAAAATCACCGTGAATGGGTCATCCGCTTTGATGCGATCCAGGCCTAGTCGCCGCAGCAGCATCCCCATCGGCATCAGTTTTGCCACTGCAAAGGCTTTTGCTTTATCGGTTCCGGTAATCTGCTTCTTCAAGTCTTCAAGGTAGACCAGTTCGGCATCGAGCTTCATGGGGCGTTTTTCCATGAACACGCGACTGGTAAGAACCTGTTTGATTCCGGCTTCCCGGATGCAGTAGTTGACCACGTCTTCAGTCATGGTGTAGTTGAGGTTCACCGTGACTTTGCCGGCCAGAGTGAGCGCGGTGTTACCCAGCACACCACCGACTGACGGCGGCAGAAGGAGGCCGACGTACTGCACTCCTGGCTTCAAAATCTTCTTTGTGAGCAGCGCATGAAACGCCAGCGTGCCGACCAGGAGTTTTCCACTGGTCAATTCCGTTCCGCCTGAATCTGCAACCTTCATCCGGTTCCACGCGAGCCGACACTGCCGAATCAATCGTTGGGCCGGAATCATGCTGCGTTCCTTTCGGAGAAGTACGGATTGAGTATTCAGGTGCAGGACAGCATCGCGAACTATGTTGACGTTGTCAACGTGCTGAAGCGGCTGCCCGAACGAAATGGAAACCGGATACGGCCAGTATTTCGGTTTCTTCCAGAAAAATCGCCCGCGTTCGAAACTGAAAATACTGCCCCATAACTCGTCGAGACACACCGGCACAACGGGTGCGTCCGTATCCTTCACGATCCTCAGCATCCCCCGTTCGAATTTCTGCAACTGTCCGGTACGAGTGATCTGACCCTCGGCAAAAATGCAGACCAATTGGCCGTTCAACAGGGCATCGCGAGCCGTATTCAGTGAGTGCAGCAGTGCGCGGGGACCGTCTCCCGCGCGGATCGGAATAACGCCGAACAGTTTCGACAGCCAACCGGCAATACGACCTTGAACGAAGTCCGCATAAATCACCATACGGATAGGGCGTGAGCTTGCCAGCAGAATCAGGATACCGTCCATCCATGAAACGTGGTTGGGCACGAGCAGCGCAGAACCGTGCTCCGGGATGTTTTCAATGCCGTATGTCCGTACTCGGTATACAAATCGACTAAGTAGCCACACAAAGAATCGAATCGTCGCTTGCGGCAGAACCCAAAGTGCGTAAGCAAAAATCGGAATGATGCCGATACCCGAAATCAGAAAAATCTGGGACGCCGCCAACTTCATCGGACTTTGGAGCACCCAGAACAGTCCAGAAACAAATAATATCCCGATCGCGGTCAGTTGCTGTCCGGCGGTCAGGATTGCACCAAGCCGGTCGTGTGGACTACGCTCCTGAATGTAGGCCTGCAGCGGCACATTAACGAGTCCGCCACCAAGCCCGATTACGACAAGCATCGCCCCCGTCATCACTGGAGAATTGATGGTGAAATACAAAAGAATGCACGCCAGCCCCATGAGGATTGTTCCAAACGGCACCATCCCCAGTTCGACTCGACCACTTGACCACCAGCCAGCCAGCACGCTGCCCACGCCGACACCGATCACCAGCATCGCCATGAACGGGCCGGGATTTGCCTTCGCGATGTTGTCCGCCAGTTCCGACTTGACGAACACGTCAATGTTCATTTGAGCCATCGAAGCCAGACACCAAAAGAACACAACTCCCAGCGTCACTCGAAGTATCGCCCGGTCTTCCATCACCAGCTTGATGTCTCGCCAGGAATCGGTCACCAGGTTCCAGTGAAAGATGGTCGTCGGGCTGGCGGCTGGCACACGGATCATGGCCATCGCTGCGAACGTTCCCAACACTGCCGATCCAATCAGCGTAGCCGCCGAAAGTGATAATCCGAGAAGATGACTGGCCTGAGTCAGATCGGCCAGCGCATATCCTGCCACTGTTCCAACAATGACGGCGACGAAGGTTGCCAGGCCGGAGAGTCCATTTGCTGCCGAAATGTCCGATCGCTTCACGAGTTCCGGGATGATCCCCAGCTTAGCCGTTCCGATAAATGCGGCCTGAATTCCGATCAGGAAGAGAACTGCAAACATCGACGGCACATGGGCGACATGGATGGCCCAGATACCGGCGATCATCAGCAGGATTTCAGCCACCTTCAGCCAGATGATCGAAGCGCGTTTGCTGAATCGGTCTGCCGCCCAGCCCGCCCACGGCGCAAACACCACAAACGGAAGAATAAAACAGCCAAGTCCCAATGGCAGCACAACAGCTTCGGCGTTTTTCTCCGTCCACCCAAAATCTGTATGAAACCGCGCGATGCCGATCGGCACGATCAGCCAGCGAAACATGCTGTCGTTGACCGCAGTCAGGAAGGTCATCAGTAGATAGCCGACGAATGACTTCGACATCAGGCGCTGCGGATCTGTCGCAGTGGCGGTGTTCGCTTCGGCCGTGGAAATCGTTGTCACTCCTGAATTTGTACTGTCTGCCGGGTCAATGCCCGCAGGATACTGTAACGCGAGATCGCGGTGAGCGTGATTGTAGGATCACTCAACCCGCGTTGCATTCTCTCGGTGCTGGTCCACCAGTGACGAGAATTGCAGATTTTCCGTGTATGCCGGACATTTCTGTCCGACACACGATTATGCAGACTCCGTGTAAATTGCGGGAAGTTGATTACAATCCGCTCATTCGGAACTGCGTGCCCCATAACACTGTCTGATTTTCGGTTTTCGATCCATGCCAACTCCTGACGATCAAAATCCTACGATCGCTGCCGCCCAGTCGCTGACACAGCGGCTGCGTGGTTACGGTTCCGTGGCCGTCGCGTTTTCCGGGGGCGTCGATAGTGCGGTCGTCGCCAAAGCTGCGGTTTTGGCCCTGGAAGATCAGGCCGTCGCCGTCACCGCTGTCAGCCCGAGTCTCGCCAAAAGTGAACTCGAAATCGCACGACGGGAAGCGGTCCTGATCGGCATTCGCCACGTTGAACTTAAGACATCGGAATTCCGTCGTCCTGAATACCAACGAAATGCGGGTGATCGATGTTTCTTCTGCAAAGACACGCTTTACAGTCTCATGGCGTTGTGGCTGCCGAAACTTGGCGTTAAGACGATTGTCAATGGCGCGAACACAGATGATCAGGGCGATCATCGACCTGGAATGCAGGCGGCTCTGGACTATCAGGTCCGCAGCCCGTTAATTGAAGAAGGGCTGAGCAAAGCCAACGTGCGTGAACTCGCGCGGTACTGGAAACTGTCCGTCGCCGAAAAGCCGGCAGCCCCCTGTTTGTCCAGCCGCATTGCTTACGGTGTCGAAGTGACTGAAGCGCGAGTCCTTCGTGTGGAACGCGCAGAAGCCTTCCTTAAAGACCTCACCGGGATTCAGGAACTCCGCGTGCGACATGAAGCCAATGAACTGGCTCGCATTGAAGTGCCAGTTCAACAGGTGGCTCGTTTACTTGAGCCTGATTTTCGTGCAAAGATCACGGCAGAATTTCATTCGCTGGGATTTCGATTTGTCACTGTGGATCTGGATGGTTTCCGATCCGGCAGCTTGAACAGCGCCCTGCCCCTTGTTGAATTGAGGATTGGCCGTTAAAGCCGGACCTGGGAACGCCCGAGGAATCAAACTCGCAGAAACGTGTTCTTGCGATACAAGAACCACAGCATCAGCCATTTCGCTGTCACAGCGGTCAATGTCAGCACAAGTGGGGCTGCGTCTCCGGAACACTTTGCCCGCCCGCCAGCGAAATAGTTTGCGATGACACGGAAGTCAACAATATCCTGCATCAGATACATCGTAATCGGATTCATTCCGATCACAGTAAACACAAACGCCCACCGCTGAAATCCCTTCACATCAATCGCAAAGTAGAAAGCGGCGAGCAGAGCAAGGCTCCAGCCGCCAGCCCACAGAACGAAGGAACTGGTCCAGAGGATTTTGTTGATTGGAAAGTTAAGGCTCCACACGTAGGCAGTAGCAAGACAACAGACGGCAGCAGCGGCAAGTCCCACAACCTTCACCGTCGGTGGTCGTTCCGACCGTAGCCATTTCTGCCGGAATGGAGTCGTCCACACGAATTGGCAACTCGTAAGGATGTCAGGGGTGAATGGGCAAATTGTTCCAGATATGCTGGTTGCAAGGCCGATGTTTAGAAATGTGACAGGCTAAGGAATCGACACATCGACTCTCCACCAGCAATTTTTGCCGAACTTTGTTTCCGCTGAATTCTAGTTGCACTCTATGACGCTCACCGAATATCGAATTGATACCGGGTCCTTTGCAGGTCCGCTGGATCTGTTGTTGTACCTGGTGCGGAAAACGGAAATCGATGTTTGCGCCTTGTCGCTGTCGAAGATTACGAATGATTTCGTACACTACATCGACGTGCTGGAATTTCTGGACTTTGATCTGATCGGTGATTTCGTCGTTGTCGCCAGTACACTGCTGGAAATCAAAAGTCGAGAAGTCCTGCCGACACAAAACCTGGTAGCCGATGCGGCTGAGGAAGAAGAATCCAGCAGCGACCTGATCATGCGGCTGATGGAGTACCGTCGTTACAAAGAAGCTTCCAAACTTCTTGACGAACGTGCATCAGAATGGCTCGAACGGTATCCGCGGCTCAGCAGTGATCGTCCAAATCTGAAGCGGGACTATTCTGAAGACCGCATCCGAGAAGTGGAACTCTGGGACCTTGTCAGCGCGCTGTCCCGCATTGTGCGGATGCCGGATATCGAACGCGAGGTGAGTATCCGAATGGATGAGACTCCGATGGCGGTTTATCAGGAACAGATCCGCGATCGAGTGGCTGCCGAGGGCCGTGTTCCCTTCAGTTCGTTCTTTGCCGGTGAAAAAATGCAGTCCCGCATCGTGGGTGTGTTCCTGGCGATTCTGGAACTGATCCGCCATGAACACTACCGGTCAGAACAACCCGTGGACTTTGACGAGATCTATATCCTCGCGCCACGATCCTAAGACAGCAGCGACTTGCGAATTTGACTGACGAAATCTCCGAACGTCGAATAGATGCCCCATGTGCTCGCGACGAACAACGCCAGTGTCGAAACAAACAAAGCGATGTCCCATTTCCAGCCAGGCCGCAGACGAACATCGGTTTCGTAAAATCGAAAATACAAAGCTCCAAACGCCAGCATCGGCAGCATCATAAATTGTGTCATGCCTGCGATGGTGATCAACATTGTCGGCTTCGGAAATACCAGGAACAATACAATGCACAACACCGGCAGAAACGTAGAAATTCCTCGCACAAGCCGACGTCGAATGCGACTTTCAGCATCACTGGAACTCCAGCCCATGACTCCCGCAAAGTCGGCCATCATCCGCGCATTTCCTGCGTTGGCGACCAGGAACGTTGAGTACAAAACGGCAACGGCCCCTGACAAAAACAACCATTTCGCGTACTCGCCGAAGATCGGTACGTAGCTGCGAGCCAGCGTGCTCACCATCCTCATGCCTTCCGGGTTGCGGCCTTCGGAATGCAGCACGGCCACACCCATCAGATAAAATGCCGCCGTTGCCAGCGTGTAGATGACCATCGAAGTGAACGCATCCCACTTCATTACATAGAACCAACCCTGCGCGCGGCGAATCCAGGAGTCATCGGCTGTGCGTGGTCCTGTCGATTTCGCGTAACCTTTTTCCAGGCACCAATATGGGTAGCTGATCAGCTCGTTGGCCCCGACTCCGATAATGCCGAACGTTGCAAAAGCCGTGACCAGTGCCTGCCGCCAGTCGCCGGTCTCGGGCAGACTGAAGCTCAACCCATGCAGAAACTCACGTGCGGAAATCGCGTATGTTGTGCGTTGCAGTGCGGCAACGTTGCCGAGCGTAATGAATGTGAATGCCACGACAAGCGCGACTGAGAACAGCTCGATCAATTTGTATCGGCCAACGAACAGAATCGTGGCCGTCACCAGCCCGATGATGACCGCCCAGATTTTGTCGTCTACGGTCCACGGATCGACAAGACTGCTGCCGTCAGCACCAACCAGATCTTTGCCCGCCATGCTCAAATCGAGCAGAATTTTTCCGCGATCGCCAAGCTCCGCAAGCTCTTCTTCGATCCGATGCAGCCGTTTCGTGTCGCGTTCTGAAGCCGGAATCTCGCCATTTTTCCATGCGGCGTGATCTTCGATGTCATTTTTTGCGGGAATCTGAACAGCCGATTGATAATCCCCTGTGATCGGAAATGTGATCGACACCGACTGACTGACACCTCCGAGAATCCCGCCCAATTGTCCGGTAGAAGTCGCAACCATAATGGCCCAAAACGCGACGATCCAGTTGATGCCCAACAACTTCGGGCCAGGCACTCGGTTCAGCGATGTGAGCGTCGTTTCGCCATGACTGATGGCAAATCGCCCGAATTCCAACTGGACAAAAACCTTAACAACGCAACCCAGCAGGATCAGCCAGAGTAACGAAATTCCCGCCTGAGCCCCCGTCTTTGTCGTCATGATGAGTTCACCGGAACCGACGATATTTGCGGCAATAATCAGCCCAGGACCGATTTGCCGGATGATTTCTCCAAACGCAGATGGTGGATCGATAATCTGGTCGGGCGAGCGACGATCCGTGGTACTAAGCGGAATTTGAGTAGTCATTGGAAGCGGATGCCTGTCAGGAACAGCGAATTATTCGGTGGGACACGCAGCATACAGAGATTGAGATTGTGTGCCATTCCACGGCGGAGTCACCGTGAAATCATTGAGAACTCGTTTCCGGAGTTGCAAATCCGCCAGCACAGGACTCGACCAAAACCAGTTGAACTCCGTACCATACCGGCCACACTCCGTGCAGTGAAATCATGCCCCGTTTCTTTTGCGGTAAGTCGCCCATCGACCGCGCAAGCCCTTTGAACTCATTGTTTGTGGAACTATGGACCCGAAGTTCATTCGTAATTTCAGCATCATTGCTCATATCGATCACGGCAAGAGCACCCTCGCCGACCAGTTGCTGCTGAAAAGTGGCACGATCACACAGCGGCAGTTTCGTGAACAGATTCTCGATGACCTCGACATCGAACGCGAACGAGGGATCACTGTCAAAGCACGGTCCGTGACGATCAACTGGACTCAGGACGGTAATATCTATGAGCTCAACCTGATCGACACACCTGGCCACGTGGATTTCCACTACGAAGTGAATCGTAGCCTGGCCGCCTGCGAAGGCGCGCTCCTGCTGATCGATGCGTTTCAAGGTGTCCAGGCGCAGACGGTCGCGAACGCATTTGCCGCCATGGCAGTGAATCTGGAGATCGTCCCGGTCGTCAACAAGATCGATCTGCCCGTAATTCGCGTCGATGAGGTTCTTGAAGAAGTCGAAACCGTTCTCGGGCTGGATGCCACTGACGCACTTCGAGTCAGCGCGAAAGTCGGTCTCAATATCGAAAGCGTTTTCGAAGCCATCATCAAGAGGATTCCGCCACCGGCGGGGTCGTCTGAAAAACCACTGAAGGCCCTGGTGTTCGACAGCAAGTATGACAACTATCGCGGCGTCATTACCTATGTGCGCGTATTTGAAGGCTGTGTCAAAAAGGGCGACAAAGTTCGCTTTATGCGTGAAGGCGTCGTCAATGAAGTCCTTGAGATCGGTCAGTTCCGACCTCAGATGAAACCCTGCGATGAACTGACCGCAGGGCAGGTCGGCTACATCTTGACGGGGCTGAAAGAACTTAGCAAAGTCACGGTCGGTGACACCGTGACATTGTTCCATAATCCTTGCGAAACCCCGCTGCCGGGATATCAAAAGCCAAAGCAGATGGTGTTCTGCGGAATGTTTCCGATTGATGCAACGGATTTCGAAGCCTTGCGGGAAGAGTTGCAGAAACTTCAGATGAACGACTCCAGCTTTTCGTTCGCTCCGGAAACCAGCGATGCGCTGGGATTTGGGTTCCGCTGCGGTTTTCTCGGCATGTTGCACATGGAAATTGTGCAGCAACGTCTCGAAAAGGAGCAGGATATGGATCTCATCCAGACTGCTCCGAATGTGACGTACCAGATCGTCAAACGCGATGGCGAAGTTATCACGATCGATAATCCGCAGGATGTTCCGGATGCTGGCATCATCGAAGAATTTCGTGAACCAATTGCAAAAGTCAGCTACATCGTTCCATCTCAGCATGTCGGCACGATCATGCAGTTGTGTCAGGACCGACGAGGCATTTTCAAGGGCACTGAGTACCTTGGTCCGCAGCGGGCGCAGATTGTTTACGAACTGCCGCTGAGCGAAATTGTGTACGACATGTACGACAAACTCAAGAGCGTGACTTCCGGGTACGGCACGATGGACTACGAAATCATCGGATTCACCGCTGCCGATCTCGTCAAAATGGATATCCTTGTGAAAGGCGTGCGAGTTGATGCGTTGTCAACGATTGTGCATCGTTCTAACGCCGACCGAAGAGGTCGATCTCTGGTCAAACGATTAAAAGAAGAAATTACCAAGCATCAATTTGAAATCGCGATTCAGGCCGCGATCGGTTCGCGGGTCATCGCGAGGGAAACCATTTCTGCACTCAGCAAGAACGTGACGGCCAAGTGTTACGGCGGCGACATCACCCGCAAACGCAAGCTTCTGCAAAAACAGAAAGAGGGCAAGAAGCGGATGAAGCAATTTGGCGAGGTGGAGATTCCCCAAAAGGCGTTCCTGTCTGTACTGGAATCGCAGAAGGACGATTAGTTGGACAGAGAATGTTTCATCAGGGAACTGACGTCCCCCGCTCGCTGGAAGAAACCTCAAATCTAATCGCTCAAAGAAAATCTGTTACCGTTCCTGGTGGTCGTCAGATATTCCGGCCTTTCGCGTTGAAGATCTTGGCTGTGCTTGTAAGAATACCCGATTCGCGGCCGCCGTACTGAATGAATGTTCAGTAGCTGGTGAGAGTTTGAATTCCGGAATTGTTTACACAAACTACTATTTGGTGCGTCATGTTGAAGGACCGTCCTCGAATTGAACGTCAGTTGAGTCTTTCTCAGCAGGAACTTTCCGCAATTGAAGCCAAGCTGAGTATTGACGGAATCACAGGCAAGGCTCGGGGGAAGAACCCGGTTTGGCGTAAATTGAGCGCTGAGCACCGCCAGCTTAGGCGACGCTTGTACGCTGTGGCGACTTTGGAAAAACGCGAAGCAGAAGCGGCTCAACGCAAGGCCGATAAGGCCAACGGAGTTGAAACAACTTCTGACGCAGAGGGCTGAGTCGCTGGCATTGGCTTGCAGCAGTGTTGATAGTAATCGACTCGGAGAGATGGCAGAGTGGCCGATTGTGCAGCACTGGAAATGCTGTGTGTCCGAAAGGGCACCGGGGGTTCGAATCCCCCTCTCTCCGCTCAGAATTCCGCAAAACGCATGAGCCCTTAGCAATCAAAAGTCTGTTTTCAGACAATTGGTGTTGCATGGGCTTTTTTGCTGCGCCAATGCGTCCGCAGAGTTTTTCCAGCACCCGAGTTTATTCGGTCAACGTTCAGGCTTAAGCATGATCAATCACCATATTACTGAAATCCGGGTGCGCTATAACGAAACCGATGCGATGGGGTTTCTGCATCACTCCAACTATCTGTGCTACTTCGAAGTTGGTCGCACGGAGTTATTTCGTGCTCAAGGAGGAAATTACCGCCGGATGGAAGAGCTGGGCCTCTACTTCGTCGTGGCGAAAATGGAGGTCCGGTATCGAAAACCGGCCCAATACGATGATCTCCTGACCCTGAGAACGGAGATTTCGCGGATAACTCCGGCAAAACTGGAGCACCACTATTGTCTCATGCGGGAATCTATCGTTCTGGCGGAGGCGGATTCGATTATCGCCTGTATCAACCGCAAGGGCGAGGTTCAGCGAATTCCAGAGGATCTCGCAAAAATGACAACTTCCATGAATTAGAAATGAAAAATTGGGCAGGTTGTTTGACAGATTCCTGTCAGGAAAGATAGGCTATCGTGGAGAGACAAGAAGCTAACGCAACCTGAACGTGTGTTTGGGAGTTATTTGCGTTAACGCTGTGCATCAAAATGCACAGCATCAGGTTGATTTACGAAGGATAGAATAATGCGACATTTAGGTTTCCTGATTGCGTTGGCTGCCATGCTGGTTGCCAACACTGCCGAAGCTGGCCGACACCATTGCGGTCGGCAGCAGCACTGCCGAGTACAGACTCACCACCATCACTGCGCTTCGTCTTGCAACACATGCAACACATACTGCGCCCCAGCACCAAGCTGCCACACATGCAGCGCTCCAGTTTCCAGCTGCAACACATGCAGCGCTCCAGTATCAAGCTGTGGTTCTTGCACAGCTTGCAGCGCTCCTATGTCTTCATGCGGCGGATGCAACTCATGCGGCAGCAGCATCAGCAGTGATTGCAACTCATGTGGCAGCAGTTCAGGCTGTGGTCCACAAGGATGCGGAGTTTCTGCTCCAGTGCATACAGCACCAGCACCAGCACCAGCGCCTGTTGAAAACGCACCCGCTCCTCCAGCCGAAGCTGCGCCAGCCGCTCCTCCTGCTCCAGCAGCTTAGTGTTCAACGGAAAATATTGGCTCAAATCGACAACATCATCTTCACCGGCGATGTGGTTGAAAGCCTGACTTCTCGACAGCGGCAGCAATGCCGCTGTTTTCATGCGCCGCAGGAATTTTGCGTCCAGCGAATTCGAAACAGACGGTTGTCTTGACAATGGTCGTCGAAACGGTAATGTTGTCTGCATGGCGACGTCATCAGTTCCTCCGTCTTCACGGAAACCGAGGTTTGATTCACCGGAGCAGGAAGCATTCCTGAATCTTTGGCGGACGTACGATTGCTTGAAGGCTCTGGAAGAAGAATTATTTTCGACGTTTCAATTGTCGGCCCAACAATATAATGCGCTGAGATTGCTGCATTCCGTGTATCCGGCGTCGATGCAAACTCTGGCTTTGGGAAAGCTGCTGATTTCCCGCAGTCCGGACACAACCCGGATGCTGGATCGTCTGGAACAGCGCCAATTGATCATCCGCGAACGGCGCATTGAGAACAGACGTGTGGTGGAAATTGCAATCACGAAGGCTGGACTGGACCTTCTGGACGAGATGGCGTCCGATGTGCAGGCGATGCACAAGCGACAACTGGGGCACCTGAACCGCACCGAACAACGGGAACTAACGGCGTTGCTCAAACGAATTCGAGAACCTCACGAAGATGCCAGTTGTGTCTGGCTGGATGAATAGACCAAATATTCCTAGCGCAGGAAAATACAATGAAAGCTTTACTACGCACACTCCTTGGCTTGTGCATCCTTAGTCAGGCGGCGTTTGGCGAGGACTGGCCACATTGGCGTGGTCCTTATTTCAATGGGCATTCGTCTGAAACGGGTTTGCCGGATTCCTGGTCCCCGAAAGGCGAGAACCTGCTGTGGCGCAAAGAAGAGTATGCGACTCGTTCATCGCCGATCGTGATGAATGACCGAGCTTACGTTGTCTGCCGAGCGTTTCCGGAAACCATAAAAGAAGGCGAAAAGACTGTTTGCATCGATGCCAAAACCGGCGAAATGATCTGGGAAAGCATTCACAACGTCTTTTTGTCGGACGCTCCCGCAGAGCGTGTTGGCTGGTCGAGCGTCGTTGGCGATTCGGAGACCGATACAGTTTTTGTGTTGGGACTTGGTTGTGTGTTTCAGTGTCTGGACGCGAAGACCGGAAAGACAATCTGGGAACATTCGATGAGTGAAGAGTACGGCATGTTGTCAACGTACGGCGGTCGTACAAATTTCCCTGTCGTGTTTGAAGATCTGGTGATCATCAGTGGTGTGATGACAGGCTGGGGTGAGACTGCCGTGCCAGCACATCGCTTTGTGGCATTCAACAAGAAAACCGGCGTGGCTCAATGGTTCAAAAGTACTCGGCCTAAACCAGAGGACACAACGTACAGCACCCCGATTTTCACCACGTTTAAAGGACAGGCTGCGATGGTATTTGCTGCCGGCGATGGCGCGGTTTATGCACTTCAGCCGCGGACGGGCAAGCAGATCTGGAAATATCAGGCATCCACGCGAGGCATGAACTCGACTCCGATCGTTGATGAAAACGGAATTGTTTTCTGCGGACATGCCGAACAGAACGCAACGGACACGACAGTTCTGGGGGCGGTATTTGCGTTCGATGGCAACGTTGAGGGCGAAATCTCTGAAGACAAACTCTTGTGGAAAATCCCCAAGCAGACCCTTGGCCGAAGCTGTCTTGTCAAACTTGCAGATCGCGTTTACTTTGTTGACGACGGAGCAACTCTGTTGATCGTCGATGCAAAGTCCGGGAAACGCATTGGCCAGAAGAAACTTGGTCGAAGTATGTTTGGCAGTCCGATCGTAGTCGATGGAAAGCTTGTCGTCGTTGAAAACTCCGGTCGCTGCTACGTCCTGAAGCCGACGGAAAAAGGTGTGGATATCGTCAGCGAAGCACGCCTGCCGCAGGGCGAAGAAGTGTTCGGTTCGCCAGTGATTTCCAACGGCCGGATGTTCATTCCTTCGATTGAAGCTCTCTACTGTGTGGGTAAAGCAGACACTGCGGTGACCAAAACTTCCAGGCTGCCATATGGTCCAGAATCACCAGCCGCTCATGATCAAAAGATCGCTCAGATTTTACTGGCACCGTGTGAAGTCATCCTGGCACCCGGTCAGAAGCTGGAGCTTGAAGTTCGAGGCTACAACAGGAATGGACAGTTCGTAAAGACACTAAAAGACACGATAATCACTGCAGCAGGTGGTGGAACAATCGAAAATGGAAAGACATACATTGCTCCGGGAACAGGAATGGCCGCAGTCGTCCTGACAGCAAAATCGGGCGATCTGACAGCCACGGCTCGTGCCCGCGTGTTTCCATCGTTGCCGTGGAAATTTGACTTTTCGGATGGCCAGGTACCACCAGTCTGGATCGGGGCCAACTACCGGCACAAACCGGCACCATTGGATGGCCAAAAAGGTCTCGTGAAGCTCAGCACAATCCCCAAAGGAACACGCAGCCAGGCGTGGATGGGTCAAACGGATCTGCATGACTACACGATTCAGGCAGACTTTCTGGCGACTCAATCCAACGGACGACTTCCTGATATGGGTTTGATCAATCAGCGGTACACGCTTGATCTTCAGGGATCTCAGCGATTGCAGGTCCGCTCGTGGGTCGCTCGGGCGGAATTACGTTTTGCAAAGACGATCGATATGACATGGTCAGCAGACACGTGGTACACATTGAAGTTTCAAAGCGAAAACAAGGATGGCAAAGCGATTCTGCGTGGCAAAGTCTGGCCTCGTGACAAAGCAGAACCGAAGGAATGGCAGATTGAAGCTGCTGATGCGACGCCAAACATGAATGGAAGCCCTGGCCTGTTTGGAAATGCAACGGACGCAGAATTCTTCATTGACAATGTTCAGGTGACGGCCAATCAATGAATGAACGGAACCCGAGTTTTGTCGCAGCCAGAAATACGATCAATATCAATTTCCTCAATCAGGAACAATTCTCATGTTGAAACCGATGGATCATCTCATTGCGGGACTTAGTCTGGTTGCAGCCGCCATGTTTTGCGGAACGGCAATTGCGGCTGAAGACCCCACAGAATTCCTATCCAGCCAGATTGCTAAAATGCGAGTCGGCAAGCACGACTGGCCTCAATGGGGCGGCAGCCCATCCCGCAACAATACGCCTGACGCCAAAAACATCCCGATCAAATGGGACGTGGAAACCGGTGAAAATATTCGCTGGTCAATGCCGCTGGGATCTGAAACGTACGGCAACCCCGTAATCGCCAACGTCAAAGTCTATGTTGGCACCAACAACGGAAATGGATACATCAAGCGTTATCCCAGTTCCGTCGATCTTGGCTGCTTCATTTGTTTTGATGAAAAGGACGGCAAGTTTCTATGGCAGCATTCCAGTGAGAAGCTTTCGACAGGTCGTGTCAACGACTGGCCAAACCAGGGAATCTGCGCGTCCCCGTTCGTTGATGGCGATCGACTGTGGTACGTCAGCAGTCGTGGCGTTGTGGTGTGCCTGGATACAGAAGGCTTCCACGACGGGGAAAACGACAGCCCGTATGTTACAGAAACCGTGACAGACAAGGACGAAGCGGATGTTGTGTGGGAACTGGATATGATGAAGGAACTGAAAGTCTCGCAGCACAACATGTGCAGTTGTTCGATTACCGGTGTTGGTGATCTCTTGTTTGTGAATACGTCGAACGGTGTGGATGAAGGCCACTTCACGATTCCCGAAGAGGACGCCCCGAGCTTTATCTGCGTCAATCGAAACTCAGGTGAGGTTTTGTGGACCGACAAATCTCCCGGTGCCAACATCCTTCATGGACAGTGGTCGTCTCCGTCGTACGGCGTCTTTGATGGCGTCGCTCAAGTGATGTTTGCTGGCGGAGATGGATATCTCTACAGCTTTGCCGCCGAAGGCAAAGACGGTAAGTCCGATTTGCTGTGGAAGTTCGACTGCAATCCCAAGAACACCTTGTATACGCTGACTCGCGCGACACGAAATCATCTGATCGCAATCCCCGTTGTGTATGACGGTCTCGTGTATATCGCGGTGGGAGAAGACCCTGAACACGGCGACGGACAGGGCCACTTGTGGTGCATCGATCCAACAAAACGCGGTGATGTCAGCCCGACAATTGTTTACAACTCAAAAGATCCCAATACGCCAATCCCCCACAAACGCCTGCAGGCTTTGGATGAAAAGGCGGGAGATTTTGAACGCGAAAATCCAAATTCTGCAGCGGTCTGGCACTATATCGGAGAAGATCCGACAGTCTTCGAAAAGACAATGCATCGCACGATGGGCACGGTTGCCATTAAGAATGATCTGCTGTTCGTGCTCGACTTCGGCGGCCTCTTCCACTGCATCGATGCCAAAACCGGCAAAGGCCACTGGACGTACGACATGTTTGCGGAATGCTGGGGGTCTCCACTGATTGTCGAGGATCGGGTCTATATTGGCGACACGGACGGAGAAATCTGTATTTTCAAGCTGGCCCCTGAAATGGAACTGTTGAGTGAAATCAGCATGGGATCGTCTGTCGTGGCAACGCCAGTGATCGCGAACAACACCCTGTTTATTCCGAACCGCAATCAGATTTTTGCCATTCAGGAAGGCGCGAAGAGCAAGCCGGGAAAATAGCCACTCAGGAATGCTCCGGTGATGACGATCCGTTTTTGATTGCGATATCGCAGGGGGCTTGAAGCAATGCGGAACGCACCACGTGAATGCGCGATGGTGTGTTTCGTTTGCCCCTCACACTTACGGCACGCTCTATTCTCGGACAGCAGTTGTATTGAGCGGTCGGGCCCATTGGTGCCCGAGTCATGCCCCGGCCACGCTTCAATTCGTGCGAGATAGAAACCTACTTTGAAAGATCGAAATCGCCTTTAAACGGCTGTGTGCCCGATCCTGAACCAGTTCCAGCATCACTTGGTAACGGAACCTGACCGGGCCCAAAGTATCTGGGATCGGACGAACCACTCGGTTTGTTAAAATCGTCCGTCTGCAAAGGCGTTCCCGGAGTCCCGAAGGTAGAGCCTCCCGGTTGATAGAGTGGTGCATTGGAAGGTGGAACAACCATTGTACCTGACGGCGCGAAATTGCCCTGCGGTGCGTACATTTGCTGGCCGTATGGCATTTGCTGGCCATAAGGTGCCTGCCCGTATGATCCCTGCTGATACATTGGGGGATACATACAGCCTACTGCGGCAAGCAGCGAAACCGGGGCAAGCAGCGAGACCGGGGCGGCAAATCTGAACGGGAACCTGGACATCATGTCGGTTTCCTGCAACCAATTCGAAGAACTTCCTGCGGACCAGCACTCCGTGCCGTTCTAACACATCAACTCGCAGAATCCGCCGGTGGTTTAACGCATTCGCGGAACCGTGTCCAGACGAGAATTCCGGTTTCTGGTCGTTGTTTGGCTATCTGCCCACTGTGACCACATCGCCAACCCGGCCACGCAGTTTCTGAGCCAGGTGACGAGTGACGAGCTTCGCTCCATCCGGGTCAAGGTGCAGACCATCGAATAACTGGTCGCTGGTGACGCCGGGAACGTTGCGGCAGTCGATCACAGGGACTTGCTTTTCCGCCGTCAGTCGCAGAAGCTCCGGATCGAATTCGTACTCGATTCCTATTGGCAATGCCATCAACACAACGCGGACGCCATCCTGCTGAGCATCTTCAATCAAAGCACGGAGCCTTTGAAACGTAACATGACTGGTTTCTTTGGGTGACGCAGCCTGAAGCAGTTCATTGAGCGTCTGAATTCCATCGCGATACTCGGGAATGATTCGGTCAAATCCCCAGCGTTGAACGCGATCGCGATTTGCGTACAGTACGCTGCCGGATGCCACAACATAGTCAAGACGTGATTCAATATCCGGCAGATCCCATTTGCAGAGTTCCTTCATGTCTTTGAGCGAGCAATAGTAACGGGCAAGACGTTCAGGGTGACTTGAAGGTCGATCGGCGAGATGCTGATTTCCAAACCCGAATCCGATCACCAGCACTTCTGGCGGATGCTGTGATTCGTGGAAAAAATTTCGGTACGCATAGGACCAGTCGGCAAGCTGGCTGTTGTCCGGGACAACTTTCGCAATCTGCACCGGAGCGCCGTGATATCGCCGGATCTCTTCCTGGAAAACATCGACGTCAATGCCGTAGCGCGTCAGTGAGTTTCCAAGAAACAGTACTCGTGTGTGTTTTGTCGGGTGAGCCGTCAGATCTTGCGCGATCTGAGGGAACTGCTTCAAATGCGCCACATCTTTCGACAAGTTCGATTCCATCAGACGCATCGCGGCTTCGCTAAGCAGCAACAGTCCCAGCATGGCGACGACAACTCGACATTCAGCATGTTTCCAAATCGTCATTCGACAGATCTTTCATAAATCACTGAATGGTCCAACAGAGTGCTAAAACTGAAAATAGATAAACTGACTGGCCATTGGCGGAGGAAAATAGATCATCAGTTGCACAGCGGTCGCATACACCGCAGCCCGCAGTGCCCAGTGACGCCGCAGTAGTTCGCCGGACGAGTAGTGTTCCTCCCAAAGTTCAAACACCAGCAGCGGTGAAACACAAAACACGATCATCCCCAGCATCATTTTTGCAAGTGGCGTGATGACCAGACCGGATCGGAATACGTTCAACCATTCCACGACCTGCGTCATTGAGTCGGCTCGGAACAACAGCCATCCGAAACAGATAAGATGAAACATGAGAACCTGTCGAGCGAATCGGTCCCAGCCAGCTATTGGTTCTGAGTTCTTCCGATGTGCAGTGGCACGGGACTCAAATTGGCGATAGACAACTAACAGCAGACCGTGGAATGCTCCCCAGGCAATGAATGTCCAGTTGGCTCCATGCCACAGTCCACCCAGCAGCATTGTCAGCAGCAGGTTGCGATTGGTATTCCAGTTTCCGCCACGGTTTCCGCCGAGCGGAATATAGAGATAGTCACGCAGCCACTGTGACAGACTGATATGCCATCGCTGCCAGAATTCACTTGGTGACGCAGCAAAATAGGGTCGTCGGAAGTTGACCATGAGGTCAAAGCCCAGCCAGCGTGCTACGCCTCTTGCGATCGAGGAATATCCTGCAAAATCACCATAAATCTGAAAGGCAAACGCATATGTCGCAAGAAGAATCTCACTGCCCTGCAAGTCTGCGGCCGGTTTCGCAAAGACTCCGTTGACCAGAGCCGCCATTGTGTCTGCCACGAAAACCTTCTGAAACAACCCGACAATAATCATGTACAGGCCGTGCGCAAAGTCTCCTTCGCGATAAACTCGGGGCTTTAGAATCTGAGGCAGGAAATGTGAAGCTCTCTCAATTGGCCCGGCGACGAGTTGCGGAAAAAATGAGACGAACAATGCAAAGTCGAGATAGTTTCGGGTTGGTTTACACTGTCGTCGATAGACGTCGATCGTGTAACTCATTGTCTGGAAGGTGTAAAACGAGATTCCGACCGGCAGCAGAATGTCGAGCCGAGGTATCAGGGACGGCATACCGAGTCCATGCAACATTCCCTCCAGCTCTCTGGAAAAGAATCCGAAGTACTTGAAGAATCCCAGAATCCCAAGGCTGGCGGACATAGAGAGAAGCATCAGCTGCTTCCGTCGCTTTCGATTTGCGGTACGCCCGATGGCAAGGGCGATGAAATAGTCGATCGTCGTCGATGTCGCAATCAACCCCAGAAACCGCCAGTCCCAACACCCATAAAAGTAATAGCTGGCTACGAGCAGCAGTTGATTTTGTCCACGATGCGGAAGTCGCCAGTACAGGACCGCAACGACGGCAAAGAACAACCAGAAATAGTAGCTGTTAAACAACATCGAGAAGTCTCGATACTTTGATTAGAGGGACGAAAAGTTCTCGCGAATTTACAATTTTGCGACAAGTCCAAACGCAAGGTCTGGACGTTGCCGCGATTCTGCTGTCACGCAGCTCGCCGCAATTCATTCAGGACACCGGAATTCACTACCTTTCCCCATTCGTGTTCCCATGTCATCTCAGGCATCAGCATCAGGCGTCTTGCGTTTTCGGAAAGTTCCCTCCAGCGGGTTTTCGATTCGGCCAACTGCTGCATGGCACCAGTGAGTTCCTGGACGTCAATCGCGGCATCAATCAACAGGCCGACACGATGTTCGGTCAGGAATTGAGGCAATTCACCGACAGTGGTTGAAATCACTGGCATTCCGAGCGCCAGGTACTCGTACAGTTTCCGGGAATTGGTCCCGATCAGCCGATAACGCGGGTGTTCCGCATAAAGTACCAGGCCACAGCAGCGACGAAGCGACGCAAAATGGCGAAGTTGCTGAGGTGACTGACTGTTGTGAACAACAACGTCGGGCATCTGCTGAAGCTGCGAAAGTAACTCGGTATCACCACTTCCAAAGATGTGCAATTCGCAATTGTTTCGAATTTCCGTCGGCAATTGCTGAAAGGCGTCTGCGGCCTTGCCTACGCCTTTCTCTGCAAAAACTCCGCCCATGTAAATGAAACACAGTTTGGAATCGATTGAAGATTCCTGACATGCGTCGCGCCACGCTGCGACCGGAAAATTGTGAAGTTCCAGGACACACGGCTGCCACTGCTGCAAGTGTCGCTTGAGTGCATCATTTGCCATGTGGATGCAAGTCACCATCGAAACGAATGGCAGCATTGTGCGGTGAATCAGGCGGATCAGGCGACTGCTGAACCAGCGACGAAACGCCCCACCATTGCTCTCCAGAGTGTTGACTTCGTAGTGGTCGTGTTCGTCATAAACAACGGGAACCCGGCGAATCAGCCCCACAACGACCGCAAACGGCAGCACCAGCCAGTGAAAACAGAAAATCACTTTCAGCGACGACTTCGCGTTCATCTGAAGTTTCAGACTTAGTCGCGATTGTGCGATATTCGCCTGCATTGATTCGAAACGCTGAATCGACCATTGACCTCTTGGCAGCGCGACAACACATGCTGCACCGCCAGCAGCGAGAACACCTTCAACGAACAGTGACATCCGCTTATTCAGCGACCTTGCTCCGGTAAAACAAAGTGCATAGCCGTTTGCAACAGGGGCAGTCATACACGAACGCCGATACCTGAAGCAGAAGACTGCGGAACGGCATACAGCATATCGTTTGATTCAATCACGGAATCGGCAGTCAGCGGCGTCAGTTGCAACACCTGTTCGTCATCGCGCATCGATTCAATCTGTACGATCCGGTATCCAAATTCAATCAGAAGAGTCAGCAACTCTTTTGTGGATGAGCCGAACCGTTTCAAATACGTCGGATGGATTTCCAGGAACAGGACCGGTCGATGTTCGCGCAGGATTCGAGTCATGCCTTTCAGGACGCTGAACTCTGCACCTTCGACGTCAATCTTCATCACGTCGGGCAACGTTTTTGTGCCGTCAAAGAACTGGTCCAGTGTGATGGACTTTACGGAAACTGTTCTTGATGATGGTCCGCTGGTTCCTTGTTTCATCTGAAAGAACGGGCTTGGGTTCGATCCGTTTCGTTCGTAACTGACAGTTCCTTCAGAATCCGATACCGCCGCATGATAAGCCTGCACATTGTTGGCGGAATTGAGTTCCAGATTTCTGTGCAGAAGATCAAAATTCAGGTCATCCATTTCGAAACCGTAGACGACACCCGTCGGAAGGCACTTTGAGGCGATGCAGGTGTACCAGCCCAGATTCGTGCCTACATCCGCGAAGCATTTCGCCCCGCGAAGTGCCTCCATCAGCATCTCGGTGACTTTCCGCTCATGAACACCGACGTTGGCATATCGTGGATAGAACCAGCGGTTTGAGTAACTGTCTTCAGTGCTGAAATTGATTTCAAATCCATTGAGATTCGCGACGAATATTGGTTCATTCACGTACTTGCGATTGCGTGGATCGAAAATCCGAATCGATTCCAGCGTCTTTTGATCAACCCCGATCCGTTGTAAGGCCGATTTCACCTTTCTCTTCATTGTGCGGGCTATGCTGACCATGTTCGCTGAATCCTTTCAATGAGATTTCGGAAGACATCCGTGTCTTTCGGCTAACTCTGCAGGAGAGTCTCTCGACTTCCTTATTTCCTGTCAATATCTGATCAGATCACCCCGAACCTTCACGCAATTACCCGATTACCCTGCCGCGTTCGGCACCGGGAATTCGCTTTTTAATTTTGGGGAGAATGCCAGTATGCGTTGAGGAGAATTGAGGTAGTTTCGACATTGTGTTGACGTGCCAGTCCTGAAGTTCAGAACTCGGCATCCGCATGACCCGACGCGCTTCATGAACACATGCGACCAGCAACAATGTTGTTTCAGGATGGTGAATCGTGTTGTCCGTCAATGACACCATGAAGTAGGCGATGACCGGTAGGCCCGCCAGAAATGCTCTGCGTGTGCGGAACAGTCCTCTGGCCGGAATCAGAAGCAGCAGGCAAATAATCACGGTATACAGCAAGGCCACCGGAATCCCGCTCTCCAAAGCAATCTGAATCACATTGTTATGCGCATGATTGATATCGATGACCCGCAGAACTTTTTCCGACCCTCCCGGTCCAATACCGATCCACGGAGACGCCTGGATGTACTGGGCCGAGATGCTCCAGATGACTGAGCGGGACGTTTTTGCTTCAAAACCAACCAGACGGAATTTCGCCAGCAGGTGATTGACGTAGGGATTCTGGATAATGTCATCCGATCGCATCAGGATGAGAGCGAGGAAAACACATGTGATGACGGCGGTCTTCTTGTTATTGAACAGGCAAAACATCAACAGCATCATGACCAAAGTACCAATTCCGTTGCGTGACCCGATGCAGAATACCGCGAATGCGCCGAGCAGAATCGCTGTCCAGAGGTATCGACGAACCATGCCCTGGGCCTGCGCTGCGTAGGCGACCAGTAGCGGCAGAGTCATATTGATATGAGCCGCCATATAATTCGGCGACATCCCGAGGCCCCCGATTTTCCATGCCTCAATTCCTCCGTTTTTCGCCGTTTCGGCAAGAACGATGACGACCGGAATGACAAAACTAAAGACCATCAGGCGTCGGCAGAATGATCCGAGATCCGGAGTCATCGCTGCGAGACCAATGAGTGACGAATAACAGAGAAGAATATCGATGGTACTGTTGACGGGAGACAGATGATACTCGGACGACAACAGGCATATGATGCACATCAGTATTGTGGCAAACAGAATCGACAAATGCCAACGCGCGTTAGTTCGCAACATGCAGGATCCGAAGAAACACATGCTGGCCAGCGCGCTGGCCGCAACCGTAAAGTAGGTGGACATCAGGTTGGTTACACCTGAAGCCATCAGCGAAAGAAACAAAGCGGTAACGGTGATTGACATGGGTCAAATCATGTTTTCTGAAGGGCAGTTCTGTCGCACATTTTTGGGTATGCGTCGTCGTTCTGCGTTAACCGGAAGTGGTGAGTCATTTCAGGCTGGTGGAAAAGGCTGAGTTGTTCGGACTGATTCGGAAAGCAGGTTCATCGAGATCTTTGGGAGAATAAGCACGCCTCGCAGACGATAGACGGTGCCGATGATCAAAAGGTTGTACAACGCACGCATGACCAGATATCCCGCAGCGGCACCGGTCAAGCCTCCCACGGCGCTTGCTGCCCAGATTACGAACAACTGAAATGGCACAAATGTCAGAATTATTCGCGACCAGACGCCCTCAAGGTGCATTGCCTGCAGCAGCGCCACCGATGGCCCTGGAATGGAATCGATCACCGTGGCGATGACCAACAGCCACAGGATCAGTGAAATTCCGGAGTACGATTCTCCCAGCATCTGAATGACCACAGGAGATACAACGCAGGTCGTCATTCCAATCGCTGACGACAGCAACAGTGCCATCCCTGCTGTGGAACTCACCAGACCGCCAGCTTCCTCCAGTTGTGAGTTTCGGACCAGCATCGTACATCGTGGCAGAATGCAGAGATTGAGTATCCCGAGTGGAATTCCGGCGAGGTTCGCGAAGCTCAATGCGATCGAGAACTGTGCAGTGGCAGAGAATCCGCAGGTAGCGACAATCACGAGCGGAAGACTTCGTTGCAGCATGGCGGTTCCGAGTGCTACGCCGGTGAATGGCAATCCTGTTTTCAATCTCTGCAAGACTGCATCGAACGTGATTTTTTGGCGAATCGCGATCCCGTAAATCTGACCGAGAGCACCGCCTTGAATCGACCAGATCCAGATCGCCAGCATGATCGCGGCAAAGCTGAATGCGGCAGAAAACGCGGTCATCGGAAACCCAAGGAGCTTCAGCATTCCCAGAATGATCATGAATACCAGCGGGAGGATCGTCTGCTCCGGAATGAATGCGACACGAGCCCCCAGAATCGGCACGGCGACCCATTGCCGCAGATAGGTCAGGGCGACGGGTATGAACATGACAGCCGTCAGAAATAAGGTCACTTGCCAGCCATCGCTCAGCCCGACAGCGTTCCCACCGATCACGGCAATCATTAACAGCACGAAGAGCAGACCTGCCACGACAGCGGTCGTATGATGGGTCTGAGCGGTCTCCTGGGCGGCGTCTTGCGTTGAATTCGATGTCGACAAATTCCGCAGCATGACCCGGTCGGAACCGAGTGGAGCAAACGTCGCCAGCAATACAGCCAGTGAAAACGCAGCGTTGAAGGCTCCATATTCTTCCGACCCCAGGACACGAGCGGCCAGAGTTGTTGAAGCGAACAACAACACCATTCCGATGACGCGGACAGTCATGGCTCCGAATGCGTCGGACAACAGCGTGATCGGTTTGGGTGCAGGAACAGACGACATGTGAATCCGGTTGTTGTTGGAATCAGTGCGACGCTATGCTTCGGATTGTGAGAAGTGAATCTGGCGAGCCGGAGATGTGAGTCTCCGGTTAATGTGTACTTATCAACGGACTGACGTCCCCCGCTCGCTCAGCAAAACGCTTTCAACCACTCACGCAGCACGCCGCCGTTGAATCGATACCGGCCCAGGACCGACAGGAGCCAACGGAGCTTTTCGCTGGTAACAATCCAGCAGCCGATGTTCCAGAACATACTCACGCAACTCTTCAAGCTCCATCGAATTCTCAGGTGAACTAATGTACGGATCGGTGACGTTCGTATTGATGATGTCGTCATAGTCATAGGCAATGTCTTCGTAGACACTGCGGAAGGCTGGCATCACGGCGAACATTTCTGTCAGCTCCAGTGTGCGGCGAGTCTCTTCGTCGCTCATCAGTTCTTCGTAAAGTTTTTCACCGGGTTTTGAGCCGATTTCTGTGAGTTCCATATTGTCTGCGTGATAGCCATATTGTGGCGCGAGTTCATCGATCATCACGCGCGCCAGATCGGCGATCTGAATCACAGGCATTTTGGTAACGAAGACTTCGCCGCCTCGGGCTTTTTCCGCAGCCGACAATACCAGTCGGCAACTGTCTTCCAGGGTCATAATGAAACGAGTCATCCGGCAATCAGTGAGTGTTACCGGGCCACCCGCTTCAATCTGCCGTGCGAAGATCGGAATCACCGAACCGCGAGATCCAAGGACGTTTCCAAATCGTGTCGAACTGAAAATCGTACGGCGACTCATTTTCAGACTGTTGGCGGCAGTGATGAGTCGTTCGCCCATTAACTTGGTAGTGCCCATCACGTTGGTCGGATTCACCGCCTTGTCTGAACTCGTAAAAATCACTCGTTCGACATCGTTCAGCAATGCCGCCTGAATGACGTTCTTGACGCCCTGGATATTGGTTTGCACAGCATCGAAGGGTGCTCGTTCACAAAGGATCACGTGCTTCAATGCCGCCGTGTGCAGCACGATATCGACACCGGCACACATCATGTTCAGCTTGTCGGCATCGCGAATATCACCGATCTGACACAGACTGGAGACTTTGCTGTGCGGGTTGTTCCGGCGGTGGTCCAGGAGTTCCTGCTCCAGGAAGAAGATCTCTGATTCGTTGGTATCGACGACTCGGATTTCGCAAGGATCGTGGTCCAGCAATTGCCGGACGATCTCGCGACCAACCGTGCCGCAGCCTCCAGTGACAAGAACCGATTTGTTTGTGAAGAATGTCATGGTTTGAATCCCGGAGTCAGTGGTGAAGAATCAGTTCTGAACGCTGTTGTACTTTGATTAGCAGGAAGTGAGGCTGCATCTTCGTTCATGCTGCACGATGGCGATAAAGACCAGGATCAACTGTCGCCTTCATCGCATCCGAATCAAGTGAATCATCAAAGTGCCGATTGATCTGAGTGATCACGGATTCGGTCCGTGACAAAAGATCGTTGTAGCTGACATTGATAAACTTCAAGTGTGTCTGTGACGGGATCCAGGCATAAAACTGTCGAAGCTGCCGTTCAAACAAGGCTTTCATCGTGGCGTCGGGAATATCGGTTTCGATACCGTTTCGCTGAAGCATTGTTTTTTGTGACAGCAGAATCTCGTCCACGTCGCGCCGCATGAAAACAACGCGATAGTCATGAGAAGTGGGCAGATGCTCTAACAGACTGTATACCATCTTGACCGAATGGCCGGGGGCGCGATCAACCCAGGTATTATCGTTCTCGACACTCTTGACGTCTTCGAATTCGTAGTAGCCGTTGGGATTGTCTTCGTCCGGGGTCCGAAGTTCGTCAGTGAGAGCCGGGATTCCGCCCGCTTCCAGCATTCGCATCATCATCGACGTTCCGGAACGTGGCAGTCCTGATACGATCGTGATGTAGGACCGCTCCGCCTCAGCGATGTCTTGTTGTGTATCTTCGGTGAGTTCGGGCATAGATTCTTCAGCCTTCTTCAGAAGACTCATCATCTGGCCCTCCGTCAGTGCGCCTGTTTTTCGATCGACGGGCTTGCCGTCCGCAAAGGCGATGAAAGTGGGAACGCCGCTCACTTCGTATTTTCCGGCCAGATTCGGACTGCGGTCTATGTTGACTGAATAGACGTCAGCCCAGGTTTCAACTTTTGTCGCCAGCTTATCGACGACCGGCTGCATCATTTTGCAGGGCGGACACCACGACGCCCAGAAATCTACCAGCACCGGTCGGTCGGACTTCAGTACCATCTCTTCAAAATCGTTATCGCGTACTTCCATAGGAATAAGTTTTCAGTAGTCGGTTTTCAGTGTTCAGAAAATCGCAGACGCTCGAATCAGATGCTCAGCCAATTGCAGTTCATTGGTCATCGGTCATTCTCTACGCAGCTGGCTTCCATGTCTCCAGCACTTCCAGTTTTCCGTGTTCACCCGACCATTTGGTCCTGGGGAATAACGTATCCTGTTGCGCCAAAATTCTGGCACGAGCTTCCGGTTGTGTCAGCACTCGAAACAAATGTCGCACCTCACTGGCGAAGCTGGATTCCGATTCAAATCCGAATCGCTGGCTGAGTTTTTCGTGAATCACTTCGTAGGGATGTTCTTCTGCTTCGACGCGAGGGTTTTCAATCCGCTGAACCTCAACATCGAGGCCGAATTCGGCACCGATCGCCGCGACCATCTTTGCAATCTGCATGACGCTGAATACGTCCGTCACCTGATTGACGACGTCGTACTGTCCGGGTTCCGGCGGAGCTGCGATCAGTCGGGTAATACACTGCATCGCGTCTCGAAGAGTAATATAGCCGCGTCGCTGATTGCCACTGCCGTAGATTGTGAGCGGCATCCCGATGATCGCTTGCGCGACGAAACGATTGACGACGGTTCCCCACCACTCGTCGATATCCAGCCGTGTGTTGAGATCTGCATGGGCCATCAATTCTTCGGAGTAGTTCCCGTAGATCACTCCCTGCATAACATCGTAGCTTCGCAGCCACCAGTATTTGCAGGCTTCGTAGACACTGTATGTGCCCTGAACCTTGCTCACGTGATAAAAGCTGACCGGATCACGAGGAGTGATCTCGCCACCAAGGCTCCATTCCTGTCCCTGATATTGCAGCACTGCGTCGCCGGGAAAAATTCCTTCGAACAGCGGACGACCTGTCAGCGGGCTGCCGTATTCTCCCATGGTGCCAAGTTTGATGATTGACGCATCCGGAGCGTGATCGCGAACTCCGAACAACAGCCCGAGCGTTCCAACCACATTGTTCTGGATCGTATTCACGGCCTTATCAACGGATGCCATGCTGTAGGGAGCACTCGGAATCTCGGCAAACTGGACGATCGATTCCGGCTGTACCTCTTTGATGTAAGCAAACAGCGCATCTCGATCCATCAGGTCGATTTCACGGAAGTCGATCTCCACACCAAGATGTTCGTTGGCCGCCTTGATGCGATCTTCCATCGATTGAATCGGAGTCACAGACTGGGCACCGCGTTCTTCTACCAGTTGTCTCCGCAGCATATTGTCGATGCCGTAAACTTTGCATCCCAGCTTTGCCAGCTTGAGTGCCAGCGGCCAGCCCAGATATCCGTCCATGCCAAGAATCAAGACACGCATGCCATCCAGCAGATAGCCGTTGTCGGTCTTCTTCCATTCCGAACACGATTCAAAAGTAATCGACATCGGATCGAAGTAACCGATTTCCGGACGGCGTTTACATTCCACGACGAGCTGCCCTTGCGCCGCCTTGCGAAACGCCGCTTGGCCGCATGCGCGAAAATCAACGTGGCCCTTAAACTCCACAGCCGGACAGTTCCAGCAGGTGTGATTGGCATTGTGACAGGATGATTCAGTCATTGTAGAAATCCGTTTCCGTTCACTCAGTGATTCGGCGTAATTCTGTGAGCGGGGCGGCGTCAGCCCCCCGGTAATCTGCGATTCATTCGACATGTCAGTAACTCAAGTCATGTATCGCCAGCGGAACACGTAGCAGTTTCTCACGCTTTCCTAAAACGGTGCTTTGCGATTCGCTTCACGTACCCGATGATCAAGTGTCTCCGAGGGCTTACGCCGCCCGGCTCGCCAACTGCGATTGGCGTGGCATCACGACATCGAGCACGTTTTCGACTTTCATGTCGGCTGGTATCTGGCCGAGACCGTTGCCTCGCACGAAGAATGACGACTCCTCATAGGTATGTTTGCCGTTAATGGGCGTTGATTCGATCAATTCCGAGAGATTCATGCGGCCTGAAAGTGCGATATCCCTGGCAGCCATGACAATCAGATCAGGTGCACGATGAGCGAAGGGGCCGCTGTAGGCGTCTGTGCCCAGTATGACTTCGCTGGCAATCGGCTGACCATTTACCGTTGCATTTTCAAAGAATGTCGTTAGTTCCAGCATCAGCAGGTCTGCATCGTCCGCTGTGACTTTACCACCAGGATATTTGCCCTGACGATGCAGGTAGATTCGACCAGGATCCATGGCGAACGCTTTGGTTTCCGGCAACATGTCGATGTACGACGGTCGTGGGGATTCCTTCAGTTGAAGAAAACCATTCTCGGCCAGCAAACAGTTCAGATTGACGCTCATTCGCTGCCGAGCGAACCCATGATCGGAAACGGCGGCGATCGTGATCTTGTCGTCAAGCCGTTCCATAATATGGCCAATCTGACGATCGACTTCGTGATAATAGTCCAGGAACGTCTGATGAAAAGGCGACGAACTATCTTCGTAGTCTTCCCACAGGTAATGATTCAGGCGATCGGTACCGGTCAGCACGAACATGATGTTCTGCCACGGTTCGCGATCCCAGTGATGATGCAGCGCCTGACAGCGGGCCGCCATGACACGATGCAGTTCATTGACAAATTTCTGCTTGCCTTTTGCGATCAGCGACATATCCGCATCAACGGCGTAGCCAATGCTTTCCAGCCACGCAAGCTCTTCCGGTGGATGCACCGCCCGCTTAAGATCCAGTGCCACAAATCCCGAAACAAGCATTCCCGCCATCGGCTGCGCCGGGTAAGTCTGCGGGACGTTCATGATCAGACTCGGCCCCGCACCTTCCCGCGCCCAGAATGGTTTTGATCGAAATGTACGAGATGATGTGAAGCCCAGTGTGTAGCTTCCGTCCATCAGATCCGTGAAACCGAACACATTGTGTCCGCCCGAGTTTTCGCCCGTTACAATCGATGCCCAGGCAGCAGACGAGACTTCAGGAAGCGCGGATTTCATCGGAACCAATGTGCCGGAATCCAGCAATTGCTGGCTATTAGGCATCACGCCGGAATCCGCGAACTGCTGCCACATCCAGCGAGGCAATCCGTCAATTCCCAGTAAAAACATTTTCATGATCACGGCCTCCGTTCCGAGATCTCTTTCTCATTTGAGACTTCAAAAGCATCCAGAAGTCAAACATCAGATGTATCCCAACTGCCTCAGTCGTTCCGTCACGGCCTCAGTATCTTCTTCATCCATAAACGAGTCTTCGTCGCAGGTATTCATCAGAGTACAGTGCAGGTGTGGAATCCCCTGTGAGCTGAGATCGCGAGTGACCATGGCGGCATCGCTGCAATTCTCTTCAGAAATCACAACGATGCGTTCTACGGTGTCGCATCGAAGATTTTTCAACGAACCTGCCATGCCGAATCGCCACTGAACCGATGACGGCGACTGGCGAAATGTCAGTTGATCTTTATCTGCAGCAACAAACAGCGTGCCTGCGATGGTGTTAAGCGGCTGTTGCGAAAGGTTCAATACGGCATCGCCAGCCATCAAAACGCCGGTAATCGCATCCGCGGTGCTTGAACATTCTGTTGTCATAGTCTTCACCATCCGTGGTGGAAAATGGCCCTGCCGCCCAATCCGTGTGCGGCCTGAATTATCGAGAGTTCCAACCGGGAATTTAGCAGTCCGGCGAAAATACGACAACACGGGTTTTGTAAAGCAAAACCGCCGAATTGTGGTGTCAGAATCGTTGTGAATACGTGTTTCTGAACTCACCGCAGCCCATTTTGCGGAAAACTGGGTAGCGTAGACTCGCCAAAATCAGACGAGCCGCGAGACGTGAGGCTCCGGTTTTCGGAAATTATTAGAGACAATTCGTGAGTACCACCCTGAAACGCGGAATTCGCCAATACAGGGAACTGACGTCCGCGCGCTCCGAGGACGAACTTGCCTGAAATCGCTACTGTGCTGCGGCAATCCTGAATTCCTGCGAATCGGGATACTGAATGGCTACGTTCCGTTGTAGGGTGCTTAACGAAGACTTCGCCATTTCGACCAACGAAGCACCTGCACATGCCCACAATCAGCAGCAGTCACATCTGGATCGACGAACGCAGTGTCGCATGGATTGATCAGACATCGCTCGGAACAGCCCAGTATCCGTCACGATACTTACGCCGCACCATAGAATTTGCCGACGAATTGTTTGTGATGGTTTCGGAGGACTTGTCAAATTCAAGCACTTGTCGAGTGCGGGCCGCGATATTGGCCAGATGGACGATCGTGGCCGACAGCCGACCAGCATCGATGGACGCATTCATCGTGACGGTCGGATCACGAATTCCGTCGAAGAAATTCTGGTGATGAGCGTTCAGATCCGCTGGTCCGGTTTGTTCCGCCAATAGCTTGTTGCGTGGTCCGTAAAGTTTCCATCCGGAGGTATGCCCCATAATCAGCACACCTTCAGTACCATAAAATGCGGCCCCGTTTTCGTAGCCTTCCTGAACATAGGGTGACCAGATTCGCTGCTCGAAAATCAATTGTTTGCAGCGACCGGGTTTGTCTGCCAGCGGATACTCACACACCGCGTACTGCGTGTCCGGAAACTGCTGGTCATCGTCGAAATAGTTCTTCTGGCCGAAACAAGTGACTCGACTGGGATGGGTTTCAACGCCCAGTCCCCATAACGCCACATCAATGTCGTGGACGCCATCGTTCCCGATATCGCCGCACCCAAAGTCGTACCACCATCGCCAGACGGAATGCAGCAGATTTGGACGCCATGCCACAACGGGTGCCGGACCAAGCCACGTATCAAAATCCAGTTGAGCCGGCGGAGTTCCGGGCTGTGATTTTCCAATCGAACTTCGACGCTGACTGTTCCAGGCTTTAGCAACGAGAATTTCACCAATTTCGCCGTTGCGAATGCGCTCGATCCCGTCCTTCACGCAGCTTGTGCTGCGGCTCTGAGTTCCCACTTGAAGTCGCTTTCCACTGCGTTCGACGGCCTTGGCCAGAAGGCGACCTTCCCGAATATTGTGACAGCAGGGCTTTTCGACGTACACATGCTTGCCGGCATCCAGAGCCAGAATTGCAGCGGGAGTATGCCAGTGGTCGGGAGTTGCAATAAAAACAGCGTCGACCGATTGATCGTCGAGAACCTTTCGAAGATCTCCCGTGGTCTGCGGTGTCTTGCCACTACCCTCCAGCACAATCTTCGCCGCCGCGGCCAATTTTTCGGTATCGACATCGCAGACCCAGGCAATTTGCTCATCGCGGCGTTTCGAGAGTGTTCTGAGATGATTGGATCCCATTCCACCGCAGCCAATTACGCCGACACGAAGCGGTTGATCATTCCGGACGCCGGCATCAAGACTGGGGGCCGTCGTCAGAATCGTGGCGGCGGCCACGGCTGTTGTTTTCAGGAATTCACGTCGAGGCGGGATCATGCGAATGTACTCCGGCAAGCGATTGTGGAAGCAGGAACGGGCGAGGTTAGCGTTGTGAAGGTAGCCGCGTCAACCGATCGGCTGTACGACAGGCTTCCAGCCTGTCGAATCCCGTTCAATGACAGGCTGGAAGCCTGTCGTACTTTCAGATCGAGCACCATTGGCTGCCGGCCCAATGGCGTGGTTAAGCATTTTCTTGTAGCGGAACTCGCGTAGAGTTTCGGTTTTCCCTGCAAAAACGGGGGTGCCGAAAGTCTTGGCGACTTCCGCTACACCTTAAGTCCACGGCATTGGGGTGCCAGCCCCCGGTTTTCCCCCGGTATGCAGAAATCTGCAGCGTCTTCAGGAAGACTCTGCAAACCGGCGTTCACAGATACCGAATCCGTTTTCGGATGTCCGTGTTGACGCTCTGATAGCGATTTCGGACGCTCCCGGCACTGAACATCTGAGTGCGGATACTTTCGACGTCGTCGGCACCGATGGCGTTCGTAAAGATGGGATGAAGGTAATCAATACCAGTCGGCGAGAGCTGCATTCGCTGCGCATCATAGAATGATGGATGCACTGAACGAGGATGAATCTCGCCCCACTGATCGCGAAGTTTATTCGCCGAAATTGAGCTGACTCGAAACCCGGATGCTCGCTCGTACTGCAAAGTTGCCACTTCGTTGGATTCGCCCGATACGATCAGATCCACCGCTTTGCCGCCGAGCTGTGAAGCATAGAATCTGTCAAACAGAATCGGGCGTCCGCCGCGCTGGGTGTGGCCGATCTTTCTGATAAACATCGGTGATGAAGCAGGTTCAAATTGCCGCATTTCGGAGAACAGATTCTCACCCAGCGACTTGATCAGCATCTGACCAATGGCATCAGCAGCGCCGCTGTAACGCACATTCCCGGCTGGATCGAAAGTTGGCATCGTCGCACCCAGTTCGATGCCGTTTGCGTCCCGCACACCTTCACCAACCACGATAACCACGTGCTGCTGCAGTTCGTATAACTGCACGACGCGAGCCGTCAACTGTTCAAGATTCAACGGTGATTCGGGAATAAGAATTATGTCGGGCTGAGCATACGCAGCTCCCAGTGCGATATATCCGGATTGCCGGCCCATGACTTCCACGATGGCCACGCGACGATGACTTTCCGCCGTGGTCCGCAGACGTTCGACGCTCTGTGCCACCGCATACACAGCGGTTGCGTAGCCTGGAGTTGCATAATTGACAATATCATCCAGCTCTATGGTGTCGCGAGCACGCAGCAACTGTTCACAATAACCAGGATTGCTGTCGCTCGGCTTCCGAATCCATTCATTGGCTTCATCGATATAGTTCAGCCCAAGATCGTTGTCGATTGTTTTCGGCGCTAGAACGCAGGGCAGAATTTCCGCGATTGGCTGCATGCCATTGATCGTGCCGTCGCCACCGATGCAGATCAACCCGTCGAGCTTGAGTTTACTAACATGCGCAGCAACGAGTTCGAGACGATCTTTATGCGTCTCATCAAGATACGTTCGTGACGATCCCAGCAGCGTGCCACCTTTGCAAGGATCGAGTTCCGGGATCGCGGTATACAATGGATTGAGGAACACATGGGGTACGCGGTCGTGCAGAAGTCCTGCGTACCCTCGCTGCAATCCCACCATTTCGATCTTGAGTGCATTCGCTCTTTCGACGGCACCATAGATTGTGGCGTTGAGGGCCGGAGTGTCACCACCGGCTGTGAGGATACCAATTCGTTTCATGGACTAGCCACTTTGCTCGCGTAGCCCTACCTGTCTCAGGTCGGGAACCAAAAACGTCACCACGGTCAGGGAAAGCCACTTCTGCCGCTCGCCTGACCGCTTCTCAAAACGCTTCCACGCGAAGTGTATCAGTCGTTTCGCGGGAAGGAAACAGCGACCTTTGCATCATCTTGAACGGTTCGAAATTCTCGAGCCGCTTTATTTCACCACCAAGTTCGACGTCAGCCATTGAAAGACCCTCTGTTGTCTGTTTCCATCGCCTGGTCCTGTCAGCGACGACGGCTGGTTGTGGTGCGGCGTGGACGAATAAAGCGGACCATGCCGGTGCCGTCGGTGGAAACGGCGTTCGTTCCTGTCTGCAATTCATGCTGAAGCACACCGGGAATGATGCGGCGAAGTCGAATATTCCACAAGTCACCCGGTTTGGCTCCGACTGCGGAAAGTTCTTTCAGAGGTATCGCCGCTTCTATCCTCCATGTGTCGGCGTCTGCATCCATCGCGACAAACCATTTCGGATTCCATTTGTCCAGCATCCAGCAACTATCACTGGTGTCGCCTGTTTCATCGACGGTCAGTTGAAAGGAAGTCCCGAAGTCGCGATCCGTATCGATCTCCAGTTCAAGGCGATCGCGGTTGGCGTGTTTCGCGTCATAACTGCGATGCGTCGCCAGTTCGATGGGCTGTGATTTTTCAGGAGCCCGCTGCAGACGTGCGGCGAGGTACAGGAATTCGTCGTCCCATGCGAGCATAGTGAGACTGGAAACATCCGCCCCGCGTAGGAGCTGCTTACGGCGAACTCCGGTTGCCGCATCGAGAGAGTCTCGCACGAATGGTGTGAGCAGTATTTCTTCAGCATCCTCCCAGATACTGTCGGTCAATACACCGTCCAGAAATGGAGGTTCACTTCGCTGCGGCAGATTGATCAGTGGGAGCACGGGAGCGGCTGGCATATTGTTGACCTGCATTTCGCAGCGCGCGAAAAGTCCGTACTGATCATCCCGCTGGCTGAGCTCAGACAAAGTCGTCGATTGCTCGCCGCTTTTCCCCTGCAGTCTGTAGTTCGCGGCGATTCGCAGGTGGACAAGGGGATTGAATGTCAGGCTGCTACCGCCGGGATTCGCGCCGGACAGGACGTTCATCGCTGTCATTGCATGCGAATCCCATCGCTGATGAAGTGCCTCCAGCGCGTTGGTGGCTCCGCTGGCGAAAGGTGACGAAGTGACAGCCTGCACCATTGGTTGCACGGAAAACGGCGATGTGGAAGTGTTCTGCGGGGCAAATGGCGTCGGCTGCAATGCGGTTGCCGTTGTCTGGTCTGAAGTGATCTTTCGTTGCGATGTCCCCAGTCGGTAGTGGCGAGCTTCGGACGAAGAGTAAAACAGGAACAACATTTCCGCAGCGGCCTGTGCTTCTTCAAAAGTCGGATAGCGGCGAACAATTTCCTGCTGCACCGCAAGGTAGCCTTCCATATTGTTTTGCTGCAGATTGATGTCTGCCAGATCTCGCAATTGCTTGAGCGCCAGTGTTGCCGGCAGATTCGCGCCCAGTCCATACAGTTGCGCGATCAGCGCATCTTCAGTTTGAGCAGACTGCATATGGCCCGTGAGTGCGGTTGATTCGATATGCGCCGCCTGCAGTGTGCTTTTCAGAATATCGACCTGTTCCTTGCTGCGAAAATCGTATGGTCGGCGGGCATCAGACTGCAGTGCGTTGTTAAGACCTTCGAACAGGCCAGCGATGCTGGCGGAGTTTTTCGAATCAAGCAAAAGCTCGTATCCCGCAGCGGCATCCGGAGCGGGCAATGCTTTGACGGACTGTTCGAAGAGCTTCAGCGTGGCATCGTGAAGCAACCCTGATGTTGTGCCCAATGAAGGCAGCAAGTCGTCATCGCGAAAAGTGACTGTCTCCGTCTGGCCGTTCAATACCCGACTGACAACTCGATCAACATTCCACGGAGACAAACCAAGCTGCGACAACTGGCGACCATCGGCTTCATCAGCAGCAGCAGCAAGCGAAATCGCAAGTGGAATCACATCTCGCAGGATCGCCGCAATCGCATCGTCATCGGACGCCGGTTCGATCACCAGCACTGAGGGACGCCAGTTGCGAATGTCGCGGGCGATTCGCAATGGCAGGAGTTTACTGAGCTGTCCATCGGTTTGCCGATTCCATTCTGTCACAAGCTGGTCGGAAGACCGATGATGTTCCGGTTTTGTTCGCGGAAACATCCAGTGAGAACTTGTGTCGTTGCCTCCCAAACGAGTTACGGCGGCGGTACAGGTCTCTGACATCGGCACCCCGTCGCGCAGGGCATCGCTTCCCAGGCTGAGTGGCTGCGAAATCTGAACGACGACGGAACGAACACCTAACTCAGCGGAGACACCGGAAAGAAGGTGCCATGCCGCCTTGTCAGCGTCAGTGATCATATTCATCACACCGACACGATAGTTGATTGACCGCACGGAATACCATGTCTTGCCGGAGTCTGAAGACCGTACAATCTGTCCCAGACTGCCGACACCGATAACTTCCGTTTCATTTAAAAACCGCAATCGATTCAGACAACCCGTCAGGGGCAGCGAAACACGCTTCCAGTCCTCACCGTTGTTTGCGGAATGCAGCAGGGTTGTGCCAGGGTTGCCGCCGAGCAAGATGGTTGCGTTGTTATGGGCGATCGCATGGAAATCCAGCATTTCGTTAAGTTCACGCGGCATCTGGCCAACCGGTTGTTTCCATGTGACTCCCGCATCGTCGGTTTTCAGTAAGAATCCGCCATCACCGGCAATCCAGCCGTGAGCCGTCGGATCCAGCGACACACTGCGAATCGCGCGAAGCGTCGGTTCCGGACGATTGATCACCACTGCCTGATCAGCGACGACTGCCGCATAGCTTTGATGTTGTCCTGCCACGATCCCATCGGATTCACTCAGAAACTGTCCAGCAAGCCATGGCCCACCCGATTGATCGGAAGCAATCGGTGACCACGTGTGTCCTCCGTCGTCGGAACGAAAAATGGCATGACCGCTGCGGTTACGCATGGGGGATGTGACAGCAATCGCGCTGTCCAGCCCGAAGAATTGAATGTGAATGATGCCCGGCAATGCTGTCGCTGGAAAATGGGATGAACTATTGAAATTTGTAACAGATTTCGCAGTGAGATCTGTCCACGTTTTGCCACCATCCCGCGTGTGAAGCAGTACGGCAGACTGTTGTGTCATTGTTCCGGTTCGAGTTCTGTGACCTGCAACCCAGCCAATCGTGTTCGTCAGAAAGCAGACTGTCTTGAGACTGCATTCAAAGGGCGTGATTCGCGACGTCCAGGTTGTACCGCCGTCGTTAGAAAAACAGATGATGCCCCGTTCACCGACTGCCCAGATGAGTGGCCCCACGTTGCTGACATCGTTAAGACTGGCATCATTGATGATCGCCATTCTTCGCGGAACCGCACCAGAAAAGAACGGTTCTGGCGGTCCATCGGATTCCAGCAATTCAAACGTCACTGATTCTGAACTACGCATCAACTGCGGTTGACTGGATTGCGGTCTTGTCGTCTGTCGATGTGATTCGCGATGTGCCTGTGGTGTGCGAGGCGGCCGTGACTGCGTTGATATCTTGTTTGTCGCCTTGTCGTCAACATCGGGTTCAGACAGATCGAATTCTTCCGCAGCATCTCGCGGTTCATCCACCTGGCTGGCGGCAGCGATGTTGACTGCGAAACAGCAGAATAAAATGATGAATAAGAAGAGTGTCAGGCGATGAGTCATCCGTGACTCCTAAAAGAACGGTACTGGTGAATGTTGCGATAGCCTGACTTTTCTGGAATTCCGCGGCAACCCCAAGCTGAAAATCGTGATTTTGGAGTTAGCAGGGTGGGACCAGCGAGCGAATGCGAACGCCGGCCCACCATGTGAAACTGAGGAAATGTGGTGGGCCGTCGCGGCTTGTCAGCCGCTTGTCCCAGCCACCCTACGCATCGTCTTCGTTTCGAAAAACAGACAATCTGCGAAGTCTGCGCAGGATAGCAGTGCGTTTACCATGCAAAATCTGCCGATTTTCGGACATGATGCCAGTTCGGCACCAGGAACCGGCGAGTTTTTGCAAATGCTTCGTATTGACCGCGTTTCGATAGTCTGCGAAAACCCGGCGAGCCTTGAATCGATTCAGGGACATGCAGATACCGCACTATCCGCCCCAAAGAATCGGGGGCTTCAGATTGGCAAAGGAGTGCCCTTACCGTGATAAAAATCGTCGTTGCATTGCTCGCCGCAGTCAGTTTTGCTTCCCCGATCCTTGCTCAGGACGCTGCCAAGCCAGCCGCCAAAGATGCGTCACCGCATCGAGTTGGTCTGGTTGACATGGCGGAAGTTTTCCAGGGCTACAAGAAGTTCGAGGACATGCGTGCTGAACTTCAGGCGGAGATTGAAAAGAGTGACGCTGAAGCCAAGCTCATGGTCGAGCGGATGCAGAAGATGCAGCAGGAAATGATCGAATCCAAACTGGCCCCCGGCAGCATTCAGTACGAACAGGGTGAAAAAGCACTGTTGGATGCCAAAGGGGAATTCGAAGCGTTCCGCGCCGCAACACAGCGTAAGCTGGCTCGCCGCGAATCCGAAATGTTCAAGGTGATCTATTCAGACACGACGAGCATGGTTAAGAAGTATGCGGAATTTGCTAAGTTCACCGTCGTAATTCGCTTTGATCGCAAGGACATCAACGATGAAACGGCACCTTCCGAAGCCGTTCAACGAATGAACAAGCAGGTCGTCTACTATCGCGGTGATGATGACATCACTGACGTCGTGTTGCAGACACTCAACAAGCAGTATGACGCCTCATCACCATCCAAGGCTCCAGTTCGGGAAGCCGGAGCAACAGGCAGCGAAGTTCGCGGTCCCGCCCGTAAGTAGTGAAACGTCGCGAAACGAAATTCCTGTGTGATTTGCAATCAGGAATTTGTTCAACCACGGTTTCGAAAAGAGAATTGCCGGCAGTGGAATCTTTCCGGATCTCCGCTGCCGGTTTCTTGATGTTTTTGGGGGAAGTCAGGTCATGAGTTGCGAAAGTACTCACCGCTCATTTCAACAGACGCTCTCTCGTCCTGCCTTGATCGCAGGCTGTGGACTGTTTCATGGGATCGAGGTGAAGATCCGGATGCTCCCGGCAGATCCGGATACGGGCATTGTGTTTCGCCGAATCGATCTGCATGGCCGACCTGAGGTAGCTGCTCACGTGGACAACGTGGCATCGGCGGCCAGACGTACGGTGTTGTCGTCACGCACCGGCGCGGTCGTGGAAACAGTCGAACATTTGATGGCGGCGTTGGCCGGACTTCAGGTCGACAACTGTCTGATTGAAGTTGATGCGATTGAAATCCCTGCCGTTGATGGTTCCAGTATGCCATTTTGTGAAGCCATTCTGGCTGCCGGTTTGACTCAGCAGTCCAGCGAACGAACATACCTTGAGGTTGAAGAATCGCACGGTGTCAATGATCGTGCGGGTGAGCAGTGGATCGAGATTATTCCGGCTTACGATGGTGTTTCTACGGCAGACTATCGCCTCGACTACGGAGGGCAGTCATCGGTTTTGTCGCAGTCGTTTTCTGTTGAACTCACTCCCGAAGCATTTCTGCGTGACATCGCTGCAGCTCGCACATTTGTGCTGGAAGATGAAATCGCCGCGTTGCAGCAATTAGGATTTGGACGGCATTTGACGCGACGCGATTTGGTTGTGTTTGACTCCGAAGGTTCCGTCATCGACAACACGCTTCGCTGGGATGATGAACCGGTTCGGCACAAGATTCTGGACTGTGTCGGCGATCTCGCGTTGAGCGGTCGCGGTTTTGTCGGACGCATTGTGGCTCGCCGAAGTGGACACAAACTGAATCATGTTATGGCCAAAACACTGTCGATGATTGATGTATGCAGGGAGATGTTGCAGCGTGCAGCGTAGGGATTGGAAAAGGGGTCAGGAACCAATAGCCAAATGGCCCAAGTGGTGCTTCGCACTATTGGTTGCTGACCCCTTTTCCACGATATGAATTGGTCGCATACGACATATGCGACCTACTGACTGAGCACCAGCAGCGCAACAGACGAACAAAACGAAGAAACGGACTTCTTTCGAAATAACGCGATCAGGATGATCTTTATGCCACCCAAAATCTCTCCAATGTCGCAGGTTGATCCCGCCGCCAGAATTGACGACGGCGTCGAAATCGGGCCATTTTGCGTTGTCGGGCCAAACGTGACGCTTGCCGAAGGAACGAAACTTAAGAGTCACGTGGTGATCACCGGCCGTACGACGGTGGGCAGCGATAACATCTTCTGGCCGTATTCTGTGATTGGCGGTGATCCGCAGGACATCAGTTGGCAGGATTCTGACACGGAAATCGTCATTGGAGACAATAATTGTTTCCGTGAGGGTGTGACCGTCAATCGGGGGGCCGAAAAAGAGGACGGAATCACGCGGATCGGAAACAATAATCTCTTCATGGCGAACAGCCATATCGCTCACAACTGCCGCATCTTCAACAACGTCATTCTTGTCAACGGAGTTCTGCTTGGCGGGCATGTGCATGTTCACGACAGCGCGATCGTGTCGGGAAACTCCGTCGTTCATCACTTTTCCACGGTCGGAAAGCTGAGCTTCATCAGTGGTGGCTGTCGCGTGCCGCACGACATTCCGCCGTTTATGCTTGCCGCCGGCAGCGATAATCCGGAACTGAAAACAATCAATATCGTGGGCATGCGCCGCGCGGGAATTTCGGACTCGACAATCGAAGTTGTCAAACAGGCATTTCGACTGTTGTACCGTCGCAATCGCCCGCTGGCTGAGGTTCATCAGCATTTTGATGAAACTCTCGAGGGCATGATTCCGATGGAACTGTCATTACTTCTCACGTTTGTCGAGAATCAACGCGCGGGCAAACTTGGACGAGCTCGTGAAGCCGTTCGCCTCAAGCCGACAGCCGCTGAAACTCAGACGCACTTTTCACAGGAACGCAAAGCTGCATGAATCGCGTAAAGCTTGCCGTCGTTGGTGTTGGAGCTTTGGGGCAACATCATGCACGAATTCTTGCTGCCATGCCTGGCGTCGAACTGGTTGGCGTCGTCGATTCCCGCGAGGAGCAAGGTCGCGAGATCGCCGCCAGATTCGGTACGAAATGGTTTGCGTCTCCCGATCAGATTCAGCCGCTCGTACAAGGCGTCGTGATTGCCGTACCAACCATTCATCATCACGATGTCGGCCTGCCATTTCTGGAAGCCGGAATACCCGTCCTGATGGAAAAGCCGCTGGCCAACAGCCTCCAGGCCGCGCAAACCCTCCAACGCATGGCATCGTTCCGCCGTACGACTCTGCAAGTCGGACATGTTGAGCGATTCAATCCGGCGTTTGAACTGCTGCAACAAAAGATTGATCGTCCGCTGTATATTCGAGCGCAACGCGTCAGTCCCTATACGTTTCGTTCGACGGATATCGGTGTTGTCCACGATCTGATGATTCACGACATCGACTTGATCCTCGCCTTGACGGGTGAATCCATTATCAGCGTCGAAGCGTTCGGAGCCGTGACATTTGGGCCGCATGAAGACATGGCGATGGCGCGTCTGAAGACCTCGACGGGGATTATTGCCGACATAACTGCCAGTCGCATGAGTCCCGTAGCTGATCGAACTTTCCAGGTGTTCTCAACAAATGGCTGTGTCACTGCAGATCTCAATCTGAGGACTGTAAGTTCCTGGAAACCTGCGGTGCCGCTGGCGGCGAACCCCTCGCTCGTTCAGCATATTATCGCAGCGACCCCCGATCCGCTGACACTCAAAAACGAAGTGTTCACCAAGTGGATTACCAATGAGACCGTGCAAGCGTCCAGCGCCGATGCCCTTACGGCGGAACTCGACGATTTTGTGCGATGTATTCGGACAAACGCGCGGCCTCGAGTTTCCGGCGAAGACGCCGTGAAATCTCTGGAAGTCGCAGATCGTGTGCTCGTCGGAATGGCAAAGTGGTCGTGGCAGGATAAGATACCGGGCTTTGCCGCCACGAAAGCTGCGTAGGCACATTGGCGTGGCTTCGCTGCGCTTGTCACACCCTGCAATCTATGGTCCGCTGGCGGCAGCGCACCAATTTGGTTTTCCTGAACTGCGATAATCGACCTCTTCCCGCTGGAGACCCACTATGCCGCGTCACGACGATCGGGCCACAGATCAGTTGCGACCTGTTCGATTCCAGCGCGAGTTTGTGAAGACGGCGGCGGCAAGCGTCCTGATCGAAGCTGGCAATACGATGGTGCTTTGTACGGCGAGTCTGGAACGCACTCTGCCCCCGTGGCGAAAACCACGGAAAGAGGGCGATGTCCCGCTGGGCTGGGTTACTGCTGAATACAATATGCTGCCGGGCAGTACGACCCCCCGTAAGCAACGTGATCGCAGCAAAGTCGATGGTCGCACGACAGAAATTCAGCGACTCATCGGACGCAGTCTGCGAGCCGTCGTCGATTTCGCGGCGCTTGGCGAAAATACCATCACGATCGATTGTGACGTTCTGCAAGCCGACGGAGGCACGCGCACAGCCAGTATCACCGGCGGCTTTATCGCTCTGGCCGATGTGATTCATCAACTCAATTTGTCTCATCCCGCGCTGCTCGATACGGTCGCCGCAATCAGCGTGGGCGTTGTCAGCGGCGAATCTGTCCTGGATCTGGACTATAAAGAAGACAGTACCGCAGAAGTCGATATGAATGTTGTGATGACCGGTTCCGGTAAGTTCATTGAAGTGCAGGGGACCGCAGAAGGAGCACCATTCAGCGAAGAGACTCTTGCCCAAATGCTGGCCGTTGGCAAATCCGGAATTCGACAATTGACGATCCTGCAACGCACAGCGCTGGGAAATGCCTGGCCCGTGGGACCATCAGTCTGACTGAAAGGTTACGTCTACATGAAGCTCACATTTCTTGGCGCTGCCGGCGAAGTGACCGGCAGTCAGCATTTGATCGAAACGTCTTCAGCCCGCATCCTGCTTGACTGCGGTCTGTTTCAGGGCCGCTCCAGTGAAACTCGACCGAAGAACGAAAAGTTCCGCTGCACCCCGCAGAAACTCGATGTGGTGATTCTGTCCCACGCTCACATTGATCATTGTGGCAGACTTCCGGCACTGTCCAAAGCCGGCTATCGCGGTGCGATCGTCTGCAGTCATGCAACAGCTGACATCGCCGACATTATGCTTCGTGACAGCGCTCATATTCAGCAGGAAGATGCAAGGTATCGACAAAAGAAGAAGTTCGATCGGAGCAGCGAGCCTGACAAGCCGCTCTACACGATTGATGATGTTCGTAAAATGTCGAAACAGTTTGAACCGATCGGGTTTCACGAATGGAAGGCAGTGCATAAGGGCGTTCGTGTACGCCTGCATCATGCCGGACACATTCTGGGAGCTGCCGTGGTCGAACTGGAACTGCTCGACGATGGTGAAATCAAACGTGTCGTCTTTACAGGAGATCTTGGACGTCGTAACCAGCCGATTCTGAATGATCCGGAAACTGTCGAACGTTGCGACGCGCTGATTTCAGAATCCACGTACGGCAACAGAATGCACCCGGAATCCGGCGATGTAAAAGCCGAATTGCAGCGTGTGATCTGTGAAGCGTCGGCACGGCAGGGAAAAGTGATTGTGCCAGCATTCAGTCTGGGGCGAACTCAAATGCTGGTCTATCTCCTGAATGAACTTCGGAACGAAAACGCCATGTGCCGTGTACCGGTTTTTGTGGACAGCCCGCTCGCCACACGACTCACAGAAGCCCATCGTGAACATTCCGACGAAATGGATGACAAAGTTCGTGCGTCACTTGAATACGACGACGACGTCTTTGACTTCAATGGACTGACCTATGTGCAGTCGCAGGATGAAAGCATTGCCCTCAATCGCCGCAAAGGACCGTTTGTTGTTATTGCCGCCGGAGGTATGTGCGAAAACGGTCGTGTTGTGCATCACTTGAAGAATGCCGTTGCTGATGATGCCAACACGATCATGATTATCGGATTTCAGGCAGAACACACACTGGGCCGACAGATTGTCGAACGACGCCCGGAGTTGAATATTCTGGGGCGGAGATATCCGCTGAAAGCTCGCGTGGAAATCGTCAATGGACTCTCGGCGCACGCCGACGCCGGCGATTTTCAGTGGTGGTTCGGTGCGTTGCAGAAGCAAGGCGGTGCAGGGCAGATTTTCCTGGTGCATGGCGAAGACAAGAGCCTGGAAGCCATGGCAAAACTGACCGAAGAATGCTCGGACCTTCCGCCCTTGATTCCGAAGTTCGGCGAGAGTTTCGACCTGTAACCGATACTTATCTTCCCTTCAGGAACTCCAGCACGTCGGCCATTTGCTCTACGGTGACGTCGCGCTCAATGCCTTCCGGCATCAGGGACTTGCTGGTGGTCTTCAAATCTTCGATCTCCGTTCGAAGGATCGTTTGTTCGCGGCCTTCCGGTTGACGCAATGTGACGGACTCAGACGATTCCGCGATCATCAGGCCATTGAACAGGCGACCGTCAGTCGTGACAACGATGTATTCTGTGAACTGCGGATCAACTCGGCGATTTGGATCCAGAATGTCGTACAACAAAGCATCTCGAGCCCGGGCGCGGGTATCGCTGATATCCGGACCAACGTTGTGTCCGACGCCGCCTATACGGTGACACTTGCTGCAGGTTTTCTCGTAGACAGCCGCACCGCGTACGACGTCGCCTTTCAAATCCAGAGCTTTCGCGTATTGATCGGCCACTTCTTTGCGGTTTGCAGACACCGTACCACCGAACAGATCAATCGCGGAAGTGCGAACGGTTTCGTCTGGATGTTTGAGAAGAATCAGGCGTTGGTCGATCGACACGACCGACGGCGAGATGATGCCTGCCGCCATTTGCTGCAGCAGTGAGGTAACGCTTTCTTTCCGCAACAGCAACAGATCCAGCGCAGCAGAACGAGTTTGTGGCTTCAATTGATCCCAGTGTTTCAGGACAATTTCCGACAGTTCGGCACGCCCGCTGCGGCGTGCGGCATCGATGGCCGCCCGTTGGCAAGTTGTCGATTCTCCGGGCCTCAACAGCGTTTCCAGGGCCGTAGTGAGTGCCTGCGGCGGCAGATGGGACATCAGTCCCATCGCGGCGACTCGATCCGCCTCGCTGTGGTTACTGTCCACGGCTGTATCTGCTGCCAACTTGACAACTCTTGCAGCGGCTTGCAGTGATTCTCTTAATAGTTCCGGCGGCGACTGCAGCAACGCAGCCAGATTCTTCGGGATTTCCGGGTTCTGGCAGCGAGGCAACCCGTCGGCCAGTCCGTTCACGAGCGCGGTTTGCCACCATAACCCGGACTCTGCGCTACTACTGATCAGCATTGCTGCCTTATGCATCTGGTCAACGTCACCCCGTGCTGCGACATTAATCGCCAGACTTTTCAAAAACTCGCCGCTTGCAGCGAAATCAGTCGAGTCTGTGCTGTATCGCACGACAACTTCGGCCATTTCGGCAGCGATATTCGGCGCTGCGATCAGCAGCGCACGCTGCAGCCAGACGTGAAAGAGACAACTCGGGACAGCACTCAGAATGGCGATCTTTGCTTCGTCAGTAGATACGTTGAGTGAAAGAATTGCCTGCATTCGCACTTCATCATCCGTATCACGACACAACATCGCAGCAATGTGCTGCAGTTCTGCACTATCAGGGTCGTGCGTCCGAATGAGTTTCGCTGCATCACGGCGAACGGTGGGATCAAGGTCCTGTGATGCGATAGCAAGATCAGCCGGCGTCAGCAGATTCAGGCCGTCGAGCGACCACAGTGCGTGCAGCCGAGCAAAGCCGCTCGCACGCACGTTATCGAGCAATGCCCGCAGTTGTTCCTCGGCTTCGGTTCGATGCCCTTCGACGATCAGGCGTTGCCCCAGCATTCGCCGCCATCCGTTTCGATCCTGCAGCAGGTTGACAAGGTCATCCACTGACGAAGGCGATCCAAACTTTTCAACTGACGGCATGGGATCGGGAACAATCCGCCAGATGCGGCCACGATCTTCGCCAGCGCGCCAATCCATCTTTGCCGCAACATCGTCAGGGACGAACTTTGGATGCTCCACCCACAGTCGGTACATGTCTGCCACATACAACGCACCGTCAGGGCCCGTCGCCATACTGGCGGGTCGAAACCAGGTATCGGTGGACGTCAAAAAGTCGGCATTCTCTCGCGCCCGTCTTGCAGTCACAGTGCCGCCGTGTGGTTCGATGATCGATCGAGTGATAAGGTCGCCGACCGGTTCGCAGACGAACACACTGCGATCCGAATCCTCACCAAACAGCCCGCCTCGATACGCCGTGACGCCGCAGGCCGACGTGTGAGTGCCCGCATGTGACAGGTAATTGCTTTTCATTGTGACTCGGGGGAACACTTTCGTTTTTTCACCCGATGGCCCGACGTCGGTATGCCCCACCGAAACACCTGCGAACGGATTACGTCTCACAAGTTCCAGGGACAGGACGTCGGTCATGATCGGATTACGGTTGGAACTAAAAAAGCGATGTCCGTAGTTGTCGATCGTATTCCCAAATTGACCCGCGCCGGAAATGGCTTCGAATTGCATCGTGTCAGGATGAAATCGAAAATCGACACGGGGAATATCAACGGCCTCCTTTGATTCAAATCCGGGGCGCTTGCATTGAACTTTTCCGTAACCGTAAGTCAGATAAATCCAGTTGTCGAAGCCCCAGCGCGGGCAACCGATCTGCATCTGCGGATGCGCGGGTATGAATCCATCGAACCAGACCTCACGGACGTCAGCAACATTGTCACCATCGGTGTCGGCAAGATACAGAATCTCCGTTTCTGTGCAGGCAAGAATGCCGTCTCGAAACGCCATCAGACTGTGGCAGAATTTCAGGTGCGGCGCGAATACCGTGCGTTTGTCCATGCGACCGTCGAGACTGGTGTCTGCCAGCAGGACGATTTGTGACAGCGGCGGAGCGGCCGGATCTTTGGGGCCAACCGGATAATCTGAGTACTCAACGACATACATTCGCCCGGCCTGATCAAAATCGATTGCAACAGGATCAGTGATGACTGGTTCTGCGGCCACGAGTTCAATTCGAAAACCGGGCTCAATTTCAAAGCATGCCCCGGATTCTTCGGGCGATTTTGGAGGTTCGGTTGGCTGGTCAATCCAGTGCCGTCCGCCCTGCTGGCGTTCGATGGACTGGATCAGATCCACGCCAGTCGCTGGCGGTTGAAGCAATAGCGTGCAGACGCCAATGATGGTCGAGGCAATCATCGGAGGACTCCGGTGAGTGAATGTCTAAGCGGGGATGTCAGGAGGGAATTCCGTCGCGAATCATAGATGTTTCCCCGGAGCGTTGGAAAGCATCGTCGATGTCCAAAGGGTTCTTACAGCCGACTCTTGCGGGACACCCATGGCATGTCGAGTTCTTTAAGATTTTTGATAAGAAACTCGGTGATATCCTTATTTGTGGGATCCGCGAATCGGCCTTCCAGAAATCCTTCGGCTGTGATTTCTCCAGCGGCAATCGTTTGTTTGCGTTTGTCTTTGTACTGGTCATCTTTGATTTCAACTGCTTTGAAGACACGTTCCGCATTGCGAGCGTCTTCTTTGACATCACCTGAGGCGATTACGTGTACGGCGATCGGCAGAACCTTGATTGTTCGCAAAATCGTGTTTGAATTGATGTTTTTCACGTTGAAGTTCGGGCTGTACATGATCAAAGCTCGAACGTCCTGTCCACGAGGTGTGCTGGATTCCAGAGTTGGCCCGTCGGGATAGGGTTTTTGCGCCCAGTCTGCGACAGCGGACGCGGCTGCCACCATGGCACTGGAACCGACGGCGACGATTCCTGTCTTACGGATGTTCAGCTTTTCATTGTGGTGTTCGCTGAGCAGAAAGGCCTTGACAGCATCCATGTCTAAGTTTGCCATGACCAGGTAGTCGCCCGGAGCCATCTTGAGCAGTGGCGAATCTGGTTCCGTATTCGGAGGTTTACTGTCACCGTGCTTTCGCAAATCGACTGCGATCACGGCGAATCCACTTTTCTGAAGTGCCAGTGCGGTGTTCTGCCAAATACGTCGATTTCTCGCGTCTTTCTTGTCAGGCCCCTCCGCGGCCGCCAGCAGGATGACAACTGGTGATTCTTTTCCGGCCGCCGATTCAAAGTAGGTTGCATGAATTGGCCAGCCATCAGCCGCTGCCAGCGTTTCTTCCCGCATGTTTGACGTGCCAGCATTCTGGCCGACTGCCTGACGGGAGCAGGTGCTGCTGACGACGCAAAGCACTGTCAACATTGCGAACGACTTCTGAAACTGTGAAATGACTGAAAATGCGGACATTTGAAAGGCTTTCTGACAGATATTCGACAGGATCAGAGTATGGCTCCGCCGCAGATCCTGGATTGCAGCGGCCACCGGAATGGATACAGCAGCACTCCGCTATATTCTTTGGTATCTCTGCACGTCGTCAAGGCCCGACCGTGACTTGGGGAAAATTCATCGGCAATCGTTTGATAAATTCGGCCTGCTTTCCTGATTGCGAAGTTCAGGCAAACACGAGTCGAACCAGAGCGAATCAAATTCGATAGATCTGCGTTGCGTTCGAAGGAGGTGAGGCACGCCTGACTTCGGGATTCGTTTTCTGTGCGGCGTTCGATCAGTATTTTCTTCAAATCTGAGGAGAACAAATCACTGTACAGAGCATTATCGTCTCGAATTCAATACTCTGAGTGTTACAGGGAGGAAGGTTGCGGCAATTGAGTGCTGAACAGGAACGCTTACTCACTGGGCCATGGCAGATGTTGGATTCGCAAACGACAGTGCTTGTCGCGGAAGACAGCCGAACACAATCGGTGCTGTTCCGGTCGTTGCTTGAAAAAGCCGGATACCACACGGTAATGGCCGTCAACGGTCGTGAAGCCCTGGACATGATCCGAAACATGCCGCCGGATGTTGTCATCACCGATCTCAATATGCCGGAGATGAACGGACTGGAACTGGTCGAAGCGGTCCATGCCAATTTTCCCTCGATCCCCGTCATTCTGGCGACTGGCGTCGGGAATGAAGAAATTGCGGCCGAAGCTCTGCGAAAAGGTGCGGCCAGTTATGTCCCGAAGCGAAACCTGCGAGACTTGATTCCCACTTTGCAGCGATTGCTCGCCGTCGCTCAGTCCGACCGCGCAAGTGCCCAGCTTTCTTCTTGTGCCACTCTGTCCGATATGCATTTCAGCCTGCCGAATGAAGGCGCGCTTGTGGCCCCACTCGTCGCCAAAATCAAGCGGACGGTCGAAAGTTTCAAACTCCGGGACGGCAGTGGTGCCATGCGTGTGGCAATGGCACTGGACGAAGCGCTGCAGAATGCGATGTTGCATGGTAACCTCGAAGTGTCATCCAGGCTGCGAGAGGGTGATGACGCGAATGCCTTTTATGCTCTGGCCACGGAACGACGTCAACAGTCTCCGTTCAAAGATCGTCGGGTGAACGTGCGCGCCCTGATAACTCAGGAAATGGCGGAAATCACAATTGCCGACGAGGGACCGGGATTTGATCCCGGCAAGATCCCCGATCCGACAGACCCGGCTTATCTCGATCGTCCGTGCGGACGAGGACTGTGGCTGATTCATGCCTTTATCGATGAAGTGCGTCACAATCCGACGGGAAACGAAATCACAATGGTCCTTCGCAGGCAGCAGGAGTGATGAAAAATCACGAATCATTCCGCATCATGCTTGTCGAAGACAGTTCCACGGCGGCGGAACTGGCGAACTACTGGCTGCAGGATGGTTTGGGATCTGATTTTGTTCTGCATCGTGCGACGCATTTGAATTCTGCCCTGGAACTACTGCGACGACGGATGGTGGATTTGACGATTCTGGATTTGAATCTGTCGGACAGTCAGGGTCTGGCAACTTTTCGTGCGATTCATGCCCAGGATCGCCGGGTGCCCATCGTTGTTCTGAGCGGCGATGCAGATGAGAGCCTTGCCCTTGAGGCCGTGCGTCTGGGGGCGCAGGATTATGTTGTCAAAAGCAACGGCGGCGAAAATCCGCTCGCCCGTCCCGTGCGTTTCGCATGGGAGCGTGTTCAGCGGTATCGAGCGGAAGCAGCGTTGCGCGAGAACAATCAGCAGCTTCAAATTGCACGTTCTGTGCAACAGTATCTATTTCCGGATGGCCCACCGACCCTGGCGGGATACGACATCGCATGTCGCTGCGAACCAACGGGCCTGATCGGGGGCGACTACTACGACTTCGTTTCTTTGCCGGATGGCTCAGTGGGGCTGGCTATTGCGGATGTGAGCGGACATGGGACTGCGGCGGCATTGCTGATGGTGGAAGTCCGCGCCACGCTGCGGGCACTGACCGGGCAGGGACTAGATCTCAGCGAGATTATGCGGGTCACAAATGAACTGCTGACCCCGGATCTGGATCACAATTTTGTGACGGCGTTCTTTGCCGTTCTGCAGCCCGAAGCCCGGATTCTGCAATATGGCAGTGCAGCACAACCGGCATTGTTAATTCACGCGGACGGAACGGCACATCGACTGGAAGCGCAGACTCCACCCCTTGGTGTGCATGTGGGTGTCAGTGAAATCTCGGATGAAATCAAACTGTGCGACGGTGACATCCTGGTTCTGTACACTGACGGACTGGTGGAACGTGTGAACCCTCACGGCGGATTGTTCGGTTTGAACCGCATGGTGGACGTATTGCGGCAGCATCGTCATCAGACTGCCCAGGAAATTGTCGAATGCGTGCTGCTGGCAGTTCGGGATTTTGCCGACGGTATTCCACAATCCGATGACGAAACATTAGTGATCATTAAGGTTGGGAGTAATTGATGATGGATATGCAGGAACTCCGGCAGCGATTGATGGTTGTGTTCATTGAAGAACTGCACGAATGTGTCGGCGACATGGAGCGACATCTGCAGTCTCTGCTGAGAAATCCGGAACCGCAGGTGCGCGAAATGCTGAAGAATGAACTCTACCGAGCCGCCCACAAAATGAAGGGCGCGGCAAGTGCAGCACAGGTTCCTCAGATCCAGAAGTTGTGTCTTCAAATGCAGAACATTCTGACCTCCATCCGCGACGGTCAACGTACGATGGATGACAAGCTGCATGGGCAATTCACGAAGGCAGTCACATTTCTCAGAGAGGCTGAAACGCTGCTGCAAAATGGAGAAACACCAAAATCCGGCGATTCGATTTTCGACTGACCACTCAGGAACGCGACAGGCTCAGCACGTAGACGCCGATCAGCAGCGTGACAATACAGGCAGCCTTAGCTCGCCAGTTCTTTTCTTTGTACATCAGAACGCCGGCAATAAAGGCAATAATGACGGAGGTTCTGCGCAGCGGAGAAATCAATGAGATCATCGCCTGTTTGTCGGAGATGGCTGAGAAATAAAGAAAGTCTGAAACCAACAACAGAATTGCGATCATCGGGATCGCCCAGCGCCATTCAAACGGTTCATGCTTTCTGCGCCGCAGCAACCAGTGAATCATCAGCGGCGACATAAACACGACAAGGTAAATCGAAAACCATGCCTGGACGGTTGATGGACTGATGCCTGCATTCTGCAGCAGGAATTTGTCGTACAGCGCGCTGAGTGATCCCAGCAGCGTTGCCAGCAGCATGAAGCCGACCCAGCGATCACGGTGAAAGTGTATGCCCTCGCGGCGTCCGACCAGCGAAAACGCCCAGAAGGAGATCAGGATAATTGCGACCCCGAACCACTGCAATGGTGCCGGACGTTCGTGCATTGCAATTGTCGCGATCAGAATCGTCCACAACGGACTGCTGGCACGAATCGGTGCGGCGATGGACATCGGCAGGTGCTTCAGGGCAAACGATGCAAAGATCCATGAACTTCCCGCAATGATCGCCTTGAGAAACAACTGGCCGTGTGCGGTCCACGTCAGCGACGCAACTTTGAGCGTTTCAAACGGAATCGAGTCACCATCGTTTTTGGACCAGATCACCCACGGCAGCCACAGAACGGCTGACGTCATGACATTAAAGAACAGCACCGGAGGAACGGCGTTTTCGCGAACGGAGACTTTCTTGGCGATTTCATAGAATCCAAGGAATCCCGCAGAAAGTAGACTCAGAGCAAACCAGTTCATCGACGAAGTGTAGTGTGCCTCTGATAAACCCGCAGTCATCGGCAGAACGTGAGAAACATTTCAAGCCCCCATGCAAAAGTGTCTTAGTTTAACGGCAAGCCGCAGGCGTCGGTTTTCTGGTAATTCGCCTACGCCTGCGGCTCGCCGTTAAACGAATTAGGTTCGACAACTTGTGCTGCCTGTCGAGAAGACCTGTGACTCACGCAAAGCCGGAAAGCCGCAAAGATATGAAAACCGTGCGATCGATCTTTGCGTCTTGGCGGCTTTGCGTGAGACCATGCGATTGGAGCCATTGTTTTTGGGTGGCTGAGTGTGACGGGAATCGACAAGCACTCATACACAAGTTTTCGGGCATAATTCGTCTAACAACGGAATCACAAGTTATGACAGGACGATGAAGGACAGGACGATGAATCGCAGCTGAAATCGTCCTGACCTTCATCGTCCTGTCAGCAATGCGATTCCTGTTCAGAAAAGGCAGACGGTGATTCGCGCGATGCAAGCTTGCGGTTAACCACGGATGCACAAGGCGTCGAGCATAGTTCGTTTAACGACGAGCCGGTGGCATCGACGAATTCCAGGAATACTGACGCCTCGGCGTCCAGCTAAACCATGTACTGGAGTCCCTCCCGCACAGCGAAATCTACCAGGCCAACTGCGGCCTACTCGACGGTAAGCTGATACGCTATTATGATTGCATGTGACGTTGAAACGATTGGGAGTATGGAACTCAACTGTGGTCAGAATTGCGCCCACTTTTACAAGAAACATTCATTTTCCACGAACCACTGGTGGCAATTTGGTGTATCAAAAGCATGAGTCCATTGACTGACAATACTGCGACAACTCTTCTTAGGCGACCTGAAGCTCGGGGATATCGGGTCGAGCAGTTGCTGCGCGAAGCCGCTGATGGTCGCCTCAGGGTTCCTGATTTTCAGCGACCGCTGCGATGGAAGTCGAGGAATGTGATCGATTTTTTTGATTCCATCCGTCGGGGATTTCCTATTGGAAACCTTCTTCTTTCACGTGCTCCGGCACCGGCGACAATCGTCAACTATGGACCCGTCTCCATAGACTCCCAGCCGCAGTCAGCGGCGCTTTGGGTAGTGGATGGCCAACAAAGAGTCACGGCGCTGGTAGCTACCTTGCTGCGTCGAGACGACTTCCCGAGGGCGGACTATTGGTCGATTTGGTACGATCTTGAAGAGCAGAAATTTCGCCAGCTATTGAAGAAGAAACCGGAAGGCGGGTGGATTCCACTAAATGTCCTCGGTGACTCGGTCAGACTTCTGAAGTGGATTCGGAACTGGCCGGAGGCATTGGAACGCGAGGACCTGGTGGATCGAGCCCTGGAACTCGGTAAGTCCATCCGCGAATATGAGATGCCTGCGTATATTGTTGAGAGAACTGGACAGGAATTACTGCGATTGATCTTCACACGCGTAAACACCGGAGGGGTGGATATGCGGGAGTCAGAAATCTTCGAGGCGCTTTATGGTGGCGAGGGTGGAAAGCCAATTCGATCAGCCGTCTCTCGTTTATGTGATCTTGGATTCGGACTGCTGGATGAAGATTTGTTCCTTAGATGTCTTCGTGTGACGTGTGGCTCCTCGGTCCGCGCGGCGAGTGAATCTCCGGACACACTGCCAACCGACTCGATTCGGCGTACCGAAGCAGCACTCCGGCGTGCGGTGCAGTCCATCAAACTTGGCGCGGGAATTCCACACTGGAAACTGCTCCCTTATCGCCTGCCGCTAATTTTTCTGACTGCATTTTATGATCGATTCCCGGCAGAAGATTCTCGTGTCGATCGCCTCGTCGCACGATGGATTTGGCGTGGAGCATTGACCGGAGATCACGAAAACGTTTCGGACGGGCGTGTCGATCGTCTCGTGAAGCAAATGAGAGAAACAGCTTCGTCAAGTGAATCCATTACTGAACTTCTGGGATCATCTGAGACATCGGTGGATGTGAGTAAGTTACCAAACAGTCCGATGCGTGAGCTTGAGCAAAAAATCTCGTTGGGTCGAGCATCGGGAAAGATATTTATTCTCGCATTGCTTGCGGCGAATCCTCGTCGAAAGTCTGAAATTACGCATCCAACGCTGTGGGACATAGATTTCGAGGCAGATCCTGATAAGACATCCAAGATCGAGTCAATGGATGCTCAGACAAATTCATCTGTATCTCAACTGGATCACAACAGAGGCATATACTGGTCGCTGGGCAACGAAGGGAATCTGGGTACCGACACCATCATTAAAGTTGCCGACATGCGTAAAAAGGAGATTTTTTCTGCAGATGCAGAAACGCTTCATTCCTTCCTGCTGAGCCACGATGCCGCGAGGCTTCTTGAAAACAATTCGCTGGAGAAATTTCGATCCTGCCGGAGGCAAATTCTGACGGACTGGTTTGAAGAATTCATGATCGACAGGATTGGAGATTCGGTGGACGTCAGGCCAGCGATTCAATCGATCATCAGCCACGGGAGCTCAGGATGAGTGCCCTTGCTGTCAGTGTTGGCGATATTCAGGTTGGAGTTTTAGAGCATTTTGAAGACGAGAGACAGCGATTTAGTTATTGTGAGTCATACGTCAATGCGTTTCTGAAATCCCGTCCTGTGCTGGGACAGCTTTTCGAAGATCGGTTTCCTGACACCATTTCGGTTGATGGTCCAATTTGTTGGTTTACTCACCTGCTGCCTCAGGGAGTCATGTTGAGGTGGCGATCAAAACTGCTTGGCATTGATGAGATCGACACGTTCGTTTTGCTTTCGCAACTTGGTGATGATCTGCCTGGTGCAGTTGTATTGACTCCGTGTGAGCCTGAACTTGGCCGCAAAAGCTCTGTGCAAGTGCGTCGGATGCCGTCGGATGAAGGGACATCTCTCTTTCGTTTCTCACTGGCCGGTGCGCAATGGAAACTTTCCGCGCGTTCATCCGGGCGTGGACTGACAACACGTGCATCAACTGGCGAGACATCGTACATTGCAAAATTCCATTCACCCGACTATCCCGGCTTGCCTCAGTGTGAATTTGCAACGATGACATGGGCTCGCATCGCTGGCATCGCGACTCCTGAATTCTCACTACGGCAGGTCGGCGAATTTGACCAGATTCCTGTGGAAATGCCGACAGGTGATGGTAAAGCATTTGTCATTGAAAGATTCGACCGTACTGCTACTGGGAGAATTCATATTGAGGACTTTGGACAAATCCTTGATCGACCACCAGGTCAACACCAGTATCGGGGCAGCTACGAAGAAATTGCCCGTGTGATTCGATGGATCGCGCCAGATTCCACGGAGGAATTCCTCAGAGTCATTGTTTTCAACGTGATAGCCGGAAATGGCGATGCACACCTGAAGAACTTTTCAGTGATCTATCGCGATGGGAGAAATGCCGCATTAACTCCGGCGTACGACATCGTTTCGACTGTACTTTATCTCTCGCCGGGAAAAGAGGAATTGGCACTCACATTGGCGGACAAGAAAAACTTTTCGCATGTGACTACTGAAAGTTTTGTGCACTTGTTGGACAGTCTTGCAATAGAGCAAACGCGAGGCAAAAAGCTGGTCAATGAGTTCATTGATTCCACTGTCAGCGCTTGGGAGAAAAATCCTGTGCGCAGCGAGTTTTCCAGGGCACAAATTGAGCGACTTCAACAACATATTGGCTCATTGCCTCTGGTGAAGAACCGCTGACGAGCATTCCATGGAATCTAACTTGTGAATCATCGGCGGCTAGCGCCAAACATTGATGTCTGGCCGAGTTTAGGACGGGGCGATTTAGGGCAAGACGATTTACAACTGCGATTCATCGTCCTGTCCGTAATCGTCCTGACAACACGTATTTGGGGCAGCCATGTGAACGCATCTCGGCTTGAAGTGGTAGTGGAGATGGGTTCATGTGTTCAGTATCTCGCAACTCAAATCCGTCGCAATTGGCAAAAGCTGCGCTTTCAGTACCAGACTAGTGTTCTTTTGTACAAATTCAGTTTCAGGATGGACAGAATCGGAACGTTTCGCTGGACATGAAAACTCGATAACAAGACAATTGTGACTTCCAATGGGAACGTTCGGGAGCGTCCGCCGTGAGCATCGTGCTTCACGGATCCTGTCTGAAACCCTTTCTACCAGACGCTCCATTCCTGTTTGCGGCGGTTCTTGATGTTAACACGTGATGAGATGCTGAGCCATCTGAAAGCTCAGCGGCCGATTGCGGCTCCCTCAATGCTCAAGTGTGACTTCGGCAATCTTCATCGCGAGATCGAGTTGCTCGATTCTGCGGAAGCTTCGCTGCTGCACTGGGACGTCATGGACGGACACTTTGTTCCCAACCTTTCGTACGGCCCGATGGTGATTGAACGAGTTCGACCGCTGACCGAGACACCGTTCGAAGCCCATCTGATGATTTCGGATCCGGCAAAATACCTGGATGAGTACATCAAAGCGGGCTGCGAGGCGATCACGTTCCATCTTGAGGCGGTGCCTGAACCTGTTGCGTTACTGCGAGAAATCCGCAGCAAAGGCATTGTGGCGGGCCTGGCAATCAATCCGGGGACTGCGTTTACGGCGGCAGAACGGTTTTTGAAAGAGTGCGACCTGCTTCTCGTGATGAGCGTGAATCCGGGATTTGGTGGCCAGAAGTTTATTCCCGATGTCGTCTCAAAGATCCGGGATGCCCGGGCACTGGCGGGCGACGACCTGATCATTTCTGTCGATGGCGGCATTGGCCGATCCACGATTGCTGAATGTGCTAAAGCTGGCTGCGACGTATTTGTGGCAGGCAGTTCCGTATTTGATGAACCATGTTACACCACGGCAATTGCCGAACTTCAACAGATCGCGCGCGGAACGCTTTCGGGTTGCTGAGGAACGAAATTCTATGTCTACGGTTGTTCTGATTCGAGCTGGCTGCACGGACTACGATGATCAGCATCGGGTTCTTGGCACGCTGGATATGCCTGTCAATGAACGCGGGCAGGAACAGATTCGCGAGATCATTCGCCAGCTGCATGGCAGCGGCGTGAAAGTCGAAGCGGTTTTGACATCGCCCGATGATCCTGCCAGCGGCACGGCGCACGCAGTCGCCGGTACGCAGCCCGGTGCCAAAGTCAAAGAGCTTGATGAACTGAAAAACGTGAATCAGGGACTTTGGCAGGGTCTGCCGGAATCGGATATTCGCAAGCGATTTCCACGCCTGTTCCGGTCGGGCAAAGAAGATTCGTCAGAAATCTGTCCGCCGGAAGGTGAGACGCTTTCTGACGCATGCCAGCGGCTGGAACGAGTTCTCTGCAAGGCAATTCGCAAATATAAGGCCTTTGCCATTGTGGCCCCGGAGCCTTTGGCCACGGTGATTCGCTGCACTTTACAGCATCGTCGCCCCAGCAAATCGGCATGTTTGTGTGGCGAAGAATCCAGCGATCTGCTACAGATTATCGAGTGCACGACATTTGAACCATCCAGCTATCTGGTTAATGATGACAGTTCCGTCTGCGATTCCGTACAGATTGTGGGTAGCAGGGAGAATGTTCCATGAGCGCAGTCGAAAACACCGAAACATCCACGAGGCCAGTTGTGAAACGACCAAAACGCGGTGTGCCTGAAGGACTGTGGCTGCGTTGCGACGGTTGTGGTGCAACGGTCTTTCGCAAGCAGGTGGAACAGAATCAAAACGTCTGCGTCGAATGTGAACACCATTTCTATGTTCCCACCGACATGCGGATTCGGCAGTTGCTGGACCCGGACAGCTTTGAAGAATGGTACGCTGACATGACATCGGGCGATCCGTTGGAATTCTCAGATCGCAAAAGCTACAAAGATCGCATCATTGACGAACAGGCGAAGACGGGCATGAAGGATGCCTGCACTGCGGGTCGTGGGTACATGCGTGGTCGTCCGCTGGTATTCGCGATGACCGATTCCGCTTTCATCATGGGCAGCATGGGGTCAGTCGTCGGCGAAAAGCTGACACGATCTGTCGAAAAAGCCACCGAACTTTCCCTGCCTTTGATCATCATCAGTGGTTCTGGCGGCGGTGCCAGAATGCACGAGGGTATTGTGTCACTGATGCAGATGGGCAAAGTTTCTGCCGCATTGGCTCGTTTTCGTCGGGCCAACGGGTTGTTCATTTCCGTGATGACTGATCCGACAATGGGCGGCGTGGCGGCAAGCTTCGCATCCCTTGGCGATATCATCATCGCCGAACCACGCGCTCTGGTTGGCTTCGCTGGTCCGCGTGTGGTTCAGGCGACGTGCAACATTGATCTGCCGGATGGATTCCAGACCAGCGAGTTCCTGCTGAAGCACGGCTTCATCGATCGCATTGTGCATCGCTCTGAAATGCGTCTAGAACTCGCAAGACTGATCGACTACGGCGGCCGGTAGCATCAGTCCCGGTGAGCGGCAGGTGTCAGCCTGCCGGTACATTGTGATTCGAGATGATTGCGGAACCGCAGTCGTACCGGTGGGCTGACGCCGCACCGCTCACCAATGCCGCTGCTGACGCCGCACCGCTCACCAATTGTTGTTGTTCATTTCTTCTTCAGCGACTGCATGTATTCAACGACATCCGCCAGTTCCTGAGTCGTCATCGTCTTCTGCAGATCAGCGGGCATCAGACTGATCTTCTGTTTGACAAGTTCCTCGACATCGGATTTTGGGATGGCTCGCACCAAAGCATCATCGCCTTTGATGGTGACCTCGGCGACCGTGTTGCTGACGAGCAGCCCGTTGAGAGTTGTGCCGTCCGTTTTCACAACGGTCCATAGTTCGAAGTTGTGACTGATCCCGGCACTCGGGTAAAGCACCGATTCAAACATTGCTTCGCGGCTTAGTTTGCTGCCGATTTCGGTCAGGTTCGGTCCGATCTCGCGTCCCATGCCGTCCACCACATGGCACTTGTGACACGTGCCGGTGGAGAAGAACACCATGCGACCATTTGGCAGGTCACCGTTGAGCTTTGTCAGTTCACTGATCGGCGGCGTTGGCATGTTGTCCTTTGACGGAGGCAAAGGAAACAAGCGCTGCGCCTGTTCGCGAGCTTCTCGCGAAGGAGAGCTGTGCAAAGCTGCCGCAACAGTCTGCTCAAGTTCCGGATCCAGTGACTTTTCTTCAACAAGTTTTACCAGTTCACCAGCCGCGTTGTTGACCATTGACGCAGCTTTGACTGCGGCCCGTCGAACGTCGATGTTGGCGTCAGAATTTTTGACAACAGGCAACAATAGTCCACTCGTCGCACCATTTCGGGAATTGCCGAGAGCTTCCGCCGTCGCCAGCGCTTTGGCGGTGTCGTCACAGTTGAGCGCATTGGTGAGGAGATCCCATTGCTTGAGTTCAAGGAGAGCGGAGACGGCTTCTACGCCGAGTTGTTCGGATGGCTTCGACTGAGCCAGAACCAGAAGCTCAGAGTATCGATCGGACGCTCCAAATCGTTTGACAAGGCGGACAAATTGGCCGGTTCCTCGCTCCCCATCAAGCGCCTGAGTCAATGCCGCTTGATTCTCCGGACTGTCAGCCTCATCATCAGTGAGTCTCGCGAGGCACTCGACCTGAATGAGTTTATCCAGTTCGGACTGCTCGACATGATTCGCAGTTCGCGCCAAAATTCCGGAACAGAGTCGCCCAACTATTGCCTTGTCATCAAAATCGAAACTGCGAAACAGACTGAGTACGAACTGCTTCGTTCTCTGGGTACTCTTCTCGTTCGAAGCAGTCGATGTTGATTGAGCAATGTCCGCCAGCATCTTCGCCTTCCGTTGCGCTCCGACACGTCCCCGCGATCGCCAGACAATAAAGGGAATAGATGTGTTTTGTTCTATCAACTCGGAAAGTCCGCGATCCCACCCAAACGTTGCATCGTCATCGATCGCGATTCCCAAAGCTTCCAAATACCAACGATCTAAGAATTCCAAATCACCTTGCGGAGAACCCGCGGCCAATACCGTCCACAGCACAATCTTTTCTGCGTTGGAAACATGCCGAAGAGCAATTGCACATTCGCGTCTCACTTGCGGCGATTCATCTTTCACCAGCTTTTCAACGACGGGCATCACGTCCCGCCCCACTCGACGCGTCAATCGCAGTCCGGTGATGCGAATATCCTTGTCCTGATCGGCGATGGCCAGGTCGACGTACTTCTGAGTCTTCCCTTTAATCTGCGCCAGCAACCACAACGCTCGTGCGCGGAATCGCGGGTTGGAATCAGACTCAAACATCTTTGCCAGCACCGTTTCTGCGGCCACACCCGCTTCTTTCAGCTTTGTGAACGCCAGATAGCGAGTCGCATTGTTTGGGCTCTTCAATGCCGCGGCCGCACCGTCGATGGTGGAAAAATCGTGCTTCGGAACGGAGTACTTCTGGCCCGGCAGTGACACTCGGAACAAACGACCGCGATCGATGTCGCCCTGACGATGGCCTCCAACGCCCGGATCGTACCAGTCTGCCACGATCAGAGATCCATCCGGAGCCACGCAGACATCCGATGGACGGAACCACTGATCCCGTGTGCCATTCAGGAGGTCATTGATTTCAGCCTTGTAGCCAGCACCGTCATCTGTCACTGCGTAACTGCGGACCACATTCGGGCCGGCATCGCAGTGGATGAGCTGGTTAATAAATCGTTCGGGCAGCTTATCGCCTTCGTAGATCAGGATACCGGTCGGTGAACCGCCACCCGTCTGCAGTAGGTTCGGCACGACACCCGGATCGTTCAGATGCCAGTGACGCAGTGGAATCTCGTCCTCCATATTCGTGCGAGGTGTCTGCCAGCCTGCTCCGGTGAGTTCGTCTTTATAGCCATAGTTGCCGTATTCCATGACATAGTTGATTCGGACTCCCTTGTTGCCATCGTCGTCATTGTCCGACTGCCAGATGGTTCCGAAGCTATCGACGCACAGTTCCCAGTTGTTGCGGAAATTCCAGCCGAGCGTATCAACCTTTGAACCGTCCAGCTCGCAGCGAAACGCCATACCTTCCTGATACGGTTTCAGAACAGACCGCACTTCATTACCAGCGACATCGACAACAATCGACCCGTCTGGGTTATGCAGTTCTTTGCCGGCGTTGCCGAAGTTAAAGTACAATCGACCGTCAGGGCCGAACTGAAAACTATGAATCCCGTGGTCGTGCTGAACACCCTGGATTCCGCTGAACATCACCTCCTTGCGATCCGCTTTCAGGTCACCATCGTCGTCGTAAAAATTGAAGACGCTGTCACCCGCTGAAACGATGACGCGATTTCCCAGCACGCAGACGCCGTGAGCCGAATCAATATCGCGGCCCTGATAGAAGACTGTTTCCTTGTCAGCCATGCCGTCGCCGTTTGTATCTTCCAGGACCAGAATCCGATCGCCTTCCACGCGGTCCGGGTTATTGGCATTTGCAAAGCGGCGATAGTTGACGACCTCGCACACCCAGACTCGTCCCATGTGATCAATGTCAATATTTGAAGGACTCAGCAGCATCGGTTCGGCTGCGAACAATTTCAATTCAACGCCCTCGGCGACGTCCAGCCCCGCGATCGCTGTTTCGGGAGTTCGCTCCTCCGTCGTGCCACTCACCGATTCTAACGCCGCAGGTTTCGTGACTTGAAACCCGAATACGGAACTACTGAACAGAACAAGCGGCAGGCCGAGCAATGAACGAAGAGCGATCACGAGGAAGTTCCTCCAGGGGAGATCGAAGTCAAAATGGAATTGTCAGGCACCGTATGCTGGCTTCCAACTAGTGATTTGACCAGCGAACACGAGCTCGTGCTTCGTCAACGCCAGGAATTAGGATTGGGTGGCCGAGGCTGGACTGAACGAAGTGAAGGAAGCCCCGGGGTTTCGGGCTGACGCCCTCCAACCCCGGCCACCCTGATTTGAAGGATTGAAATTGAAGAAGCGTTCGTGTCCGGTGATGCAAAAACCGGGAGCTAGCGCTCTTCGGCTGATTGAGTTACGACACCTATTGACCGCTCGCCCCTTAACGACCGTTGATCGAAAGTTCAAAATCGTTCTTCTGTGTAACGCCCGGCGTACTTCGGCCTCGATCGATTTCGGACTGGATGGTCGCTGCCAATTGTGCAGCAACATCCGAATTTTCCGGCAGAACGTTGTTTGCTTCGCTCAGGTCAGTTTCCATGTTGTAAAGTTCTCGTTTGTCGTTTAATAATAAGACAAGTTTCCATGCTCCCTGCCGCACGGCCAGATCGCCGTCGTAAGATTGCTGAATTGTGGTATCTCTGACAGGACGATCTGCTGTTGCCAGGAATTCGGGAACAAGGCTGACGCTGTCTTCTCCTGCATTGTCCGGCAACTGAGTTCCGACGATTTCGGCGGCTGTGGCCATTAGATCATTCAGGCAAATGGTGTGATCGTTTCTCGATCCGACAGCGACTTTTCCTGGCCATCGAGCGACAAAGGGGACACGGTGTCCTCCTTCATAGATGCTGCGTTTTGATTCGCGGAGCGGCGCGTAGGCACGTTGTTCTGCACCATTGTCACTTGCTGCGATAAGGAGCGTATTTTCGCTCAGATGATTGCGTTCGAGAGCGTCCATGATTTGTCCCAGCATCGCGTCACCCTGATAGACCCAGTCGCCGTACTTTGGATCTTTCCTGACAAGATCCACGGCATCAGACTTTCCCAGATATTCGGGCGACGGCGCAATCGGAGTGTGTGGCGGGCACATCGGGAAATACAGAAAAAATGGCTCATTCGATTTTCGCTGATCGATCCAGTGGATGGCCTTGCTGATCATCAGCGGCTGGTTTTCAAAATCCTTAACGTGGGAGATCACCTGATCCTGTTCGATAATGCTCCCGATGTTGCGAGCGTGCGTGAATCCGCAGAAGTAGTCGAAGCCAAGTGCGATGGGACCATCGGTACACCTGGCACCGATCGGCACTTCGGTTTCTGTGCCCGGTTTTCCATCGACCCAGTGCAGACCCAGATGCCATTTTCCGATGCATGCAGTCGCGTAACCGTGCTGCTTGAGGAGTGACGCGACCGTCAACCGACTTGTGGGAATGATCGGCTGGGAATATGTTGTCAACACGCCGAATTGCCCGATGCGCGACGGATAACGACCGGTGAGCAAACCATACCGTGTGGGCGAGCACACCGCTGATGCGGAGTGCGCGTCGGTGAATCGCATTCCCTGAGTTGCAAGCCGATCCAGATTCGGTGTGTGCAATTTTGATTCGGGATTGTAACACTGCGGCTGCCCCCACCCGAGATCATCGAACAGAACGAACACAATGTTCGGCAGACTGCCATGCGCTGCTGGGGCTGCGGCGACTGCCGTGTTCGCGAGACAGCAGAAGCATAGAAACAGAAGAATCGGTGTCAGGCAGGAATTGAGTTGAAGTTGCGGGCGATCGAAAATTCGCCGCAGCCTGAGCCAATAATGCGTTTTCATAGACAGCTCTTTTCAATGGGAACCGACATTTGACAATCCACAGATTTTTCGCAGCAGCGATTCTATTGGCTCTACCGTGCGGCAGCCAGCACCCTATGTTACTCAATTTGTGGGAGGGCGAGGCTCCTGCCGAGCCGCCTGAACGCACGATGTCCAACGATTCTCACGGCTCAGCAGGAGCTTCGCCCTCCCAGATCGAAATGCCGTTTTCGCAAATCGAGAGTTGAGTAGGCCGTACTCAATTCAGGCCGGCGCACAATAGCACCCCATTCGCGTTGCTGATCAGGATTTGAACCTTTGCATATTTCGCGCGGTTCAGTGCGAATTTTCAATCATCCGAGTATCATGCAGAATTGCTGGCTGACGCTCCCATCGGACATGCTGAAGAAAACGGATAATTCATGTTTGCGGTTCGACCATTTGACGGGACGCCGGAAGAACTCTCGCAGTTCGTGATTTCTGCATGGGAATCGACGTACGCAGGCACGATGGCGGTTCCTCATTGGAGTGGTGATTATTTTCGATGGCAGTTGCGACTGGATGAACCACAATCTGCCGATCGCACTCTGACGATTTACGATGGTGAAACGCCAGCAGGAACGATGCTGCATTTTCCCATGACATTTCAGATCGCCGGTGAGGTCGTTGAGGCGGCGCAGGCTAGTTGGTTGAGTGTGCCGCCTGAGTATCGCGGGAAGGGTATTGCTCATTTGCTCAGTGAGGAAACACGGAAAGTCCTGCGAGCCCAGGGGCGACGATTCAAACTCGGGTTTGGATATTTCGGTTCGAAGAAATCTCTGGGTGTGCGATTCTGGAAGAAAGCGGAAGGCAAATCCGTTTCGTTCGGGAAACGAGTGGGATTCTGGGCCAGAGTTCTGAATCCGCTGAACGCCGCAAAGTGGAATGTCAATCGCTGGGAGGGACGATTGACGGGAATCGTGGGTCCATTTCTGAAATTGTCAAAGCCCGGCCACACATCCGGAATCCAGGTTCGTCCGGTGCAAGCTGCCGACGTGCCACGCTGTCTGGAACTTGCTGAACTTGCCACGCAGCCCTGTGAAATGCGGCTGATCTGGGATGAAAACCGGTTGGCACGACAGCTGGGGATTCACGGGTACAGTCAGGCATTGGTGGCCGAAGAACAAGGAGAAGTGCGAGGCTGCATCGGATACCATGTTCTTCCGATTCACGGAATGACGCTGGAAAACGTCGGAGTTCTGGATTTAGTCTTCATTTCCGAACTTTCCGGCCGAGCCAGAACCGAATTGCTGAATACCGCACTCTGGCGCTTGCGAGAACTGGGATGTGTTGTAGCATTAAAACTCCGGACGGGAGACTATCCGACTGGCACATTCCTGCGATGGGACTGGTTCTGCAAACCGGCTGACTCGCAAGTGCTGATCACGTGGACTCACCAGCCGGAACAATTGCCTCCATGTCGTCGGCTTCACATCCTTTGGCGTTAGTGCTCCTCGCTCAGAAAAGAATTCGAAAGTATGTCGACTGCTGCCGCCATCACTACAAACATGTTGGTAGCGGGGTCACATGAAGTCGCAGCGACTGATTCGTGGTCACAGACCGATGTTCAGCTTCGATGCCGCAGCATGCAGACTGCGGAAGAGCGAATTCGGATGGAGCGATTTGCGTTCGAATATGCGACGTCTGCAGAATCGTATGACATCGTAATCTCGAATGGTTCGTTTCTTGAAACTCCGTGCAGAAAGGGGTTGGTCAGTGTATTGCCGCACGGCCGCTGCTGGCACATCCCCGGTTCGCTCATCGCGTCGGATGAATTGAAGCCGGACATGGTGCGATGGCTGAAACGTGTCAGCGAAGTTCAGAAAAAAATCATCGTGGCTTACGCAATCGGGGCCGAAGAGGCGCCGCTCTTTGTGGATGCGGGGTTTGAGGTCTCGAAGTTTGGCGAAGAACCGTTGCTCGATCTGAACTCGATCACATGGCAGGGCAAAGAGTTTGAATGGGTTCGTCGGCAGACGAATTTTTGCAGGCGTTCAGGTCTGGAAGTTGTCGAAGTTAAGGAAGAATCAGCACGCGAGGCGCTGGCCAGTGAACTCGTGAAAATCCTGCACGAGGACCTTAAGTCACGTACCTATCCGCAGCCACTTCGCCTGCTGGAAGGACAGTTCGATCCCGTTGCCTTGTATCGCAGGCGACTTTTTCTGGCTCGGTGTCGCGCGACCGGTCGGACTGAAGGGTTCCTTGCCTGCAGCCCGATGCACAACGGCCGTACGTGGGCGTTTGAAACATATCGCAAACGCAGTGATGCACCGCGTGGCACTATTCCTTTCTTGTTTCGTGATGTGATTGATCGACTTCAGGCAGAAGGCGTCAGCACTGTTTCGCTGTGCCTTGTGCCCGGTCGAGGGATGGAAGAAAAAACGGACTACCCGTCACACTGGATGGCCAGCCTCGCGATGTCGTTGTGGTACAAACGACTCAATTTTCTCTTCAACACGCGCGGTCAGGATCATTTCAAAAGCCGTTTCCGGCCTCGGTACGTTAATCGCTACATCTGTGTGACGCCGAAAACATCGATTCGATCAATCGCCTCGTTCCTGGTAACGACAGGTGGAATCCGACCGAGCGTAGGAAACTTACTAAGAAACTTGTGGAAGTAAGCACCCTGATCTATGGCCGATCAATTCCTCAAAGACCTGTTGCAAACGCCCGGCACGTCCGGTGTCGAACAGGGTGTTCAGAATGTGGTGCGTGCATTTGCATCTGTGTTTGCGGCTCACGTTTCCACTGATGTTCATGGGAACGTCCTGGCAACCTTAAACCCCGGCGGAAGTCCGACAATTCTGCTGGATGCACACTGCGACCAGATCGGGCTGATCGTTCGTCATATTGACAGTTATGGATTTTTGCGAGTCAACCCGGTTGGCGGCTGGGACGTCCAGATTCTGCTCGGGCAACGCATGCTGGTACATACGAAAAACGGCTCGATCCCCGGCGTAATTGCCAGAAAACCGATTCACCTCCTGGATCCTGAAGAACGCAAGACTGTTCCCAAGCTGAAAGATCTCTGGATCGATATCGGATCAGCCTCAGAAGCAGAAACTCGATCGGTTGTCATGATCGGCGACACTGTCACACCGGAACCTTGTTTGAGAGAACTCCGCAATGGCCGTCTGTCCGGAGTCGCCATGGATGACCGAACCGGCGTCTGGGTGATCATGACGGCTCTGCGAAAACTGGCGGCTGCAAATCCCAGTTCAAAAATTGTCGCCGTGTCTGCCGTTCAGGAAGAGATCGGACTGCGTGGCGCGACGACGAGTTCTTTCAATGTGAATCCGGACGTAGCGATTGCGGTCGATGTGACACATGCGACTGACTGTCCTGGGATCGATGCCAACGAATTTGGAAAGATTGAGATTGGCAAAGGACCGGTCATCGTACGCGGTCCAAATGCCAATTCCAGAGTCTTCGAATTGCTCTACTCGACGGCTCAGGAAAAATCGATCCCTGTGCAGATCAATGCTCTCGGCTATCCCGCGAGCAACGATGCCGCAACGATCCAGGTAACGCGCGGAGGCTGTGCCACGGGTTTGGTGACAATTCCAAATCGTTATATGCACAGCCCGGTTGAACTGGTGGCGGAATCTGATCTTGAACACGCTGCGGATCTGATTGCCGCGTTCTGTCTGGCGGTCGAAAAATCAATGTCATTTGTTCCGAAGTAGCCATTCGCCTAACAGAAAATTTCCAGACACGTCAATTCCGGACGACAATTCCAGCGGAGCGGATCTTTTGCACCAATGCCGCGCGAGACGTGCAGAGTTGTTTTGTCCCGTTGAAAAAGTCCGGCGGCCAAACTCACGCCGTAAATGCTGGGGGCGAACACGGGGCCAACGATGGGCAAGACCACTTGACCACCGTGCGTATGACCTGACAGCATCAAGTCGTAGCCGCACTTCTGAGCGAATCGCAACTGGTCCGGCGAATGACTCAGCAGAATCCGCACATCGACACCTGCAAACTCAACGCCCGGAGGCGCGTTTCCGATCCACGGCAACTCGGAACCTGCGAACAATACGTTGCGATCGGCCAGCGTAATGCGTTCGTGCGAACCCGTCACAGATTTCCAGCCGGATGCCGTGAGTGTTGCACGAAAATGTTCGTAGTCATAACGCCAGTCGTGATTGCCAAGGATGAAGAAGCAGGGAGCCGCTTTTGTGAGCGGCTGAAGAATGTCCACAGCCGTCGTCAACAGTTCCGGCCTGTCGATCAGGTCGCCCGTAAAGACAAATGCGTCAGCATCCAGTTCCAGTGCTCGCGTAACCATAAATCGATAGTAATCTGCGCCAGGACAGTTGATGAAATGCAGATCCGAGAAATGGACGATTCGCAACGGACGACGCGAAGTTGCAGGATGACCGCTGGTCCGGACTCGCTTGACGTTGACTTCCAGAGTCAAAATTTCATTCCATGGCCAGGCGATCGCAGGATGCCAGCGAGAACCGCGAATATCGCTGGTCGTTGTTCCCTGCCGGGCAATGGCAGCGACATCAAAGATTTCCCGCGTTACCGCTTTATGGAATTCAAACCGACGGACCCATTGCCAACGAATGATGCCGATGAAAAAGGGGATCGTTCCCAGTAGTGTGACGATGAGAATGGTTTGCCAGAACGCCGTCTGATCTGAAAAAGCGCCACCTGTCAGCAGTCCGTGGCTGTTCAGGCCACAGTTCCACAACAGGATCGCGGGATACACAACAATTGCCAAATCGTGCAGCGCGCGAAACTTTCGCAAGTACGCTGCTTTGACAGCAAATGCGTGAGAACGATTTACCACCATCACCCAAAATTCAGTGAAGCCGACGCAACTCAGCAGGAAGATCAACAGGCCGGTCAGGTGTTGCATTGAGCGTTCGTCCGTGAACATGCGTTGGAACTAAGAGGCACTTTTGTGGTGTTTTCGTGACAGCGTGTCAAAACTCGTGGCCGAGGTTCTGCAGCAATGGGATAAACTTCGCAAATGCTCTCGCTCGATGGCTCAAACGATGCTTCACGACAGAACTGAGTTGTCCGAATGTCAGATGGTATTCGGGAATCAGGAAGTACGGATCGTATCCGAATCCACCTTCACCGTTCGCTTCACGAAGAATGCGACCTCGGCATGTCCCTTCACAGGCGATCCGAATCTCACCGGCTGGATTCGAAAGTGCGACGCTGCAAATGTAGCCAGCTCCACGTTTTTCGTCAGGTACGTTTGAAAGATCGGCGATCAGTTTCGCATTGTTCTTGTCGTCCGTTGCCCCCGCACCGCTGTAACGAGCTGAATAAATTCCGGGGGCTCCATTCAGGGCATCAACCATCAAACCGCTGTCTTCACCAATCACCCACTGCTTCAACTGAAGGGCAACCTCTGACGCCTTTTTTGCGGCATTTTCGGCAAACGTCTTACCATTTTCTTCGACGTCGGGCACGTCCGAAAATTGGGTCACAGGCACTACGGTAAAGCCGACCACAGCCAGAATTTCACTGACTTCCTGAGTCTTCTTTTTGTTTCGGCTGGAAAGGACAATCGTACGAATTGACATGAGTGCGCTATGAGATGGCCAAGGTGATCTTCGGGAAGTACAGCCGTGTGTCGTCAGACCTCGAGAAGTGTATCAGATGTTCCGTTGAGAACGTTCGGCTGAAAATCGTGGCGCAGGAATGGGACTCACGGGGCAACTGCGCAAAATGGGAGTCTTGAAGAGCGTCTGGCTTCCGGCATTTTACGACTGTTGTGATCCATTTTTTTGCCGGACGAGAATTGTGAAGTTCTCAATTTGCACAGCCTGCGCAGGGTGGAGGTTTTAAGAATTTATGATTTGTCTTGCCGAGATGGCATTTGTACGCCACCATTCGTCGAGATTGTACAGCGATCTTCTCACCTGAATTTGCAGCCAACCTTCGTCCCGCCCACCTGCATACTCAATCCTCCCTGGTATCCAATTCGTGCCGAACGCCTTGACGTTTTCAGACCAGTCGCAGAATCCTGCCCCCCGAAGGGAATGGTTTTCATGCAGCGTCGCGTTAATGATACTTGCGATTGCCGGGTGCCATGCAGCGACAAAAACAACATACTCAACAGACCTTCCTTCCGAACACACGGTCAATTCAAAGCACTTTGTGATTCACAGCAATGCG
>Ga0105047_10000296_pt1 | contig 79306 bp, 52 predicted proteins | sample MAT04_FD_78384 | JGI IMG/M metagenome (GOLD analysis project Ga0105047, IMG submission 78384) | Freshwater microbial communities from Lake Fryxell liftoff mats and glacier meltwater in Antarctica - MAT-04 (megahit assembly) | ecosystem: Environmental > Aquatic > Freshwater > Ice > Liftoff... | reverse complement strand
CGCCACGCCGTAACAGCCGAGGTTGGCATACCCGAGATCGTCTGCCAAGACGATCTCGACGTTGGGATTTGATGCGGCGCAGTTCGCCAGACACAGGCTGAGCACCAGAACGACGATAGTAGTCATTTCTTCATCATTTCGTGTACTCCAGAATCTCTGCCATCGCCCAACCAAGGCGGATGCCAACCTCAAGGTACGTTTCAGCGTTGTGGTTGTAGTGGTAGCCCTGATTCTTGGGTGAAACGGCTGCCTCCCGCCAGAGGTCGCGCGAGTCGACGGCCTTCACGTTGCCAGCGAACTTCGGATACTTCCTCGTGTCGCCGATCGCGAGCTGTGCCTCGGCGATCTGGAGCCCCAGCCCCTCGCGCCCCGGGTTGCCGCACCCTGTGGCCAGCACGAACTTGGCCCTCGGGGCGGCGTAGTCCTTCCGTAGGCTCTCGATCAGCCGCACCAGATTATCCTCGTATCTGCTAGCATGCGCCGCGTTGATGGAGTCCTTGTGGCCCTGCCACCAGACAATGCCAACGATCTCGTACCCCTGATCTTTGTAACCGGGGTACCACTCGGCGATGGACTTCAGCGCGTCCTTGGCGCTTGCCACGTCGTCGTCGTATTGCTTGCCAGCGTACCAGTTCACCCCCTTCTTGGGCTGCCCCGCGACCCACGACTCGGGGGAGTCCTTGTACCCGGCGTAGGTTCGGCCCTCGAAGTTGAACTGGTTGCTTCCGGGGGGCACGAAGTCCCAGCCCAGGCTGCGATTGCCGGTGCTTGACTTGAGCACGAGGACAGGTTCGTCGAAGACGTGGCCCATGACGTACCCGAACCCGAGTTCTGGCCCGATCCACTTGCCGTTGTTGGCGATCGGGCTCAGCGCGACGCCCTTCTTCACTCGGGCGTCGCAGTAGTACACGTCCTTCCGCTCGGCCCACTTGTCCCCGTCCAAGAGGAACGGGTACTTCTTCTCCGCCTTCGTCAGGTACGCGAGCGTTCCCTTCACCGTCTCGGGCCCGATGTCCCCCATGCCCATCATGTTCGTCTCCCCCATCAAGATGAACACCTGGATGGGTTTCCCTGCGGCACCGGGCCGGTTGTCGGGCGTTGTGAGAACCCTGGGCTCCCGCCGGATGGCCACGGCTGGGTCGGGTTTGTTATCCACCCTGGCAACAGGCTTCGGCGGTTCCTGCACTGGCTCGCCGGCCACCCTGGGGGCTGGGCGGACGCTGGGTGTCACGGTCGGGCGAGAGGGAAGTACCGCGAAGAGCAGCAGAAGTGAGAAGACTGTCATCCCGAGCGAACCGACGAGGAGCCAGGGAAGGCGCTTCCGAGGGGGTCGGTTGAGGCCGGCCAAAGCCATTGCCACCTCACCCGGTGTCGCGTACCGTTCGTCGGGTTCCTTCGCCAGCATCCGCTGCACGATGGGGATCAACCCCGGCGGTACGTCGGGTCGCAGTTCGCGGAGGTCGGGCGGGTCGGCTTGTTGGTGGCGCATCAGCTTTACAGCCAACGGCCCGTCCCCAAACGGCGGGCTGCCGGTGAGCAGGAAGTAGAGCGTGCAACCGAGGCTATAGATGTCGGCGCGGATGTCGGCGGCGTGAAAGTCGAGCGCCTGCTCGGGAGCCTGGTAATCGACCGTCCCGAGCGTGACCGAGCCGTCGCTCGTCATGAACGTGTTTTCGCGGCCGGGCCCGGAGTCGACGTGCAGCCGCGCCAACCCCAGGTCCAGAATCTTCACGGCGGCGTTCCCGGGGCCGCTCACCATCAGGTTTGATGGCTTGATGTCGCGGTGGACGAGCCCGTGCTCGTGGGCGTGCTGCAGACCCAGAGCGGCTTGCCGGATGAACTCGCACGCCTGTTGCACGGGCAGCGGGCCACTCCCCTCCACGAGGCGGTCCAGATCCATGCCCTCGATAAACACCATCGCCAGGAAGTGCGACTCGCCCACCCGGCCCGAATCGAGAGTCCTGATCAGGCACGGGTGAGGCGGCAGCCGACCGGAGACGCTGATCTCGCGGTGGAAGCGGGATACGGTCTCCGGGTCGGTGACCAGTTCCCCGCGGAGGATTTTCAACGCCACGAACCGCGAGTTCTCGGCGTCCCAGGCCTTGAACACCTGGCCGTAGCCGCCTTCCCCGAGGCGGTCGACCAGTTGGTAGCGTCCGAAGCTCAATTCGTTTTGCCGGCCGCGAATAATCCGGTCGGCCTGCAATGGCGTGAGTAGTCCGCGCCTGATCAGTTCTTCACCGAGTCTGATGGGGTCGGTGAACTGCTCTTGCAACGCTACGAGCTGGGTCCGGAACTCAGGAAGGAGAAATGGAGAATGCTGCAATGCTGTAACAAAGTCAGCGGAGGATAGGAGGGCCATCGTCCGATCTACCAGTCGTTGTGTTGGGAGTGTGGCGTACCGTGTGAAGTTGCAGGCAAATAACCGAACACCAAGTCAAGGGTCACCGCAGGACTGCTGCCTCAAAGCCACATATGTAATTCAACGACACTGGCCGGCGATCAACTACCGAATCGACGTTTCGTTGATTTCGATGCGGCGGTGAACCTTGTAACTACCAACAACATCCCAAAAGAATCGCTGAGAACCAGAAAACGCACAGCCCTTGCCTGCCTCGGGTGCTGCCATGCCCTCGATCAGTCGCCTGCCGAAGACTCTGGTTATCATGTTGTGCAGGCCCCAGACGCTTCGCGACGTGTATCGGTACGAGCTTGAACAGACGAGTGCTCTTGAGTCTTATCGTTATCCCGCGACTCGGATGTCCCAGAGTCCCGCCGCGCGCCGAGAGTCACACTGGCTTGGTCTTATCTCACATGCCGCACGTGTATGAGATTACGATGCCCATTGAGTCCTTGGCGTTGTTGACGGTCATCTTGAGGTTGAGAAGCAACTCTTAAGGAATCATCCACGAAAGTAACAGTATCCCCGTAGATGGGTGACAGCAACGACTTTTGTGCTGGGATGAGTCTCGACAACGCTCGAATTGGTCCCTTAACCGCAATCGGCTCAACACCCATCGGCCCTGTAGTTTTCTCCGCACCTGAAGGACATTGGAGCAGTCGTCAAGAAGACGAACCCGAACTTTGGCAAGCAATCCGCGCCGGGGTGGACCGCGAACAAAATAACGCGAAACTCGAAGCGAAGGATGGGGTTTAACTCGTCACGTCCACCGGCAGCGACCCGCAGGAGAAGAAAGAGTGCGCGCGCTCTTGGCCCTGGGCCTCGCTGTCACGCTTGGGCTTCCAACCGCACGCGCCGCGGACCCGGCCAAGCCGGACCAGCAGCTCAACATTATCTTTAGGAAGTGACGACCCGCTGACATCGTAGCGCGAAGCGAAGGAGAGACGATGCGTCCCATCTTGCTAATCGCCGCGCTTGCGGCAGGGGTACCGGCCGCCCGGGCCGCGGAACCGCCGAATGTCCTGCTGATCGTCTCCGACGACCTGAACTGCGACCTCGGGTGTTACGGCCACAAGGTCGTCAAGTCGCCGAACATTGACCGGCTCGCCGCGACCGGCGTGCGGTTGGACCGCGCGTACGTGCAGTATACCGTGTGTAACCCGAGTCGCGCCTCGTTCCTCACGGGCTTGCGGCCGACCACCACCCGCGTCATGGACAACGCGACGCACTTCCGGAAGACCATCCCGGACGCGGTCACGCTGCCCGAACTGTTCCGCAACAACGGCTACGAGGCGATCGGACTGGGCAAGGTGTTCCACCGCGGGCTGTCGCCGGACGACACGAAGAAGGAGATGGACGACCCGAAGTCGTTCGATCGCGTGCTCTACGGCCAAACCACCGCCGCAGGGAACAAGGGCGAGGGCCGCAACATGACCGGTGGTGCCCTCGCGTGGTGCCGTTGGCTCGCGGCCGGAGGCGCCGACTCTGAACAGGCCGACGGGCAACTCGCGGACGAGGCCGTGAAGTTGCTCGGTGAGAAGCGCGAGAAGCCGCTGTTTCTCGCGGTTGGCTTCTACCGCCCGCACGACCCGTTCCAGTCACCCAAGAAGTACTTCGACCTCTACGACCCGAGCAAATTCGACCTCCCGAAATCGCCCGACGGGTACAAGCCGCCGTACCCGCTCTCGCTCGGCGGCGGCGCGCTCGCCGTAGCGTTCGACGCGTTCACGGACAAGGAGCGGCGCGAGTTCCTGCACGCCTACTACGCGGGCGTCAGTTTTATGGACGCGCAAGTGGGCCGGGTGCTCGACGCGCTCGACAAGAACAAGCTGAGCGACAACACGATCGTGGTGTTCCTCGGCGACCACGGCTACGAACTCGGTGTCCGGAACTGGTGGAACAAGAGCACGCTCTTCGAGCGGAGTTGCCGCACGCCATTGGTCGTGCGCGTGCCCGGCGCAAAAGGCAATGGTACTCCGACGGCGGCGATCGCGGAGTTCATCGACCTCTACCCGACCCTGGCCGACCTGTGCGGCCTCAAGGACGTGCCGAAGCAACTCGAGGGCGCGAGCTTCCGCGAGGTGCTCGGCGATCCAACCCGGAAGCACAAGGGGGCGGCGCTGACCGTCGTCAAGCGGGGGCCGGTCCTCGGACGCTCGGTCCGCACCGAGAAGTACCGGTACACCGAGTGGGACGGCGGCAGCAAGGGCGCGGAGTTGTACGACCACGCGACCGACCCCGGCGAGTGGGTCAACCTCGCCGAGAAGAAGGAACTGGAAACGACGCGCAAAGAACTGTCCACGTTGATCAAGAACACTGAGGCAGGAGTCAAGCAATGAGAGCGGTCCTGACCCTGTTCGCCGGGTTTTTCGCGACGGCGAACGCGGTCGCGGCCGACCCCAAGGCGGACGCCGAGGCGGCGTTCGCGCTCAGCGTGCTGCCGGTTTTGAAGGCGAAGTGTTTCGCCTGCCACGGCGAGGACGGGACAAAGCTCAAGGGCGGGTTCGACCTCAGCTCGGCAGCCACGCTGCTCAAGGGCGGCGACAGCGGGAAGCCCGGCGTTGTGATCGGGAAAGCGGGCGACAGCCCCCTCCTCAAGGCCGTGGTTCGGACGGACGCCGACTTCTCGGCGATGCCGCCGAAGGAGAATGACAAGCTCACTGACGCCGAGGTGAAGGCGATCCGGGACTGGGTCGACGGCGGCGCGCCGTGGCCGTCGGACCAGCGGATCGCAGAGATCGTGAGGGCCGCGAAACCCGTCGGCGTGGCGGTGAAGACCAGCAGCGGCCTCTCACCGGACTGGACGAACCGGACGTACAAGCCTGAAGACCTGTGGGCGTACCAGCCCCTCCGCAGGCCGGCTGTGCCGAAAACCGCGGGCGCGAACCCCATCGACGCCTTCGTCAACACGAGGCTCAACGCCCTCGGGCTCAAGTCCGCTCCGTCGGCCGAGAGGCTCACACTCCTCCGCCGCGTCACCTTCGACCTCACTGGGTTGCCGCCCACGCCCGAGGAGAACGACGCGTTCGCCAACGACCGGAACGCGGACGACATCGCGTTCGCCAGGGTCGTGGACCGGCTCCTCGCCTCCCCGCACTACGGCGAACAGATGGCCCGCCACTGGCTCGACGTCGCACGGTACGCGGACTCGAGCGGATTCGCCAACGACTATGACCGCGGCGGCGCCTGGCGCTATCGCGATTACGTCGTCCGCAGCTTCAACACGGACAAACCCTACGACCGGTTCGTGAGCGAGCAGGTCGCCGGCGACGAACTCGACCAGAACGACCCGGAGATGCTGGTAGCGGTCGGGTTCCTGCGGATGGGACCGTGGGAACTGACCGGCATGGAGGTGCCGAAGGTCGCCCGCCAACGGTTCCTCGACGACACGACCGACGCCGTCGGGCAGGTATTCCTCGGGCACATGCTCCAGTGCGCCCGGTGCCACGACCACAAGTTCGACCCGGTCCCCACGCGCGATTACTACCGCATTCAGGCGGCGTTCGCGACCACGCAGGTGTCCGAGCGATCAGCCGCGTTCCTGAAGGCCGAGAACCTGCCGGGTTCGCCGAGAAGAAGTACCTCGACGCCCGCAGGGCGGCCCTGGAGGCGGAGTTGACGCGGATCCAGGCCGCGGAGACCGCGGGCCGCGCGAGGTGGGAAAAGGCCAACCCGGACATGAAGGGCCAGAAGCCGCCGCGACACGAGTTCTTGTCACCCGCCGACCTGGGAATGGAGCGGATCGCCCGTAAAGGGCTCGAACGGCTGAAGTGGGAGTACGACCGGTACGAGCCGTTCGCCCTCTCGGTGTACAGCGGACGCACCCCGGATGTGAAGGCGATCTACGCCCCGTTCCGACTCCCAAAAAACCCGGACGACGGGGAACTGGAGCTGTCGCACATCCTTCCCGGCGGCGACCCGTTCAGCCCGAAGGAGAGGGTAACGCCGGGCGTGCTCAGCGCGGCGGGCGAGGGCGCCATGCCCGAATCGACCGGCGGCCGGCGGAAGGCGCTGGCCGAGTGGATGACCGCCCCGAAGAACCCGCTGACCGCTCGCGTGATGGCGAACCGCGTGTGGCAGTGGACGACGGGAACTCCCCTCGCAGGCAACCCGAACAACTTCGGCGCCACCGGCAAGAAGCCAACGCACCCCGAACTGCTCGACTGGCTCGCGGCCGAATTCATCGAGCGGAAGTGGTCGGTGAAGGAGCTCCAGCGACTCATACTCACCTCCGACGCGTATCGCCGATCGTCGCGGCACCCCGACCCGAAGGCCGTTGCGGCGAAGGACCCGACCGGCACCAGTTTCGCGGTGTCCAGGCCGCGGCGTCTGTCGGCCGAAGAGCTGCGCGACGCCATGCTGGCGGCGTCCGGCGAACTCAACCGCAGTGTCGGTGGGATTCCGGTGAGGCCGGAGATCAACGCGGACGTCGGGCTCCAGCCGCGGCAGGTGATGGGGACGTTCGCTCCGGCGTGGGAGCCGTCCCCGTTGCCCGAACAGAGGCACCGCCGAACCCTCTACGCGCTCAAGCCCCGGAGCGTCCGCGACCCGCTCCTGGAAGTCTTCAACGCCCCCACACCGGACCTCTCGTGCGAGGCCCGCGAGGTCTCGACCGTCGCCCCGCAGGCATTCGCGCTGTTCAACGACGCGGCGACGCGCGCACGTGCCCTGGCGCTGGCCGCGCGAGTCACGAGGGACGCGAAGACCCCGGAGGAGTCCGTGTCGCTCGCGTTCCGGCACACCTTCGGTCGTACACCGACGAAGGCCGAGTCCGATGCGTGCCTGAAACACTGGCGGGCAATGACCGAACGGCACAAGGCATTCAAGTTCGAGAAACCCGCCCGACCGTCTGAGGTGCTCCGCGAGGCGGTCGAGGAGAACACCGGCGAGAAGTTCACGTTCAAGGAAGTGTTGCCCGCCGCGAAAGACTTCGTCCCGGACTTGCACCCCGCCGCCGCGACCGCAGAGGTTCTTGGGCTCATGGAGGTGTGCATCGTGCTGTTTAACGCGAACGAGTTCATCTACCTGGACTGAGGCGCCGAAATGATCACCCGTCGCGATGCCCTCTACGGCCTCGGCACCTCGCTCGGCAGCGTGGCCTTCTCCGCGTTACTCGCCGCCGACGAGAAGCGGACCGGTGGCACCCCGCTGTCACCGAAGAAGCCGCACGCCCCGACGAAGGCAAAGGCGTGCATCTTTCTCATGATGGAGGGCGGTCCGAGCCACATCGACACGTTCGATCCGAAGCCCAAACTCGCCGACCTGCACCTGAAAGAGTTCACCCGCACCGACAAGATGCAATCGGCCATGAGCAGCGGGAAGCGGTACTACGTCGCGTCCCCGTTCAAGTTCGTGAAGGCCGGCCGGTGCGGGGCGGACGTTGCCGCCAACTGGGAGCACCTCGGGAGCGTCGCCGACGACCTGTGCTTCTACCGCGGCTGCCAGGTCGATTCGGTGAACCACCCGACCGCCATGTACCAGATGAACACCGGGAACCGCTTCGTCGGCGACCCGGCGGTCGGCAGTTGGGTGACGTACGGCCTCGGGAGCGTAAACGCGAACCTGCCGGGGTTCGTCGTCCTGCCGGAGGTGAGCCACCCGCAGGGCGGTGCCGCGAACTGGGGCAACGGGTTCCTCCCGGCCGCCTTCCAGGGGACGCCGCTCCGCCCGAAGGGGCTTCCGATCCTCGACCTCGCGCCGCCACCGGGCGTGACCCGCGACCACCAGCGCGCCAACCTCGATCTGCTCGCCGCACTCAACCAGTCCCACGCGGATGACCGCCCCGGCCGCGACGACCTGGCGGCTCGCATGGAGAGTTACGAGCTCGCGTTCCGCATGCAGGCCGAGGTGCCCGGCCTCCTCGACCTCTCCAAGGAGGACAAGAAGACACACGCCATGTACGGCATCGGTCCGGAACCGACAGACGCGTTCGGCCGCCGGTGCCTGCTCGCGCGGCGGTTGGTCGAGCAGGGCGTGCGGTTCGTGCAACTCTACGCGGGCACCTGGGACAGCCACGACTACATCGAGAAGGCGCACGGCAAGCTGGTGCAGCAGGTCGATCGGCCGATCGCCGGGTTGATCGCCGACCTGAAGCGGACGGGGTTGCTCGACTCCACGCTGGTGGTGTGATGCGGGGAGTTCGGGCGGTCGCCGGACAACGGGGTGCGGATGGGCACCGCGTTCGGCCGCGACCACAACCAGAAGGGCATGACGGTGTGGTTCGCGGGCGGCGGCGTGAAGGCCGGGCACACGGTCGGGGCGACCGACGAAACGGGCGCGGAAGCGGTCGAGTGTGTCCACCACGTCCGCGACCTGCACGTCACGATCCTGAGGCTCATGGGACTTGAGGACACGAAGTTGACGTACTTCCCCGGCGGGCGATTCAAGCAACTGTCGCAGTTCGGCGGGCAGGTCATCAAGGAGTTGATCGCCTGACGCCGAGTCTCGAAGTCGGTATCACTGTGCGAGTTATTTGCACGGGGTTCTCGAACGTGCCCACTGTGTTCGCACACGGGTCAGTGTATGTCTCCAGCGGTACTTCACCCCCAAACAGAGGGCCATTTGCCCCGCTGTTAAGGGCGACATGACTGCCAGATAGGTTGCCTTGATGTGAAGACATAGGAGGCGTACAGGCTTCGTTTGCAAATGCCAAAATCCCCAGGGGCACCCTTGGGAGTTGTGGTCTGCCCCGCTTGCGGTTAAAGTTGCAGCACTCACCGCCGGGGCTCAACTCCATGCCACATACACATCCACACGCGTTCGCTTTCCTGAACGCTCGCGACCGAGAAGGTCTCACGCTGTCCCGACGGAACCTCTTGAAAGCCGGACTGGCGGGTTTCGGTGGGCTCACGCTTCCTGGGTTGCTCGGGGCAAGAGACAGCGGTACCGCCAGGCAGCCGAAGAGCGTCATCCTCCTGTGGATGGCCGGTGGTCCGAGCCAGATCGACACACTCGATCCCAAGCCCGATCGACCGCCCGAGAATCGCGGTCCGTTCAGCGTCACAAAGACCAAACTGCCCGGTGTCATAGTCTGCGAACACCTGCCGAAACTCGCCGCGATGCTCGATCGCTTCACCGTCATCAGGTCAGTGAATTGCCGCCACAGCAATCACGAGCCGAATACGGTGATGCAGACGGCGAACCTACTCGCCGAACCGCGAGAGAATCCGGAAGCTCGGAGCTACCCGGCGATTGGCTCTCTCGTGGCGAAACTCCGCGGGCCAAACCATCCAGCGAGCCCACCCTACGTCGCGTTCATGCGTTCGCGCTCACATCTTGCGTACGGGGGTTACCTCGGCAAAAGCTATGATCCGTTCCTCGCGAACGAGGCGGCCCGACTGCCGGTGTACGACCTCGTCGGCAAAGACACGGGCCAACTCTCCGGCGGGAGGATGTTCGAGTTGCCGAGCGATGTACCCGCCGTCCGAATGGGCAACCGGCAATCGTTGCTCCAAAACTTCGACCGGCTTCGAGCAGACATCGACCGCTCAGGCTCAATGGCGGCACTCGACAAGTACGGCCAACAGGCTGTGGAGATGCTCACGGGCGGGCGTGTCCGCGATGCCCTCGATTTATCGAAGGAGCCGATGACAACGCTAGAGAAGTATGGGAAACACCTCTGGTGTCAGCAGGCGCTTCTGGCCCGGCGTATGGTCGAAGCAGGAACAGCATTCATCACGATTGATCTGAGTTACCACACCGCATCGGGCACCTGGGACACCCACGGTGATAACATCCCGCCATACGGCGGCATTCGCAAAGGGCTCACCCCGCTGCTGCCGTTGTTCGATCACCTGATCACGACGCTCGTGGGTGACCTTGAACAGCGTGGTTTGCTGGAACAGACGCTCGTGATCGCGATGGGCGAGTTCGGCCGCACGCCACAACTCGGGACGCAGGGCAGTACTGATGGTCGCAACCATTGGCCGTATGTGATGTCGATGCTGCTGGCGGGCGGCGGGCTGCGACATGCACAGGTGATCGGCAGTAGCGAGAAGGATGGCGGGCAGATTCAAGAACGGCCGGTGACACCCGGCGACCTCGCGGCGACGATCTACAAGCATTTCGGCGTGCCGCTCGATTCGACGTACAAGGACGCCACGAACCGGACACTCAACCTGCTCCCCAACGGCGGCGACCCGATCCGGGAACTGTTCTGAATCTCGATCACGCGGTCCGGATCACTTCTTGTCGTGCTTCTCGAACCAGTCGAGGACACGGCGAAGCACATCTTCACGATGACGAGGCTGACGGATGCCGTGGCCCTCGTCCGGGTAGATAACCAGATCGGTCAGCACGCCACGAGTCTGCAATGCCTTGTGATACGCCTGCCCCATCGGCAAGGGGCAGCGACGATCGTCGCGAGCGTGCAGGATCAGCGTCGGTGTTTTCACCTTGTCGGCGTAGGTCAGCGGGCTGTGCTTCCGCATCTTCTCCGGCACCTCCCACGGCTTCCCACCGAACTCCCATTCGGTCCAGCTTTGCAGATCGCTCAGGTGCCACATCATGTTTAGATCGGTGACCGCGTTCTGGGCGACGGCAGCGCGGAAACGGTTGGTTTGCCCGACGAGCCACGAAGTCATGTACCCGCCGTAGCTGGTACCGTAAACGAACAACCGATCCTTGTCCCCGATGCCGTCTGCGATGAGCTTATCGACCCCGGACATGATGTCTCTCATGTCGCCGCCGCCGAAGTCGCTGCGATCCGCGTCGATGAACTTCTGGCCATAACCTGTTGAGCCACGGAAGTTCGGCTGAAGCACTGCGTACCCGTTCGCCGCAAAGAGTTGTACGGTGAAGTCGAAGCCGGGTGCTGACCGACCGTGTGGTCCGCCGTGCGGGTGAACGAAGAGCTTGAACGGCGGTTTCCCCACGCTCTCTGGAGGCAGCGTCAGAATCCCCTCGATCGTGAACTCGTCACTCTTCCAGCTCACAAGCTTCTGTTCCCCAAGAAGCCTCTCCTTGAGAAACAGATTGCCGCCGGGTGTCAGCTGATTGCGCTGCGCCATCCGTTCGCCAACCGTCATCGGCACGGCCCCATCCTTCGGCAGTTCCGGGATGAACTTCTCGCCGCGACCAGTGTCGACGGCGAACCGCACGAGTTGGCTGTCGGCTCCATTCTCGGCAGCGCAAATCAGGTGGCCGTCGCCATCCCAACAATCGACCGGCAACGGGAAGAGCGGTCGCGGGAAACCGGTCGCATCCTTGGTTGTGTCGTGGTGATCGAACAGAACGCGAAACACTTGCTTGTTATCCCCAAGGTCGATGATCGCGAGGTTGCATTCGTCGCGGTGTGTCCCTTTTCTCGGCACGCTCAGGCACGCGATTCGTTTGCCGTCCGGCGAGAACCGCGGCGATGTTTCCGGCCCAGGTCCCTTGGTCAGTTGCGTGATCTTCTTCGTCTCGGTGTCGATGGCCCAGATGTCGAAGTTCTTGTTGATGCTGAAGCGAACCGATTCGCGGTCATCGGTGCGGTTGGCGTGAACGGCCAGCGTCCGGTTATCTCGTGACCAGTTTGGGTCGCCATACCACACGTCATCGTCGGTAACCCGCTCGATCTTCTTAGCAGCGAACTGATTGGGTTGCCGATCGAGATGGGCGACCCAGATTTGGGCGGCGCCCCAGCCCGTATAACCCTCGCCTTGGTCCTCGCGGACGACCTTCACGCCATTCGTCCGCTCAGCCAATGTTCTTGCATCACGCCCGTCGTCGGCGACAAAGGCGAGTTTCGTGCTGTCCGGCGAGAACGCGAGACGACCGTAGAAACCGTCGTGGAACACACGGTCGTAAGGTTTGTCGGGACCGGAGAGCGGAATCGCCTCACCACCGGCCGTCGGGATCAACCAGATGTCGGTCGCAGGGTCCGATTGCAGCGGCACTGGCTGGGTCTGCTTCCAACCCTCTGGCCGCAGGCGTGTGGACAGGAACGCGATCCACTTTCCATCCGGTGAGATGACCGGGAAGCGGGCATCCGGTTCGCCCGTTTCCATCGGCTTCGCCTTGGTCGCATCACCCTCGACGAGCCACAGCGAGAAGCGGTCGATCTTCTTGCTCGCGTCGATCCACTGGCGGATGTAGACGAGCGACTTGGTGTCCGGTGAAAGTGCAGCATCTCGCGGGGCATCGAAGTGGTACAGATCCTCGACCGTGAGAGGCTTCTTACCGGGAGCGGGAGCCTGGTGGGCGGGAAGGGCACCTGAGGCGAGCAGGACAACGATGATGATGCCAACAGTGGCTCGGCGGCAGATGAGAATCATGGGAAGCTCCGTTGGCATCGCCTCAGTGTCCTTGCGGTGCGCATCTCCCTCAACGATTCTCGAACAACACATCCATCCGCTTGCCCGAACACACGCGAGACGGCCGGTTTTGAGCGTCGCGGATTTCGCTGTCCAGATCGACCCCGAGCGCGTTGTAGATCGTCGCCCCGACATCATACGGCGTGTACGACGTACTCACCGGATATGCCCCGACACGGTCCGACTTCCCGATGACACGTCCACCCACGACCCCGGCGCCTGTGAACAGCCCGGAGTAAACCGCAGCCCAGTGATCGCGACCTGGGATTTTCTCACCCGGGAGGTTCGATACCTTCGGCGTCCGACCGAACTCCCCGAGAACGGCAACGAAGGTCTGATCCAGAAGGCCCGTGCTTTCCAGTTCATCGGTCAGGGCGGCGATTGCCTGGTCAAGCCAGGGGAGTAGTCGCGTCTTCAATCGGCCCCAATTGTCGGAGTGCGTGTCCCAACTCTGAACGATTCCCATGTTCGCCTGAACGACCGGCACCCCCGCCTGAACCAGTCGTCGGGCCAGCAGTAGCGATTGACCAAACTGATTGCGGCCATATCGGTCGCGAACTTTCACAGGTTCCCGGTCCAGACGAAACGCGCCAGCCACGCGACCGGATGCGAGCAACTCGAACGCCTGCCGTTGGTGATCTCGAAACGCGGGGTCGCCGATGTCACCCGACCCCAGATGTTCGAGCAGATTCCGACGTTGTTCGACGCGGGCGGGATCGGTGCCTTGGGGCAGGGCGAAGGCGTCCATCTTGAATGTCGGTGAGTTGGGATCCTGTGTCACCAGCATCGGATCGTGGGATGGTCCGAGGAAGCCAGCATGTTGGCCAGGCCACGTCAGCGGCCCCTCGATCAGGGAGTGCGGCAACGTCACTCCATTCGGAATGCCGTCGTGACGTGGGCGAAGATAGTTCAGTGCGGCGGCATAACACGGCCAGTCCCGGCGCGACAGGACGTTGTCCAGATCGGTCCCTCGTTGGTTCGGCATTGTTGCGCCGGTGAGCAGCCTGTGAGTCCCTGGAAGGTGACCGTTTTCCCGGTGTGACATCGACCGGACGAGCGCCCAGCGCTGCATTCGGTCTGCGAGCTGCGGTAGATGCTCACAAACCTGGATGCCGGGAACGGTGGTGGGGATTGGTTTGAACTCCCCGCGGATTTCGGTGGGTGCGTCCGGCTTCATGTCCAACGAATCAATGTGGCTCATGCCACCCGTGAGATTGACGAAGATGACCGACCGCGTCTTCCCCCCCGACACATTGCCTGCGGCGGTGGCCTGGCTGTTGTCTACGGTGGGTACGCCGAGGCTGATCGCGGCACCCGCTCCAATTTTCAAGAAACCACGGCGAACGAGGGCGGGCGAGTTCTGCATGGTAGATTCCGGCATTGAAGGGATACCCAGCGGTGGTGTCATGATACCGCCCGCGAGCAGAGAACCGCAACCAAGCATTGCCAAGATTGGGAGATGGTCCAATCTGTGATGGAGGCTGTTTGTATCACCACGCTGTAAAAGCCCAGCAACTGACCGCTACGGCTGTTCATCCAGCACACTGCGCTTGATCTCGGCAATCTTCCGAACGGTTAACCAGCCCCGAAGCTGGTAGCCGCTCTTGCGGAGATTCTCAGCCGTCGGCTCGGCACCGGGGCTGCCGCCATTCTGGCCGGCCGTCAAGTGAATGCGATCTACCAGCGTGCCGAACCAGTCGTCGGAGCGGCGTGTAAAGATCTCACGCTCCAGATCCAACAGCGGGCAACCGCGTTCCTTCGCCAGTTCTCGCAAAGCGTCATTGAACTGCTTCGTGCGGTCAAGTTGAGCCTTGAACGGCGGGATCGTGTTCAGCACGGGAATCGCCCCGCGGTCGAGGATCAGGTCGAGTACCTTCCCCATGTTCTTGCGGTAGTCCTCGATCGAGACACCGTCCTCGACATCGTAAATACCACACTCAATGGTCACCATTCGCGGCTTGTACTCGTCGAGCATTTTCTCCAGCTTGGGAAGCCCACGTTTGCCGCCGTCAATGAGCATGCCCGACTTCAGCCCGCTCTCGGACGTGTAAGCCCGGTAGTGTTCCAACTCTGTGCGACACAACCACCAGCCGTCGGTCTTGTCCTTCGCCTCGGTGTGCATCCACTTCAGAATCGCGGTGTCCTCGGGTGTCTTTCCCTTACCGCTGCGTGGCCAGGTGCCGTATGGATTCGCGATTGTCATGGAACCGCCGACGTGAATCACGACGCCCTCGTTGCCGCGGAACTTGGCCACCGCTTTCTTCATCGCGGCTGTGTAGTCCCACGCCTCGGGGAGCGGCTCCTCACTACGTCTCGCGCCGAACCGGTGACCCGTCGCCTCCATCTTCACGGCGTAGAGCGAACTCTGGGCGGTGACGTACAGCGTCTTCAGATCCTTCCCGCCGAACGTGCAATTGGACGGATCTTCGGGAAAGAATATCAGCCCCAGCGTCTTCCCCTCGGGGCTAACGACTTGAATTGCCTTGAGCGAGGGTTTGGTGAGGTACAGGTTGCCGTTGGTATCGACCGTCAACCCGTCGCCACCCAGCCGACCCGGTTGCTTGGGGTTCTGCTCCAGTTTGCACAACACCACAGCCTTGCCAACAATGCCTGGCCGTTCGATTGCATATACCAGCACGTCGGCCGACCCCGAAGGGAGAACGATCAGCTTCTTCTCGTCTGGGCTGAGAAGCACGCCATTGGGTCGCGGCAACCCATCGAGAAGTCGAACCGCCTTGCCAGCAGCGGGGAGGTAAAACACAGCCGAGATGTCCGGCGAAGTGAAGTAGATGCCGCCGGTACGGTCGATCACGAGATCGTTCGGCGTGCCCAGAGGTTTGGTGTCACAGGCATCCGACAGCACTGTGATCTTCTTTGTCTCGACATCGAGGGCGATCAACTTCTTCGCCCCACCCTGGCAGGCGATGAGCCGCCCGCGAGCATCGACCATGAGGCCGTTGCAGCCTTCGCTGTTCTCGAGCACGGTCGAGACTTTGCCGTCGGTATCGACCTTGTGAATGCGGTTGTTCGGGATGTCGCTGAAGTAGACGTTTCCGTTGCCATCCGCAGCTGGGCCTTCGGTGAACTTGAAACCAGTGTGAACCTTGGTGATCTCACCCACAGGCCCGACGCCGGCAATGGGCTTCACCACGGGTTCGGCCGCGTGGGCCAGCGTGCTCATGAGGATGAACGAGCACACTATTGCGGGGAAAGGTTGATACATGGCGTTTACCTGTCTTGAGCAGTTACTGTGTGTGTCTTCATCGGGTGAAAGTATGTCGTCGCGGGAAAGCCCATCGCCATCAAGCCGGAGGGCGGCTGCCTCCATGATTGGCGTAGCGATCGACTCTGCGCGGTTTCCTCGATCAGCAATGATCCGGGCGGGTTAATATAAGCACGTTGACGAAGGATCTCGAACTCGAATTGCTCGGAACGGACGAGTGCGACATCGAGCGCAGCTACGCCTCTGGATCGTGGATAATTGGCTCACACCGAGGAGGATGCCCGATGCGAGTCCGCCGTCGCTGTCGATTCCGAAATAGTACCTCCTCGACAGCGATGCATTCCCAAAATTCGAGAATATCGAACTGAGGAACATCATGTTGGACACGACCGTTTCGATTGGCGGTGTTCGGGTGCCCCGGTTCCTGTATGGAACCGCATGGAAAGAGGACGAGACGCAGCGCCTGACTTCCCTGGCACTTCAGCAGGGGTTCCGAGGCATCGACACAGCTAACCAGCGTCGCCATTACCATGAGGTCGCGGTTGGAGATGCCATCTCCGAGGCGATCGCGAGCGGCCTGGTGACCCGCGACGAGTTGTTCCTCCAAACCAAGTTCACGTTCCGGCGAGGGCAAGATCATCGGCTGCCTTACGACCCCGATGCATCCATCTCGGTGCAGGTCGCGCAGTCCTTCGCCAGTTCCTGTGACCACCTGAAAACCGATACCATCGACTCTTATGTGCTGCATGGTCCCACTGGCTCGGTCGGCCTGACCGAAGCCGACTGGGAGGCGTGGCGAGCAATGGAAACTATTCACGACAGCGGCCGCGTTCGCTTACTCGGTGTCAGTAACATCTCGCTCGAACAACTCAAGAAGCTGTGCGGGGGAGCACGTGTTCGCCCCGCCTTCGTGCAGAATCGGTGCTATGCCGCCCGCAGGTGGGATAGCGACATCCGGTCGTTCTGTGCGGACAACGACGTGACTTACCAGGGGTTCTCTCTGCTGACGGGTAACCGCGAGTTGCTGCGTCGTCCCGAGTTGGTCCGAATCGCGGAACGTTACGAACGGTCCGTGAGCCAGATCGTGTTTCGGTTTGGTCTCGATGTCGGCATGATGGTGCTGACCGGGACCACCAGCCCAGAGCACATGCGGGCTGACCTTGATGTCTTCGGGTTCCAGTTAGAGCCTGGAGAAGTCGAGCAGATCGAAAATCTTGCCATTACATGACGGCCAGCGACACAACGCACAAGTGTCGCCGTCCTCGAACGATAAGGTTTGCCATGTCATCCTTTGCGTGCTCGGTCCTGTGTGTTTCAATGGTGTGGCTCGCGTTCGGTTCGTCCGAGTGGAACGGCCAAAGTCTCGCTACTTCGGCAGACGAGAAGTCAAAGCCCGTGCCGACAGTGCGGTTTCCGTTCGATGAGGATCAGGCGAAACGATTCCAGGACGACTACTCGCAGGCCATGGGCGTGTCCAAGGAACTGACCAACGCGATCGGGATGAAAATGATCCTCATTCCTGCGGGCAGTTTCGACATGGGACCCAATGGCAGCAAGTATCGTGTGACGCTTGCCCGGCCGTTCTACATGCAGACCACCGAGGTCACGCTCGCCCAGTACCGCAAGTTCAAACCAAACTACCAGATCATGGGCGCAGATGCCGAATTCAACGAGGACGATCGACCAGCAGCTGCGATCAGTTGGAATGATGCCCGTGCGTTCTGCGAGTGGTTGACGAATCAAGAAGCAGAGAAGAAGGCAGGGCGGGTGTATGCACTTCCCACCGAAGCGCAATGGGAATGGGCAGCGAGGGCAGGAACGGCGACAGCACGCTATTTTGGTGAGACGGACAAGGAGCAGGCTAAGTATTCCTGGTTCAACGTGACCTACACCCCCAATCCCAAGAACGAAACGAAGAATCGCGGACGACAGCCCGTAGCGAAGTTACTCCCCAATGCCTGGGGATTACACGACATGCTTGGCAACGTCTGGGAGTGGTGTGCCGATCGGCGTGAAGACCCCACGACGGGTGAAGTTCGCGATCCGGTGATGCGAGGCGGGTCGTGGCGATCAGGCGCGTTTCATTGCACCGCTGTCGCGCACGATCCAGGTGCGCCAACGATAAAGGCGGACAACATCGGCTTTCGTGTTGTTTACACGATCACGAAGGAGAAGTGAAATCCACAGTAGCCGTGTTTGACTGTTTCGGATGTTCGGAGCCACTTGGCACTGACCCTGTCACACATCGTAGAGGTTCGGTTCTGCACATTGAACTGCGACCTGGTTGGCGGACGGCCGCTTCCGCAAATCCGTACTGCGTTGTTCTTGATAACCTCCTAGCAGGTCAGGTTCCTGACAGTCAGTACTTCGCGGGATTGTGTGCGGCTTCGATACACGATATCACAAGTTGTGCCATTCCTTCGCCAGTACCGCACACTTCGACTACCTCAATCGCCTACGAACCGGAATTCCAGGCGGTTCCGGGTCTTGGCACGCACGGTGCTTACGCCTGAAGTTATCAACACGGGGTGCGCTCCACCCAGACCAGAGGAAACATCATGTCACGAATCTCAATCGATCACCGGACCATCTCCTCGCTCACGCACCTGAGACGTGCATTGGTCATCTTTGGTTTGTCCCTGTGGTTCCGCGCCTCGATGGATAGAGTGGGTTCGTGATCGGTGAACGGTGTGTCGAGTTGTGAGTTAGTTGAGTTTGGGCATGATGAACAGCCTCGCGAAAGGTTAGGAGTGTCCCCGTGCGTGAACGTACTCTCGCAATCATTCTTGCTGGCGGTAAGGGCACTCGGCTCGAACCACTCACGACCGACCGAGCCAAGCCGGCTGTTCCCTTCGGGGGCAGTTACCGGATCATCGACTTTACGCTCTCGAATTGCGTCAACAGTGAGTTGCTGCAAATTCTCGTTCTAACGCAGTACAAATCGCACAGTGTCGATAAACACCTTGATCTCGGGTGGAAGCAGTATTTCCCGCGAGAACTTGGGCCATTTCTAAATGTGGTGCCTCCTCAACATCGGATCGAGGGAGAGTACTACCGCGGCACGGCTGATGCCGTGTATCAAAATCTCGATGCGATTATCGAAGCCCAGTCCGACACCGTTCTTGTTCTGGCAGGTGATCACGTTTATACGATGGATTATCGATCGATGATCCGGTTCCATCGGGAGTCTCGTGCGGATGTGACCATCGGGGCTTATCGCATACCTACGGCCGAAGCAGCGGGCCAGTTTGGCGTGATCGAGGTCAATCCCGAACAGCGGGTGATCGGCTTCCAAGAAAAACCACGACAGCCGATACCGATTCCGGGCGACCAGAGCCACTCGCTCGCCTCGATGGGGATCTACGTCTTTTCCACCAAGTTTCTCATCGAGATCCTTCGAACGAACGCAGCCATTAAAGGTGGTGGGTACGATTTTGGTCACAACATACTCCCGCAAATCTACCCAACGCAGCGTGTCTATGCCTATTCGTTCTGTTCACCAACAGGTGAGCAAATGTACTGGAGAGACGTGGGGACGATTGACTCCTACTTCGAAGCACATCAGGACCTCCTCCAACCCGTTTCACCGTTCAAGTGGCGGGATCGTCGGTGGCCCATTCGAACGTACAAGCCGAACCTTCCGCCTCCACTGTTGCTGTCATCTGCAGGCAATGACGCCTCGGCACTCTCCAATTGCATCGTCTGCGCGGGGACTGTAATTCAAGATGCCCACATCTCGGGATCGATCGTGAGTCATGAATGTGTGATTCACCCCGGCGCATGTCTGGAGGACACGCTGCTCCTGGGCCGCGTCGAGATTGGGGCAGGTGCACGGTTGCGTCGGACGATTGTCGATAAAGACTGTCGCATTCCCGCGAACGCTCAGATCGGCTACTCCGTTGATGCTGATCGGGCGCGAGGCTTCACCGTGTCCGCGGGGAACGTCACCGTGGTCCCACGCGGCTATCAGGGTACTTGAACGAGAGCGATCAGCGACCCGGTTCAGCAAGTGTGCTCAGATACGCGAACAGGTCGGCGACTTCCATATCGGTCAGCTTATCCAGGAGATTTGCAGGCATCAGCGATGACTCCACCGGTTGCTTCGCAGTGATGTTCTCGCCAGCAATGCGGACCGATGTGTCTGCACTCGTCTGGAGAATCACGCCGTCGGTCGCTTCGTAGATCAGCATCCCGATAAACACTTTGTCGGCGTTCGTGGTGATCCGCACGGGCCGATATCGCGGTGACACATCCTTGCTCGGCTGAAGGATCGATGTGAGCAAGTCCTCGCGACCGAACCGCTTGCTGATGCCCAGGAGCGACGGACCAAGTGCCCGGCCGCCGTCGTGACACGCAGCACAACTCGCCTTCGCGAACACCGCCTTGCCGCGATTGGCGTTGCCCTGATCCCACGGGATTCCAGGCTGTCGCTTCTTCCAACCCGCCGCGTCGAAGCCATCATTTGTAGCAAGTAGGGGAACAAGGTCTCTGCGATTCTGGCCAACCCAGGCCAGCCAGCGTTTTGTGTCCATGCCCAGCTTTTGCTTGGTTCGTTTTTCCAGCAAGGCGACCACTGCGAAGCGCGCGGCCTTGTCCTCTTCTGGGAGTCGTTGCAACGCCTTCAGCGCTGCGACAAGCTCGGAACGCCAGCGCAATTCGGGGAACGTCACGAGTGCTTCAGCCGAAGCTGTGACAGCCTTGGGATCGAACGACTCCAGCCCGGCGATGAACTTGCGGTCGTCGTCGAGTTTCGGATAGGTGGCGAGCACCTTCACAACGGAATCCCGAAGCCCAGGCTTATCCCACAAGCGAAGCATCAGAAACCGGCTCTGAGCTTCCGGCAACGCACCCATAAGTTCGACGACGCCGGGAGTCCAGGTGAAGCCGGGTTCCGTGGCCGCATAGGCCAGGAACCGTGTGGCCGCTTCGACCCGTGGAATGTTGAGCGCCTCGACCAGCAGGAGATGTTCCGGTCGGCCGAATTCTTGCTGCCGGGCAACCTCATCCGCGAGCGTGGGATAACGAGCGCCAAGTGCCGTGGCGACTTCAGTAACACGTAGCGGCCAGAATGTATCGCGAGGGGACTTCTGATCGGCTGCCTTCTTCTCAAGCGTGACCAGGCAACTTGCGATCCCCGCGACGATCCGGGCATGGTCAGCCTGGTCACTACCAAGCCGTGAGAGCATGGCGAGATAACTGAGATCGCTCTCCACTCGGCTCTCGGCATCGATTCGGCGGAGGATAACTGATGAGTGCCACGAAGACTCGCTTTGGACGCATGCAAGAGTGCGGAATAGCTCGTGTGTCAACACCAAATCTTTCGCTGGGTAGGCATCTTCGCACGCGGCTATCACAGCGCTACGTTGTTCAGGAGTGGGTTTGTTGCGGAGCGTGTATCCCTCGAAGATCGTTCCCTTGGCCGTGGGTTCTGACAGATCTCCGAGGGCAAGCTGGATGATGCGGACTGCCTGAAGTTTCTCTCCTTCGGAAGTCGATTTCAGCCGAAGTAATCGGATCGCGGTGTTCAGCGACTCGGTGGGATTCTCGATCACTTCAACCAGAGCGATCGCAAGTTCGGTTTGGGTGTCGAGACTGGTGCCGAGCGGCACCACGAGTGGTTTGAGAGTGCGAGCCGCTGCCATGCGAACCAAGGGGTCGGGGTGCGACAGGTTCGGCCTCACAGCTTCCTTGAGTTTTGGCGTCCACGCGAACTGAAGACCTGCCCGCGACATCAATTCAAGCGTGGTGCGGCGAAGGCGTACGTCCTGGCTGTTGCAGTCCGCGAGCCAGCGTTTCGCGTCGGCGTCGGTCCATTCGAGGGAACGCTTCGCCATCGGCAACTGCTTCGCCTCGCCGCCCTTCTCGAACGAAATGCGGTAGACGCCGCCGCGTGTGCCACGGCCGCCAATGCTCACGAACAACTCGCCGGTAGTGGGATGCACGGCCAGCGCCGTCGGGGCGAAGCCGCTCGTGCCGATCGCCTCCGCGAACACCTCGGGTTTCCCCTGGTAGGTCGAATCATTCGCGGTGAGTGGCACGTAGTGGATGCGGCCGAATGTCCAGTCCGCGAGGAAGAACCCACCACGATACTTCTCCGGAAAGTGCGAGTGCCGATACGCTGCCACGCCCGTTGGTGAACCGCGACCCAGGTAACAGACCGGCGGCACGCAATCCACGAAGTACGGCGGCTTTCGCCAGAACTGCCCGAGTTGCGGAGAACGCCATCCGTAGTTTCCGCCTGGAACAATGTGGTAGAAGCGGCAAGGTTCGTACCACGGCAAGCCGACACAGCGTTCGTTGTCCGAGTCGTAGGTGAACGGTTCGCCGTCGAGGTTGAAGTCGAACGAGTAAGCATTTCTGAAGCCGTCCGCGACCACTTCGACCTGGCGCGGGAAAGACATCCCCCAGAAGCTTGGGCGATCGGGCGAGATACGGAGCAGGGTGCCCGCGACAGGTTCCTTCACGGGCGAACGCGACGACGTGATCGTTTGTCTTGAGACTCCGGCCTGGTTACCGCACAGAAGGTAGAGCCAGCCATCGGGACCGCGGCGAACGGCGTGAGCATCGTGTTCGCCCGTGGTCTTCAGCTTGAGGAGGGTCTCGCGTGCTGTCAGTTTGACCTTGCCGTTGTACCCCCGGTAATGCTGGAGCCCGCCGTCGACCACGACGTAGAGCGACTCGCCCTCTGCGAAGAGGCCCATCGGGCCGTCTTTCAACCCCTCGATCAGGTTGATTGCTCGGTCGAAAATGCCGTCGCCGTTGTCGTCTGCTAACACCCGAACGTAACCCCGGCCCGCAACGAGAACACGGCCGGCGTCGTCGATGGTCATTGTGTAGATGTCGGGGGCAATCGCATTGTCTGCAACGAGCGTTGCAACGAACCCTGCCGGGACCGAGATGTCCGGTGCGGGCGGTGGCGCGATTGGAGAAGTCGCAAGCACGAGCAACAGAGCAGGGTACATGGGAGGGCTCCGCGGGTTGTGACGAGTTTACCGCGCGCGGTGGCCGAATTGCGAACGATCATGAGATTCTGAAAAAAGGGTCTCCGTCATAGTTGTTTTCTGGTGGGGCAGGGATTCTTGCCTGCCAGGCAGAGCTTGGGCAGACAGGAATGCCTGCCCCACCAACACCAATCCTTCCGCAAGAATGACAGTGATTCTGAAAAATGTTGCACGAAAAGCGGCCGTGGCCCCCACTATTGAGGGTGAACGTTCGGAACGCTCTTGAAAGGGATACGATCCATGATCCGGCTCACGCTCCGCACCCTGCTCGCGTACATCGACGATACGCTCGAACCTGATGAGGCTCGCGTCCTGGGAACGAAGGTCGCGGAGAGCGAAGAAGCCCAGAAAATCATTGAGCGAATCAAGCAGGCGACCCGACGGCGTGGGCTGGGGGCACCCGTGAGCGCGGGGAACCAGGAAGATGGTTCCAACCCGAACGTCGTCTCGGAATATCTCAGCGATAATCTCAGCCCTGAACAGGTTGGCGAACTCGAAGAGAAGTGCCTCGATTCCGACCTCCACCTGGCGGAGGTTGCCGCCTGCCATCAGATTCTGACCGTGATTCTGACCGACCCGGTTCGCGTGCCCCCGACGGCAAATCAGCGAATGTACAAGCTTGTCGGTGCTCCTGCTTCAGACCCCAATCGCAAACCCGGGAAGACATCTCCAGTTGGTGGGGTTGTGCCAGTCGTGGAGGATCGACCCGACGCGGATGACCCCGATGCCGCACTGCTTCTGGGTATGAAGCGGTTTGCCGAATCCGATTCCTGGGCTGGGCGGATTGGTCTGGTCACTGCCGTTGGGGTCGTCGCTGCCACAATGGCCCTTGCGGTGTTCTTCGCGTTACCGCAAGGGCAACCACAACCACCTGAGACCTCGAGTGTAGCTCGCGCTCCCGTGGCTCCGCTCCCAACCCCCGTGCCACCCAAGAACGTCGCCCCGGATCCCAAGGTTGTTGATCCAAAGAAGGCCGATCCCGTCGAGCCAAAGAAGGTTGATCCCGTTGAGCCTAAGAAGATCGATCCCGTCGAGCCGAAGAAGGTCGACATGACCGATCCCAAGGTGGGCGGCCCGAAACCTGAGGACCTTGCACCGCTCCCAGGTAATGAAGAAGTTGGGAAGATCGAATCGACAAACGTCATCGTTCTGACACGCCAACCCGAGGGAGTCGCGAAGTGGACACGGCTCGATCCCGCGGGTCGGAATGCAATTCGGGCGAATGATCCTGTTGTTGCTCTCCCCGGCTATAAGGCCGACATCAAGCTCACGTCCGGTGTTCAGGTTCACCTTTGGGGGAACCTACCTGAGCAGGTGTTGGTAAAGCCGCCGTTGATGGAATCGCGGGTTCGGTTCCACCCGGCAGCGGGCGGGCTGGACGCGGACCTCACCCTTGATGCTGGACGAATCTACCTGACCGCAGGAAAGCCCGCAGGAGCCAAGGTGCGACTTCACATCGGCACCGAAGTCTGGGACGTGCAACTGCGCGATGAAAAATCAGAAGTGATGGTTCAACTCAGCACGGCATTCATCCCGGGAACGACATTCGCTCGAACGGGTGGGGAGAAGCCGAAGTCTGAGGTGCATCTGGTCGTTCTCCGTGGAATGATTGATTTCAACGCCCCTGCACGATTCAAGAAGTTCGACGGTATGAATGCCTGGACCGAGGTGACCTGGGATAGCAAACAGGGCCAGTTGTCCGATCCGCATGCCGCTCCCAAGGACGATCTGGCCGCGAGCAAGATTCCCAGCATTGAAGCCGAGTATGGCAAGGCCGTGCAAAAGACCCTCAGTGATGCCCGCAAGGATCTATCCAACCCCGAAGGCGTTCGCGTGCTGCTGAAGGAACGGCTCGTGATGGATCCCACGGACCGCCTCCGCCCTGGCATGTCGGGCGCTGAAATCGTCATGATCCTGTTCCCGACGCAGTGGGCCGCGTATGCCCAGGCCGCGATCATGGATGGAGCCGATTCCGGTGAGCTACTCAAGGATATTCTCGACCTGCTACGGAACGAGTCGCGGAGTTACGTTCGGCAGGCCGCGATCGTCGCACTGAGTAACTGGATCGCCCGGTCGCCCGAAAACACCGATCTCCTGGTGAAGGGGATGGTCGAGAAAAACTGGCTGCCCGAAGTCGCGGAGCAGTTCGCACAACTGATGCGTGGGTACTCCTCGGCCGACATGAAGGATCCCATCGCTGCCAAGACAGGTCTCGACAAACTCGTCGAGCTTCTGGACGATCCCCACCTTGCGATTCGTGAGGCCGCTCTCGCGAACTTGCTCGCGTTTTATGCCGGTCCTGAAACCGGGATGAATCGTATTCTCACCAGCACCGACATGGCAAATCGCGAAGCGAATCGCGCAGGTGCAAATGAAGCAAAGCTCAAGGCTTGGGACGCTTTTCTCAAAGCCTGGAAAGAGAATGCCGAGGCGATCAAACGTCGCATGGCTGATAAGAAGTGATCTGCGGCAAACGGCCGTGATCGACCAAGTACTTGAAGTCGCCGCAGGAACATGGGGAATCGTTCCCATCTCCCGCGGTTGCTGCACGAATGGGGGACATACGGTAAGCGGGAGCGAAGGTTGAGTTATGAATGGTGCGTGAAAAACGCCTCAAGTGGGTTGCGTTCGCAGGGCATCACGGTTCTACTGTGAGCACTTCTCCGGAGGTGGCTTCAACGGATTGATCTTTGATACAGTCGCGGAGGCGCCACAATGACTGTAGCACCCGATTTCTTCGAGACTGAGCCTCGGAACTGGCACGCACGCTTGGCAGCCAGCGTCGAGGTCATGCGAGAACTCAGTCTGTACACGGATCCTCAGGAGATGTACGCGGTCTTCGCACGCCGCATGGCTCAACTCTTCCCGGTAAGCCGGCAGCTCACCATATCTCGCCGCGGTCTGCACTCGCCGCAATATCGCGTGACCCGGTTCAATCTCTGGCGAGAGCCTGTGAATCCGTGGAAAGAACTGCATCGACTCCCCGTTCATGAGGGCGGCTTACTCGCGGAACTGGTCTACTCCGATCAACCTCGGATGGTGGAGAACGTCTCGCTGGATGCCGATGATCCCGCATTCGAGTATCTCGGCGGTCAGCGCTCCGTGCTCGCGATCCCGCACTTCGAACAGGGGATCGCGCAGAATGTGGTTGTGCTCGCCCGTGAGGAGGCTGACGCATTCCCACGCGATCGAATTGCCGACCTGGTCTTGCTCAGCAATCTCTTCGGTCGCGCGACGCAAACCCTGGTGCTATCGCAGGCGGTACGCGAAGCTTACGACGCAGTGGATTACGAACTCCGCACCGTTGCCGACATCCAGAAATCGCTGCTGCCTCCAAGCGTTCCCCACATTCCAGGCCTTGATGTGGCGGTTCACTACCAAACCGCGAAGCGTGCGGGTGGAGACTACTACGACTTCTTTCCGCTGCCCGAGGGCAAACTCGGCGTCCTGGTGGCTGATGCCAGCGGACACGGCGCACCCGCGGCCGTGCTCATGGCAATCGCCCACAGTATCGCCCACACTCGGACAGAGCCGCCTACCCGCCCTGGTGAACTTCTCACGCATCTCAACGATCATCTGACGCGGCACTACACCCGGCAAACCGGCAACTTCATGACCGCGTTCTACGCCGTGTTCGACCCCGCGAACGGTACGCTGGCCTATGCGAGTGCAGGGCACAACCCTCCTCGGTTGATTCGATCCGCGGATGGCTCACGCCTGGTACTGAACCGGGCACAGCGGTTGCCACTGGGGATCAAGACCGATGAGACGTATCCGGAACAGGTACTGTCGTTACACCCGGGCGATCAGGTGGTATTCTTCACCGATGGCGTGATCGAGGCGGTCAACGCCGAGGGAGATGTTTTTGGTTCTCAGCGCCTCGATTCAATACTGCCAGGCTCGTTCGAGACTGCCGAGCAATTGTTGCTCTCAATTGTGCGTGATTTCGTGAACTTCACCGCCGGTGTGCCTGTTGCTGACGACCGTACGCTTGTGATTGTGAAGCGCCGCTGACCCTTGTGAGGAACCCTTGCGGCATAGCCAGGATCGTTCAATACCCGCACAGTCCGCGCAATCGGAGACTTCGGACCTGACACAAGTCAAATTGCGTTCTGGTGTTTGCTGAAAGACAAGGTAAGATACAAGACCCTACTACCCGATCTCACCCTCTCGACCCACAACGGGCGACAGGTCTAGCCTCAAGTACTGATCCCGATGTCATCGCAAACACAGACGTTTCCCTGCCCCTTCTGTGGCCGCCGAATGGGTGTCGGGATCGACCTGCTGGGTAAGCATGTTCGCTGCCCACACTGCAAACAGGTCGTTCTGGCACCCATCACTGCTGGCGGTTCACCCAACGGGCCAGCAGCTCCCACGCCAGCTGCGCCTCCCCCAGCACCAGAGCTGCTACCTCCACCGCCCGCGATGCCTCCACCGCCGCCTCCGGTGATGTCGCAACTTCCACCGATGCCGGAGCCGGTGTTCAACATTCTTCCGAAGGAAGCTGCCGACAGCATCCTCAGCGAAGCGGATGAATCCGACGACGAGGTGTTCGGTTCACAAGGCTTCAATCGGATGCCGATTCCACGGCTGCCGGATGTTCTGCCGAACCAGGCACCAAGCCCTTACGGCGCCCCGGCTCCATACGGTGGAAGCCCCTATGGTGCTCCGCCATCATATGGTGCTCCGTCGCCTCCACCTCCTCCGCCGGCGTTTGCGCCGCAGCCCGCGCCTGTTCATGTGCCCCAGCCGTACATGCCAGCGCCTGCCCCAGCGCCGGTCGCCAACAGCAGTCCATTTGCATTCGAAGGTGCCCCGCCTCCTGCTGCTCAACAGCCGGTGCCGGCTCCCGCTCCCATGCCGGCACCGCAAGCGAATCCTATGGGGCTTCAGGCAACGGCGATTGAGGCTAATCCGTTCGGCGGGTTTGATGGGCCACCAGTTCATGTGCCTGCCCCCGCCCCCGTTCCTCAGCCCGCTCGGCCGACGGTAGTGGCTGCCCCTGCTCCTGCTGCTACGCCTGGAAATCCCTGGGCTACGCTGGAACCACAGGGAGCAGCTCCGCAACTCCAGCCGATGCCCGCGCCCGCGTATCCCGCGCCTGCTGCCTACCCGCAGCCTTACTCCGCACCAGCAGCCCCGGCGCCCGCTTACCCGCAGCCGGCACCCGTTGCCGCATATCCGGCCCCAGCACCCCAACCCGCACCGCAACCACAGCAAGTGGAAGAGGTGAGTGAAACGCCGCAGAAGCCTCAGGCAAGGAGCACACGCCTGAAGCCGGGGGCCGCGCCAGCCGCAGCAGGAGGGATCCCGAAACAGGTCGTCTACGGACTCGCGGGTTACGCAGTGCTCATGACAATCCTCGCGCTTTATGGGCTGCTCATGAAGTCGAGCGAGGTTCCACCTGAGCACCCGCTATCCACCATCCCAGACAGTTTTGGAGAGTTCGATCCGGCGCAACGGAAGAAGCTGAGCCTGTATCGCTTCAAGGTTGATGGACCATTGCCAGCGAACCAGGTTGCTCAGCTCGGCGGGAAGATTGAGGTCGGTGGGCTTGAAATCGAGCCTTTGAAGATCGACAAACGAGCACTCGAAATCTTCACCGGTGATTCGAAAGGTCAGAAAGCACCCACCAGCGCACCAGGATCGGCGCTGGTGCTGCGCCTGAAGATCAGGAACAATTCGGACATGCCGTTCTGCCCGCTCGACCCGGCCTTCAGCCGAAAAGGGACGCGGGACGACATTCCGGCGAACCGGATTGTTGTGGGAACGAATCCGCCCTTTGCAGGTGGTCCGTTACTCTGGCCAACAACCAAGGCCGGAACTCGACAGTTTGAGCGTGAACAGGAGAAGGACTCGGAACCCCTCAAACCGGGTGAGACTCGCGAGTACAGCGTCTGCTCGACGACCAAGCCGGAGCTGATTACCGCGATCCGCAAAGCGAGCGATCAGATCCTGTGGCGAGTTCAGGTTCGCCGGGCGCCAGTCGAGTTTCACGGGAAGAGCATCCCCGTGACGGCCATCATTGGTGTCGAGTTTGCCAAGTCGGATGTCCCAAATCTTTGATCGCGTTGATGGGCTTCACCCCCGTGGTCTTTTGCATACCAACACCAAACCCCACGGGATGAACCCCGTGGGGTTTGGCTTTTCAACATCAATAATTACGGGGTGAACCCCGTGGCTCGTAGGCGTCACACCTTTTCAGGAAGGGCGAACGGCTTGCGATAGGCTCGCGTCAGCAACGCATCTGCCTCCGGTGAACCCACGAAACGTTCCGTCTTCGCGTCGAAATCCAGCTTCGGCCCAACCCGCAGATTCTTCCCGTCGAACTTGATGCCGCTGTCCTTCAGGTGATCGGCCATTCGCGTGAGGGCATCGGTTCCGAACTCGTTCCCCGCGAGCTTGCCGAGTTTGGGATCGTATTCTGTTTCCTTGCCGAGTCGGTAGCTGATGTTCCCCAGGTGACAAAGCCCGCTGGAGAGGTGCCCGACTTCAAGCTCCGCGTGGAGTTTCGCGGTGTCGCGGCTGCGGACGCACTCGACGAAGTTCGCGAAGTGGTCGCCACTGATCTTCACGTCGGCGGGCACCTTTGGCACGGGTTGGCCATCGCCCTGACCCTTCGGGTAGAACTTGCCGCCGGCGACGATCCCTCCCTCGAAATGCAGGATGTTGCCGACCGATTGCCCCCGGAAGCCCGGCGATTTCAGGCCACGCGTCTCAAAGATCAGTTGCGTCTCGCCGTAGTCGAACACGCTGACGAGTGCGTTCGGGGTCTGCCCCTGATCGTTGTTCGCGTAGCGCCCGCCAAAGCTAATGACCGACTTCGGCCATGCCGCATTGGGGATGAGCCAGCGTGCGATATCCATCTGGTGAACACCCTGATTCCCCGCATCGCCGTTGCCGAAATCCCAAAACCAGTGCCAGCGGTAATGAACGAGGTTCTCGTGAAATGCCTGTTCTTGCGCTGGCCCGAGCCAGAGGTTGAAGTCAAGTTCCGCAGGCGGAGCCTTGGTCGGTTTCGTGCCGATGTCGCCTCGAGTGCTGCCGCCAGTGCCGCCGTCCTTGTAGCACAGACCGCGCGACACGAGCAACTTTCCGAGCTTGCCGGACTTGGCGAGTGCCGCGAGATCGGCCCAGCTCTGGCTGCTCCGGCTCTGCGTGCCGTGCTGCACGACTCGCATGTGCTTGCGTGCCATCTCAACGGCGATTCGGCCTTCGTGGATGTTGTGCGAGCACGGTTTCTCGACATACACATCCTTCCCCGCCTCGCAGGCCCAGATCGTCATCAAGCTGTGCCAGTGGTTCGGGGTGGCGATCGAAACCGCGTTCAGTTCCTTGTCTTCAAGTGCCTCGCGAATGTCCTTCAGTGTCTTCGCCGCAGGCAGTTCCTTCTTCGCCTGAGCATCCAGGTGTTTCTTGTAGGTTCGGGTGTCCGGGTCAACGAGATACGCGACCTGGACATTCTTCATGCCGAAATAAGCACCAGTGTGGGCCGATCCCCGGCCATTCAACCCGGCGACCGCGATGCGGATTCTGTCGTTGGCTCCGACAACTTGTCCGGACGACTTGGTGCCGGCGATCGTGACGGTCGCGGCGGTGGCGAGAGTCTGTTTGATGAACGAGCGACGATTGAGGCGGGCCACGGAAGACCTCCAGCAGCAAAGGAGGAAACGGGAATGGGAGGGGACAGCACCTCAACCCTACCCGGCATCGCTGACCTGGGCAAACGATTTCGACACGGCCGCCTGGGGGTTCGCAGGCGAAGGCGGAACGATCTGGTTGTCGCCCTTTCAGGGCGACAACCAAATTCGCGCAGAATCATTTGCGTTTCGCGAATCGTTACGCAGAATTGTACTAATGAACACTGCCGCTGCGGGGGTCGCGGTGTGTTGCGGAAACCGGTCCGACGCACTGCACTGCGCCGTGACGGCCGCATCTGCTATAGTGGGCTGTCCCCAGAGGCACCACGATGACCCCGGCCGAAGTCCGATCCGAGCTTGCTTCGAAATACCTCGATCAACTCCCATACCCGCCATATCCGGTGCAGGAAGAAGCGCTACTGGCGTGGTTCACGGCGGACCAGGGCGTGTTGGTCTGTGCCCCGACGGGGACCGGCAAGACGCTGATCGCACATGCCGCACTTTATGAGGCGCTGCACACCAACACCGTTGCCTATTACACGACTCCCCTGATCGCGCTGACCGAGCAAAAGTTCGCCGAGATGCAGGTTCAAGCGGTTCGCTGGGGTTTCAAGGCCGAGGACGTCGGCCTCGTCACGGGTAACCGCAAGGTCAACCAGAACGCTCGCGTGCTGATCGTCGTTGCGGAAATTCTTCTGAACCGCTTGTTGCACGCCGACGGGTTCGACTTCTCGCACGTCTCTGCGGTGGTGATGGACGAGTTCCATAGCTTCGGCGACCCCGAGCGAGGTATCGTCTGGGAGCTGTCCCTGAATATGCTCCCGAAGCACGTTCGCTTGCTGCTGCTCTCTGCCACCGTGGGCAACTCTGTCGAGTTCATCAACTGGCTCGATCGCGTTCATGGGCGGAAGGTCGAACTTGTCGAAGGCCGCGAACGGAAGATTCCGCTGACGTATCGCTGGGTGCCGGACCAGTTCCTCAACGAGTTGTTGGTGGACATGGCGAAGGGAGACGATGCGACCCGCAAGACGCCAGCGCTGGTGTTCGCGTTCAACCGCGATGAGTGCTGGAGCGTGGCCGAGCAACTCAAGGGCCTGGACTTGATGAACGCCACCCAGAAGGCCGCACTCAACAAGGAGTGCGATCAACTCGAATGGCATCAAGGCGTCGGGCCGAAGCTGAAGCAGATGCTGCGTCGCGGGGTCGGAGTTCACCACGCGGGCTTGCTGCCCAAGTACCGCCGAGTTGTTGAAGACCTCTTCGAGAAGAAGTTGCTTTCGGTCGCGCTCTGCACCGAGACGCTCGCAGCCGGGATCAACCTTCCGGCCCGCTCGGTCGTTGTGACGAGTCTGGTGAAAGGGCCGTTCGGGAAAGAGAAGCTGATCGACCCGAGTTCGGCACACCAGATATTCGGTCGCGCTGGCCGCCCGCAGTACGACACGGAAGGGTTCGTGTTCGCGTATCCGCACGAAGACGATGTGCGAATCCTGCGCTGGAAACAGCAGTACGACCAGATCCCTGAAAACACCAAGGACCCCGGGTTGCTCAAAGCGAAGAAGGCACTTCTGAAGAAGAAGCCGACTCGGAATTCGCAGAAGAAATACTGGAACGATACCGACTTCGAGAAGCTCAAGAACGCGGCCCCGGCCCGGCTCTACAGCAAAGGCCCACTCCCCTGGCGCTTGCTCGCATACCTGCTGAAAATATCGCCGGAGGTGGAGAAGATACGCAGCGTGGTTCGCAAGCGGTTGCTGGATCAACCCCGCGTCGAAGCCGGGATGAAGCAGTTGAATCGGATGCTGATCACCCTGCACAACAAGGGCTTCTTGGTGCTCGACCCGCCCCCGTTAATCGAGGAGCCTGGAGTCGGGAGTCCGGAGTCAGGAAGCGTGAAGGCGGAAGCACCGAAGGCGGAAGCTGCCAAGCCGGAGCCGACACGGGGATTGATCTTCGACATGACGCCGACAAGCCATGGCGAGTCGGGCGCGGCGCTAACCGGAGTGCAATCGAAATCGAAGGCCCCCGTCGCTGAAGCTCTTGGCTCGCCGAGCGCACCCGCTCGCCCCGAATACCTTCCGATCACCGCCACGCCAACACCGGCGCTCGACAAGCTTCTTGTGTTCCGGGCGTGCCATCCACTGTACGGTGCGTATCTTGTTGACCTCATGGCGACCGCAAGTCGCGAGGAACGGATTCAGCTTCTCGAAAGCGTGCTGGAGTTACCACGACCGCTGTTGAAGTATGTGCGAGTGCCGTGGGATCTGTCGCCGGGGCCGCTCCAGACCGAGAAACTCGACCCAGACCTGATCGCGAAGGGTCTCATCACGGCGAAGGTGCCGCCCCCACCAGGTGAAGAAGAGGAAGAAGACGACTTCGTGCCGTGGGATGAACGTCCGCCACTTCTCGCGGAAAAGGCGAGGATGTTGTTCGACGCGCAATACCCCGAAGTATCCGACTTCAACACCACCGCAGTGTGGGCCGCCGGTGAGGTGTTGAACTATGGGAATTTCAACACGTTTGTCACGACCAAGGATCTGACCAAGCAAGAAGGGCTGATCTTCCGTCACCTGCTGCGACTGATCCTTCTCACTGAGGAGTTCGAGCAGATCTCACCAGAGGGAGTTGATGTGGCGGTCTGGCAGGCCGATTTGAAAGAGATTGCGGACAGGCTCACGGAGATCTGCAGGGCAGTCGATCCCACCAGCACGGAAGAAGCGATCAAGAAAGCACACGCGGCGGATGTGGTCGAGGGCGAAGAACACGCGAAGGCTGTTGTCGCGACGACACTGGAACCGCCTCCGAAGTCCGCGGAACCCGAAGAAGAAGACGCTTTCGGCGCGGGGATTGTCGATTAGTGTTTTGTGTTTCGTGTTTAGTTCGGTGCCCCTGTTGTGTTCGCAACTCATGGCTTCATATCGTGACACCAAACACGAGACACGAAACTCCAAAGACGAAACACCGAACACGAAACACCAAACACCAAGCGAAGATGAAGAACACTGCCGTCTTGCTCATTACCTGTCCGGACCGTAAGGGCATCGTCGCGGGCATTGCCGAGTTCCTCTACAAGCACGACGCCAACATCCTCCATGCCGATCAGCACCAGGATGCCGAGGGGAAGCAGTTCCTGATGCGAGTCGAGTGGGATCTCGCAGGGTTCGCGCTGGATCTTGCCGAGTTCCCGCGTCGGTTCGCACCACTGGCCGATCGCTTCGTAATGCGCTGGCGGTTGGAGCACTCGAAGCAACCGCTCCGTGTCGCGCTCTTCGTTTCGAAGTATGACCACTGTCTGATGGACCTCCTCTATCGACACAAAACAGGCGAATTGCCCTGCGACATTCCTCTGATCGTTGCCAACCACCCGGACGCCGAGAAGTGGGGCAAGTTCTACGATGTGCCATTCCACTGCATCCCTGTGCCAGCCGGCTCGAAAGAAGTGGCCGAGAAGGCGCAACTCGATCTGCTTGCGGCCGAGAAGATCGACCTCGTGGTGATGGCGCGATACATGCAAATCCTGTCGAAGGAATTCATCTCGCGCTACCCGCAGCGAATCATCAACGTCCACCACTCGTTCCTGCCGGCGTTCATGGGAGCGAAGCCCTATCACCGAGCGTTCGAGCGGGGGGTAAAGCTCATCGGTGCGACAAGCCACTACGCCACGGAAGACCTCGACGAAGGACCGATCATCGAGCAGGACGTGGTTCGCATCTCGCACCGCGATGGACTCGAAGACCTGCTGGAGAAGGGCCGCGATCTCGAAAAGGTTGTGCTCTCGCGGGCCGTGCGTTGGCACATCGACCACCGCATTCTCGTCTACGACCGCAAGACGGTGGTCTTCGATTGAGAACAGAAGGAAAAAGTAAAAAGTAAAAAAAAGAGCGTGCTTGGTTCCATTTTTCCTGTTTCCTTTTGCCTTTTTCCTTCGCCACGCGCTAGCCGTGATATCATCGACCCCCATGCAACCACCAACACCAACACCAACAAACCCATCACTCCCCCGTGTGCTCGGGGTGTGGATGACGACGGCCATTGTCGTAGGCACCGTCATCGGCTCCGGAGTTTTCAAGAAGGGGCGGAACGTCTCTGAAAACGTGCCCGAGTTCGGGCTTGCGATGGCGGTATGGGTGCTGGGTGGGGTTCTTGCACTCCTCGGCGCGCTGGCACTGGCCGAGGTTGCAGTCCTGATGCCGCGAGCCGGCGGGAACTACGTCTTCTTGCGTGAAGCTTACGGCCGCTGGGCGGGCTTCCTTTATGGCTGGGTCGGGTTCTGGATCATCCGCGCCGCAAGTATTGCCGCGCTCGCCACGATGTTCACGGACTCGTTCCACGATGCTTTGAGGCAGGCCCTTTACCCCGGGGCAACTGTCGAAGTGTTTGGGTTCTGGCCGCGACAACTTCTCACTGCCGCAGTGGTCGTGGGACTCTCTGGGGTTAACGCTCGCGGTACTCGCCTCGGTGGCGGACTTCAGTTCTTCATCACGATTCTGAAAGTTGGATCGCTCCTGTTCATCATTACGCTTCCATTCGCGGTCTTTGCAGCGGTATCCGAACCATCGCATCCGCCGAAACTCGAACACCTCTCACCGACATGGCCTCCGAGTTGGCTCGGCATCAACTGGACAGGGTTCGGTACAGCGCTCATCGGTGTGTTGTGGGCCTACCACGGCTGGATGAACATTGCCCCTGTTGCGGAGGAAGTGAAGAACCCGCAGAGGAACATTCCACTGGGGTTGCTCGGCGGCGTGCTCCTCCTGATCGGGCTGTATTGCGGGGCGAATTTCGCTTACGACCTCGTGCTGTCGCGGGATGCAATCATCGCGAAGAACGAACACGGCGAGCTTTCCTCGACACCGCTGGCCACGCAGTTTTGCCTTGCGTTGCTCGGGCCAATCGGTGCCGTGATTGCATCGGCGATCATCATGACATCGGTATTCGGCGCGTTGAACGGGAACCTGCTTGTCGGGCCGCGGCTACTTTACGCGATGGGTAAGGATGGCCTCGCTCCCACGCGATTGAGCGAGATCCACCCGCGATACCAGACCCCCGTACTGGCGACGGTTGTGCTGACAGGCTGGGCGTGCTTGCTGGTGCTGGGTGTTGGGGCTCTCAGGCAATACACGGTCCCCGTGATTCCGCTTGGCTTCACCGAACTCGACGTGAACCTGCCGCCGGGAAAATCGCCGTTCGACGTGATGACCGACTTCGCGATCTTCGGATCGGTGACCTTCGAGACGCTCGCGGTGGCGTCGATCTTCGTCTTCCGGCGTCGCATCCCGATTACCCCGGAGAATCGGCCGTATCGCTGCTGGGGATACCCGATCGTGCCGCTGCTCTACATCGCGGGGATGTGTGGGGTTATCTTCACGTTCTTCGCGACACCACAGTCCCGCAGCGAAGCCCTGATCGGCCTCGGATTCATCGGCCTGGGGGCGGTCGTGTATTTCCTGCTATTCCGTGGGCGCTCAATCTGAGGAAGTCGCCATGCTGACCGCTGAAGGTTGCCGCACACGTCGGCAGCGTTTGCTCGACTCCTTGAAGCCATCGCATCCACTTGTGCTGGCGGATCCGTGTCATCTGCGGTACTTCGCGAATTGCCACGTTGAAGCGATCAGTCAGCACGCCGACTTCGGCAGCCTGCTCATCATCCACCCCGATGGGCACACGAGCCTGTTCCACGACAGCAGAATGCCCAGCACGGTGCTGATGTCGCATGTCGATGAACGCACGCCAGTCTCGTGGTACACGGGGCAGGAACCGGGTCGCGGGGTACGGCAACTGCTTCTGCGGTCAACGCTCGAAGCGAACGGCGGTCGGGTTCACGATTCGCTCGCCGATCCCCTCGCGCCGCAAATCTACGAACTCGTTTCCGAATTGCGGCGACGAAAAGATCCTGACGAGATCGAGTTGCTCAAGACGTGTATGCGGGCGACCGATGTTGGCCACGCCTGGGCACGAGCGAACATCCGCGCGGGAATCACCGAGCTGGATCTGTACGCAGGCGTCGAGGCAGCGTGTCATCGTGCGCTCGGGCATTGGGCCATTGTGTATGGCGACTTCGTGGTCGGTAGTGCGACTCGGCGAATTGGCCCACCGACGCCTCGCGTCCTCCAAAAGGGCGACACGTACATCCTCGATTTCTCAGTGATCGTGCAAGGATACCGCAGCGACTTCACGACGACGCTTGTGGTCGGCGGCGAACCATCACCCGAGCAGACGCGGTTGTTCGGGTTGTGCGTGGAAGCGCTGGCGGCCGGTGAACGGGAGTTAAAGGCTGGGGCAAAATGTCAGGCGGTTTACGACGCGGTGCGCGGTGAGTTTCTTACGGCGGGCGTGGCGGAGTCGTTCATTTCGCACGCGGGGCATGGCCTCGGCGTGATGCACCCAGAAGCACCGTTCATCGTGCGGCACTCAACGGAAACGCTCGTGGCGGGCGACGTCGTAACACTCGAACCGGGGTTATACATCGGCGACATCGGCATCCGGATCGAGCACAACTACCTGATCACCGAGATGGGCTTCGAGCAGTTGAGCCATCACGCGATCACGATGGTGTGACCGCCGTCACCCGCTCGGGTGACGGCTCCTTGCCGTCACTTCGCACTCCTGATGACGATGTCCTTGAAGTGAATCTCTGCGCCTTCCGATTGCAGCGCGATTCGGCCCTTGGTGAAGTTGCAGTTTTTCCCCTCGTTCACCTTCACGCCGTTGATCGTCAGCGTGATATCGCCGCCCTTGCAGGTGATCTCGCAATCGTTCCACTCTCCGAGTGGCTTCTCCACCGGCTCTTTGGGTTCGATGCGAAAGTAGCGGCGTTCCAGCTTCGGGTCCTGTCGCGACTTCTCCACATCGAGTTTCGCATCGGGAGGCATCGTCAGGAGCAAGTCCCCGGCACGACCCGAAAGGAGTTGGGTCTCGATGGATGTTGGCCAATATTTCTCGTCCTGAACGTGGAGCAAAACGCCGCTGTTGCCGCCTTTCCCTGTGGCGGGGAAGCACCACTTCAGTTTCAGCACATAGTCACCGTAAACCTTCTCGGTGACGATGCAGCCGTTCGGCTTCCCTGTGCAGCGAATGGTGCCTTCCATCACGGACCACGTCTCTTTCGGATCAGCCTTCTTGCCGTCTTTGTCAGGCTTCACGATGAACGTCCACCCCGTGAGGGATTTGCCATCGAACAACGGTGTGAACTCGGGTTCGGCCGCAGGGAGAGCGGGAGCAAGCATCAGCAGAAACAGGAACGAGCGCATGGGAGACCTCGTCAGTGGAACAGTTTCGTCACCGGGTGGCCGGTACTCGCGCGATACGGGCGGTTGTTGGCATCGGTGTAGTGCGCATCGGATGGGATGCCGAGGGCATGGAACATCGTTGCGGCCAGGTCGCCGGGGGAGGTTGGCTCGGATTGCGGATATGCCGCGTGGCGGTCGGAGGAGCCGAACACACCCGGTTCGACTCCTGCCCCGGCCAGCACCACGGAGTAACACGCGGCCCAGTGCTTCCGACCCGGCGAACCCTGTCCGGCGAAGTTCTTCTCGACGGCGACCAGCGGAGCACGGCCAAACTCGCCCATGATTACCACGAGAGTCGTATCAAGAAGCCCGCGTTGGTGCAGGTCTTCCAGCAATGCCGAAACGCTGTGATCAAAGCGTGGCAACAGGTGTGATTGCAACGCCTCGAAAATGTCGTTGTGGGTATCCCAGCCGTACTCGTCGGTCGTATCAGGGTGATCGTCCTGTCCGCGGATCCCGTGGTTGAAAAAGACCGTGATCCACGGCACGCCAGCCTCGACGAGTCGCCGAGCCATGAGGCAAGCCTGCCCCGAGCGATGCCGACCATATCGATCGCGAATACGGTCCGACTCGCGATCCAGATCGAGTGCAGCTCGGACGTGCGGAGCGTTCACCAACTCGAACGCCTGCTGATTCAAGGGATCGATCGCACTCTGCGGATCGAGTTTCCCGAGCAGGTCGCGACGATTCCGCAAACGGTCGACGTTCACATCGGCTGGCAGATCGAGGCTCTCGAGCAGGCGATCACCCTCGGTGACGTTGCCGAGTTCGGCGGGTTCGTAGGCTCGCCCTAGGAACCCACCGTACTGCCCCGGGCTGACTTCCTTCGGAGCCAGGAGCGGACCGTTGACGTGAACTGCCGTGTGAGGGAAGTGCTGAATCGGGCGATAGCGTTTTAACACTGCACCGAGCGCCGGAAAATCTGTGGGTCGGGGCGGCGGGTTCGACGACTTACGCGGATGGAACTGACCGGTAAGCGCGAGGTAACAGGCCGAGCCGTGATCGAGGTCATCGTGTGTCAACGACCGCAGCACCGTGTAGCGGTGGGCCTGCTTCGCGAGGAGCGGCATGTGTTCGCTCACTCGCAACCCGGGCTGCGCCGTGGCGATGGTGCGAAACGCACCGCGGATTTCTACAGGGGCGTTCGGCTTCGGATCCCAGGTGTCGAGTTGACTCTGCCCACCACTGGTGAACACGACCAGGACGGACTTCGCCCGCTCGAACCCTGCTGCGTGATCTGAGCGACGTTTCTCTTTTCCAGTGGCAAAACTGCAACCGAAGAGCGCCGGGGTGCCAATACGCAACCATTCCCGACGAGTTGGAAGGTGGCTGAGGGGTTCAAAGTTGACGGTGAATCGGGACATGCTTCCCTTATCTCGCTCCTTTGGCAGATTGGCAAGCGGTTTCTTCGGGGCCGTGTTCTTATAATCCCCGCATGCTGTTCCAACAGATCACGGTCATTGGCGTGGGGTTAATCGGCGGGTCCGTCGGGCTTGGGGCACGCACACGCAAACTCACGGGCCGCGTCGTCGGTGTCGGGCGTGACCCGAAAACGCTCGCGCGAGCCGTCGAACTCGGCGCGATCGACACGTTTTCCACCAGCCTGCTTGAAGGTGTGAAAGACGCCGACCTCGTCGTCGTCTGCACTCCAGTTGATCGCATCGCACACGTCATTCTCGAAGCCGCTTCGCATGTTCGGCCGGGCACGATCTTCACCGATGCCGGCAGTACGAAGCACAACATCAGTTGCGAGCTAGTGAGGAAGCTGTCGGCAGATTTCCCATACATACCGGCACACCCTCTCGCAGGAGCCGAGAAGGCGGGCGTTGAACATGCACGAGCAGAGTTGTTCCAGGATCGTGTCACGATCATCACGAATCCGCTGACCAACGCCTTGACCGAGGCTGCCGCTCGCGTCGAGAAATTCTGGCGGGCGCTTGGTTCGCGGGTCGTTCATATGGATGCCGAGGAACACGACCGCGTGATGGCATCCACGAGCCATTTGCCGCATGCGGTAGCTGCGGGCTTGGCCGCTGCTACCCCGATCGACTTCCTCTCTCTCTCCGCGGGCGGTTTCCGCGACACGACGCGAATCGCGGCAGGCGACCCCGCACTCTGGGCCGCGATTTTTATGGCGAATCGCGATCCGGTTCTCGTAGCGCTTCGTGTTTTCACTGATCACATGGCCGAGTTCCAGAGACTCCTCGAAGCTGGCGATGGGGCCGGTCTCGTGCAGTGGCTGGCCGAGGCAAAAAAGGTGCGTGATGCTCTGGGAAGTTGAGATTCGATCACTCGGTCGCGATGTCGAACGGGAGCGAGTCTGCGATGAGTTCGATCTGCTGACGCATGCCCAGCGTGGGGGAGATCTCGTGAGCGCGTCTGCTCGCGGATTTCTCCTCGAAGGCGAACTGACAACGCATCAGATCGAACAACTTACGAACGAAGTGCTGATCGATCCTCTTGTCGAAACAGGCAGCACGGCACATGTGGGCACTGGCAACGAGCAGTTCTACACCGTGCTCCTCAAGCCCGGGGTGATGGACCCAGTAGCCCAGACCGTGCTCGATGCAGCCAGGATGCTCGATTTGCCGGTCACCGGGGTTCGCAGGTTCCGGCGATATTTCGGGTCGCCTGATATCTCGTCAACTGATCGCGACACCCTGTTCCGAAAGGTACTGGCGAACGACGCGATCGAACATGTGGTCAATGGCGCAATCAAGGCGGCTCACCTGGGTGTCGGTTCGACATATTCGTTCAAGCTTGTCACGGTGCCCATCACGAAACTCGATGATGCCGCACTTGTGAAGTTGAGCAAGGACGGGATGCTCGCGCTCACGCTTGATGAGATGAAAGCAGTACAGACGCACTTCCGTGAACTGGGCCGCGAACCGACCGACATTGAGCTGGAATCCGTCGCGCAGACATGGTCCGAACACTGCTCGCACAAGACGCTCAAGGGGACCATCACTCTCCACGACAAGTCCACAGGTGAAACGCGAACCTACAAGAATTTGCTGAAGGAAACCGTGTTCGCGGCGACGCAAACGATTCGGCAGCAACTCGGGGCCGACGACTGGTGTGTGAGCGTGTTCTCGGATAACGCGGGAGTGGTGAAGTTCGACGAGAACAACCATCTCTGCTTCAAGGTGGAGACACACAATCACCCGTCGGCCATCGAACCCTACGGCGGTGCAAACACGGGGTTGGGGGGTGTCATCCGTGACCTACTTGGCACGGGGTTGGCCGCGAAGCCGATCTGCAACACAGATGTGTTCTGCTTCGCGCCGCCGGACTTCCCGCCCGAGCAACTGCCACAAGGCGTACTGCATCCTCGGCGGGTCATGCACGGCGTCGTGGCGGGGGTTCGCGATTACGGCAACCGCATGGGAATTCCCACGATCAACGGCGCGATTCTGTTCGATGAACGCTATCTCGCGAACCCGCTCGTCTTCTGTGGCACGGTCGGCATCATCCCCGCGGACAAGGCGTTCAAGCAGGTGATGCCAGGCGACCTGATCGTCGCGGTGGGCGGCCGCACGGGCCGCGATGGCATCCACGGGGCAACGTTCTCCAGCCTGGAACTGACGCACGAATCGGAAACAATTAGCGGCGGGGCCGTGCAGATCGGCAACGCCATCACGGAAAAGAAAGTTCAGGACGTGATCCTGCAAGCCCGCGACCGGGGGCTGTTCACGGCAATCACCGACTGCGGGGCAGGGGGGTTCAGTTCGGCTGTGGGCGAAATGGGCGTCGATCTGGGTGCCACGCTCGACCTGGCAACCGCGCCGCTCAAGTACGAGGGATTGAGCTACACCGAAATCTGGATCAGCGAATCGCAGGAACGGATGGTGCTTTCCGTTCCCCCCGCGAAGTGGCCGGAGTTGCGTGCCCTCTGTGAATCCGAGGACGTGGAAGCCGTCGCACTTGGGACGTTCGACCCGACGGGCCGCTTGAAACTGACCTATGGTGAGCACGTCGTCGCCGATCTCGATATGCACTTCTTGCATGACGGCCGACCGAATCAGGTGCGGAACGCCACGGTACCTGGGATGAGCGATAACGGTATCGCCACACAACGGTCACCACAAAAACTAAGTCCGCAGGAAGCACTCCAGGCGATTCTGAGTAACTACTCCGTCGCATCGAAGGAATGGGTGATCCGGCAGTACGATCACGAAGTGCAGGGCGGCAGCGTCATCAAGCCACTCGTTGGCGTGAACAACGATGGCCCATCCGATGCCGCTGTCATCATGCCTGTGCCGGGGTCGTGGACTGGAGCCGCGGTCGGGTGTGGTATTAACCCCCACTTCGGCGACCCGTACTGGATGGGTGCCGCCGCGATTGATGAGGCCATGCGGAACGTCGTGGCTGTCGGGGCCGATCCGAAACGTACGGCGATCCTCGATAACTTCTGCTGGGGAAACATCAACGATCCCGAGGTACTCGGCTCGCTTGTTCGCACGGCCGAAGCGTGTCGTGATGTTGCAATCGCGTTCGGCACACCCTTCATCAGTGGCAAGGACAGTCTGAACAACACCTACGCCGGGAAACACGGCGAGCGCATCAACATCCCCCACACGCTGCTCGTCTCGGCTCTCGGCCGCGTGCCGGATGTGCGAAAGTGCGTCACGATGGATCTGAAAGAACCCGGTAACCATCTCTACCTCGTCGGCACCACAAAAGACGAACTGGCCGGATCGCACCTCCACCTTGTCACGGGGCAGGGGGGCGGGAACGTGCCAAAGGTCGATCTCGAACAGGCACCAAAGGTCTTCGCAGCGGTTCACGCTGCCATCTCTGGCGGGTTCGTCCGAGCGTGCCACGATCTGAGCGAAGGCGGGCTTGCGGTCGCGATTGCCGAGATGGCCTTTGCAGGTGGCGTCGGAGTCGATCTCACGAAATTGCCGGGTGATTTCTCGGATGAAGTGAAGCTCTTCAGCGAGTCGTGTACCCGGTTCGTGATCGAGGTGAAGCCCGAGCATCTATCCGCGTTCGAGGCGTGTTTCGCCAATCTTCCGCTGGCGAAGATCGGGGTCACGGTCGCGGAGCCACGGCTGCGGGTTGCGGGTGCGGATGGTGAATGGCTCCTCTGGGTGAAGTTGGCCGAACTCAAGGAAGCGTGGCAGAAACCACTGCGGTGGTGAGAACGGGCGAGCCAGGAGTGTCAGCGACCCGAGATCTCGTGCACTCCGAGCACTTACCGTTTGCCCAGAATGAATTGCAATCTCTACCCCTTCCATGCGAATAATGGAACTGGCGGAGCTGCGTCCCGCCATTCTCGGAGGAAGGTCATGTCGCGTTTTCTGTTTCCGGTGGGGCTTGCGGTTTGCCTGGGCACGCTCCTCGGGTTGCCTCCCGCGGCGGTAGCTGCCCCGCCCAAGGCCGAGGAAGAACTCGTCGAGAAAGTTCGCAAGTCGATCGATAACGGAGTGCGTTACCTCAAGAAGCAGCAGAACCCGCAAGGGAACTGGGAAGGGATCGTCATCGGCTTTCTCGCCGACATGGAAGGCGGCAGTACCGCACTCACCACGCTGGCGCTCCTGAACTGCGGCGTCAAGAAGGATGATCCTTCCGTCGCTCGGGCCGTCGACTACCTCCGCAAACTTTCCGAGAACCCCAAAAAGACCTATGTCGTCGCCTTGTGTAACCTCGTATTCGCTGAGGTGCGCGAGCCGAAGGATTTGCCGTTAATCCAGAAGAACGCCGACTGGTTAATCAAAACGGGGCATGGTTGGAAGCCCGACGCCGAAGGCCGTGTCACTGGAGCACTCAGTGGCTGGAGTTACCCCCAGAACCAGATCTCGGACAACTCGAACACGCAGTACGCACTGCTCGGGCTTTACGCGGCTAAGCAATCTGGCGCGAAGATTCACGAGAGTGTGTGGAAGGCCATTCAGGAGTACTACACCCGGACCCAAGTGCAACCGCCCGAACCGCCCAACACAGGGGCGTGGCCATACCACAACCCAATTGATGGCCGCACCTCCGACACCCCCAGTATCAGCATGACGGTGGCCGGGGTGTGCGGTTTACTAATCGCTCGGATGGGGCTGGATGAAAATGAGCACGGCCTCGACTTGCAGACCGGAGTCGCGAAGAACTGCGGCTTTTACGGTGAGAGCACGGCCTTAACGAAGGGAACCAACTGGGTCGCCGCGAAGTTCAGTTTCGAGTCCGCCAAATCGATGTACTACAACATCTACGGCATCGAGCGACTTGGGAGGCTCTCAGGTCAGCGATTCATCGGCACTCACGACTGGTATCGAGAAGGGTGTGAAAAACTCATCGCCATCCAGCAACGTGCAGGCGATGGTTCGTTCAGCGGCGGCCGACAAGTCGATGCCACCGCACACCTGTCGACAGCGTTCTCGCTGTTGTTTCTCTCGAAGGGCCGCACCCCTGTACTCGTCAGTAAGTTCGCCTGGGGCGACTTCCAGACGCGCGGGGCAGGTATGGTCGAGGTCGCACCTCCCGGCGCACCCGCGCCACCCGGAGGCTCAAATTGGAATCGCAAGCACAACGACACCCGCAATATCGTCGAGTTCTGCAGCAAAGAGTTGTATGAGGGAGTACCGCTGTCCTGGCAGGTTTACGACGCACGGCGACGCCCATTCGACAATGAAGGCCCGGGCGGTCGCAGTGGGAAGGAAAAGATCCTGGAAGAAGTCGGCATCCTGCTCCAGTCGCCGGTGCTGTATCTGAACGGGCATGGGCCTCTGATTCTGACACCAGCGCAGGAAGAGATCATCAAGACGTACGTTGAGGAAGGCGGATTCATCGTCGGGGAGGCCTGTTGTGGCGATGCGGAATTCGCGGCTACGTTCCGCAAGACATTTGCCCGGCTTTTCCCCGATAACAAACTCCGGCCAATTTCGCCCGATCACGCCATCTTGAAGATGTTCCCGGGCGTGTTGCCGACGGATTTCCCACAACTGGAAGTGCTCAACCGTGGCTGTCGGACTGTTGCCGTCTTCAGCCCAACGCCGCTTGCCGGGTACTGGGAAGAAGCCAAGTACATGCCCAAGGACTCGAAGAACCCCGCCAACCGTGGCGAGAAGGCATTCTGCCTCATCCGGAACATCATCGCGTACGCCACCGGGATGGAACTGCCAAAGCCGAAACTCTCCCGCACGGAGATCGTTCGGGGTGTCGAGACTGGCGTGACGCGAAGCCATTTCAAGGCCGTGCAGTTGAAGATCGAAGGCGAGCCGGAACCTGCCCCGGACGCGCTCAAAAACCTGATGGGGTATTTGCGAGATAACGCCCGGCTCGAAGTCGCGCTGACCAGTGTTGTTCTCCCCGCCTACGACGATCAGTTGTTCAACTTCAAGTTCATGTACCTTCACGGTCGCAAGCTGAAGAACGATAAGGGCGAACTGAGCTTCCAGGCTGCCGACATCGAATCAATCCAGTCGAATCTGCAATCGGGGGGGTTACTGTTCGTCGACGCGGCTTGTGGCGGCTACGAGCAGTGGAAGTCGTTCGACAAGTCGTTCCGCGAGGTCTGCCTGAAGCTGTTCCCGGACAAGAAACTGGAGGTCATCCAGGAGAAGGCGGATGGGAAAGAAGACCCGTTGTACAAGATCGCGCGTGAGTCGGGGATCAACCTGAACACCACCCGTTGTCGGCGTGAGCTACCGAACGGGAAAGGTGCGGAACCGGAACTGCGACAGTACCCGGCGCTTCTGGAAGGGATCAAAGTCGACGGCCGGTGGGTCGTGATTTACAGCAAATACGATATTGGCTGTGCGATCGAGGGACACAAGGCCGCGGACTGCTTGGGGTACGACAAAGAAAGCGCCCTACGAATTGCCGCAGCAGTGGTGCTTTACTCGCTGAAACGCTAAGAACGATCAGCGACCGATCGGGCTGGGGCGGTCGATATAGGCCGGAGGGCCAACCGCCCAGTCATCTTCCGTGATCGCAAGGCGTGCACGCCCACGTTTTTCCTGTTCCCCGATCGTGTAGCCCGGAGCGTCGGCCCGATCCATCTGCCGAACGGCGATTGGGCCGGCAAATCGGGTGCATGCGACGCACGAGAACAACAGAACCCCAAGCAGCAGCGCCCGACGCATCGCGAACTCCTTTTGCGACAGCCCACACAGATTCCATCACGACCATTATCACTCGTGATCCAAATCCTGGTGGACATCGATCGCCGGGCCAGTCGTAGTTCCTATGCCACATGGTCGATTGATCCGGCAAAATCCAGTCAACCAACACGCCTTGAGGGTGAGTTGCCAGTCCCATAAGATACTGGTGACCTTCCAAACCTAACCGTACTTCGCCAACCGTTCGGGCACCCTCGCTCCGGGGTTGGGTAACACCCTACCGCGGGGTCCGTCCTCAAATGGCCGCGACCAATAACACCACGAAAAGCAAGTACGACGAGTATCCTGACGACATCTTCAAAGACACCCGAATGTCCTTCGGGGATCACATTGAAGAATTGCGCGTCCGGATATTCAAGGCCATCAAATGGCTGATGTTCTTCCTTGTGATCGGGTTCGTCCTCGACGGAATCGGGGACGCGACCAAAAACCCCAATATCGGCGTCGGAAAGCCGATGTTGAAGGTCATCACGGAACCTGTTGAATCGCAGGTTCGCGACTTCTATTACCGTCGAATCCAAAAAGTTGCGAGTGAGAAATTTACCGAGTTGCCATCGACCACTGCTGAAGAGAAGCGGGAGATTCAGCGTATTCTGGATAAGGTGGGTATGGCGAATGGGAAAACCGACGACCTGACCTCGGATGAGTTGGCGATTTACAAGCTGACTCCGCAGGCAATCACGAAGAAACTAGAGGCCGCAAACAACAGCCTCACAGCACTCACGGTCGAGGAAATCAGGATTCTTCGCCTCACCCCTGTGAAGATGCCGGTAACGCTTCCCACCGAACCCCTCGCCGAAGCGCTGGGTTTACCCAAGGAACAGGTCAAGGTCAAAGAAATTCAGCTTGAAGCCCTGATCGTCCCGGCAAGGGTGACGCACCTGAACGGGATGGGTGAAGGTCTTCTCGAAAACCGCCAGTACCTCAGCACTTTGAGCGTGCAGGAAGGTTTCGTGGTCTACTTCAAGGTGTCGATCTTGTGTAGCCTCGTGCTGGCGAGTCCATTCCTCTTGTTCCAGTTCTGGGCGTTCGTAGGGGCAGGACTGTACCCGCACGAGAAAAAGCATGTCTACACCATGTTCGGCCCGAGTGTGGCACTGTTTCTCGCGGGCGTCTTCCTTTGCCAGTTCGTGGTGTTGCCCGGTGCTGTGAAGGCGCTGCTCGGGTTCAATGAATGGCTCGGACTTGACCCTGAAATCCGGCTGCGTGAATGGCTCGGCCTGGCACTGATTTTGCCGCTCGTGTTTGGGCTTTCGTTCCAGACGCCTCTCGTGATGGTGTTCCTCAACCGCATCGGTATGTTCACAGCGGCCGACTACCTCTCGAAATGGCGACAGGCGTTAATGGTGTTGGCGGTCTTCTCGGCGCTCCTCACCCCGACGCCCGACGCGATCACGATGCTCTATCTGTTCACGCCCATGTTCGGGCTGTACATGGTTGGGATCGCGATCTGCCATTACTTCCCTGCAATCCCCGAAGAAGAGTCCGAAGCCGAAGCGGCAGAGGAAGTGGCGGTCTGAGCCGTGTTTGACGTTCCACGTTCCGCACGCAGAAGTCCGGAAGTGCCGTGCCTCGGTTGTGTGCGTTGAACGTCGAACGCCAATTGTGAAACGAACGAATGGATCCCTCTCAGCCGAATGTGTTCCTCGTGGGTGCCGGTCCGGGTAGCCCGGGACTGCTCACGCTCCGCGCGGCGGAGGTGTTGGCACGAGCCGACCTTGTGCTCTACGATCAACTCGTGCCCGAGCGGTTGCTGGATTTTGCGTCGCCTGCCGCACGGAAACTCTGTGTTCGCGATTTGCCCGGGAACCACCCGGAAAAGTATCCCCATATTCACGCCCTACTGATCGAGACTGCCAGGGCGGGAAAGACGGTTGTTCGACTCAAGGGGGGCGATCCCCTGATCTTTGGTCGCGGTGGGGAAGAAGCAGAGGCTCTGAGAACCGCTGGCATCGCCTACGAAATCGTTCCAGGCATAACGGCAGCAATCGCAGCGGGGGCGTACCTGGAAATCCCCCTCACGCACCGAGAATACGCAAGTGCGATCGCCTTTGTGACTGGGCACGAGTTGCCAAGTAAGCCCGGGAACCGAATCGACTGGAAAGCCATTGCCGCGTTCCCGGGAACGCTCGCGATCTACATGGGCATCGCCCGTCTTCCGATCATCATTGCCGAACTCCTGAAGCATGGAAAAGACCCGCAGACGCCTGCCGCGATCGTGGAACGAGCAACGACAGGAGAGCAGCGATCCATTTTTTCCAGCCTTGCCAACCTCGAAGAAACCCGTCGCCAAGCGGGGTTGGAAGCCCCAGGGTTGATTCTTGTCGGCGACGCCATTGCCCATCACGCGCCACACGCCTGGTTCGAGTCGCGACCACTGTTTGGTCGCCGAGTTCTGGTGTCCCGACCAAGCCATCAGGCACTGGGCATGGTTCGGAAACTGGAACATCTCGGAGCAGTCGTTTCTCGACTCAGTACGGTCGAAATTCGCGAGCCGGCAGACTTCTCGATGGTCGATCGAGCGATCGACCAACTTGCAGAAGGGGCATGGGACTGGCTGGTGTTCACGAGTGCGAATGGTGTCCACGCACTGCTGCGCCGAATCGAGGCCCTTGGTCGCGATCTGCGGTGTCTGGGGAGGGTGAAAATCGCTGCGATTGGCCCCAAAACCGCCGAGGTTCTTCGGGAGTATCGCCTCCGTGCCGATCTCGTGCCGGAGTCCACGTTCTCATCAGAAGGACTGGCCGCGGCGATGGTACCGGAAGTGAATGGGAAGCGCATCCTCCTCGCACGAGCGAATCGTGGACGCGAGATGCTTCGTGAAGAACTGGCGAAATCGGCAGCGTTTGTGGAACAGGTGACGGTATATGATCAAGTGGACGCGGTAACGGATGAGCCAGAGGTGATCAACGCGCTACGACGCGGCGAAATTCGCTATGTGACCTTACCCAGTTCGAATATCGCCAAAGGAGTTCTAAAAGCGTTCGACGAGACGATTCGCAATCGGGTGACCCGGGGGGAGATTCAACTGGTAGCAATCAGCCCCGAGACGGGAAATGCCATCCGAGACCTTGGGTATCCGGTCGCTGCGGAGGCCGACGTGTTCACGGAAGACGGGCTAATCGCCGCCGTCGTGCGGTTGGCGCAATCCGAACCGCCACACTGATCGAAAGTGGCTTATTTCAGGTCTTTGGAAGCATTAAAGGCCAGATACGCCACGATCGCCGAGGCCAGAAATCCCAGCACATCCACAAACATGAAGGGATTATCGGAGCCTTTCGGAGCGAAAGGCACACCAATAATGAGATCGAGAAGGAAAATCAGCATCATCAGGATCGCAATCCCGAGCGACCCGAAGCAGAGAGTCTTGTCCATCGCCCGACCTTTCCAGAGCCTCGCGGCAAAAAACGGACATGCACAATCCCGAGACCAATCCGGCATTGGCCATCAGAATAGGACGTGTCGCCGGTTACGGACACGGGCAGGGTCAAGTGTTTGCAATTGTACTCTCCCAAATTGCCTTCGCAAAAGGAGAGTTTCGCTGCACTACCGGAAGGCCGGTTCGACCACCCAACTGAGTCCTACAACCCGCAAGCCCGACATGTCGTTGCCCGACCCATGCCAAGGAATCGCTCGGTTTGAACGGATGATACCGTTTACAACTCACCCTGAACCTTACTACTTTGACAGAGTAGCCCGCCAAACCCGAGGAGCCACCTGTGGCAACCCCGCTCGCCGAGTTCGCTGTTCATCTCCGACCCCAAGACAATATCGCGGTGTGCCGGAAACCTCTCCCAACCAATGCAGACATCGACTTCGATGGAGGAACGATCCATGTTCCCGCTGCGATCAAGATGGGCCACAAGGTCGCTGTACGCTCGATCGCCGCAGGCGAACCGATCCTGAAATATGGCCAGGTCATCGGCTTCGCGGCCCGCGATATCAACCCGGGCGAGCATATCCACGTTCACAACGTTAAACTCGGCACGTTCGAGCGTGATTACGCCTACGCCAGTCAGGTGCCGGCCCCTTTGCCACCGCCCACGGAACTTCGCACGTTCATGGGGTACGACCGCGGCCCGAACAAACCCGACCACTTGCGCTACGGTACCCGTAACTACCTCGCCATCATTAGCACGGTAAACTGCTCAGCGAGCACAAGCAAGTACATCGCCGAGCGTGTGCGGGCGACCGGCATTCTCGAAAAGTTCCCGAACGTGGATGGGATCGTCGCGATCGTCCACCGCCAGGGTTGCGGGATGCAATATGACGGCCCGGACCACTTGCAACTCGACCGCACCCTTGCGGGGTTTGCACGTCATCCGAACGTCGGGGCGTATCTGCTTGTTGGCCTCGGATGCGAAATTGTGCAGGCTTCGCACCTCATCGACAATGAACATCTCGACCTGATGCAACTGAGCGGGGCAAAATCGACGCCTGTGTCGCTCTCGATTCAGGAATGTGGCGGGATCGGCAAGACGGTTGAAGCGGGCGTGAAGGCCGTTTCGGAGATGCTGCCAAGGGTGAACGATGTGAAACGCACTTCGATCTCGGCGAAGCACATCATCCTCGGCACGAACTGCGGTGGTTCCGACGGCAACAGCGGCGTCACTGCAAACCCGGCACTGGGTGTGGCATCTGATCTCATCGTTCAACAGGGCGGCACGAGCATCCTCGGTGAGACGACTGAGATTTACGGAGCTGAGCACATCCTGACGCGACGTGCCGTGTCTCGGGAAGTCGGCGAGAAACTCGTGGCTCGGATCAAGTGGTGGGAAAAGTACACGAGCATGTTCGGAGCCGAGATCAACAACAATCCGTCGCCTGGAAACAAGGAAGGTGGCCTCACGACGATCTACGAGAAGTCTCTGGGCGCGATCGCGAAGGCAGGCAGCACGGCGATGGTGGACGTGTACCAGTACGCGGAACCGGTGACGGCGAAGGGCTTCGTGGTGATGGACACGCCGGGGTACGATCCGGTGAGCATGACAGGGATCGTGGCCGGAGGCGCGAACGTGTGCGTCTTCACGACTGGCCGCGGGAGTGTATTCGGCTGCAAGCCGACACCGAGCATCAAGGTGGCGACGAATTCTCCGCTGTACAACCACATGATCGGCGACATGGACATCAACGCGGGCCGAATTCTGGAAGGAGTATCGGTCGCGGAAGTGGGTAAAGAAATCTTCGAGAAGATCCTGGCTACGGCGAGTGGCGAGCACACGAAGAGCGAGATCAACGGCGTGGGCGAGGAGGAATTCGCCCCGTGGTCGATCGGCCCAACGCTGTGAGTTGCACTAAATGGTGACAGGCAGTCGCAAGTACTCTGGTTGCGACTGCCTGGTTAACGGTGCGTGATGCTGCTGACGAACACGCCGACGATCCGCGACGTGATCCTCTCCCTGCTGCTGCGCCCCGAAGCAAAGTGACCGGTAACTCCGGGTCGGTTATCATCGCGAGGATGCGATCCGCCGATCTGGGAGCATTGCCGTGAAACCCAAGATCAAACTCCCGCCGCTCATCTCCCGAAAGCGACTCTGGAGAGCGGGTATTGCGCTCGCGCTGCTGAGCGTTCTCGGTGTGTTCCTTGGCTGGCGGTGGCTTCGCGAGGTGCCCGAGCCGGACGACGACAGGCCAGCCATCCCCGACGGGGCACTCGTCCTCGGCTCGACGGGCTTCAACTTCAAAGGAAGCATCTACGGGGCGAGCACATGCTGGGCCGTTTTTGATGAGGGCAACAAGTACCTTGTCGCGAACGAGCGTCGCCTCTGAATCATCGACGCGAAGACCAACGAAGTGCTGCGGTCGTGGGTCGCGGGCAAACGCTTCCCAATGGCGCTCGCCGTGACCCCTGATGGCAAACGAATTGCGACCGTGGATGGATACTACCATGACATCCACATCTGGGATGGCGAGACCAACAAGTTAGTCAGACGGTTCAATCCACACGTCGCCTCCACACGACACCCGCGAATGAAATGTGGACGTTCACGCTCTCGCCCGATCGCCGCGTGCTGGCGATCGGTGGGCAATCCCAGCCGCTTCAACTGTGGGACACCAGCACTTGGAGGGAGCGGCCCGCTGTCAGCGACTTCGACGGCGGAGTTGGGGACCTCTGCTTCACACCGGATAGTCGTCAGTTCATCGCGGTCGGTTATCGAGGGAAGCATGCTGACATGGAACGGAGATTCCTACAGCTTTGCGACACCGCAAGCGGGGAACCTGTGAAGAATTTCACCGCGCAGCGAGTGCTCTATTCCCGAGGTCTGCTCGTCTCGCCAACCGGTGAGCGGGCGCTCTTGCATATCAGCGACGACAACGTCGGCACCATCCAGGAATGGGAACTGGCCACCGGGAAGGTGATGCGAAAGGTCGGGCCGGTCGATCAGGGAGCGACGCCGAACCCGCTCGCGTGGTCGCCGGACGGCCGCTTGGTGGCAGTCACGGCGGGGTATGCTGGGAACACTCTGATCGAGGTACTCGATGCGAAGAACTGGAAAGTCGTCGCGAAGTTGCCGGCGTACTCCGGGAAGGTGAACGCGGCGATCTTCACCTCTGACAGCAAGTTCCTGGTTTCAGGCAGCGACGGGCGAGGGATCATCTGGGATCTGTCGAAGTTTCTGAAGTGACGCTCCTGCCTCGCCCAGGCGTGACCGTTACTTCTTCAGCGGGTGAATCTCGAAGTTGCGGAAGTACACCTCGAAGCCTTCGCACTGCAAGAGGATCTTCCCTGCGGCCGGTGTCACGTCATATGCCTTGTTCACGGTTGTGCCGTTCACGATCACCGTGATCGTGCTGCCGTCGCAGACGCACTCCACCTTCGTCCATTCGCCGAGCGGACTGTCCACGTCTTGCTTTCCGCGAGTGTCGAGCAATTCCTCGAAACCGGCCTCGTGCTTGTTCCACCACAACTGACGGCCCGTGAACACCGTCTTCGTGCCACCCTCGCTCCAACGCGGTTTCTTGTCACTGCCGATGACAACATCGCTTGTAAGCTGCACCGGAATCGTGGTGCCCTTCTCGTCCTTGCCGCGAATCGTGATGAGGTCGCCGACGCACCCCTGGGCAAGCTGACACTCGATGCTTGACATCCACGTTCCGCCGGCAGCGCCGTCAGGTCCGGTGCCGTGCAGCAGGATGCCGGAGTTGCGAACGTACTTCCCGCCATCGGTCTTCTTGCCCCACTTGTACTCCACTGAGACGCGGTAATCTTTGTACGCCTTCTCGGTGGCGAGGTAGCCGAAGCCGTCGCCGGTCGCGTGAATCACGCCATCGGTGACGCGGAACACCTTCTTCGGGTCTTCGCGTTTGGTGTCTTTGAGCCACGACGTGAGGCCATCGAGGTTCTTGCCATTGAACAGCGGCGTGGGCTCCTTTGGCACGACGGGGTGATCGGCAGCAGAAGTAAGGCCGAGTGAGAAAGTCAACACGCACACGGCGAGCAAGCGAAACATGATGAAGCTCCCGAGAGTTGGTTTGCGATCATCCTACGGGCCGGCCCCAGCGCCAACGGCAGCGGATCGATGCCACATTTACAATCCATCCAACAACTCGGTTCTCCCGCGAATCTCGTTGAGCGATATCGCCTGTGCGGTTACAGTTCCCTTATCCCACCAGAAATCGCTTACTCGCATCACAGCAGGGAACCCTCTCCATGCGTTTGACACTCTGGACCAGTGCCGTTGTCCTCGCCGCCCTCACTTATGCATTCTTCTTGCGACCGAACGCCGAAACCGTCGCGGCCGAAGAGAAGCAACCGGTCCGCAAAGACTTCGGCCTTGAGAAACGCGAGTTGTGGACGTCCTCCAAGGTGAAGGGTTCACCCGAACCACCCGATCCGTACACGATGGCACGGACGTATCCGAAGCTCAAGTTCTTTGAGGCACTCGAACTCACCCCGGTGCCCGGGAGCAAGGCGTGGGTCGTAGCCGAGCGGCCCGGCAAGATTCTCACGTTTGATGCCGACCCCGCAAAGGCCGAACCTAAACTCGTGCTCGATGTGAAACACACGATCTATGGGATTGTTCTGCACCCGAAGTTCCAGGAGAACGGCTTCATCTTCGTTTCCGAAGTGCCCGATGGCAGCAAGGAAACGCTCGACGGCACGAAAGTCGTTCGGTATACGGTTGATCGCACCAAGATGACTGCCGACCCCGCTACGGCCAAGGAGATCTTCGTGTGGCCCAACGGCGGGCACAACGGCGGTTGCCTGCGGTTCGGGCCGGATGGGATGCTGTACATCTCCACAGGCGATGGCAGCGGGATCGCCGATAGCCTGCAAAGCGGTCAGGATCTCGGAACAGTGCTCGGGAAGATTGTTCGTATCGACGTGGACTCGCCCGCAGCGGACAAGAAGTACACGATTCCCGAAGACAACCCGTTCGTGAAGACACGCGGTGCTCGTGGCGAAATCTGGGCATATGGGATTCGTCAAAGCTGGAAGATCAGCTTCGACACAGCGACGGGCGACCTGTGGGCCGGCGAAATCGGGCAAGACCTTTGGGAGTCGGTTTACCGTATCGAGAAAGGCGGCAACTATGGCTGGAGCGTGAACGAGGGGAGTCACCCATTCCGCCCTGAACGCAAGCCCGGGCCGACACCGATTCTCAAGCCAATTGTCGAACACGATCACGCTGCGTTCCGCTCAATCACCGGTGGCTTCGTGTATCACGGCAAGAAGCACCCAGAACTCAAGGGCGCGTACATCTACGGCGACTACGACACCGGCCGCGTGTGGATGTTGCGTTATGATGCGAAGGCCAAGAAGGTGACCGAGCACAAGGAACTCGCCAAGACACGGCTCCGGATTGTCGCGTGGGCGCAGGATTCGGACGGCGAGGTGTATGCACTCAACTTCATCGACGGCGGCATCTACGAACTTGCCCCACCCGCAGCGGCTCCAAAAGGCCAACCAGATTTCCCCCGCAAGCTCAGCGAAACGGGTCTGTTCTCGGACACGGCCAAGCACATCCCCGAGAAGGGGGTGATACCGTATTCGGTGAACTCGGAACTCTGGTCTGATGGCGCAATCAAGGATCGGTACATTGCGGTTCCCGGTGACGCGAAGATCGAGTTCGAAACAGTCACCTACCCGCAACCGGCACCGGGCTCCGTACCTGGCTGGCGGTTCCCTGACGGCACCGTGACGGTGAAGACATTCTCACTGGAAACCGAACCTGGCAAGACGCGACGCCTCGAAACGCGTTTGCTCGTTGCCTCGAACGTCGGCGGCACGGAGGAGTACGGTGACCAGGTGTGGAGCGGTTACACGTATATCTGGAACGATGCCCAGACCGATGCCGAACTCGTCGACCTCAAAGGCGTTGACCGCGAGTACACAATTAAGAGTGCGGCTGGCGAGAAGAAGCAGAAATGGCATTTCCCAAGCCGGGCGGAATGCACAATGTGCCACACCGTGACAGCGAAGTACGCCCTTGGCGTGAACACCGCTCAGATGAACCGCGACCACAACTACGGTGGTGTGGTCGCAAACCAACTCGCGACCTTCGAACACATTGGGATGTTCAACAAGAAACTGCCGGCGAAGCCGGAGAAGCTCGAAAAGCTCGCCGACTACCGCGATACGAAGGCCGATCTCGATGCTCGCGCGCGGGCGTACCTGCATGCGAACTGCAGCCACTGCCACCGCAAGTGGGGGGGCGGCAACGCCGAGTTTCAACTGCTCTCGACCCTACCGCTGACCGATCTCGCCGTGGTGGATGTGAAGCCGCAACAGGGTACCTTCGACCTCAAAGACCCGCGGTTACTCGTACCAGGTGAACCCGATCGCTCGATGATCGCGCACCGCATGACACGACTTGGCCTCGGCAGGATGCCGCATATTGCGTCGAACGTCGTCGATGAACCCGCAGTGAAGTTGATCCATGACTGGATCAAAGCGATGAAGAAATAGTGTTCTGCCTGGCGAGCGATGGGCGTAAGCCCATCGTTCCATTCACCGAGAAAAGTGGGTTACGCCCACCGCTCACCACGACTCCCCGCCCCTTCCCACTTCAGTCGGAGCAACCCATGCGTTTCGCTGCCATACTTTCCACGCTATTATTTGCGTCGGCGGCCTCCGCTGCTGATCCTGTCATCCTCACTGCCAAAAGCGGGCCGTGGTCCGAACCCGGAACCTGGGCTGGGAACAAGGTGCCCAGCACTGGTGCCCGCGTATTGATTCGCGAAGGTCACCGCGTTCTGTACGACACCAAATCCGATTCTGTGATTCGTGCGATCAACGTTGCTGGCTCGCTCGTGTTTGCCACCGACACCGACACTGTGCTGAACGTCGGGCTCATCAAGATTCAATCCGGTGAAGAGTACAGCGAGGATGGTTTCGACTGCGAAGGCCACGCTGGCAAACCGGATGAGGCGAAACCGCTGCCGGAACTGATCGTCGGCACGCCCGAAAAACCCGTCGCAGCCGACAAGACAGCCGTGATTCGGTTGCACTTCATTGAGGGAATGGACAAGGAGAAGTGCCCGGCGATCGTCGCGTGTGGTGGCCGGCTCGACCTTCACGGCCAGCCAATGCCACGAACGTGGGTGAAGCTCGGGACCACCGCCAAGTCCGGTGACAACGCGGTGTCACTCGCCGAATCCGTGACGGGATGGAAAACGGGTGATCGAGTCATCGTCACCGCGACCAATACCCACGGCAACCCCAAGGAAGAATCGACCACCGAAGAACGGACAATCACCGCCATTGAGGGGAACAAGCTCACTCTCAACGAACCCCTGAAGATGACGCACGCTGGTGAAGGCGATTACCGTGGCGAGGTCGCGAATCTGTCGCGCAACGTGATCGTGGAGAGCGCCGACCCCAGCGGCATCCGCGCTCACACGATGTATCACAAGAACAGTGCAGGTTCGCTCTCGTACAGTGAGTTCCGCCACCTCGGCAAGAAGGACGTGCTTGGGAAGTACAGCATCCACTTCCACCTCTGCCGCGACACCATGCGGGGCTCATTCGTCGTTGGCAACTCGATCTGGGATAGCCACAACCGCTGGGTCACGATCCACGGCACCGACTACCTCGTGGTACGCGACAACGTCGGTTACAAGAGCGTCGGCCACGGCTTCTTCCTGGAAGACGGCACCGAGGTTTACAACATCATTGACCACAACCTTGCCGTCGGTGCGGCTCGCGGCAAACGACTCCCCAAGCAAGTCCTCGGCTTTGATGCCAACGAGGGAGCGGGTTTCTGGTGGACGTGCAGTTTGAACAGCTTCACGCGAAACATCGCTGCCGAGTGCGGCAACTACGGCTTCCGATTTGAGGCCACGCCGAGCAGCGTACTCAAACTCGAATTCCCAATTCGGCAAGCGGACGGTTCACGCAAAGTGATGGATCCGCGTACGCTGCCATTCGTGCGGTTCGAGGACAACGAAGTTCACAGCAGCACCGGCCTGTATGGCGTGAACCTGGGCGAAGGCGTGAACCGCGTCGGCCCAGATGAGAAGCATCCATTCGTCGTCAAGAACCTGACGATCTGGGATGTTCACTACGGGTTCCGTCCGCAAGTGCCGAATCTGCACGTCGAGAACCTGACTCTGCACCGCGTCCACTACGGCGTCTACCATCCGAACTACGACAACCACTTCTACAAGAACGTGACCATTCGCCAGACCAACACCGAGCCGTTCAACCGTGGCCACGACGACGCCAGCGTGCAGTATGGTCCGCTCGTAGTCGATGGGCTCACATTCGACGGCATTCGCTCCGGCGGAATGCCACTGATCCAGATTTCAGACGACAATCCGACCGGAGCCGCCGTCACGCATATGCGGAATGTCAAGACCGTGAACTGGACCGATGGCAGCAAGCAGAAGGCGATCGCGAATCTCGGTGGGGGACCGCGACCCATACCCAAGAGCGAGAAGGGCGTACCGATCTACTTCCACGACTGGTTCGGGGCCGGTCGCACGGCGATGGTGGTCAGCGTGAAATCGGGCGAGTTCAAGGCCGAGCCATCGAAGTTCCGCGAAGAGACTCCGCTGACGGGGAACGAATCGCGAGTTGCTGAAGTGAAGGACATGACGTTCCCGAAAACCCCGGAAGTTGTCGATGATCTGCCGCCAGCCACGGTCATCACGAGTGTCATCCGCAAGGATGGGAAGCTTACCGTTCGTGGCACCTGCACCGACAACGGCACCGTGAAACGTGTCACCGTAAATGGCAAGGAAGCGAAAGCGACCGCCAGTAACTTCGCCGAGTGGGAGATCGTTCTCGACGGCGATACGACGAAACTCGAAGCGAAGTCCGAGGACGCTGCGGGGAACGTCGAGAAGACACCGATGGTGTTGACGGCGAAGTGATCTTCTATTTCGCCCGGCGGGTACGCCGGGTTTGCCATCAGACCCGGCGTAAACGCCGGGCGAAATCATCGGAGCCTCCCCATGTCGCGCCTTCTCATCGCCGCGGTTTTCTTTGCCACCGCCACAGTCGGCTTCGCAGCGGAAGACCTGACCGTTCTGAAGCCCGGCCCGAAGGACACACCGCCGCGCAAATTGCTGCACACGTACTTGCTCGCGGAGTGCCAGAAGCACTTCGATGCCCGCAAGGCCGAGGTCGAGAAGCTCAAGACGCCCGCCGATGTCGCCGCACGGCAGGTCGCGCTCAAGGCGAAGTTCATCGAAGCGATCGGTGGCTTTCCCGAGAAGACACCACTGAACCCCAAGGTCGTCGGCACGCTCAAACGCGACGGCTATCGCATCGAGAAAGTGATTTACGAAAGCCGGCCCGATCACCACGTCACAGCGAACCTGTACATCCCTGAAGGGAAGGGACCGTTCCCCGGCGTCATCATGCCGATCGGTCACAGTCAGAACGGCAAGGCCGCCGAGTACATGCAACGCGGTGCGTTATTGCTCGTGAAGAACGGGTTCGTCGCGCTCGTGTACGACCCCATCGGCCAGGGTGAACGCAGTCAGTTGCTCGACAAACTCGGCAACCCCGCGATCAAGGGCACCACGAGCGAACACACGATGGTCGGCGTCGGGGCGATTCTCGTCGGTCGCGGCACCGCGAGTTACCGCATCTGGGATGGCATCCGTTCCATCGACTATCTCGTCTCGCGCCCCGAAGTGGACGCGAAGAAGATCGGCTGCTCGGGTTGCAGCGGTGGCGGCACGCTCACGTCGTACCTGATGGCCCTCGACGATCGCATCGAGGCTGCTGCCCCGTCGTGCTACATCACGAGCCTCGAACGCCTGTTCGCGACGCTCGGGCCACAGGACGCGGAGCAGAACATCACGGGGCAAGTGGCGAGCGGCATCGACCACGCGGACTACATCTTCATGCGTGCGCCGAAGCCGACGCTGATCCTCGCGAGTACGAAGGACTTCTTCGACATTCAGGGAACGTGGGACAGCTTCCGCGAGGCGAAGCGAGTGTATACGAAGCTCGGCTTTCCCGAGCGTGTGGAACTGATCGAAGCTGACGCATCGCACGGTTATCCGAAGTCGCACCGCGAAGCGATGGCTCGCTTCTTCTCACGCTGGCTCAAGGGCGAGGAAAAGGTGATCGTCGAGGAGAACTGGCCCATCGAGAAGGACACGGACTTGCAATGCACCCGCAGCGGGCAAGTGCTCGAAGACTTGAAGGGCCGGTCGGTGTTCGATCTCAACGCGGCACTGGCCGACGAGTTCGCCAGGACTCGCGCCGCGAAGAAGTGGGAGCCCGACGAGTTCCGCAAGTGCATCGTGCAAGTTCTCAGCCTGCCTAATGGCGAACCGAGGCTGAGCCGAGAAGCAAAACCCGACGCCTTCAAGTGGAATGGGTATGCGACCCGGAAGGAACTGTTTCAGTTGGAGACTGGTTTGCCTCTGCCGGCGGTTTCGCAGTCCCCCGAGGTGGGTCAACTGCCATTAGTGCCAGGTTGGCATGTGATATTCGTTTCTGATCGCGGGAAGGAAACCGCGCTGGCACCCGGTGGCCAGGTCGAGAAGCTCTTGAAAAGTGGCAAGGAGGTCAGGGCAGTCGATTTGCGCGGGTGGGGAGAGACTGCCCCGGGAGTCGTGGACCCCGGTAAGGTCCCCACTTTCGGCGTCGAGTACAAGGAAAGCTTCCTGTCCTTGCACATGAATCGGCCATTGCTCGGTCAGCGGGTTTGGGACCTTCTCGCGATGGTTGGAAAGGAAAGAGGGATAGTCGATAAAGACCTTTTCGGCGTGGGCTCGGCCGCACCAGTGGTGTTACACACAGCGATACTCAGGGATCATGTGAAATCCGTCACCATCGAGGGCGGGCTCGTATCGTGGGACAACGTGCTCCGCACACCGATCAGCCATAACCAGTTGGCGAACGCAGTGCCGGGCGTGCTCAAGGTGTACGACCTGCCGGACCTTGCAGCTGGCATCGCTCCGCGACCGCTGACGATCCGCAATCCTGTGGATGCGGCGGGGAAGCCACTCACGAAGGAAGCTGCCGAGGAAGCTTACAAGGGCGTGCGTGTGGCGTACAAGGCGGCGAACGCGGCGGACAAGTTCGTACTCGAAGTGGCCAAGTGACAGCCTTGCGAGCCACGGGTTACCCCGTGGTTTGGGGTTCCTAAAGACGACGGAGGTAAACCCCGTGGCTCGCCAAGTCTATATTTGAATCACGCCAGTACAGCCTCGATGACTTCGCCGTGAACGTCGGTGAGGCGGCGGTTGGTGCCGTCGTGTAGCACCGACAGCTTCGTGTGGTCGATGCCCATCAGATGCAGAATCGTGGCGTGCAGATCGTAGCAGTACGCTTTCCCCTCCGCCGTTCGCCAACTCCACGGATCGCTCGCACCGTGGGCAACGCCCTCTTTGACGCCAGCACCGGCGAGCCACGCAATTGATGTGCCCTGGTTGTGGTCGCGGCCGGTCGCGCCTTGTGTGAACGGCTGCCGACCGAACTCCGTGCTGAACACCACGAGCGTATCCTTGAGCATTCCGCGATCGTGCAAGTCTTGCAGCAGCGCCGCACATGGCTGATCCACGGATTTCGCAATCGGTGGCAGCTCCTTCAAGATGTCGTTGTGATTGTCCCAGTTGTTGGACGGCCCGCCGGCGCCGCTCCACACTTGCACGAACCGCGTGCCGCGTTCCAGCAATCGCCGGGCAAGCAGGCATCGCTTCCCGAAGTCCGCGGTGGCAGGTTCATCGACCCCGTAAGCCTTGCGGGTCGCGGCGGTCTCCTTGCCCAGGTCCATCGCCTCCGGGGCATGTAGCTGCATCTTCGCGGCGAGTTCGTAACTCTCGATTCGGGCGTCGAGCCGTGAATCATCGGGCCGCGACTTGGCATGGTCGCGGTTCACTTTGCCCAGCAATTCGAGGGCATCCCGGTCGGCCTCGGCGTTGACGAACTTCTCCTTGGGCGACGGAGCGAGATCGGGTAGCGGCGGGTTGCCGCCAGCGTTCAGGATGGTGCCCGCGTGCGCCACTGGAAGGAAGCCCGAGCCGAAGTTGCCCTTCTGGTTGTACGGCAGCCCGCGTGCGTCCGGCAGCACCACGAACGTCGGCAGGTTATCGGTGAGCCGGCCGAGGCCATACGAGAGCCACGCACCCATGCACGGGAACCCCGGCAGGATGAAGCCGGTGTTCATCATGTAACTGGCGGGGCCGTGGACGTTCGTCTTGGAGGCGACGGCCATCAGGAAGGCCATGCGATCGACTTGACCGGCGAGATGCGGGAACACCGATGTGACCCAGCGACCGCACTTCCCGTGCTGCTTGAACTCGAACGGGCTCTTCATCAGGTTGCCGGGCGTGCTGGTGACACCCTCAACCTTCTCGGTCGTTTGCGGCTTGAACGGCTTGCCGTGGCCCTTTTCCAGTTCGGGTTTGTAGTCGAACGTGTCGGGCTGGCTCAGTCCGCCGTTCATGAAGAGTTGAACGACGCGCTTGACCTTGGCGACACGATGCAGGCCGCCGTTGAAGTCGGCCTTCGGCTTCGGGATGCCGGGAAGGTCGCCCGCTTCCGCGAGGAGTTGGGCGAAGGCGATGCCGCCAAGGCCACCACCGGAACGCCAGAGGAATTCACGACGGGACTGGCTTCTCATGGTGCTACTCACGAAGTAGTTCGCTTTCCACGGGCGGTTTCGTCTTCGTAGGCCTTCACGATGCGAGTCACGAGCGGATTGCGAACAATATCTACCTGATCGAGGTGAACGATGGCGAGGCCTTCGACATCCTTCAGGCGTTGGAGTGCATCCGCGAGGCCGCTCTTGATCGTCTTCGGCAGATCGGTCTGTGTGGGGTCGCCGGTCACCACGATCTTCGAGTTCAATCCCATTCGCGTCAAGAACATCTTCATTTGCGTTGGCGTCGCGTTCTGGCCCTCATCGAGAATGATCACGGAGTTGTTGAGTGTCCGCCCCCGCATATACGCGAGCGGCAGAATCTCGATGATGTCGTTCTCCATGTACTTCTTCACCGTCTCGGCGTCCATGATCTCGGCGAGGGCGTCGAAGAGTGGTCGCAGATACGGGCTAATCTTCGCGACGAGGTCGCCCGGGAGGAAGCCGAGCCGTTCGCCCGCTTCGACTGCGGGTCGCACGAGTACGATCTTCTTCACTGCGTTGCTGCGGAGTAAACTCACGGCCCAGCCGACCGCGAGGTACGTTTTCCCGCTACCTGCCGGGCCACTACAGATCACCACATCGTGCGTACGCAGTGCCTGGACGTAGCGGCCCTGGCCGTCGGTGCGAGCGCGGAGTGCGCGGCCGGATTCCATTGTGGTGACGTTCCCACTCTTGTCGTTCCCACCGCGAACGACCTCGATGACCGAGCGTACATCTTCTACCGTCAACTTCCCCTGTTTGCGAAGGATCTGTCGAAGCTGTTGGAAGGCACGCTCCGTCTGCTCGGCCGCTTCGGCCGTTCCCTCGATCTGGAGTAAATCGCCACGTGCGACGACCTTCACGCCGAGCGCATCGCGGACGGTGCGCAGATACGCGTCGCGCGGCCCGAACAGGATGATTGCTTCATCCCGGCTATCGAGAGTCAGGTTCCGGGTCACGCTCGAATCAGGCATATGTGGGGTCCAAAGGTTTCACCACGACGACAAGAACTAGAGACAGCTCAAACGGATTCAGGTAACCAGAATTCCCGAAACTCACCTGGGGCTACCACCAGGTAAACAAGAGGTATGCAACCGGCGCAGCGAACAGCACCGAGTCCACCACGTCGAGCAACCCGCCAAAGCCCGGTATACTTTTCGATGCATCCTTCGTCTGGCAATCCCGCTTGATGAGCGATTCCGCGAGGTCACCAAGGACGCCAGCCAGACCAACTGCCAGCCCGAATCCAATCGCTTCGAGAATTCCCCCCGGAAACACCGGCACGATCTGCGAGACAATCACGGCAACCATCGTGCCACCAATCATACCACCCACGAAGCCTTCCCACGTTTTCTTCGGGCTGAGCAACGGCGTCATCTTGTGCCGGCCGAGGAACGTCCCCGTGAAGAATGCAGCGATGTCGTTGCATTTGGGGACGAAGATCGTGAGCGCGAGCAGCAGGCTTGTGTGCTCTCGCGGGAGGAAGCGGATCTGAGCGAAGAAGCAAGGTAGCACACCGAGGTAGGCGACCGCCAGCAGCGTGGTTCCGAGTCGCGGCACAACGATGCCGGGTTCACCCGTGAAGCGATGCATTTCGAGAAGCAACGCCAGCATGAGTGTCGCAGAAATCACGACGACCACAAGCGGCCACACCGACGCGGAACCCACAGCGATGGGAGCCCAGTTCGCCGCCAGGCAAAGGACCGTGCCCGTGAGCACGAGGCATTCCGATGGGCGAATGGGTGCCGGGATGAGCCGAACCAACTCGCGACCGGCGAGGATGCCGAGAGCCATCAGGCAGACGAACAGGCACGGGAGCGAACCGGGAGCGAGGTAGTCGTCGCCAATGAGAATCCCGCCAGCCGCCAGGGCGAGAATGGTTCCGACAATGACCCGTGTGCGGATCATTGGCGGTGCCGATTGTTGGAGATGTACGAATGGTAGAACGCGACGAGAACGGCAGCGTTGAAGTGGCCCCTCACCTGGTTCGCAAAGCCTCGCCGACCTCTCCCCCTCAAAGCCGGGGGCGAGGTGGGTGTGATTGCGTTTCCCTTCATCACATCTGTTGCCTTCAAACGAAGACCAATCGCGCCCACCTCGCTCCCGGCTTTGCGGGGGAGAGGTCGCTGCGAGTCTTCGAGCAGCGGGTGAGGGGGATTCACGTTTCTCCAATCTGCAACGAGTCGAGCAACATCTCTGTCCGCAAGCGATTCTGATTCAAGTCGGTTGGCCTGCGAGCGGTTCAGCGTGCCTTGCGATGAACAACGAGTTGTCATGGAAAGCGACTTCGCAGCCTCGCGACCACAACTCGAAGTACGGTCGGAACACATCCCGCGGCACCCACTCGCGGAAGTACGGCCACTGGAGATACCACGCTAGCCAGTAGTCGCAAGCCACGCTATAGAAACCCTCTCCGAGCTGCACGGCGCGGTGGTCATAATCGTGGAACCCGCGAAGGATGTCCCCGAGCGCTTCGTGGACTTGCATGTGCTCATCCTCGCGGTTGCATTCCCCTGGAGCGACGACTGCGACGCCACTTACCCCGCCAAGATACTCGAACAAATCTCTGTGGCCGGACAAGGTAGCTAGTACGGCAACGAGCCGTAACCCGCTGAGTAACTCTTGCCCAAGACCTACCAGTTCCTCGTCTGTTGCAGGCGGAGGTGTGCGAACCACAAAGTATGCATCTCGCGCCCAATCGGGATGGAGTGTTGCTCGGCACACCGACCGCAGACGGGCGACGTAATCATGCGAGTCCGGCAGACCAGCGAACACTGCTTCTACGCCGTCACCATTTGGTCGGTATCCTTGGAAGACGCCAAACCAACGGTCTGAATCATCCACCCGTTCCGCCTCTACTGGCTTTGAAATTCGATCACGAAGCCCAGTGGATCGCAGTGTGCGAGTTTCACAAACCATCGCCACCGGGGGACTCACGTCCCCCGCTCGCCAGTACTAATCATCACGCTGATCCTTCTGGCTTGAGGCCGCCGAAGCGGCGTTCGCGGCGAGCGTAATCTCCCAGCGCTTCGTGCAATAACTCAGCACCGAACTCCGGCCAGAACTTCGGCGTCACCCAGAGTTCGGCATACGAGATTTGCCACAACAGGTAATTCGAGACACGCATCTCGCCAGCGGTGCGAATCAACAAGTCTGGGTCCGGCATCCCGCCAGTGTACAGCGCCTCAGAGATGCTCGCCTCGTCGATCTGGTCGGGGGTCAGGTCGCCGCGCTGAACGCGAGCCGCGATGGCTCGCACGGCGTCCACGATCTCGGCCCGACTGCCGTAGTTGATCGCGAGACAGAGCGTCAGCCCGGTGTTGTTCTTCGTGAGGCGTGTGTTCTCGTCGATCTCCGCGAGCACCTCATCGGGTAACCCTTCACGCCGACCGATGACTGTGAACCGGATGTTCTGCGCGAGGATCTTGGCCCGCTCTGCGAGCAAGTATTCCTTCAGCAACGCCATCAGGAAGTCGATCTCGGGCTTGGGTCGCTTCCAGTTCTCGGAACTGAGGCAATACAGCGTGAGTTGCCCCAGGCCAAGCCGGCAGCATTCCTCAGTAACTTCATCGACCGATTTTGCACCGCGAGCGTGTCCCTCGACACGTTCCTTTCCCTGAGCGCGTGCCCAACGCCCGTTGCCATCCATGATGATGGCAACATGCAACGGCAGCTTCGCCGGATCGAGTCCGACGCTGGCGGCATACGCAGTGGGGTTGTGAGGTTCCGGCATCGGGTGTCGCGTCACTCCACGCGCGAGAACAGGTCGTTCAAGCCTTCGGTCATGGTCGGGTGGGCGTAGACCAAGTCTCGCAGCGCGGTGTAGGGTAGCCCGCCGAGCATCGCGACCTGAACGGTCGCCATGATCTCGCCACCCTCGGCAGCCAGGATCGCCGCGCCGAGAATCTTATCGGTGTCCGCGTCGATCACGGCTTTCAGCAAGCCGTGGGTTTCGCCCATCGTAACGGCTCGCGCAATCGCACTCACCGGCAACCGCGCGATCTTCACTCGCCGACCCTGCTTGCGGGCTTCGTCCTCGGTCACCCCCACGCGACCCAGTTCGGGATCGGTGAACAACGTGTAGGGCATCATGCGATCGGCAGTCGTGCGGTTACCGCCGGTCAGGTTCGCGTACACGATGCGGAAATCGTCGAGCGACGCATGCGTGAACTGCGGCCCGCCGTTGACATCACCCAATGCCCACACATCCGGCGCGGTCGTCTCCAGTTTCTGGTTTACCTTCACGAACTCGCGTGCGTCCAGTTCCACTCCCGTCGCGGAAAGGTTCAATTCCTCGGTGTTCGGCACACGCCCAATCGCGACCATGAGGTCTGATCCTTCGATGACCTGTTCCCCGACCGCGGTCCGCAATTTGAGAGTGATCCCTTTCCCGGAGACGCCGGCGATCCCCAGCACTTCCGCACCGGTGATGACCTCGATTCCCTCGTGCTTGAAGATATTGAGGAGTTCGTCGGCAACGTCCCGATCTTCACGAGGCAAGAAGTTGGCACCGCGGTCAATGAGTGTCACGCGGGAACCGAAACGTCGGAACACTTGGGCGAATTCGCAGCCGATGTAGCCGCCGCCGAGGATGACGAGGTGTTCGGGGAGTCGGTCGAGTTCCTGCACCGATTCGCTGTCGAGTGGTTTCGCTTCAGCCAGCCCTGGCATTGTGGGATGAGACGGCCGCGTCCCCGTGTTGATGAAAACCTTGTCGGCCGTGAGAGTGCGTGTGCCGCCCTCGCGCAATTGCACCTCGAACGCCTTCGGGCCGGTGAAGCGGGCGCTCCCCATCAGGAGCGTCATTCCGGAGCGGTCGAAGCCGGCCTGATTTTTCGCCACCATCGAGGCCACGACCTGGCGTTTGCGTTGTCGCACGCCTTCAGGGTTGGCGCCTCCGAAATTTACCTGGATGCCGAACTCTGCAGCCCGCTTCGCCAACTCGGCCACCTTCGCGGACTTCACCATCGTCTTTGTGGGAATGCATGCGACATTGATGCACGAACCGCCGATCATCCCCCGCTCGACCATGACAACTCGCCGACCACTCGAAGCCAGTTTCATGGCGAGGGTCTTGCCGCCCTTACCCCCGCCGATGATCGCAAACTCGAAGTGTTCCGCCGACATGGGGACCCCGCCCGCTCTTGTGAAAAAAGTATTCACCGCCGAGGACGCCGACGGCGCAGTGAGAAGACAAAAAGGCAGAGAGAAGTGTCGTGCTCAAACACTGCATTCTCTCGGTGTTAGTTTTCTCTGCGCTCTCCGCGCCGTCGGCGGTGAATACTCTTCCGCTTTATCCTCGAATGGTCTGCTCGCGGCCGGGGCCAACCGAAACCACCGACACCGGCAGTCCCACCAACTCCCCGACGCGGTCGATGTATCGCCGGGCTGCGGCAGGCAAATCGGTCAGCTTGCGAGCAGCGGTGATGTCCTCGGTCCAGCCCGGAATCGTTTCGTAGATCGGCTTGCAGCGTTCCAGTTCATGGGCATCGCTGGTGAAGTGCGTGTGGCGTTCGCCATCGAGTTCGTAACCCACGCACAATTTCACTTCCGCTAAGCCACTCAGTACGTCGAGCAGCATCAGCGTGATCTCGTCGGCACCGGAGAGTGCAGCAGTGTACCGCACGGCCATGGCATCGAACCAGCCCGTGCGCCGTGGTCGACCCGTGACGGTTCCAAACTCGCGGCCAATCTTGCGAATCCGTTCGCCCACACCATCGGGACCGTCGTTGAGTTCGGTCGGGAACGGCCCGCGACCCACTCGGGTGGTGTAAGCCTTCACGACACCAATGATTCGCTTCACATGCTTCGCGGGAAGCCCCGTGCCGCTCCAGATACCTGACGGCAAGCTACTGGAACTGGTCACATACGGATACGTTCCGTGATCAACGTCGAGCAGGCTTCCCTGTGCGGCCTCAAAGAGCACGCGCTTGCCGGCCTTCACGGAGTCGTGCAGGAGCCGCGATGTGTCGGTCACATACGGACGGATTCGTTCCGCGTACTTCAGGTATTCATCCGCAACGGCGTCCGGGTCGAATACCTTCACACCAGTTGCCCCGTCGGCGAAGGCGACCATGAGCCGGTTCTTGAACGGCACAACTTGCTTGAGGCGTTCGCGGAGGTGTTCTGGCCGCAGCAACTCGCCCACGCGGATGGCGAACCGGCGACCGACTTTATCCTGGTAGCATGGCCCGATGCCACGGCCCGTGGTGCCGATCTTGCCTTCGCTGCCACTCTCGGCGAGGCGTTCTTCTTCCATGTGGTACGGGAAGATGACGTGAGCGTGATCGCTTAGCACGAGCCGCTTCGAGACATCGACGCCACCCTTTGCGAGGGAATCGACTTCCTCAAGGAATCGCGGGGGATAAACGACCACACCGTTACCGATCACGGATGTGACGCTCGGGCGGATGACACCCGTGGGAAGTAGCGAGAGTTTGAAGGTCTTTCCTTCGACGACGACCGTGTGACCGGCGTTGGCTCCGCCGTTGTAGCGAACCACAAGATCGAACTCATCGCCAATGAGGTCGACAATCTTTCCCTTGGCCTCGTCGCCCCACTGAAGCCCGACCACGCACGTTCCGGCCATTGCGAACCTGTCTGGAGAGCAATTAAACGATGTGCTGTCGGTTGCATCCGCCAGCAAAAACGCCCGGGACATTCCCGGGCGGATCGATCCATGACACACCCGAATCACGGTAGTCCGGCCCTGGCAATGCGTCAAGTGGCCGGCTGAGTTGCTGAAAGCCAAAGGCCCGCTGTAACTTGTTGTTACAGCGGGCCTTGCTTGCGTTGTGGATTCCCAGTTACCCCGCTAGGATTCGAACCTAGACAATGAGAATCAGAATCTCAGGTGCTACCGTTACACTACGGGGTACTGCATTCGCGACTTCCACAAAGATAGCACCATCGCGGAATTCTGACAAGACTCAACTCCGACCAGACAGTGCCTTGCCGGGCCGCAAAGACACAACGATTGTGGAATGTCAAGCAACTCGTATGCAACAAAACGTTTCCGGGAGAGCTGTAGACACCATGTCCGGAATGACGATTTGGACTCAGAACCGTTTGATTCGTCCGGAAGAAAGTTCATTAGAACAATTTCAGGCTCTGCAGAAATGCAATAAGTGACGCAACAGAAAGTAGATCGGCAATCGTGGCGTGATCCCGAAGGTAATTCATCTCCGAGTGTGCATCCAGATCATGCGACAGCAAAGGAGCGCGGTTGCGGCTCACGCGCTCCGCACCGAGGACTCCGCTTCGCGGCTAACCTTCCAACTTTCCCCAGTCCAGCGGAAGCAGATCGTTTCCTCGCGCTTCTCCATCTGGTACGCTCGTGCACTTCCTCACATGGAGTCCTGCAATGTCTCGCCACGTCGTCATCCCGCTGGGTGTTCTCGTCCTGAGTGTTCTGGGAACGCTCGCTCTCACTGGGCACAGCCAGCTGCCGCCGGGAGTCAGGACAGCGAGTGGCAGCGTTCGCGACCACGGTGCGAAGGGCGACGGCACAACCGACGATTCCGTCGCGATTCAAGCGGCGGTTGATCGTGCCGTTGGAGTCGTCCAGTTGCCGCCGGGGACGTACCGCGTCACGAAAACCATCGTGATTGACCTTACGAAGACGGGTTTCACCTCGATCCGGGGTGGCGGCGTTGCGCGAGTCGTGATGGCGGGGGAGGGGCCTACATTTAAGTTCATCGGGACACACGGAGGCACTGCTGACCCCAAAACCGCCAAGGACAACGTGTGGGCGAAGGAACGGATGCCGAGCATAGAAGGTGTGGAGATCGTCGGCGAGCACGAGAACGCAGACGGAGTCGAAGCAAGCGGCACGATGCAACTCACGGTCACGCGTGTTCTCGTCCGCAAGTGTCGGCACGGAATCCACCTCACGAACCGCAATCGGAACGTCCTCATCGCCGATTCGCATATCTACGAGAACCGCGGGATTGGCATCTTCATGGACGCGGTGAACCTGCATCAGATCAACGTCACCGGTTGCCACGTCAGCTATTGCGACGACGGCGGCATCGTCTGCAAGGCGGGCGAGGTGCGAAACCTGCAAATCACCGGTTGCGACATTGAGAGCAATCAGGGCGAGAAACGACCGCCGACCGCGAACATCCTGGTGGATAGCACGGGCGGGTCGAACGCGGAAGTGGCCATCACCGGGAACACGATTCAGCACAATCACAAGGCCCCTGGCGGCGCGAACATTCGCATCAAGGGGCCGAGTATGCGGAAGCTCAAGGACACCGATGAGATGCGAGATGGGCACGTCACGATCAGTGGGAACATCATCAGCGACGTAATGGTGAACATTCATCTGCAACATGCACGTGGCGTCGTCATCACCGGGAACACCTGCTGGACGGCTTACGAGTGGAATCTGCTCGCAGAGAACTGTGCGGCGATCACTGTCGGGCCTAACAACTTCGACCGCAACCCGCGATACGCTGGCGAAGAGAAACCCGAGACCACGAACGCCTTCATGTTCAAGGATTGCCAGGACTGCACGCTATCGGGGTTCACGTTATCCCGAACACGGGCCGCGGCAGCAGGTCTCACGCTGGAGCGGTGTTCGCGATTTAATGTCACGGGGTTGACGATTTTGGACTGCGATGGCGTCGGTATGTTGCTGGCCGATGTGACGAACTCGCGTGTGAGCGGATGCCTGATCCGCGATGATCGCCTCGACGCAAGTTCGATCTCGTTGCGAACCCGAGAAGGCCGGGACAATATGATCGTGGAGAACTACCTGGGCCGGCCGCACGATGTCTTGAAGGGCGTTGGGTTGGTCGATCGCAACTACGATGCGAAGGTGAAGCCTTGATCCGTTACCTTGGCTACTCGATCGGCTACATCTGGGCTGCACCGAATAGCATTCTGGGCATCACAATGTTGCCCCTGGTGCTGCTCTCGGGCGGCCGGGTGCGGTTTCAGTGGGGCGTCATGGAACTGTACGACGGATTCGCGGCGTGGTTCCTCCGAAACATCGCTGGGGGTGCGGGAGCGATGACGCTCGGGCACGTGATTGTGGCTCGCGATCGGCGAATGCTGAACTTTACCCGGTGCCACGAGCACGTTCATGTGGGTCAGTACATGTGGTGGGGACCGCTATTCCTGCCGATGTACGGGCTTTCTAGCTTCCTGTGCTGGAGAGCGGGATTGAACCCATATCTGGAGAATCGTTTCGAGAGGGTCGCATACGGCTTGCACCCATGCTTTGGCGAACCACCGGACGAACCGGGGGTAACTGTGTGAATGCTCACCAACTGTTGCGACCGTTTGCCTACCTCTGGGTGTTCCCAAACACGGTGCTGGGGTTGCTGTTCGTATTGCCCGCGTTGCTTTCGGGTGGAGGTGTTCGGTTTGAACGCGGAGCCATCGAGGTTCACGGCGGCATCACTCGCTTCTTCCTGCAGCACTGCTTGTTCGTCAAGGCGTCGGCACTTTGCCTGGGGCACGCCATTCTCGGTCAGGATCGCGAGTGCCTCGATCACTCGCGCGATCACGAGCACGTACACGTGAAGCAATACGAACGGTGGGGCCCGCTGATGATTCCGCTGTACTTCCTGTCAAGCATCCAGGCGTGGCGACGCGGCCAACATTTCTACTTCGACAATCGGTTCGAGCGGGAGGCATATGGCCTCGATGATTGAAAACCAACTGCCAATGTCGGGTGTCGGGTTTGTCGTGTATCCAATAAGATAACCGATCGACCGGTGGTGGAACTGTTGCCCGTAACCTGTTACCCCTGACCGCCATGTCCCGCGATCGGAAGTCAGAAGACGCCCAGGATCTGTTCACCCGCGGTCACACGGCATTCAATGCCGGCGACCACAAGGAAGCCATTGAGTGCTTTTCGCGGGCGATCAGCCTCCGCCCCGATGTGGCCCTTGCATATCGCTTCCGTGCCTATGCCTACCTGGAAATCGGCGACCGCGTGCGTGCGCTCAATGACCTTGATCACGCCATTCGCCTCAAGCCCGACGATGTGCAGGCCTACGCGGATCGTGCAGCCGAACTGTATTCCCAGAAGTCGTTCGACCTCGCCATTGCGGATTGTGATCGCGTGCTGAAACTCGATCCGGGCCGTGCGCCCATCTACGGATTGCGTGGTCGCGCACACTCGGAACGCGGCGACACGGAAAGCGCTCTTCGTGATTACGCAACCGCCATTGCCAACGACCCGGAGAACCTTTCTCGATATCTTCTCTGGCGAGCACAGCTTTATCTCGATTGCGAGAACTTCACCGATGCTGAAGCCGATGCGTCTGCGATCATCGCGGCAGATCCGGGCAACGCAGAAGCACACTTTACACGCGGCACCATCCTTCAGCAGGAAGGGAACCACGCGGAGGCAGCGGAGGCATACACCGCAACGCTGGCAATTCGGCCGGATCATCCCTTCGCACTACTCGGTCGGGCACATTGCCACTTCATCCAGAAGGACTACCCGGCGACGATCGCTGATTGCGATCGGGTGATCGCGTTGATGCCAGGGATCGTGAAGAGCTATGAACTCCGCGGCACTGCCCGCAAGACGCTGGGCGATCTGGATGGAGCGTTTGCCGATTTCAACGAGGCGATCAAGCTCGCACCGTCTTCCGTGATGCCCTACAACTACCGGGCCGGCCTCCATTATGCACGGCGGGACTACGCGGGAGCCGTGCGAGATCACATGGAAGCATTGAAGCGTGACCCCCGTCACGCGGGCACATTCAACCAACTGGCCTGGGTTTGGAGCACCTGCCCCGATCCTGATGTACGGAACGGGCAACGGGCGCGTGAATGCGCGACGCGTGCCTGTGAGTTGACCGAGTGGGGCGAGCCAGGATTCCTTGATACACTCGCCGCTGCCTACGCGGAATGCGGCGAGTTCGATGATGCCGTGAAGTGGCAAGAAAAGGCGATGGGTATGCTTGACGGCGATCCTGAGAAGGAAGCCGACTACCAGACCCGGCTGGACCAGTACCACCTCCGGAAGCCCGCTCGAGTGACCGGGAATCCCCAGATGTGATTGCGAAGACTTGGACATGGCCGACGTGGCCCATTTCCGCTTGAATACACAGTTCATTCACCGCAACGAACCCAGGAACTAATCAATGTCGGACGCACCGCAAGCACCACAGGCCTCGAAGGCGTCCAAAGCCTCGAAGGCCGCGCCAGGAACATTAACCGCACCCACACACCGCCTTTCGGCACCAGCGCCGGTTGTTTCGGCGAACCGGCCAGCGGGAAATTCCTACGACGAACTGCCATACGATAGCCACCCGTTTTCTCAGACTCATCCGTCTCGCCTGGCCACCGTCGCAACCCTGTTCGGCCTTACCCCGGCCCCAATTGAGAAGTGTCGGGTGTTGGAATTGGGTTGTGCCGCGGGCGGGAACATCGCTCCCATCGGTGAACAGTACCCGAACTCGGAACTTGTTGGCGTGGACCTGTCGAGCCGACAGATCAAGGACGGCGAACAGATTCTGCAGGTTTCGGGACTGAAGAACGTCTCTCTCCGACACGCCAGTATCATGGACGTGGACGAGAGCTACGGCACCTTCGACTACATCATCTGCCACGGCGTCTTCTCCTGGGTTCCCGATCCCGTCCGCCAGAAGATTCTTTCGATTTGCCACGCCAATCTGAACCCCACTGGAATCGCGTATGTGTCGTACAACACATACCCCGGCTGGCACATGCGTGGCATGATCCGCGATATGATGCGGTTCCATTCGGGTCGGTTCGACAACGCACGCCAGAAAGTCGAACAGGCACGTGCATTGCTTGATTTCCTCGCGCAGTCCGCGAAGAACGATACGGGCCCCTACGGCACGCTGTTGCGGCAGGAACTTGAAGGGCTTCGCCATCAGTCCGACAACTACCTGTATCACGAGCACCTGGAGGAAGTGAACGATCCGTTGTACTTCCACCAGTTCATCGAGATGGCACACAAGCACAATCTGAGGTATCTCGGCGAAGCGCGACTCCCCACGATGGTGACCTCGAACTTCGCTCCCGATGTACGCAAGGCAATCGCAGCCGTTGCAACGGATCAGGTTCAGATCGAGCAGTATCTGGACTTCGTGCGGAACCGGACATTCCGTGAGACTCTGCTGGTTCGGCCGGCAGTGAACCCGAACTGGGCCATTCGGCCCGATGCCGTGCGAAAGTTGCACGTCTCAATCCCAAAGAAATATGCCGATGACAATGCGGACGTCCGGTCCAACGCTCAGGCACAGTTCACCAGCCCAACGGGGATGACGCTCACCACGACCAACCCGGTCCTCAAGGCCGCCATGCGAGTCATGAATCAGAAGTGGCCTGCGAGCCTCTCATTCCCGGAACTCGAACAGGCTGTGACCGAACTGGTCGGCTCGAACACCGATAATGGACAGCATCTTTCCGTGGCGATCCTCAACACCTACCTCTCGTCGAACTTGATCGACTTCCACGCGACTCCGGTCGTGGCGGTTCCTGTTCGAGAGAAGCCCGTCGCGATGGCGGTTGCCCGAGCACGCATGGAATGCGAACAACAGGGCGCAGCCACACGCCGCCACGAGTTCTTCCGGACGAACGACCTCGACCGGCGACTCATCCAGTTGCTCGATGGGACTCACGACCGGGATAATATCCTTGACAAACTCGTGCAGATTGCAGTGGTGGGAGAATTGCAAGTCCACAAGGACAACCAGCGCCTGACCGATCCTACCTCGTTGCGGGCGGCACTGGCTACGGCAGTCGAGAACGCACTCGAACGCTACTCGGGCGCCTGCCTGTTGAAAGAGTGAGTGAAACGATCGATGGGCCGGTTGCACCGAGTTAGGTGCAGCCGGCTCCAGACAGCTTACCTGACCACAGCAAAGTCACATCGCAATGGGTCATATCACCTGCTCTGCCGATCACAGGCGTTACCCGCCTGTGAAGAGCATGACCACCGAACGTGGCGCGGCGTTGTAGCTATTGCCCGAAATCGGCGTGGCAGACTTCCAATCCACGATGTCCTGTGGACTCGGGAGCGACGTGTCGATCCACCGTCGCCAGGGAGTTTCGGCAGACACTGGCGGCAACTCAAATTCCAGCGGCTCCCAGTAGCCATTCATGATGAGGTGCATCACCAGCTTCTCTTTCCGCAACTCCGCGCCGAAGGCGATGCTGCGCGAGTTCGGTCCCCAATCGGGCTGGTTGAGTTTCACGCCATGCCAGGCCTTGTTCGACTTCTCGATGAGTTCGGTCAGGCTCGTTCGTTGCTCCTCATGCGTCACGTCACGAAGCAATCGTCGGGCAAGAAGTAATTTCACGAATCGATGCACATCTGCGTGTTTGTTGACCAGAGACCAGTCGAACCAGTTTGCCTCATTGTCGTGGCAATAGGCGTTGTTGTTGCCACCCTGAGTTCGTCGCACCTCGTCGCCCATCACGATCATCGGAACGCCAAGCGACAGCATCGTCACGGTGAGGAAGTTCTTCACCTGCTGGTTGCGCATCGCCTCGATCCCAGAGTCGCCAGTTGGCCCCTCGACGCCGCAGTTCCAACTCTTGTTGTCGTTCGCACCGTCGCGATTCTCCTCGCGGTTGGCCTCGTTGTGCTTCTCGTTGTAAGAGACGAGATCGTTCAGAGTGAACCCATCGTGGCACGTCACGAAGTTGACACTCTGCTCGGCTTCGCGTGCTTTGTGACCGTAGACCTCGTGGCTCCCAAGCATCCGGTCCGCGAAGCGGCCCACGGAGCCGGTATCGCCACGGAAGAAGTCGCGGGCGTCGTCGCGGAAGCGACCGTTCCACTCCTTCCATGTATCGCCAACAAAGCTGCCGACCTGGTACAACCCGGCTGCGTCCCATGCTTCCGCGATGAGTTTGGTTCCAGCCAGTTCGGGGTCCGATTCGATATCCCACAGCACTGGCGGGTTCGGGAGCGGGTGGCCGGCCGAATCGCGAGAGAGAATGGACGCGAGGTCGAAGCGGAAGCCGTCCACATGCATCTCGGTAACCCAGTACCGCAAGCTGTCCACAATCATCCGGCGCACCACGGGGTGATTCGCGTTGACCGTATTCCCGCAACCGGAGTAGTCCGCATAGCGGATTCCACCATGTTCGAGCATGTAGTACGTTGGGTTGTCGATCCCGCGATAGCAGAGCGTCGGCCCGTCGTGGCCACCCTCGGCGGTGTGGTTGTACACGACATCGAGGATGACTTCGATGCCCGCACGGTGCAGCGCCTTCACCATGTCGCGGAACTCGTTCACCGGCCCCAGCGGATCGCGGCGTGAGCTGTACTGCGGGTGCGGCGCGAAGTACGAGACAGTCTGATACCCCCAGTAGTTCACCAGCCCTGCCGGGCAAGCGTGCGTGTCGTATGCGTGGATTGGCAGTAACTCGACGGCAGTGATACCGAGATCCTTGAGGTACGGAATCTTCTCGATGAGGCCGGCATAAGTGCCGCGGGTCTGCTCGTTGACGCCAGAACTGGGGTGCCGGGTGAAGCCGCGCACGTGCATCTCGTAGACGCATGTTCGACTCGATGGTAACCGCAGTGGTGTGTCACCTTCCCAGTCGTAGGCGCTCGGCTCGACGACGACACTCTTCATCGCGGTTGCGGCGTTGTCGCCCGGCTTCTTTGCCGCATCGGGATGGTAGTTCTTCGGCACCACGACGCCATAGCCATACGGATCGATGAGCACCTTGGTTGGGTCGAAGCGCAGCCCTTTCGCGGGTTCGTTCGGGCCATGCACACGGTACGCGTAGAGTTGCCCAGGTTTTACCCCGGGAACGAACGTGTGCCAGTAGTGGTATGTCCGGTTCTTGACGGGGTCGAGAGTGACCACGCTCGCCGGTCGCGCGTCATCTTCCCGGGAGAAGAACAGTAGTTCCACGCCGGTTGCCGTGCGTGAGAACAGGCTGAAGTTGACACCACCATCAAGTACGGTAGCCCCAAGGGGAGCGGGTTGACCGTGGAGAATGAGGGGCATTGCGATTCACCTCGGGCTGTTGCGTTCGGGGAGAGACACTCATAGAACCACAAGCAAGTGCACTCCACTCGCCACGCCATGGTGCCTGGTCGGGTCATGTCGAATCGTCTTGAGGGGAACTGTCGCCGGCCTGTGTGTGGCCTCTTGTGAGGCCGGCAACAACACGATTGCGGATCGACGGCTTCGAATCACCGCGACCTGGTCACGGGGTCGTACCTGCTGCCACGTTCGCGACCGCTTCGGCGAGCCTCTCCGCTCCGAGGAGTCCGGCCCTCTTGCCGAGTTGCAGTGCCTGCTCAGCCGACGTGCTTGCGAACAGGTGCATGGCGCGGGCAATGATCCCGGTCCAGCCGGTTTGGTGGCTGGCACCTAGTCCCGCTCCGTTGTCGCCGTGGAAGTATTCGTAGAAGAGGATGAGATCCTTCCAGTGCGGGTCGTTCTGGAACTTCTCGGTGCCACCGTAGACAGGGCGGTGGCCGTTCTTGTCTTTCAAGAAGATGCTCGACAGTCGCCGGGTGATTTCCTTGGCCACCTGATACAGGTTCATGTGCTGGCCGGAGCCGGTCGGGCACTCCACGGTGAAGTCGTTGCCATAGTACGTGTAGTACTGCAGCAGTGCCCGGATGATGAGGCCGTTCACGGGCATCCAGATCGGGCCACGCCAGTTCGAGTTCCCGCCGAACATTCCGGTGTCCGACTCGGCAGGCAGGTAGTCCACGCGATACTCCTGCCCACCCACATGCATAATGAACGGGTGCTTCTCGTGAAAGCGAGACAGGGAGCGGATGCCGACTGGGCTGAGGAACTCGTTCTCGTCGAGCATCTTCTCTAGAACCCGCCGGAGCTTGGATTCATCAAGAATCGAGGCGAGCTTGCGGCCGGCGACGCCGGGCTTACCCGGGTCGTGGATCGACGCCCGAAGCTCGGGCCGGGAGTTCAGGAACCACCGGAGCCGCTCGCCAATCTCAGGGTACTTGGCCATGAGTTGTCCATCGAACACCGTGGTGGCGCAAAGCGGGAGGAGGCCGACCATCGACCGCACTTTCAATCGCTCGGCCTTGCCATCTGGCAATCGCAGCACGTCGTAGAAGAAGCCGTCTTCCTCGTCCCACATTCCTGTGTCGCCGCCCATGTGCGTCATGGACGAGGCGATCCACAGGAAATGCTCGCAGAACTTCAGGGCCATGTCGGCGTAGTCCGGGTCGCTCATCGCCAACTCTGCGGAGATCTGCATCATGTTCTGTGAGAAGAGTGCCATCCACGCGGTGCCATCGGCCTGCTCGAGGTACCCGCCCGTCGGCAGCGGCGAGCTGCGGTCGAACACGCCAATGTTGTCTAGGCCCAGGAACCCGCCCTCGAAGACGTTCCGCCCGGTACGGTCCTTCCGGTTCACCCACCAGGTGAAGTTCAGAAGCAACTTCTGGAAGTTGGCCTTCAGCCAATCCTTGTCGCCCTCGCCCGTGTTAGTCTTCTCCAGGTTGTAGGTGAACATCGTGGCCCACGCGTGGACCGGTGGGTTCACGTCGCCGAAGTTCCACTCGTAGGCCGGGATCTGGCCGTTCGGGTGCATGTACCGCTCGCGGAGCATCAACTTGAGTTGCTGCTTGCCAAAGTCGGGATCGACGAGCGTGAGTGCGAGGCAGTGGAAGGCGAGATCCCATGCGGCGTACCACGGATACTCCCACTTGTCCGGCATCGAGATCACGTCGCCGTTGTACATGTGGTGCCAGTGCTCGTTCCGAGGCGCCTGCTTCCTGTTATGCTTGAACGGGTCGGAACCGCGTTCTTCGAGCCACTTATCCACATCGTAGTGGTAGAACTGTTTGCTCCACATCATGCCGGCGAGTGCCTGCCGCATGACATTCTTCTCGTCGGCGTTCATCGACGGTGAGGTCACCCCGGCGTAGAAATCGTCGGCCTCCTTGCGGCGAGTTTCCATCACGGCATCGAACGCATTGCCGAATGGGCTGTCCTTTGAGCCGTTCCCCTGAGCCAGGGCTGTCGGCGCAACGTCCGACAACCGCACCCGGATTGCGCGAGACTCGCCTGCGGGCACGGTGAGTTGGTAATGTGCCGCGGCCTTGGTGCCTGACTTCTCCGGATTCACGGCACCTTGTTGGCCATTGACCACGAAGTTGTTGATGCTATCCTTCACGTGGTGTGTTCGATTTGGAATGCCGAAGATCCGTTGCGTGTTCGTCTCGTTCTCTGTGAACAGCAGTGGGGTATCGCCCCAGGGCGTACGCATCAAAGTCCGCCAGGATTATTGGGTGGAAGTTGATTGGGTCAAGGGGGCAGGCGTAGGATTGGCATCGGAGTCGCCTGTTCACGGAGGACAAGGATGCCCGCGTCTCT
>Ga0105047_10000294_pt1 | contig 79533 bp, 64 predicted proteins | sample MAT04_FD_78384 | JGI IMG/M metagenome (GOLD analysis project Ga0105047, IMG submission 78384) | Freshwater microbial communities from Lake Fryxell liftoff mats and glacier meltwater in Antarctica - MAT-04 (megahit assembly) | ecosystem: Environmental > Aquatic > Freshwater > Ice > Liftoff... | reverse complement strand
GCTAGGATAATGCTCGTTTTGTAAACAGTACTGCAACACAGGTTATGAAAACGCTTCCCGAAGCAGCCATTTACGGGAAGCGTTTTCGTAACCTGGCAGACAATTCGACCGGCACAAAATAACTTTGATCACCAGGACCTGCGCCTCGCCTTGAGAAGCATATATACTCCCATTGGATAAAGAATAGACTCATACGCATTTCTTACGGCATTCTTGTAAACCGATTACAAAGGCTTTGCTATAATCCGAGAGATCGATTCTCGAAAGGATTGCCGCTTATGATGCGATTTGACCGTTTTACAGAACGAGCACAAGAAGCCGCCCAACGCGCTGCGGAGATCATCCAGCGCTACGGGCACAACCAGATAGACACGGAGCATATCCTGCTTGCGCTAATCGAACAGCCGGGCGGGGTGATCCCCCAAATCTTGGAACATCTTAATGTCAATGGCGCCTCGCTCTCTGAGCGTCTGGATGCTGCTTTGCGCGCCACGCCCAAGGCCAATATCTTTGGCGGCGGTGCCGGGCAGATTTTTATTACTCCGCGCGTCAAGCGCATTATTGACCTGGCAAATGAAGAAGCCAACCGCCTTAAGGATGAGTACATTTCCACTGAGCACATCTTCCTGGCGATTTTGACTGAGCGCAATACCCCAGCTTCACGCATTCTGGAAAGCGCAGGTATTACGCGCGACCGGGTTTTTGAAGCGATCCAGCAGATTCGGGGTGGGCAGCGTGTTACTGACCCCCAGGCCGAATCGCGCTACCGCACACTTGAAAAATATTCCCGCGATCTGACCAACCTGGCGCGCGAAGGCAAGCTCGACCCCGTGATTGGGCGCGACAAAGAAATAATGCGTCTGATTCAGATTCTCTCGCGCCGCACCAAGAACAACCCGGTGCTGATCGGAGAGGCCGGGGTGGGCAAGACCGCCATCGTGGAAGGCCTGGCTCAAAAGATTGCTGATAATGACGTGCCGGAAATTCTTTCTGGCAAGAAGGTTGTTGCGCTCGATCTGGGTTCGCTCATCGCTGGCAGCCGTTTCCGCGGCGAGTTTGAAGAACGCCTGAAAGCCGTGATGGAAGAAGTTCAGAAATCACAGGGTGACATCATCATGATGATCGATGAACTGCACACCGTGGTGGGCGCGGGTGCGGCCCAGGGCGCGATGGATGCATCCAACATGCTTAAACCTGCCCTGGCACGCGGTGAACTGCAGTGCATTGGTGCCACCACGCTGGATGAATTTCACAAGTATATTGAAAAAGACGCCGCTCTCGAGCGCCGTTTTGCGCCGATTTATGTGGAAGAACCATCCGTGGATGATGCCATCAAGATGCTGCACGGCCTGCGCGACCGTTACGAGGCGCACCACAAAGTGCGTTATTCAGATGAAGCTCTGACCGCTGCCGTGCGTCTGGCCGACCGTTATGTGACCGACCGCCGTTTGCCCGATAAGGCCATCGATCTGATGGACGAAGCGGCTGCCAAACTGCGCGTGGCTCTGTATTCCATGCCGCCCGAACTGAAAGAAATGAAGAAAGACATTGACCGCTTTGCCGCGGAAGAAGAACAGGCCGGCCTGGCGCGCGATTACGAACACGCTGCCCAGAAAAAAGTGGAACGGCTGCGACTGGAAGGCGAGTACAAGGATAAACGCGCCAAATGGGAAGCCGAAAACCACATCGACGAGGTCGTGGACGTCAACGACATTGCTGCGGTGGTCCACCAGTGGACGGGCATCCCGTTAACTCAGATGTTGGAAACCGAAGCCACCAAGCTGCTTCAAATGGAAGCCCGCCTGCACGAACGCATTATCGGGCAGGATGAAGCCATCCATGCCATTTCAGACGCCATGCGCCGGGCGCGTTCCGGGCTTAAGGACCCCAGCCGTCCCATCGGCTCGTTCATCTTCATTGGTCCCAGCGGTGTCGGTAAGACCGAACTAGCCAAGGCGCTCGCCTGGTTCATGTTCGATGATGAAGATGCGTTGGTGCGTATTGACATGTCCGAGTACCGCGAGCAGCATACCGTCAGCCGCCTGTTTGGCGCGCCTCCCGGCTATGTGGGCTACGAGGCGGGCGGTCAATTGACCGAAGCCGTGCGCCGCCGTCCCTACCGTGTGCTCCTGTTTGATGAAATTGAAAAGGCCCATCCAGAAGTCTGGAATGCGCTCTTGCAGATTTTGGACGACGGACGCATGACCGACGGCCAGGGCAATGTGGTCGATTTCCGTAATACGGTGTTGATCATGACCAGCAACCTGGGAACTGAGTATGTGCACAAAGGCGGCACGCTCGGCTTCCTGCAAGCGAAATCGGACGACGCAGACCGTGACGCGCACGAGAAGATCGAGAAGGCTCTCAAGGGCGCTTTCCGTCCGGAATTCTTGAATCGTATTGATGATGTGATCATGTTCTCGCCGCTTTCGGTGGAACAGATGGAAAGCATTGTTGACCTGCAGTTGAAGGAAGTCCAGGGTCGCCTGGCTGACTACGGCGTGACGATAACGCTAACCCCGCCAGCCCGCACCTGGCTCGCCAAACAGGGCTATGACCCTGCTTTTGGTGCGCGCCCCCTGCGCAGAGCCATCCAGAAGTTTGTCGAGAGCCCGCTCTCGGTGGAACTGCTGGGCGGCAAATTCACCGGCGGCGGCACCGTTGTGGTGGATGTTGCCGACGATAAAATTATCTTCGCATAGATCAAAGAACGTTGTTGAAGACCTCAATCCTTCTCCGGAGGGTTGAGGTCTTTTTTATTTTCTTAGTTGAACTGGATGAATAAATCACTATAATTTAATCAAATTCAAACCGGAGGAGGCGATAATAAAAGGAAAAATGATCGGACTGACAGGTGTATTGGGGGTGGTGCTGGTTGTTCTACTGGTGAGTGTTGGAACGGCTTTTGCTGGATGAGGTGGGGGCGCTGCAGGTTGTTTTAGCGACACCCACGGTCATGGGCTGAGACGGCCATTTGCTGGATGAACACCTACGGCGTCAGCGCTGGCATTGGGGGCGGCATGTACGGACCGGAACAGAGCGTAACACGCGCCCAGATGGCGGTCTTTATGCCGAAACAGGCAGATATTACACGTTTCCCGCGGTGGAATTGAATGCTGAAGCCATCGTCAACCTCAATTTCAGCACAACCTGGAATGTGGCTGGCAGCGAACTTCGGTTGGGGCGCGCGACCCTGGTCTTGCAGCCGACCGTCAACTATGCCCCGACTCCATCAGCTCCGCAGATGGATGCCCCAGGGTATGACATGCAGCCCCGTCCGGGCGATGAGAAGCTGCCGTAACCAATACAAATTTATGTCCCCAATCCCTGCCAAAATGGGTTGGGGACTCTTTTATTTTTGCGCCACAACTGGATGCGATATTATTTAGCGCGCATTCTATTATTCTTGGGGTTATGTTCAAGGTCGCAAAGACCCAGGGCTTCCATCAGGGGTGGAATGTACACTCCAAACCGGCCGCGCAGTCCCTTCTTGATGCCGTACCAACCCTGGACTGGATTGTCTGGCGATCTTCCCCAGGCTTCCACCGACCCTTCCTTTGCCGATTTTTGTTCGTCTGCGCCGCCCAGTTCAACCCAGTCTCCGGCCTGCTTAAGCATGGCGTGCAGATCATCAATACAGCGAACATCATAAAAAAGGACGGTTGTTCCAACCGTGCAGACCAGAACGCGCTGACCATCTTTTTCAGCGATATGCATTGTATACTCAGCGGTTGCTGGAGGCGTCTTGAGCAACCACGGGTTATCCTTCATACGATCAAGAATTGTTGTCATTTTGGCTTCTCCATTTCAGTGATCGGCACCCTGAATGAAGCGATTTGTATTCATTGCCGCATTACAAAATGTTCCGACAAATTTTATCCATAAACGATATTTTACCATCAACCTAAACGCCTGGCTTAGATCTGTTGGATCGCGGAACATTTATTTTGTGGGTTGAGTCAGTTGTGGCTGGAAGTAATTCCTGATTGACGGAATCCATTAAAACTGGTTCACCCGCATGCTTTTATTGATGACTTGCTTGCTGGCGGCATACCAGGTTGCCGTAGGCATTAATGGGTTGGAAAATGTGCCCATCACTGCCTACACAGTTGCGTTTGGGGTTTTACTGGTGGCCTGCCTGTTAATGATCATCCTGGGGCTGGAAGTATTGGATAGCCCGGTGGTGGTGATCATTTCAACCATCATCCCGCTGTCGCTTTCGCTGGGTCTGGTCTGGCAGCATCTGCAAGGGTTGCGCGGCCCGTATCTTGTTTTTAGGCTCGCAGGTTTTTTGGCAATTCTGGTCACACGCACGGTTCGCGTGCCGGGCCCAGTGGCAACCGTCATACTGGCTTGCGTGCATGGAGTCGCCGGGCTGACGATTTTCTTGATTCCCAGTATTCTGGCTGCCAGGGGGCTGATGCTGCCCGGTTTCTCACTGGTCGGCCTGGGCGGGGCGCTGATCGGAATTGGCGGGTTATTGCTCTCGTGCTTGAAAGCCGGGAAACCGATCTTGCCGCGCGGGACGATCATGAGCATCCTGCCCGCTTTGTTGCTGTTAATGACCGCCGCCTTTGTGGCTGGCTTCGCCCTGGGGTGATCTTTACTATTCACACCGAGAAAATTTGCAGCCAGATTCGTTTTTAGCCAGAACATTTCGTTTCATCGGTATCATATTGATGGTACTCCATCCTGCTTAAGCTCTCATAATTTCATTGCGCGTGCTGCCTGACAAAATCGTAAAGTTGACAATGTGATAAATGTCACTTGAATATAAGTGGGGTTATGTGTAAAGTCAAATAACTGAAAACGTAATCAATAAATGACAATGCAACCAGTTCCCAAAATAAAGGGAGTAGGGATGGAGACCAAAAATGATATTTTGGCTTTAGCGGGACTGATTGCACTTTGGAGTCTCCTGTTTTCTGGTGGGTGTATGCAAAATTCAAGTCCAACCGCCGAACTCACCGCAGTTTCTGGGCTCACTGCTACGCATGCGGAAACAACCACCGGGCCAGTTTTACGATCAAATAATTACAACTGGCAGCGCGCCAGATCAATATTTTTGACCAGCCTTAGAATAAGGAGATGGAACCATGTTTTTAAGAAAGAAAAGAGTTCTGTTCAGCATGCTCGTCATTGTAATGATTTTGTTGGGATTGAGCACGAATGCTGTGTATGCGGCCCCGATAGACAGAGTACCGGTCACAGTCACCCAGCCTGATGGCACACAACTAAATCTGTTTGCCAGCGGTGATGAGTTTTACAACTGGATTCTGGATGAACAGGGCTTTACTATTATGCAGGATCCCGATAGTGGCTATTATGTTTACGCAGATCTTGTAGAGGGCAGGTTGGCACCAACCAGGCTTGTCGTGGGCCAGGTCGATCCGGCATCTACAGGCTTAAGTCCTTATTTGAATATTTCTCCCGAACAAAAGAACGAAATCCGAAAAAAGATTCTCGGTGAAACTGTCAAAGGCATGGCGCTCCCCAAAGACTTATCCGCCATGACCCCACAGCAAAGAGCTGCGCTGCGCCAGGCGCAAGACGAACAGCCTGTGCCGCAGCCAGTCCGGCCGGTTGGCAATGCTCCAACCACTGGAACACTTAACAACCTGGTGATCTTCATCCGCTTTTCCGATGAAACCGAATTTACCGATGGAACCTCGTTTTACACCAATATGTTGAATACTTCCACGGCCGGCGTAGACTCTCTGCGCAATTATTTCCGCGAGGTATCCTATAATACGTTGACCATCGACTCATCTCTGTATCCCACTCCTGGCAGTACAGTTTTATCTTACCAGGATAATCATCCACGAAGTTATTACCAGCCCTATAATGCGGTAACCAACCCGGGCGGATATACAATTGATAGAACTTCGCGTGAGCATATTTTGCTAGCGAGCGCCATCGAATATGTGGATGCCCTCGGTCAGTTCCCCAACGGGGCAAGCATTGATGGTGATGGTGATGGCCTGGTGGATAGCCTGACGTTTATCGTCAGCGGTGGCCCGGACGGATGGAGCGAGTTGTTGTGGCCGCACAAGTGGGCTTTATACAGCTTTCCCATCACCATCGACGGCAAACTGGTACAAGGATATTCTTTTCAACTGAATGCATGGATGAACACTGGCGTTCTTGCGCATGAAATGTTCCATGTTTTGGGCTCTCCCGATCTCTACCATTACGCCTTCAATGGCCTGCAGCCGGTGGGTTCCTGGGATCTCATGGAAGCAAATATGACCCCGCCCGAGCACATGGGTTGTTATATGAAATTCAAATACGGCAAGTGGATCAGCAGCATTCCACTGCTTACCGCGCCCGGCACCTACACGTTAAATCCATTGACTTCGTCAACAAATAATTGTGTCAAAATAGCCTCCCCGTATTCTGCTGCCGAATTTTTTGTGCTGGAATATCGCAATGGAGCCGGCAGCATATTTGAAAGTTCGCTCCCTGGTACCGGCTTGCTGGTCTACCGCATCAACACAATGACAACTGGTAACGCAGGCGGTCCCCCGGATGAAGTGTATATCTACCGGCCGGGCGGCACAACCACAGTCAACGGCAGTGTCAATTCTGCGAACTATAGCAGCAACACAGGTCGGACAGCCATCAATGACAGCACCAGCCCTTCCAGCTTTTTATCGGATGGCGGCCCCGGCGGCTTGAATATCTGCAATGTTGGCGCAGCCAACGCGACAATATCCTTTGGTATCTGCGCTTCCGCGGCGATTTCAATCTCTGGCAACGCGGGTGACAGTGACGTGATTCTCAGCTACAGCGATGGTACCCCAAAGACAGCCACAACAAATGGCAGCGGCGACTACACCTTCGTGGTATCGTCCGGTTGGTCTGGCGAGGTTACGCCCGGCAAAGCTGGCAGCACCTTTACGCCGGCCAGCCGAACGTACACCAATGTCACGGTCAGCCAGACGGGTCAGGACTATACCAGCCTGGTGGGTCCGGACGATTTTGGTTATACCCGGAATGACAAAGAACCCATCAGTTGGATCGATGTCTCTGGCGGCACCAATTCCGGTCTGACTGGCGATAGCTGGAATAACGCCACGGGTGCCATAGCACTGCCCTTCTCGTTTAAATATTACGAGAATTCGTATACCCAGCTCTATATTTCAGGATCTGGATATTTGTCTTTCACTGATGTGGGCTTTTGGCCTTCTCAACGATCGATTCCGGATCCGGCAGAACCAAATAATGTCATTGCGCCTCATTGGGCCCCCAGCTATATTGGCGCAGGCGGTTGGGTGCGTTACAAATCCGGTGGTTCAGCCCCCAACCGCTATTTTGTGGTGGAGTGGCATGATCTGAAGGGCGGCGACCCCACTGATACGGTTGGCAGTGATGATACCTTCCGCTTTGAGGCAATCCTGCATGAAAACGGAGATATCGTCTTCCAGACCCAGTCCATGATCTATAACGGATCCTGGTGGAGCAACACTTCCGGTATCGAAGATTCAAGGGGCACGGACGGCCTCAGCTACCCTGGCTACCAACTGCCGTCCAATATCGCCATGCGTTTTGTTCGCCCGCCTGCTGCAGCTCGCATTTATCTGGATCCCCAGCAGTTGGGCGGCTTTAGCACCATCGGCGGAATAAAAGTCTTCCTATTTAGCATTACGAATACCGGAGGGCTGGGAGCTGATACCTATGATCTGGACCAGACCAGCAACTGGCCGCTCACCTTCTACCGGCAGGATGGAATCACACCCCTTACCGATAGCGACAGCGACGGCGCGCTGGATAGCGGGCCGATTCCGCAGGCGGACACGGTTACCTTTACCGCCAAAATAGCAACACCTGGCGGGGCTGTGCTAGGGAGTGCCAATACCGCCACCGTCACAGCTCGCTCATCCATCAATACCAGTAAGAGCAAGGTTGTCACGCTGCAAACCACGATCCCCGCCTCCTTTGGCCAGGTGTTTATGGACGATACGAATGGTGCCATGAGCCTGGTATTAAACCAGCCCGATGGGGTGGCAGTCAAGAAAACCTCCCCAGACTGGGTCTACGGTTCCGCCACCGTTGTCACCGCGGCTCCGAACGGCAATTTTGTAAACGTATGGCAGGATCGCCGTTGCCCGGCCAATAACTGCAATGAGATTTGGTATGCCATACTGGATCGTGTCGGGAAACCATTGCGCGCCGCCGGAAAACTGACCGATAACAGTTCGGTGACTGTGGCTACCTATGATGGTACGCCTGCTGTTGCGGCCGCGCCCAATGGCACGATTGCCGTTGCCTGGTATCGTCAGTTGTACAACGCCTCTAATCAGTTCAACTACAACATCTATTTTGCAACCCTCAGCAGCACAGGTACGCTGCTCAGCGGACCCACCAAAGTGACAAATAACAGCGCCTGGGTTACCTTGAATTACTGGAATGATCCTGGTTTTACTGGCCCCAATCTGGCCGCCACAGATGACAACCACTTTGTGCTTGGCTGGGAAGCTTACGATAGTACCGGCAACGATATCTGGTATACGGTACGCAATACCTCGGGTGCAAGTGTGTTCCCTGTCACCGCCCTCACCAGTGATAAAACCAGCTACGCTCCCATCATCAACAATTTAAAAAATGGCAAAGTGATCGTCACATGGTTAAACAATGCCCAGGATTGGAACACAGCTGCCTACGCAGTGCTCAATAGTAGTGGCTTTATCACGCTTGATGCTGCCACGCTTGGAGTCAGCATGGTTAACGACACTCCAGATGCTGTGCAAAGATCAGATGGCAAAGTGGCGCTTGCCTGGTCGGACGGGGATGTTATTGCTTCAGCCATCCTGAATTCGGCTTATGCGCTCGAAAGTGGTCCAACGACAGCCCTCTCGAACAGTGGTTACGGCATGTCTGTCACAACAGACTCTAACAACCGCCTGATTATGACCTGGATGGAACAAAATAGTCTGATGTACGCTCTTGCCAATAGCACCGGTGCCTTTACGACATCCCCGATGCTGTATATGCCGCGGGTGGGATATTCGGCCACAAATCATAATGGCCAGGGCACTGTACCCAACCCCACCAATGTGCTTTCAATTGTTCGCACCAACCCGGGCTCGACGAGCTCGGCCGCCAGCGTCAACTTTACGCTCACCTTCTCAAGTGCGGTGACGGGGGTCGATACGAGCGCACCCTTCAACGATTTCTCCCTGACAAGCAGTGGCCTGACTGGTGCCAGCGTAAGCGCGGTGAGCGGTTCGGGCAAAGTCTATACAGTCACAGTCACCACCGGCAGTGGTAACGGCACGCTCCGCCTGAATGTGGTTGATAACAATTCGATTGTGGATATTGCCAGTAACCCGCTCGGCGGCTCTATCGCAGGGGATGGCAATTATATAACTGGTGAGTCCTATTCAATAGTAAAAGCGCTTACTTTTACCGATGTGCCGTTTAGCTATTGGGCCAGCAGCTATATCGAGCGTCTGTACAATTCTGGTATCACTTCTGGATGCGGAGTTGGTACTTATTGTCCCGAAACCCCCGTCACGCGCGCCCAGATGGCTATCTTTCTGTTGAGGGGCATGCACACTTCAAGTTTTGCTCCGCCTGCCGTTGGAGCCGGAACCGGCTTCTTTGATGTTCCTGTGGGCTACTGGGCTGATAAATGGATCAAGCAGCTCGCAGCCGAAGGTATTACCAGTGGCTGCGGCGTTGGCCTGTTCTGTCCCGATCAGACCGTCACCCGCGCGCAAATGGCCGTCTTTCTTTTGCGAGCCGGGCACGGCGCGACCTATAACCCGCCCGCCGCCTCCGGCGTCTTCTTAGACGTGCCTGTGGGCTATTGGGCAGATAAGTGGATAGAGCAGCTTGCCCTGGAGGGCATCACCAGCGGCTGCGGTGCTGGCATCTACTGTCCCGATCAGACTGTTACACGTGCGCAGATGGCGGTCTTCCTGGTTAAGATGTTTAACCTGCCCTAAAAGAATCATTTCACCCGCTGGCAATCGGGGTGAAATTGCCGCCACGTGCTATTAGCATATTGCGCCAGAAAATGGCGCAATATGCGTTTAATCAGGTAGAATCCTTTCATATTACAGGAGAAACTATGCAAAACGAAAATAAAAACTTTTTTGCTTCAACACTCGGGATTATTGTGGCGATATTGCTGGTGTTGTGCTGCTGCTGTTTTATTATTGTCGCGGGTGGGTTGGGCGGAATTTTTTACATCGGCACCCAGTCAACCCCTCCCTATAATAATGATCTGACGCCATTTAAAATCGAAATAACGCCGTTTGACTTTGGCGGCGAGACTGCCACCCCTGCGCCAGTTGAAATCACTCGTGTGCCTGTCGAAAATATCCCAACCGAAACGATAAACACGCTGCGTGAGAGTGTCGTTCCGGATGCCGATCCACGCGGGCTGGCCTGCCGCCTGGGAAAAAAATGTAACATTCCGGAAACAAAACCCAGCGGACCGTATAGGGCTGGCGAAAAACAAACCTTCTGGGTTGCCAACACCGATAATGATACAAATTTCCAGGTCAAGACCACCCTGCAGTATGTCACTGACCACGCTTATTTCTGGGTCGAAGACGGTGTCAAGTTTGACATGCAGGAAGCCCGTCAATTGGTGGATGCCTTCGAGACGTCCATCTACCCGACCGACCGTGAATTCTTTGGCAGCGAATGGACACCCGGCGTGGATGGCGATGTGCATATCTACATGGTATATGCGCGCGGAATTGGCTCAGTGGTTGCGGGTTATTTTTCATCTCCCGATGAATATCACCCTGATGTGCATAAATATTCCAACGCGCACGAGATGTTTGTCTTTAACGCCGATAACACCCCTCTCAATGAAAACTATACCTATGGGGTCCTTGCGCATGAGTTCCAACATATGATTCATTGGAACCAGGACCGCAACGAAACTTCCTGGATAAACGAGGGCTTTTCCGACCTGGCTATGTTGTTGAATGGTTATTCAGTGGGTGGCTCAGATATTGAGTACATTTCCAACACGGATATCCAGTTGACCGATTGGCCGGCGGATCCCAGCCTGACCGGGCCGCATTACGGTTCGAGTTTCCTTTTTCTTACTTACTTCCTCGACCGTTTTGGCGCAGATGCCACCCAGCAGCTGGTGAAGGACCCGCAGAACGGCATGGAAAGCGTGGATGACATCCTGAAAACGACGGTAGCTACCGATAAACTGAGTGGGGCGCCGATCAAGGCGGATGATCTCTTTATGGATTGGGCCACCACCAACTACCTGCTGGACGGAAATGTGGCGGATGGACGGTATATCTATCACAACTATACCTCGGCTTCCCAGGCGCAAGATACGCAGACCGTCACCGATTGCCCGGCCCAGGTGAGCAACACGGTCAACCAGTACGGCGTGGATTACGTCCATTTTTCTTGCAGCGGCAAACACACCCTCAGTTTTGAGGGTGCCACGCAGACCGGCCTGCTGCCGGTGGATGCGTTCTCTGGCAAGAAGTCTTTCTGGTCAAACAAGGGCGACTCCTCTGACATGACCCTCACCCGTGATTTTGACTTCAGCGCCGCATCTGGTTCTTTGACTTTAAAATTCCATACCTGGTATGATCTGGAAGAGAACTATGACTATGTCTTTTTGGAAGCCTCCAGCGATGGCGGAGCCACCTGGGAGATCATCAAAACCCCCACTGGCACCGACACCAACCCCTCTGGCAATTCCTATGGCTGGGGTTACAACGGTAAAACCGAGGGCTGGATAGCAGAATCGGTTGATCTCAGCCAGTTCGCGGGCAAAAAGGTGCAGATTCGCTTTGAATATGTGACCGATGCCGCGGCAAATGGCGAAGGCTTCTTGCTGGATGATGTTTCTGTGCCCGAGACCAACTACTCCACCGATTTTGAAGCCGACGATGGCGGCTGGAGCGGGGCTGGTTTCGTGCGCGTTGATAACATTCTGCCGCAAACCTTCCGTCTTATGTTGATCGATAAGAACGGCAAAACCACCGCTCAGGTCATCCCCCTGGCTGCCGACCAGACCGCCCAAATTGAAGTGGATTTAACGGATGCCACCCTGGTTGTGAGCGGCACCACCCGTTTCACCCGCGAGGATGGGCATTACTCTATCACCGTCAAATAATTATAGGTGACAGTCACCCAGTTTTCAGCGAATAATTTCCAAAAACGTCGGGTGACTGTCATCTTAATAAAACCAATAACACTGCGGAGAACCTGACTACGGCTTGCTCCATTTGGGTCGCGGCTGCACCGGGCATGGCGATTGGCCTCATTCAACAAGTGCTGCTATCCCGTGACTAAATTCGAGTGAGGCGCTTTAGGCCCTGGCGAGTATTTCAGCGCAGGCCAGCGAATAATCGCCCCCGGTATTGTCCTCTGCAAGGTCCCACCAGGCAGAGAGCATGGCGTGGCAAAACCCCCAATCACGGATACGCTCTCGTGGGAAGCCCAGCCGTTCGCTCAAAATTGCGATACGCCGCCGGGTGATGGCCGGGGCATCTGGCATGTTTGCCAGCAGCGGCATCGGGTTGATCAGCAGCGGTCCGCATTCGTATTCCGGCGGGCCAATGACACCCTTTGGGTCAATTGCCAGCCAGCCGCGCTCAGAGGACAGCACATTAAAATGGTGAAAATCTCCGTGGATCAGGCGGGTAGGGCTCGCCTGTGCGAATAACTGCGGGATGAGCGCTTCAGCACGCTGGACCAGCTTTTCCGGGAAAGGACCGCACCCACCCGTGAAACGCGCTCTGAGCTTTTTAAATTCCGCGAACCAATCTACCAGTTGGATAAAGTCTGCGCCCTGGGGGGCGGGCCGCCACAGATGGCTCATCACCTCACAGGCGATGTGTGTGCGTTTCTCATCGTCTTCCACGCTGACCAGCATTTCCCCCGGTCTCAAGCGTTCCAGTAAAAACATAAAATGCTGATCATCAGCTTCCAGCAGCCGCGCGCAGCCGTCCCCATTAAAAAGGCGCAGCGCGTTTAATTGACTGCAAAATTCTCGGTTCGGCACACCCAGTTTGAGCACCACATCACAGCCGTCCAGGCGCGTTGCCGCGCAGACGTAGTTGTAAGAGAGCAGCAAGGGTTCGCCAAGCACAAGTCCCCATTTGCTGGCCGCTTCATCCAGCAGCCCGGGCAGATTTGCCAGCCATTGATCGCCCTGTGGGCCAAATGAATTGTGAATGTTACGGATAAACTCAGTAGTCAAATTCATAAAGATACTTCGTTTAAAAATCATCGCCTTGTCCCGAAAAAACATCTCTTCTCGGGTGACAGTCCAACCATTATTGATGTTCGTTTAGATAGAAAAATCCCTCGCTCAGTGTAGCCGAGCGGGGGATTTATTATTGCGTTTTACGGCACCTTGATGTAAACAATCAGATCTCCGCCAAAGGTTTTACCCTGATCATCGATCATGGTCCAATGCGCTACATACTCGCCGGATTTTTCGGGAGCGCGCATCTGGATAGCCATATCAACAATACCGCCCGGTTCAACCGGCTGGTCATTCGCTGAAAAATAGCTGGCGTAGCCATCCATTGACGGGCCAGCCCAGATAACCAGACCAAATCCTTCATCCCATCTACATGTGCCCGTGTTCTTGACCTGCCAGATTTTATTAAACTTTTCTCCGGGCTGTAAGACCGTACCATCCGGGATCGTGAGATCGGCAACAAATTGTGAATTGAAACATGTCACCACCGTTGCCCCCGGGTTCGGGTTTGCAAATGGGGTCAGGCTTGGAATGGCCGTAGTTGCCGGAAGCCCGGCTGCAGTTGCAGCGGGGATGCTGGTTGCCACCACGGGTAACCCGGATGCTGCATCAGTGGCAGTAAGCAGTAAAAGTGCCTGATCCTGGGTGGCTGTGGCCGCCTGCGTGGGTGTTTTTGTGGGGGCAGTGGTGGGTGTGGCCTGACCGGCAATTTTTGTCAACTCGACGAAAGCTGTGGCAGCAGCCGATGTCATGACTGCGTTTACATCCAGCGTGGTAGGGGTGGGTGATGCGGCCGTTGCGAGGCTGCATCCGGTCAGTGCGGCAACCGCCAGCACAATTAGAACAGCCCGAATTGACTTGGAAACACTTTTCATATTACCTCCAGATTTTTTGCCATCCGCGTTGTGACCGCAGGATTTATTGATGTTGCGTCCATTATATCCCTAAAGCTGGCCTTCATAAAAATCTTGTTTTTTGCAAAGGTTTTCTATAGAACACTTTCCAAGCATTCAATACCGCCGAGTTTGTGGTTACCATCTTCATCCCCTCCGAATTAAAATTTAAAAAACTGTGTTTATCAGTTGAAACAAACCCTATCTGCTTCTTGGTTCTGCCAGTTGAAAGGGTAAAATGGGGCAGCACATTGCTTGTCTTATTCTTAAGGAGTTGTATATGGGCAAATTAACCGGCAAGGTGGCGCTGATCACCGGCGCGACCAGTGGAATTGGCAAGGCAACTGCCTTGTTGTTCGGCCTGGAAGGCGCCAAACTGGTTTTTAGCGGCAGGCGCGCAGACCTTGGGCTGGCGCTCCAGGCTGATTTGGAAAAAGCTGGCGGGCAGGCAGTCTATGTGGAGGCCGACCATACCCGCAGCCAAGACTGCTCCCGTTTTGTGGATGCCGCCCTGCAGGCCTTTGGGCGCATCGATATCCTGTTCAACAATGCGGGGATCGTTACCAAAGGCACTGCCGAAACCACCACCGAAGATGATTGGGCGCAGACAATGGCGATAAATGTGACCGCGGTCTGGCGCATGTGCCGCCTGGTCATCCCGCATCTGCGTGCTGTGGGCGGCGGCGTTATTGTCAATAATGCCTCGGATTGGGCAGTAGTTGGCGGCAAAGGAGCGCTTCCCTATTCCACCAGCAAAGGAGCCGTGGCGCTCATGACCAAGAGCATGGCCCTCGACCATGCCCACGAACAGATCCGCGTCAATGCGGTCTGCCCGGGGGATACGCTTGTCGATCGCTGGTTGGAACGCGGCTACTTTGAACACTCAGACCCGGTCTCGATGGAAGCTGCCATGCGCGAATCGGCTGCCTATTTGCCAATGAAGCGGTTTGGCTACCCGGAAGAAATCGCCCGGGCAGTCCTTTTCCTGGCTTCAGACGCCTCGTCTTTTGTGACCGGGCATTTGCTAATGGTGGATGGGGGCAATACAGCCCAGTAGGCAGTAGCAGCTTCTGGGTTTCTGGCTGCCTGTTTATGATCAACTGGTATTAGGCCTCTTGCATAAGTCCGCTCGGGGCTAACGCACAGGGTGCTACGCTTAAGCCCTGAGCTATGAACAACGCCCAATTAATGGGGCTTTAATACAATTGTACAGTCGTTTTAGCTCCGTTAACGAGGGGTTATTGCCAGCGAAAGAGTTGTAACGTTGCGCGAAGAGCGGGCGGTTATTCGATAAACCAGTAGAATTTCAAGGTCAGGATTTTACATTTGCAAGAGGTCTATTATTTGAATTTCCCGGGAACGCTTACAGTTCCAGTAAAGCTGGAGTGCGATTTTTTTAACAACAGGACAAAACGCCTTTAGATTAGATCGCCTTCTATCGTTTGCAAGGCCAATTCTGTGGTTAAATTGGGGTGAGGAGTACCAGCATGGACACCACCTACGTTGAATTCTTGGGAAAATACCCCGCATACGAATCGACTGCCAGTATTGACCAATTGCGCGCGGACGATTACCGCCGTATTGACCGCGCTGAACATATCTATCTGGATTACACCGGCGGAGGGCTGTACGCCGAATCGCAGGTCAGAAAACATCAGCAGATTTTGCTCGAAAACACCTTCGGCAACCCGCATTCCACCAACCCCACCTCGCAGGCAGCGACCCACTTTGTAGAATCGGCGCGCGCCTACATCCTGAAGTATTTCAACGCCGACCCGGAAGAATACGATGTCGTCTTTACCGCCAATGCCAGCGGTGCGCTCAAGATTGTCGGCGAAGCCTACCCCTTCGGTAAGGATGATCACTACTTGATGACCTTCGACAACCACAATTCTGTCAACGGCATCCGTGAGTTTGCGCACGGCAAAGGCGCGCAGGTCACGTATATCCCCATGGTGTTGCCCGATATGCGCGTCGATGAAAGTATGCTGGAAGCTGCCTGGGAAAAAGCCCGCCCCGGTGCGAACAACCTTTTTGCATACCCTGGCCAATCCAACTTCTCATCGGTCAAGCATCCGCTCGAATGGATTGAAAAAGCCCATGCCAAAGGCTGGGATGTTCTGCTGGACGCTGCGGCCTTTGCCCCCACCAACCCCCTCGACCTGGGTCGCTGGAAACCCGATTTCGTGCCGCTCTCATTTTACAAGATTTTTGGTTACCCCACCGGGCTGGGCGCACTGGTAGCCCGCCGCCAGGCGCTGCGCAAGTTGCACCGCCCCTGGTTCGCAGGCGGCACCATTACCGTTGCATCAGTGCAGGGTGATAAATATTACCTTGCCGAGGGCCATGCCGCCTTCGAAGATGGCACCGTCGACTATCTCAACATCCCCGCGGTGGAAATTGGTCTGAAACACATCGAGTCAATCGGGATTGAGAACATCCAGACCCGTGTGCGCTGCCTGACCGGGTGGCTGCTGGATAATTTAACCGTAATGAAACACAAAAGCGGTGTGCCGCTGGTGCGGGTCTACGGACCCACCTCCACCGAGGCTCGCGGCGGCGCAGTGACGGTGAATTTCTTTAACCCGCGCGGCGAGACGATTGACCACCGTTCCATTGAACAGGCCGCCAACCTGGAAAATATCTCGCTGCGTACCGGTTGTTTCTGTAACCCTGGCGCAGGTGAGTTGGCCCTGGGCATTTCACGCGTAGAATTGGATGTGTGCTTTCACGGGCCGGGCCACGAAAAACGCCTGACCCTCGATGACTTCCGCCTGTGCATCGATGGCAAGTCGAGTGGCGCCGTGCGCATCTCGGTTGGCATGGTCACCAATTTCAGTGACGTACAGGGCTTCTTGCATTTTGCGCGCGGCCTGCTCGACCACGCCTGACACACACAAATAACCCAAATTACACGGATGTCTGGCTCCTGTGAATCAACCGGCTTTTTCGATCTTTGATGAAGTTGCCATCCTGGCCGATCAGTTTGAGGGCAGTTATCCGCACGAGATTATCGCGTGGGCAGCCCATCGCTTTGGAGCCGGGCTGGCAATGGCAACCGGGTTCGGACCGGAAGGTATTGTGATTCTGCACATTCTGTGCCAGGTTTCGCCGCAAACCACCATTTTTTACCTCGATACAGATCTGTTCTTCCCCGAAACATACCGCCTGCGCGATAAGCTGGAAGCGCTCTTCGGGGTCAAATTCCTGCGTATTTCAACCGGGCAGAGCCTTGAGCAGCAGTCCGGGCAGCATGGTGTTGATTTGTGGGAACGTGACCCGAACCATTGCTGCCGCCTGCGCAAAGTGGAACCGCTGCGCGCTTTTTTGAAAACGCGCCAGGCCTGGATCACCGCCATCCGCCGCGGACAGACCAATCAGCGCGCCCAGGCGCATGCCATTGAGTGGGATTCCGCCAATGGCCTGGTGAAAGTCAATCCACTGGTCACCTGGTCGCAAGAACAGGTCTGGACCTATATCGATTTGTATGAACTACCGGTGAACGAGCTGCATCACAAGGGTTACCCCAGCATCGGCTGTGCACCCTGCACGCGCCCCGTGGCCGAAGGCGCAGACCCTCGCTCGGGGCGCTGGGTGGGACATAAAAAGGTTGAGTGTGGGATTCATTTGAAGGATGAACAATAAACGCGCCCCCCAAAAAACATGTCATCGCGAGCCGCCGCTTCTGTTCTTCGGCGGCGTGGCGATCTCCAACCAAACAGAACCTGCCAATTATTTGAAATCTGCCGATTAAGCGGGGATGCCGCAGGTTGAACAACTTGCCCCCTGCGAGATAAGGCTCACGTTACTTGGGCCCCAGCCAGCCTGGGTTTATTTGGCCTGGGTCCCAGGGCACACCCAGCATAACAACGGTGATGTTGTCGTGACCGCCGCGCTCGTTGGCCAGGTCGATCAGCGCTTGCGCCGCCTGCTGCAGATTGCGCCCCTGAAGCGCACTCACAATCTCAGCATCCTTCACGAGGTCGGTTAACCCATCTGAACATAGCAAGACCACATCCCCGGGTAGCAGCTGCATGCCCTGGTTGGCTTTGGCTTGCCTGTCATTTTCCCCAGCGCGCAGAAAGAGCCGCAAATCGGGTACAGGCGGTTCGTCGGAACCCAGGTAACGCCGGATAACATGTAAGTTGGGGTGGTTTTTTAACCTTGATCGGTCAAGAATGCCTTTATCCAGGGCGTCCTGTACCCAGGTATGGTCGTGTGATATCTGTTGTGCGTGCTGCCCTCGCATCAGGTAAATGCGCGAATCACCCGCATAAGCGATATACAATTGTTGCCCGATCACCCATGCACAGGCGGCGGTCGCCCCCATGCCCTTGCGGGTCACATCCAACTCGGCTTCTTTGAAAATCGCTTCGCTGGTCTGGTAAAAACTTTGTTCAAAGACCGCCAGCGGGTGCCCGCCCTCGCGTTTTTCAACAGCCGCGCTGATCAGGTTTACTGCCAGTTCGGATGCAACCTCCCCGGCTTTGTGCCCTCCAATACCGTCCGAAACAATCGCAAAGACAGAAGGGATCGGGTTCACATTGCTGACAATGTGAGCCGACACCGCAAAATTGTCTTCGTTATTCTTGCCAGTCAAACCTGGATCGGTTTGGGCGGCAACGTAAAGGTGGGCGTGATCTGTGCGCAGCATCCGTTTTTCTATTTATAGAGGGCTGATGGTCGGTTTTTTATGGGCTGGCGGTTTTGCCAGCACAAAACGGTACGTAAGCTGTCCAAAGTGTATCACATCGCCATGGTTGAGAACAACCCCGCTGGCAGGCGGCACCGCTTCAAGGTTGATCCAGGTTCCTGCAACAGAGTTTTGATCGATTAAAGTGAAACTGTTGTTTTCGGCATGTTGTAGGCGGGCATGCAGCGGCGAAAGAGATGGATGATCCAGTATATGGGTGGCCTGGGTCGGGTCAGTGCCAAAGGTGATTTCAGCGTCGATCAACGGGATGGGGTCGCCTTTGGTAGGCGAACCATCTGGGCTCAGTTTGACAAAATACGCCAGAGGTGGCGCGGACTTCTTGCGCAGCCAGGGGAACGGGTTGTTGCGCGGTGCAGCGGGGGATTCGGCTGTGCTGTGTACAGGTTGGGTGACCGGGTCAAGTTGCGCAGCGCGCACTTTGCGTCGTTCAGCCAGACTGGTCAGGCCTTTGCGCCCTCCCAAGACAATAATACCCAGTACCAACGCACCCGCCAGCACCATAACGGTGATGGACAAAGCGGCGCGGTTGCGCAGGATCAACCCGGCCATACCCCCGGGCGGTTGGACAACAGTGACCTGCACGGGTATTTTGGCGCTCAACTGGCTGAGCGATAGCGAGTCTTCCACTTCCACCTGCAGTTCATGGTCAGCGCTAACGCCGTAACCGTTCAGATCCCAGTTAAAGATGGTAAAGGGTTCCGATGTGTTTTCCGCCACTTTTTGCCCATCCACATACAGCGCGGAGCGCTTGATGAGGCGCGGCAGCCCATCTGGAAATTCGATCAGGGCTGAGATTTCCTGCTGGCTGGGGGAAAACCCTGCGATATCAAAAGGATTCTCCGGGTTTTGCCGCACAATTTGAATGGGAGGTGAGAGCAAGGTTACATTCGGGGGTTGCAGTTTAAGCGTGAAATTGGCAGCCGGGCTGGTGATTGCCTGGCTGTCGTTGTGCAGCGTCAGTGTAACGGAATGTGAGCCCCCGGCGCGGATCTTGGAATTGTAGAATACCCTATACAGGTTTCGCAGTGGTGATAGCCAGTCTTCAAGCATCGGCAGGGTTTCGCTGCCTGTGAAATAGGTAGAATTACCGCCGGTGGAGAGTGCCAGGTCTTGCAGGGCGTAGGTGCCGGGGTTATCCTGGTAAGATGGCGAATCGGTGATCCAGACATAAACGCGAACGCCCGCGATTTTTGCGCGCGAAGCCAGATCTTGGAGGTTATTTTGGTCTTTGACGTTCAGATGCGCGGAGATGAGCAGGATCGATTTCTTGACCCCGGGCCTGCCTTCCGCTTCCTGGGCTGCGTCCAACGCGAAAGCCAGGGCAGAAAGGCCCGTGGCGGAACTTCGCAGCGCCGGGTCGAAAGCGGCCAGGCGCGTATTCCACTCGGCAGGTGCCAGGCGCGAAGCCACCACGCCTCCGTTCCAGACCAATGCCAGTTTATCCTGACTGTCGCCTGGTAAAGTGACCGCCCAATCGCTTAGCGCTAAAACCGCTTTTTCATAGCGTGAAATGCCGAACCCGTCACGCAGTGCCAGGGCGGGGTCTGAGTTCACCGCCAGCACAAAACTGATTGGCGGATGCAGATTCTCAACCTTGCCCGGCGTGATTTCCTGTCCGTTTTCCAGCACGGTTATTTGTGCAGGGGTTAGACCACTGATGAACTGCCCGGAATCATCAAACGCATCCAGGTAAGTGGAGATGATCGGGAATGCGCTTGTATCGGGAGTGCTGATCGTGGCAAAAGCCGTACCCTGGGCGCGCACAAAAGCAGCCGGGAGGCCCAGTTGGGCGATCAGACCTGTGATCAGCAAAGAAAGAATAAAACGCCAGAGGTTGTGCTGTTGAGACAAAGTGGTTTCCTGTTTGGAAAGAAATCATACTCGAAAAACACACGGGCGCGAAGCCTTTTGCAAGACTTCGCGCCCGTAGCGTCAGATTGATATCCCCGCAATGAAGCGTAGTGCGCTTCGAGTTGAAAAATTCTTATTACAGCGCTGCGTCCAGGATGGGCGGCTCGACAGGCAGCACCGGAGCAGTGATGCGGCGATAGGTCAGCGTCAGGGCCGCCTGGGTATAGGTTTGCAGAATGCCGCTCAACAGGAATAGGACGGGCAGGTACACCAACAGGCAGCCGCCGCCAATAATCAAGGGCAGGACGATACTTTTCGCCCCGGTGGCGGCCACGGTCAACCCGACCGGCAGCAGAATCGCCAGAAGTGGCAGGGCCATCAGGAAGCCAATCACGCCGCCCATCACCACCAAGATAAGCGAGATTACGATAATCGAAAGCAGGTTGGATTTAAGTACCTGCCAGCCGCGGCTGAGCCCGGGCAAAACACCCAGGTCTTCCAGCACAATCGCGTTCTCGGCCTGTTCTTGTATCATGCTGATCACAATTGAGGCAATCCCCACAACACACATGACCGCCACAAAAATGCCGAGCATGCCAATGATGATTGCGCTCAAGCCGCCTCCGGAAGCCCCGCCGCTGTAGGCAGAAAAACCGGCGAAGCCCATTCCAACCAGCAAAATCACAACCACCAGGAAGATAGGCAGCCCAATCAGCAGCCTCAGGCCAAAAATGCGCCAAAAATAGGGGGTGCTCTCGGCCCACAGTTCACCAAAATGCAGGTTTTCGGTGCCTGTATCAGCCTTGTTTGTACCTTTGATCAGGCCGGTTTTGCCCATTACACCCAGGAAGAAGAACAGCAGCCACAGAACACACAACAGCAGGATCACGGCCACAATAATTCCCATATACTGGCCCGTAAATTGACTCACTGCATCCATTGGACGCATATTTTCAAACTGGCGGAAGGCTTCCGGCAGCTGCTCGCTGCTGCCGTTCCCGCCGCTGCCGCTACCGTTGCTGCTGCCTCCGCTATAGCTAAAACGGTTGCTGCCGCCAGCGCAGCCTGCCAAAATACCAAAAATCCATAGCACCTTGAATTTCCAGGTGATCTGCCAGGCTTTGGTTAATATTTCACTCAGGTTGATTTTCATTTTCTTCTTTCTCCTTATCTTCCAGTGCAGGCGCGCTCTTTTTGAAGGCGCTGTCCACAATCTGATTATTGCTGCTCAACACAGGGGCCGTCACCCATTGGTGCAGCCCTGCCCAGATTAACAGCGGTGCGCCAATGACGGTGCCCGCGATTGGGTATGGGACACCCGCGAAAATGCCCATCACCATTCCTTTTGCCAGCGCCGGCCCCCACTCATCCTTTGCCAAGTAGCGTTGTACCAGCGTGGTGGTCAAAAAACCCAGCAAGCCAATGCCGCTGCTGATAAAGATCAGCATGAATGGGTCCAGTACTTCAAAGATGGCAAAGAATCCATCCAGTGCGATGGTTGCCAGCGCAGCCAGCGGGTGGATCGGTGCAGCGGGCACGGCGGGTTTGCGTTCAATGCTCATGGGTCACCGCTTAACTATACGCGCTTGGATAAGATAAGTTTCAAAGTGGTTCCCAACCTGTTTTGTTGCACGCCAGCTTACCCGGCACGTTGCTACGAGCAAGCAAACCCGGCGAACGAAGTAATCTGCACGCATGATATTTACACATCCGCTTTTATTCCCATTCAATTGTCGCTGGCGGCTTGCTGGTAATATCGTACACCACACGGTTGATGCCGTGCACTTCATTTACAATGCGCGTGGAAACTTGAGCCAGCACATCATACGGAATGCGCGCCCAGTCAGCCGTCATAAAGTCATCGGTCAGCACTGCGCGAATGGCGCACGCTTCCTGGTAGGTGCGCTGATCGCCCATCACGCCCACCGAACGCACCGGCAGCAGCACCACAAAAGCCTGGCTGGTGCCCGCGCCCTTGCCAATCAACCGGGCCGCCGAAAGCTCCTCGATCAGGATCGCGTCCGCTTGCCGCAGGCGCGCGGCACGTTCGGGAGTCACTTCACCCAGACAACGTACAGTCAGCCCCGGCCCGGGGAAGGGTTGTCTCCACACCATTTCGGAGGGCAGTCCCAGGGCCTCGCCCACGGCGCGCACTTCATCTTTGAACAGGTAACGCAGCGGCTCTACCAGTGAAAAGCTCATGTCTTTGGGCAGCCCGCCCACGTTATGATGGGTCTTGATCTTTTCGGCCTTGTTTCGATCTGGCGCGGAAGATTCAACCACATCGGGGTAAATGGTGCCCTGCACCAGGAATTTGGGCTGCCCCAGACTGCGCGCCTGCTGTTCAAAAATGCGGATGAACTTTTCACCCACAATCTTGCGCTTCTTTTCCGGGTCGGTCTCACCGCGCAGCGCCTCAAAATATTCATCAGCCGCTTCCACAGCCACCAGTTCTACGCCTGGCATTTCGCGGAATGCGACTACCACTTGTTCCGGCTCATTCTTGCGCAGCAGGCCGGTATTAACAAAGACCGCCACCAACTGGTCGCCAATCGCCTTGTGCACCAGCGCTGCCGCCACCGACGAATCCACACCGCCCGAGACTGCTGCCAGCACCCGGTTCTGCCCCACCTGTTTGCGGATGCGTTCCACCGACTGCTCGATGATCGATTGCGGTGTCCAGTCCGGGGCTGCCCCGGCAATCTCGTTGACGAAACGCCTGATGATCTGGCTGCCGCCGATCGTGTGGTTGACTTCCGGGTGGAACTGCAAGCCAAAGTATCTGCGCGCCGGGTCGGCCATGGCCGCGAAGGGACTGCTGCCGCTGCGCGCCCAGGGCACAAAGCCGTCGGGCAGGCGTGTGATCCGGTCGCCGTGCGACATCCATACCTGGAAGTCTTCGGCTGGGAACAGCGCATTGGCCGCAAGCGGCTCAACGATTGCCTTACCATATTCACGATGTGCGGATGAGTCCACCTGCCCGCCCAGTGCGTGCGTGAGCGCCTGCATCCCATAGCAGATCCCCAGGATGGGCAGCTTTGACGCGATGATAAAAGGCTGAATAAAGGGCGCGCCAGGTTCATAAACCGAGTTCGGTCCGCCCGAGAGAATGAATGCTTGCGGCTGGATAGCCATGATTTGTTCCTGCGGCGCATCCCAGGGGAATAACTCGCAGTACACCTGTGCCTCGCGCACCCGGCGCGCGATCAGTTGTGCATATTGTGAACCGAAATCAAGAATGGCGATGGCGTTGGGCATGGGCTCATTTCCTATCGGGGACCTGGTCAGCCACGAGGTGAAAGTGCAGGGTCGGGAAATCTTGATATTTGCCGCCGTTGACGATCAAACGGTAGCCGTCTTCGCTCAAGTTTAACTGTCTGACCAGTTTTTGGACAGTGCCATACACATCGCCCAAAAATTCACTGTCAGGCGCAGGGTCAAGCTCACCCAGGTTTGCAATCGCCTTTTTGGGTACCAACAGGATGTGTACCGCATAGCTTGGGCTGGGATGATAAAAGGCCAGCAGTGTACTGGTTTCGCAAAGTCGTTCAACTGGTAAGGCAAAGGACATGATTTTCAGTACCCAGGCCAATAAAAAAGGCTTGCTCGCAGCGAATTTTGCGGCGCGCAAGAGTTCAGTCCGCAAACGTGATGGTGTCATTATCGAGGCTGGCAATCACTGCGAGTGACTCCACCGGCACGCCTACTTTTTGCAGGGCAGCTCTCCCGCCTTCAAAGTTTTTTTCAATCAAAGCGCCGATCCCCACGATCTCCGCCCCGGCGGTTTCTGCCAGCCGCACCAATCCCAGGATGGTTGCGCCGGAGGCCAGAAAGTCATCAATGATCAACACGCGCTCGCCGTGTTGCAAATGTTCGGGCGAGATGATCAATTCCACCATGCGGCCCTTGGTATGCGAAGGTGCCAGGGTCAGGTAAACCTGGTCTGGCATGGTGACAGGTTTGGTCTTGCGCGCGTAGACCACCTGCAGCCCCAGGTGCAGGGCGGTGGTCAGCGCCGGGGCGATGCCCGAAATTTCGGCGGTCAGCACCTTGGTGGCTCCGACACCGGCAAATCGCTTTGCGAACTCGCGTCCGCAGGCATCCATCAGCATCGGGTCCACCTGGTGGTTAATGAAGCTGTCCACCTTGAGGATCCCGTTGGCGAGTACCTTGCCTTCCTTCATGATCTTGTCTTTTAATGCCTGCATGAGCTCTCCTGTTGGATGATTAAATCCATAAAGTTCTTTGGATGGTTTTTTTGCCCGGTCTGGTAGAAAAAATTTTGCAAACGAGTTTGAAAACCAGGCAAGCAAACCTTAATGGATGTTGAATTGTCTACGCAATTATGATGCGCTATTATACAACCGAAAACCAAAAGGGCTTCCTGGTTGAATGACAGCAATATCAATTTTCGCTCCTGGTTTGATTCGAACTGACCGGGCTGCCCCATTTTTTGGTTTCAACCCCATGCAATTTATCGCCTGGCAAAGCTGTGTTAGAATCTTAATTTGTACCCTATGATTCCTACCGGTCCCGTTCTTTTACTCGCATCCAATTCTCCGCGCCGCAGGCAGTTATTAGGCCTGGGCGGTTGGATCTTTGACGCGGACGCTGCCAATATAGATGAAACCCGCCTTCCCGCTGAAGCGCCAGCTGCCTATGTGCGCCGACTGGCCCAGGAAAAGGCGCTCGCCGTCCTGCCGCGTGCTCGCGCGGAACACCTGGTCATTGGCTCGGATACCTCCGTGGTCATTGATGGGGATGTTCTCGGCAAACCCGCGCACGAAGCCGAAGCCCGCCAGATGCTCATGCGCTTGCGCGCTCGCACCCACCAGGTTTACACCGGCATCGCCGTGCTGCGTGCCAGCGATGGGAATCTCTGGACGGATGTGGTCGTTACTGATGTACCGATGCGCGCCTACAGCGCGCATGAAGTCGATCGCTATATTGCATCTGGCGACCCTTTGGACAAGGCCGGTGCTTACGGTATCCAGCACCCGGATTTTCAACCGGTGGAAAGCATGGCAGGTTGTTACGCTTCCGTCATGGGGCTGCCGCTGTGCAGTCTGAGTGTTTTACTGCGCCAGGCCGAAGTTTTCCCCGGTGCGGATATTCCTGGCAACTGCCAGGCAACCATTAATTATCAATGCCCGGTCTTCAACGCTTATTTAAGCGGTGGCCCGCAAGTGTAAGGTGAACCAATGAAACAACTATATCGACTCTTCAGTCTTGTGCTGGCCCTGGCATTCCTGGCCGGGTGCGCAGGTGTACCTGGTACGGTGGTAAGTTCGCCCGCAGCCGTGACTCCTGTGAGTGTCGGTACCCTGCCGCCCCCGATTGTGGCTGTCACCAGCGCACCAGATCCGCTCAGCATCATGCGCACGTTTTTGGATGCCTGGAAAAAAGACGATTACGCCTCCATGTACGCCCTGCTCAGCCAGGATAGCAAAAATGCGATCAACGAGACAGATTTCAGTGAGCGCTACCGCAACGCGATGGCAGCTCTCACACTTCAGGAAATGACTTACGATATTTCTGATGCTGGTTACACCCCCAGCCCTGCCCAATTCAGCTTCAAAGTAACCTTCAAAACACGCCTTACTGGTGACTTTAAGCGCGATCTGAACGCGCCGCTCACCCTGGAAAATGGTCAATGGCGTATTGCCTGGGATGACAGCCTGATCATGCCCGAGCTGAAGGGTGGCAACCACCTGCAAATGGATTTTAATGTCCCGGCGCGCGGTATCATCAATGACCGCGCTGGCCAGCCGCTTGTGGCCCAAACAGATGTAATGGCGCTGGGAGTCATTCCGGTCCAGATTTTGCCGGATAGTGAAGGTGCGCTGCTTGGCGAGTTAAGCATCCTGACCGGCCTGTATCCGGGCAACATCAGCGCCATGTATGCCGACAAGCGCAGCGTCGATTGGTATGTTCCCATCGGTGAAGCTCCGCTAAAGGATGTCAACGGTCATTACGGTACGCTGGCCGCCCTGGGCGGGGTGGTTATGACACAGTACAACTCGCGTTTCTATTATCAGGGCGGCATCGCCCCGCAAACGGTTGGATATGTTTCACCCGTGCCGAAAGAACAGCTTGACCAGTACCTGCGCAACGGCTATTCCCCTGCCGCGCGTGTTGGCATGACTGGCATTGAAAAATGGGGTGAACCATACCTGGCAGGCAAGACCGGCGGTACCCTGTATGTGATTGGGCCGGATGGCAAAGTAATTTCCACTCTCGGGCAATCCGAATCCAAACCGGCCTCGTCAATTACCCTGACCCTCGATGAGAATTTACAGGCGCAGGCCCAGAAAGCCATCACCGGCTTCCGTGGTTCGATTGTGGTAATGGAACGCAATACCGGGCGCATCCTGGCCATGGCCTCCTCACCAAGGTACGATCCCAATTTGTTCGAGCCAGAAAACGCGAATAGCGTGTATGCCCTGGGTGACCTGCTCAACGACCAAAACACGCCGCTACTGGATCGCGCCGTGCAGGGCCAGTACCCGCTCGGCTCGGTCTTTAAGGTCATCACTTTTTCAGCCGCGCTCGAAAGCGGCACCTACACACCCGAATCCCCGCTTAACTGTGGTTACGAATTCAAAGAATTAGCTGATCGCACCCTGTATGACTGGACTTACGAACACTTTCAGACCGAGCTGCGTGAGACTGGCGAAGGCCGCACCCGCCCCTCCGGCGACGTGACTCTCTCCACCGCACTGATGCGCTCGTGCAACCCATATTTCTGGCATATCGGCAAAGACCTGTACGATCAGGGGCGCATCACCGCCATCGCCGATATGGCGCGCGGCTTTGGGCTTGGGTCAAAGACCGGCATCGAACAGATCAATGAAGCTTCCGGAACGATTATCAATCCACCCACCCTGCTGGATGCCGTCAACCAGGCGATTGGCCAGGGCGATGTGCTGGTGACCCCCTTGCAAGTGGCCGACTTCATGGCTGCGATCGGCAATGGCGGCACGCTCTACCGCCCGCAGATCGTGGAAAAGATTATTGACAGCAATGGCGTTGAGACCAATATGTATAAGGCCGAAGTGCGCGGCGTGCTGCCGGTCAAGGCCGAGACCCTGGCGGCTCTGCAAAGCGCCATGTTGTCAGTTATCCGTAACCCGCGCGGAACCGCCTACAACCGCTTCACCAATCTAACTTCCGTTGTCATTTACGGCAAAACTGGCACTGCCGAATCAAATACCGGTACCCCACACGCCTGGTTTGCTGGTTATACCGATTCGCAGCGTCCGGATCTGCCGGATATTGCCATCGCGGTTGTAGCTGAAAACGCCGGAGAGGGTTCTTCAATAGCCGCGCCCATGTTCAAGCGTATGGTCGAAACCTATTTCTTTGGTCAACCGCGGAGCCCTTATTGGTGGGAGTCCAACATTGGTATCACGCGCACTCCCACTTCTCCGGTGACGCCCACCCCGGGCCAGTAATCTGGAGCTTTCCAAAATGCCTGAAGCACAGTTGTTTTCCACCGGCCTGATCATTCGTGCCCAATCAGGGTTTTTCTTTGTGCTACCCGAGGGGCAGGCTGAACCCGTCACCTGCCAGTTGCGCGGACGGCTCAAGCAAGGCCGGCACGAAAGCGACCTCGCGGCGATTGGCGACCAGGTCACCTTTACCCTGCTCTCGGATGGTTCGGGTTCCATTGAAGAAGTCTTGCCGCGCAAAAGCGAGATTGTGCGCCTTGACCCGCGCCCTCAAGGCGAATATCGCCAGATTTTGCTCGCCAACCCCGATCAGGCGGTCTTTGTTTTTGCCTGCGCCAACCCGGAACCCAGATTGCGCATGCTCGACCGCTTCCTGGTGATCGCCGAGAAGCAAACCATCCCGGCCATCATTGTGGCCAACAAGGTGGATGTCATTGGCCTCGCCGCGGCGCAGGAAAAGTTTGGCTTTTATCCGCAGTTGGGCTACCGGGTCATTTATACTTCCGCCAAAGAAAATCTGGGGATCGATGAATTGCGTCAGGCGCTGCAGGGCAAACTTTCGGCCCTGGCAGGCCCTTCTGGTGTGGGAAAATCCAGCCTGATGAACGCCATCCAACCCGGTCTGGCGATTGCGGTCGGTGCAGTCAGCACCTATAACGACAAGGGCAAGCACACGACCAACTTCCGCCAGCTGCACGCCCTGATCGGCGGCGGTTGGGTGGCAGATGCCCCCGGTTGGAAGTCGCTGGCGCTCTGGGATACCGAACCAGAGGAGATCGACGCTTATTTTCCAGAACTGGCCCCGCTGGTTGAAGATTGCCAGTTCAGCGATTGCAGCCACATCCACGAGCCCGGCTGCGCCGTGCTCGCCGCGCTAAAATCTGGACAGGTGCGCCCCGAGCGCTACGACTCTTACCTGCGTCTCAAGGCCGGGCAGGAATAGATTTTGGTTTTGCCGTGATAGTTACCCCGCATCCTGTTGAAAGGTTTGCAGCCGACATGAATCAAAACAAGTGGGAAGTTTTTGGCCAGGATTGGGCCGTAAACCTGCTTCAGCAGCATGTATCCCGCGGCGGTTTGCGGCATGCCTACCTGATCAGCGGGCCGATTGGCATTGGGCGGCGCACCCTGGCCCTGCGTCTGGCGCAGGCGCTAAACTGCGCCACCCCCATCGCGCCCGGTGTCCCATGCCGCACTTGCCGCACCTGCAAACAAATTGAAGCCGGTCAGCACGCTGACCTGATGGTCATAAAGAAACTGCCCGACAAGAAGGACCTGGGCGTGGATCAGATTCGCGAGGTAAGCAGGTTTCTCTCGCTCAAGCCATATATGTCACCCTACAAGGTTGTGCTGGTCATTAATTTTGAAGATGCAAGTCCCAGTGCTCAAAACGCCTTGTTAAAAACCCTGGAAGAAGCTCCCGATTACGGGGTGCTGCTCCTGACTGCCGAAAACAACGAACAACTCCTGCCGACCATCGTTTCGCGCTGCGAGATCTTGCGCCTGCGCCCGGCAAAAGTGGATGATCTTGCAGAATTTCTGGCTGAGCGTGGCATGAACGCTGGAAAAGCGCGCCTGTTGGCGCACCTTTCCAGCGGCTGCCCTGGTCTTGCCTTGCGGCTCGAAAGTGATACGACTGGGCTCTCTTTTCGCACAGAAAAACTGGATGATTTGCATTCCCTATTGGCAGCCAGGCGCATCGAGCGCTTTCATTTCGCCGAGAAATTAGACAAAGAAAATAAGAAAAGGGCCAAAGGCAAAGAGAAGGATAAAGACGACGATGATGCCGGAAAAGAAAACCTTTTCCGGCAAACCCTGCTCATCTGGCTCTCTTATTGGCGCGACGTGCTTCTAAAGGCCTCCAACGCCCAGGCCGATCTGACCAATATTGACCGCACAGAAGAAATTGAGACCCTTGCATATGCTCTGGACCGTTCGCGGACGCGTTCAGTGGTAGTGGATCTGGTCAAGGCGCTTGACCGTCTTGATAAAAACGTCAATCCGCGCTTGCTGACGGAAGTGACACTGATGGATTGGCCAAAGGTAAAATAACATGATTGTGATGAACGAACGTATTTTGACTTACTGGCAAGAATTTCAAGCGAGTCTGCTCCCTGATTCAGTTTATCTGGGCAGGGAATTTGTGGCCGAAGGCTGGGGCGACGACCCAACGATGGCGGAAGAGCTCGGCGCGCTGATCGCCTCCGGCGTCAAGACCGCCACCTGTTCTTCTGTCTGGGAATGGGGGGCCGATGGTCAGACCTGGCCCAGCCCTGGTTTTCTCACTATCGTGCTGGATGGCCGTGATGAACCGCTCTGCATTGTCGAAACGGTCGAAATCACTGTAAAACCCTACAACGAGGTGGATGCATCCATGGCTTATGACGAAGGCGAGGGCGACCGCACGCTGGACTATTGGCGCGCGGCGCACCGTATTTTTTTTACGCGCGTCCTGGCAAAAATTGACCGGCAGTTTGTCGAAGACATGCCCCTGGTTTGCGAACGTTTCAAACGCATCTACCCATAAACGGAGCCTGGCATGGGTTTCTCCTCTCCTCCCGACCCACAGTCATACCAGAACACTGTCTGGGAGATTGCGCGCCAGGTGCCGCCTGGCAGGGTCAGTACATACGGGCAAATAGCCTCCATGATCCCGCCGCCTGGCGAGCTGAGCCTCAAAGATTACGAAGCCTTTGGCGCGCGCTGGGTGGGTGGTGCAATGGCCAACTGTCCGGATGATGTTCCCTGGCAGCGTGTGATCAATGCGCAGGGTAAAATCAGCCCGCGGCCCGGTGCGCAGCGCCAGCGCGAACTGCTCGAATCTGAAGATGTGTTTTTCACAGACCGCGATAAAATAGATTTCGCCATCTACGGTTGGGAAGGTCCCGACCCGCAATGGTGCCAGGCTCACGGGCTGTTTACGCCAAGAGCATTGGGTAAGCCGCAATTGAAATTATTCTAAATCCACGTTTTAACATAAGGTAAAATCACGTTATGCCATCCGATACCCAGGTAATTTACTCAATGGTGCGCGTTGGGCGCATTGTTCCACCCAACAAACAGGTTCTGCGCGATATTACGCTCGGCTTTTATTACGGCGCCAAGATCGGTGTGCTCGGTCTCAATGGCGCTGGTAAATCCACGCTCTTGCGCATTATGGCCGGTGTGGATCAGGACTATGTCGGCGAGATTTCCATCAGCAAGGGCTACACCACCGGCCTGCTCGAACAGGAGCCCAAACTCGATGAAAGCAAAACTGTGATCGAGATCATCCGCGAAGCGGTCCAGCCAATCGTGGATATGCTGGCGCGCTATGACGAGGTCAATATCAAATTCGGTGAGCCGGATGCCGACTTCGACGCCTTGATCGCTGAGCAGTCCAAACTGCAGGATGCTCTCGATAAGGTCGACGCCTGGAACCTCGACTCACACCTGGGCGTGGCTATGGAAGCCCTGCGCTGCCCCCCGGCGGATACACCGATCAACACCTGTTCTGGCGGTGAACGCCGCCGTGTGGCGCTTACCCGCCTGCTGCTCACCGAACCAGACATCCTGCTGCTCGATGAACCCACCAACCACCTCGACGCCGAATCTGTCGCCTGGCTCGAACACCATTTGCGCGAATACAGGGGCACGGTCATCGCCGTGACCCACGACCGCTACTTTTTGGATAACGTCGCCGGTTGGATTTTGGAACTCGATCGCGGTTACGGCATCCCCTGGAAGGGCAACTACTCCTCCTGGCTGGACCAAAAACAAAGCCGGCTCAAGCTCGAAGAGAAATCCGAATCCCGCCGCCAAAAATCACTCGAACGTGAACTGGAATGGATTCGTATGTCCCCCAAGGCGCGCCAGTCCAAAGGCCAGGCGCGCGTCACTGCTTACGAAAAACTGCTCAGCCAGGAAACCGAAAAGTACCGCGAAGACCTGGAAATCTACATTCCGCCGGGTCCGCGTCTGGGCGATATCGTCATCGAGATGAACGGAATCTCAAAAAGCTACGGCGAGCGCCTGATTTTGGATAATTTCAGTGCCAACATTCTGCCCGGTTCGATTGTGGGCATTGTGGGCCCCAACGGCGCGGGCAAGACTACCCTCTTAAAAATAATTACCGGTCAGGAAAAACCTGACTCTGGCAGCATCCGCATTGGCGAGACCGTCAGATGGGCCTATGCTGACCAGACCCGCACGCTCGACCCGGAAAAATCTGTTTATGAAGAGATCGCAGGTGGTATGGAAATTCTGGAGCTGGGCGCGCGCAAGGTCAACGCGCGCGGCTACTGTTCATCCTTCAACTTCCAGGGCACCGACCAGCAAAAGAAGATCAGCATGCTCTCGGGCGGCGAGCGCAACCGCGTGCATCTGGCCAAAACGCTGAAAGAAGGCGCCAACCTGATCATGCTTGACGAACCCACCAACGACCTGGATATCAACACTCTGCGCGCGCTTGAAGAAGCCCTGGAAGAATTTGCCGGCTGCGCCGTGGTTGTCAGCCATGACCGTTGGTTCCTCGACCGCATCTGCACCCACATCCTGGCCTTCGAAGGCGACAGCCAGGCGCGCCTCTTCATGGGCAGCTGGTCAGACTATGAGCAGGATTATCACGAACGCTACGGCAAATCTGTCGAGACACCCAAACGCGTGCAGTACCGCACGCTAAAGCGCTGATCCCTGTTTTTAAAGTGCATCAAGAATAGCCGTTTATTCCGTTTTTGGGGAAAGCGGCTGTTTTATTAGGCCGGTTCTCTTGATGCTCCCCCGTGCAAACAAAGGCACCAAACCCGCCTTACCTGGCCCAGGGTATCGTGCAAATTATGGACAATGGTCTTATTTCACCTATAGTAGCTGATCAAGTTCTCGCTCACGGCACGAAACTCTATTATTACCGCACCGGCGGGAATAAACCTGTCCTGCGGCTGGAGTATGGCATTAGCGATGACGGTCTGAGCTGGACGCCCGTGGCTGAAATGCTTGCCGCCCTGGTGATTGAATATTATTCCATTATTTTTGCTCCCAACCAGTTTCAAATATTATAATTTCGTTCTGCCGCCCTCACTTATTCGGCTCTGCTTATTTTTTCGCTTTATATTTTGGGCTTACTGATCTGGCAAATGAACCATGAAAATGAGCCTCGCGCGCGCTCATTGGGGTTGGCACCGCTTGCATTAATAAAAAAAGACCTGCCACAGGGGAGAGGCAGGTCTTGCTAATTCAATACCACCAATTATGGGATATTGATTCAGCATGGAATTGTTGACAGTCAAAAAAACAGGTTATATCTGGGGCGTCTGGCTGTCTTGCGACTCACCAGCCGATTTTGGCGCGGATTGAACAACTGCAGGTGCGGGGATAACTGCGGGTGCTGAGCGCAAACCATCACGCTTGCCAAGTCTATACACGCCGTACAGCAACAGACCAAAGAGTGCCAGTGGGATCAGGCGCAGCAAGCCGCCCAGGAACATTAGCCCAAAGCCGAATGCCCCAAAACCACGATTGTTGAACCGGCCTGCACCCATCATCGGGCCGCCGCGCTGATCAAAGCCGCGCGGGGCATCATACTGCTGGCCGTCATTTCCGTGAAAATCCCCGCGTTCCATTGGGCCGTTGTAATTCCAACCCTGCTGTGCCTGCGCCTGGGTGTTGAACCCGCTGCGCGCAATCATGAATTTATGTAAACCAAACGGCACAGCCACCAGCGCGGCTATGATCACAATAACAATAAAAATCCCTAAAACCCATTTCCAAAGTTTTTTCATATTAGCACACTCCTATGTGAACTATCTGGATAATAGCATGCTTATTTCAAGAAATTGTGTAGATAGTTTGCAGGTATTGTATAGATCTTGAATACTTGTGCCGTGAGACGGCTAATAAGCCGTTAAGCTCGCCGGGGATGCGTGCAGAAGCATAAAAAACCTCTGCCTGCGTCAGACCCTGAAATGCGATTGCCCCGGCTTGCTCTGTGGTTAATGTTTTTTAATGCCTGTTTTCGGGTAAAATTCAGCCCATGACCAAGCCAAAAGCCTCCCCCCTGGTTTTCCTGTTCGGCGTGATCGCCATTATTTTAATTGCCACCCTGTTCGGCCCGCAAGAGAAAGCGCTCGGTTCCAATGTGCGCCTGGTGTACCTGCACGGTGCCTGGGTTCTGACGGCGGAAATCGCCTTTATTGCCGCTGCTCTGGCGGGCGCGCTGGGACTTCTGGCGCATTATGGCGGTGCGCTCTCTGCGCGCGAAGACTTTTTTCACGATTGGTCGCTGGCGCTTGGACGTACAGGTGTCGTATTCTGGATCACCTACCTGCCGCTTTCGCTGTGGGCGATGGAGTCTAATTGGAATGGGCTTTTCCTGGCGGAGCCTCGCTTCCGGTTAGCAATTACCTTCGCAGTAGTTGGTGTCCTGCTGCAATTGGGTCTCTGGATCATCTCCAACAAACTGTTGGCTTCTGCCGCGAACATCGCTTACATTATTGTCCTGCGGATCCTGTTTGCCAGCGCCGCCAACATCATGCACCCGCCGCCCTCACCTATTTTCAATTCTGGCAAATACGACATCATTGGCTTTTTTGTTGGACTGAACCTGCTTAGCTGGCTGGCGGCGTATTTCTTGACGCGCTGGTGGATGCTGGTTGCACAAAAATCAAACTCAAGCCAAAAGACCGCCCGCTAGGGCGGTGTTTTAAGCACTCAACATGCGTCTTCGCACCCAGCTTACCGCCTTTACCGCTATTCGCACTGTGTTCAACACAGCGCACCGCATGGCATATCCTTTTCTGGGTGTATTTGCGCGCGGGCTGGGCGTGGATATCACCACCATCTCTCTGATTGTCTCATCGCGTTCGTTTATCGGTATGTTTGCACCGTTTGTTTCGTCCATCGCGGACTCTCGCGGTAGAAAATTCGGCATGCTGGCTGGCGCGCTCATCTTCAGCCTGGCAGCCGGGCTGGTGGTTATTCACCCCTCGCTGTTTACGCTGGGCGCTGCACTGATCCTGAGCCTGATCGGCAAATACCTGTTTGACCCGGCCATGCAGGCTTATCTGGGTGATCGGGTGCCCTACCAGCAGCGTGGACTGGCGCTCTCCGTTACCGAAATGGGCTGGTCGCTGGCTTTTATCGGCGGTATTCCGTTGATGGGACTCTTGATCTCGCGCTTTGGCTGGTCTGCTCCATTCCCGCTTTTGCTGGTGCTCGGGCTGGGCATGGCTGTGTTGATCTGGTGGATGCTGCCTGGCGAAGACCCGCACCACGAACCTTCTAGAGGTCCATGGGCCAATTTCCGCGCGGTGCTGACCAATACGACTGCGCTGTCGGCTATCAGTATTGCCCTGTGGGCCAGTGCTGCCAACGAAATGGTCAACCTGATCTTTGGCGTATGGTTGGAAGACAGGTTTGCGCTCAAAATTGCTGCCCTGGGTGCGGCTTCGGCCGTGATTGGGCTCTCTGAATTGAGCGGTGAGGGCCTGGTGGCGCTTTTTACCGACCGCTTGGGCAAGCCGCGTGCGCTGGGGTTGGGGTTGGCGGCCAGTGCCATCTCATCCATCGCCCTGCCCTTTTTAGGACGCAGCGAGCCTGGCGCGCTGATAGGGCTGTTTTTCTTTTATATTACCTTCGAGTTTGTGATGGTCAGTCATGTGCCCATGATGACCGAAGTAATGCCCGGCGCGCGCGCCACGGTGATGTCATTCAACCTGGCCGGTCATTCTATTGGGCGCGGCATTGGCGCGTTGCTGGCAGTTTTTGTGTACCAGGCTTTCGGTTTCCCGGTGGTAGCCGGGTTTGCCACAGTCTTTTACCTGTTTGCCTTGCTAGGGCTCAGAAAAATGCAGCGCTGAGCCTGTTTTGCGGGATGTTGGAAGGAGTTTTATATGTGCCGCAGTATTAAACAGTTGCGCCAGTCCGCCGGGCCTGCTTCGGAGCAGGAACTGTACGAAGCCGCCCTCCAGTATGTACGCAAGGTGAGCGGTTACCGCAAACCTTCGCGCGCCAATAGGGCTGTTTTTGAGTCTGCGGTGCGCGATCTTGCCCGGTTAACCAAAGAGCTGCTGGATGGGCTCGATGTTCCGGGAAAAGCAGCCATTGATCTGGTAGAGTAGGGAGTTGCCATGTTAATTCATTCAGCCGCTCAACTTTTGACCATATCCGGCGGCCCGCAGCGCGGCCGCAGCCTGGGACAGCTCGGCGTCATCGAGGATGGTGCCGTGTTGATTCGCGATGAAAAAATCGTGGCAGTTGGTAAGACCGCTGACCTGCGCGCCGCACACCCCAATGAGCCCATGCAGGATGCCTACGGCTGCGTGGTGATGCCGGGTTTTGTCGATCCGCATACGCATGTCATCTGGGGTGGAGATCGTGCCAAAGAGTTTGAGATGCGTCTGGAAGGCGCAAAGTACCTCGATATCCTGGCAGCTGGCGGCGGCATCCTATCCACGGTGCGCTCTACCCGCACGGCGAGTATTGAAACCTTGATCGCGCAAACCCGTTCTCGCCTGTTCCGCATGTTTGCGCACGGTACCACGACCGTGGAAGCCAAGACCGGCTATGGATTGCAGACCGCCACCGAACTTCGCCTGTTAAAAGCGCTGCTTGCGCTCGAAGAAGAAAGCCGCCTGGACCTGGCCTTTACGTTCCTGGGTGCGCACGCCATTGCGCCCGAGTTCAAAGACAACCCGCAGGGCTATGTTGACCTGGTGTGCGAAACCATGCTGCCCATCGTGCGTGCCTGGTGGGAAGTGCATGCCCCCGGCCGTGGGCTGCCCTTTGTGGATGTGTTTTGCGAAACCAAAGCCTTTGACCTGGTTCAATCGCGCCAGATACTCACCCAGGCGCGCGAATTGGGGTTTCCGCTAAAAATCCACGCTGATGAATTTGACAACCTGGGCGGCGCCAGCCTTGCGGTGGAATTGGGCGCAGCCTCGGCGGACCACCTGGTCAAAACCTCAGACGCGGATATTGCCGCCCTGGGCAGTTCTGATACGGTGGCGGTCTCGCTGCCCTGCACTCCCTTTGGCCTGGGTGAACTGCAATATACACCGGCTCAGAAAATCCTGGATGCCAACGGGTTCCTTGCGCTGGCTACCGATTGCAACCCCGGAACCGCCTGGAATGAATCGATGCAGTTTGTGATCGCGCTGGCCTGCCGTGCCCTCAAGCTCACCCCGGCCCAGGCTATTGCCGCATCCACCATCAACTCAGCGCACGCCATCCGCATGGCGGATAAGGTTGGTTCGATAGAGCCGGGCAAACAGGCAGATTTGCTGATACTCTCCGTGCCGGATTACCGCCATCTTGGTTATCGTTTTGGCACCAACCTTGTCAAGCAAGTCATCAAAAAAGGTCGTGTATATTCTGTGGACGTGGGCTACTACCGCACAGCCTGATTTACTTCACTGCATTGATAAAATCAGCCAGCAAGCCGTATGCGGTTGTGTGGGGACCAGGGTCTGATTCTATCAGGGTCAGGTCGCCCAGCACATCGGTGCGAAACTGGATGATGGATGTGGTTCCTTCCACGCTGTAGAAGGGCGAAGTCATCGGGATCAGTTCAGGGGAGACCTTTCCGCGGATGCTGCTGCCATTGCGTTCTGCGGTGCAGATTAATTTATAGCGTTTCCCCTGCGCCTTCGCTTCAGCGATCATCTCGGGGCTGATACCGTGAATGCCGGTGCGGTCGATCGAAGCCGGATTGACTGGAATATTCATCAGCACGGTTGCCAGTGCGGCAATCTTGATCGCGGCGTCCCAGCCGTCCACATCGCCGGACGGGTCGGTCTCGGCGATGCCGATCTTCTGCGCATATTTAACGGCTTCATCAAAGCTCTCGCTGTTTTCCATGCGCGAAAGGATCAGGTTGGTGGTCGAATTCAGAATGGCGCGCAGGCCAAGCAGTTGCGCCGCCGGAAGTGCCCCGCGGAAGAGCGAAAAGATCGGCGCGCCGTCCATCACTGTCGATTCGTGGAAAAACTCGCGTCCTTTGCTCTTAGCCAGCGCCTTCAGTTCCTTCCAGGCGTGTACCACCGGACCCTTGTTGGCAGTCGCCACGTGCATCCCGAGTTCCAGCGCGCAGCGGATGTGGTCAATCGCCGGTTGACCGGTTGCGTAGTTTACCGGGCTGTTCTCAAACAACACATCCGCGCCGCTCTTTTTAATGAATTCGAGCGTGTCACTGTTTGGAACGCTACTGAATTGCTCCAGGCTCTGCCCACTCTGAACGGCCGTCAGCACTTTTGCCAGATCCAACCCAGCCGGGTTGATGGCGCGCCCGCGCGAGCCGGTCGCTATGCCGGTCACGCTAAAGGTGATATTGTAAGTTTCCTCAAGTTCGGCTTGTTTGCGTAAAAACAGTTCGGCAGTAGCGCGGCCGACGTTGCCAAAGCCGAGCATGGCGATTTTATAATGCATGATGGACTCCTGTGTGGCGGTTTATCGTTACAGTTTTCGATAGGGAATGCGAGATAGCTACCAATTATAAAGGGGGGTACGGAAAAGCCCGTCGATTTTCAGGCGGCATTGGAAAGGTGCTGTCTGCCGCCAATGCCTCGGCGCGCAGCGCCAGGGCGCTGAGTTCATCCCCGTTCAAATAGCGCAGAAGCTCATTTGCCAGCTCAGCAGAAGGCATGGCAAGGGTCTGGATGGCTGGTAGATATTCAGCGGGCACCGCTTCCCCGGCAAAATCCCAGATGACGGTGCGCAGCTTGTCAGCGATATTGAAACACAGCCCGTGATCGATGGCATACAGATGTCGTGTGCCTTTTTCAAACAGGACGTGACTCCCTTTGCGGTCGGCGTTGTTGGTGAGCAGGTCAAATAGCGCAACCGGGCGCAGCTTGTCTTTGTCGGCAGTCCTGAAATTAAAGTAGTGGTAGTTGGGATTGTATTCGATGAACTGCTGCAGCGAGCCTGGTCCGTAAGGCCCGTCATCGCGGAAGATGGTGTAAGGCACCAGCCCCCAGCCCAATGACTGGCTGACATGGTAGGCTGCCACTTCACGACCCGCCAGGGTGTTCTCGGGAAAATCCCACAGCGGTTGCTCACCCTTCTGCGGCTTGTAAACAGCCTGGATCACCCGTTCTTGGTGGGTGACATCCACCAGAAAAGTATAATTTGACCCCAGGGTAAACTGTCCCTTGAGTTCCAGTGTGCCGCTGGCAAATGCCTTATGTAAAAACTCTAAATCATCCATATTTTAATTGTGACCCTGAAAGGAGATCTTCAGGGTCATTTTATTAGTGTCTGTAGCCGTTCTTTTTGGGGCAGAAGTGCCCGCCGGGTTCCATTGGCTGCCCGCACTGCGGGCAAAACGGTCTGCCGCGCCGCACGACTTCCACGCTCCAGCGCGAAAGCGCGCGCGCCTGCGAGCGGGTGCACCAGAAACGAATCACAGCCGCATCTTCGGGCAGGTCGCCATCCAGCAAGATTTCGCGGGTCACCAGCACCACCAGATCGCGGTCTTTATCATAACCCAGACCAATTTCACCGGCCCGAAAAACAGGTTCAACCGGCGGGTTGATGCGCATGTGCTCATCGTTATAATCTGCTGAGGCTTCGTCCAGATCGGGATCTTTCTCAGAAAGCTGTGCGAGAAATTGTTCAATGCCAACCGACAGGGATTGGAGTTGGATTTTCTCGATAATGACGGTTACAGTGCGGGCGGCCTGGAAGGCCAGCAAGTAGAAGACACGCTGGCCAGGCGCACCAATGGCATCAGCGGTAATGTGGTCACAAGGGTCTACATCGATTTCAAAGCGTGGCATACGGGTTTCCTGTTGAATAATTCGGAGGTAGTATACCAGAAATTAGAAGGCCCTATTGCTGACCGGGTGACAGTCATCTTAAAGATGACTGTCACTTCTCGTCTTAATATTTTGCCTCCCGACTTTTTCCTCCCCCACCCAGAACAGGTATAATTAGCGCACATCCTTCGCCAAAGGAGAGGAGAGCCTATGTATGATCGCAAAAAGCTTGCCCAACTTCAAGATTCGCTGACCAAATGGCAGGAGACTGGTCTTAAGAAAGCACTGATTTCCCTACCAGAGCGCCGCAACTCTTTTATCACCAGCTCATCTGAGCCCATTAACCGGCTATACACCCCCGCCGACATCCCCGATCTGGACTATGAAAAGGAGCTCGGCCTGCCGGGTGAATACCCCTACACGCGCGGGGTGCATGCCACCCTGCACCGGAGCAAACTCTGGACCATGCGCATGTTTGCCGGGTTCGGCACCGCTGAGGAGACCAACAAGCGCTTCAAGTACTTGCTGGAACAGGGCCAGACCGGCCTGTCGATTGCATTCGATCTGGCAACGCTGATGGGGTACGACACTGACTCGCCCGAAGCCGAAGGCGAGTTTGGCAAGTGCGGCGTGGCGATTTCTTCGTTGAAAGATATGGAAATCCTGCTCGATGGTATCCCGCTCGACAAAGTTTCATCGAGCATGACCATCAACTCCCCGGCCTCCATCATCTGGGCTATGTACATCGCCGCCGCTGAAAAACAAGGCGTGCGCCCCGACCAATTGCGCGGCACCACGCAGAATGATATCCTCAAAGAGTTCATCGCCCAAAAAGAATATATCTTCCCGCCCGAAGCCTCCATGCGCCTGGTGACCGATACCATTGAATACGGCGCCGCCACGCTGCCGCAGTGGAATACCATCTCGATCAGCGGCTACCATATCCGCGAGGCAGGTTCAACTGCTGCGCAGGAACTTGCTTTCACCCTGGCGGACGGCATGGAATATGTGCGCTGGGCCATCCGACGCGGGCTGAACGTGGATGATTTTGCGCCGCGCCTGTCGTTTTTCTTCAACGCGCACAATGATTTCTTCGAGGAAATTGCCAAGTACCGCGCCGCGCGCCGCATCTGGGCCCGCGAAATGCGCGAGACTTTCGGTGCCAAAAATCCCCGCTCGTGGATTTTGCGCTTTCACACGCAGACCGCCGGCGTTTCGCTCACAGCCCAGCAGCCAGAAAATAACGTGGTGCGAGTGGCCTTGCAGGCGCTGGCCGCGGTGCTGGGGGGTACGCAGTCGCTGCACACCAACAGCCTGGACGAGGCCCTGGCGCTGCCATCCGAACATGCAGTGACGATTGCGCTGCGCACCCAGCAGATCATTGCTGAAGAATCGGGCGTGACCAACACAGTGGACCCATTGGGCGGTTCGTTCTTTGTCGAGGCGCAGACCGATCATATCGAAGCTCAGGCCTATGACTACTTCCGCCGGATCCAGGAATTGGGCGGAGTGCTGCCAGCGATTGATAAGGGTTTTTTCCAGAGTGAGATTTCAGACGCGGCTTACCGCTACCAGCGCGAGATTGACTCGGGGGTGCGCCGTATCGTCGGCCTGAATGCCTACGCCGAAGGCAAAGCGCCGGCTGTGCCGATCCTGGTTATGGACCCACAAGGCTATCAGCGCCAGCTGGCGCGCCTGCAGGAGGTACGAGCCGAGCGTGACCCCGGGCGTGTAGGACAAACCCTCGACCGCCTGCGCATCGCCTGTGCCGGAACGGAAAACAGCATGCCCTACATTCTGGATGCCGTGCGTGCTTACTGCACGCTTGGTGAAATGATCGGCGTGATGCGCAAGGAACTCGGTACTTACACAGAACCGACCTGGATCTAAAACGAAAAAAGTCCTCCGAAATCGGAGGACTTTTTCATTTTGCTTTTTATGCTTCTCGCTTTACAGGGAAGCTGTCAAAGTCGCGCGCCACGACGACATTCGGAAAGACCGACTGCGCTTCGGCCAGCACATCTTTTTCGCGGTAGCGGCGTGAAATGTGCGTCAGGATTAATTGCTTGACGCCCGCTTTTACCGCCAGTTCTGCCGCGCCGCGCGCCGTCATGTGCGCAAACTGTCTGGCCATACCAGCTTCTTCGTCCAGATAGGTCGATTCGATCACCAGCGCATCCGCGCCCTGCGCAACCTGTAGCAGGTCATCCGTGCGGCCTGTATCGCCTACAACCATCAGCTTGGTGCCGCGCAGCAGCGGCCCGAGTACATCTTCGGGGCTCACGCTGCTGCCATCCGCCAGGGTGATGGTCTGACCTGCCACGAGCAGCCCGCGTTCCGGGCCAAAGGGTACGCCCAATTCAGTCGCTTTTTCGGGCAAAAAGGGTCGGCGCGCTTTTTCCTCGAACAGGTAGCCCAGGCAGTCCGGGCCGCGGTGGCTGACAGGGAAGGCAGTTACCGTGAAATCGTCCGTCTCAAACAGGATGCCTGGTCCAATCTCGCGGAAATGCAGCGACATGGGCGGGGTTGTGCCGCGCAAGACCACGTCATTGATCAGGGTGCGCACGCGCTCAAGGGCGCTTTTCCCGCCGAATATTTCCAATTCTTCTATGGCTTCCCAGCGTAAAAAGGTGGACATCAGGCCGCCCAACCCCAGGATGTGGTCGAGGTGGCCGTGTGTAAGCAGAATACGGGTAAGTTGCTTAAAGCCAATTCCCGATTGCAGTATCTGGCGTTGGGTGCCTTCGCCGCAATCGATCAGGAAGCGGTATTCATCGTGTTTGACGATTTGCGCCGAAAGCCCGCGACGGGCAGATGGGGCGGAGGCGGAAGTGCCTAGGAATAGAATTTCGAACACATTAAATCCTTCCGGGATACCGGATAACGGGTGTTGCCCACGCAGTGCGCGGGCGGTCAATTATTTTACCCCATGTGAGTATTCCTTGCTTGCTGATTTGCTTTGCCGAATGCCGGGCCAACAGCGTTTCTCAAGACTGTGTGTCTCAAAGCACCTGCTGTTAAGTACTTTATCTTTCAGGCCAGGCCAACAATTCTTTGGGGCAAACCTCATATTCAAAGGTTTCGCCAAAAGCGCGAAGCACCTCGGTCTTGACCTGTTTCATCGGCGGGACAGGCGACAAAATATCGGCCAGCGCCAACACTGCCTCACCCGTGAGTCCGCAGGGGATAATGCCTTCAAAATATTCCATTTGCGGGCAAACGTTTAACGAAAACCCATGCCGTGTGACTCCCTGCGCATCCACTTTGACGCCGATGGCGGCAATTTTGGCTGGGGACAGTTCAGCGCGCTCTACCCACACCCCGGTTTTTCCAGGGACCAGGCAACCTGTCACTCCCAGGCGCGCCAGTACCAGCAGCAACATCCGTTCCAGGCTGCGCACATAGCCAACATGGTCTTGACCGCCTAATTTCAACACAGGGTAACCGATCAGTTGACCGGGGCCGTGGTAAGTCACATCGCCGCCGCGATCCACCCAATGTATCTCTACTGCCTTTTCAGTGCGCTTGCTCTCATCCCACAGCAGATTTTCGGCGTGTGCGCGCCGCCCAAATGTATAGGTATGCGGGTGTTCAAGCAGCAGCAGCGTGGGGGGGCGTTTACCGTGCGCAATTTCAAACGCCAGCCGGTTTTGTAATTCCCAGGTTCGCAGGTAATCAACTAAACCGAGATCGTGTGTGTGACAAATTTGCATTTCTCTTAATCTCTCGCGGGGCTTTATTGAAACAAATTCAATTTTCCAAATCTTATAGCACTATTAGTGTAGCACTAACGCAGATCGGGAACTTGTTAAATATTTTCAAGAAACAGGGGCTTGACAAAGTGCTAAAAAAAACTTACATTATTGTAAGGTGATTCTTGAATTAGATATCATTTACCTTATTATATTGGCGAATAGAACTCCCTTAAAACATATTTTCTGCCAATAAAAGCAAAGGCATAGTATTTTCCTATTTTGGATAACAACGTTTGATGAGAGCAGAGCAAAAAATTGCTGGGTGAGGTATTTATAAACTACCAACCTGTTGCCCGTTGAGAGCGTTTTATTATTTCTGTGAAGGAAACTGTTTCACTCAGAACATTTCTTATTAAACAAGGAGGTGGTTCCCGACCAGCGAACGGATCGTAGTGACAGATTTAATATTTTTATTTTCATACTATCTAACAAAAAGGAAAATGAAAAATGTCTAAATTGAAACTGCAGCATGTATTGGCTTTTCTCCTGATGATGTTTATCGTCGTCTCCATCGTACAACCGAATGTGGCTAATGCCAGCACAGTCAAGCAGCAACCAGCCGTCGCCAAACCAACCCTGACTGGAACGGCCCAGAACTCAGTTCGGCATGATAAATCTGCTTCGCAGTTACGCTACGTTCCGGTGATGAATGCGGCCGGTACCTCCCCTGACCGTCTTTCCAAGGTTTTTGATCTGCCGAAAAAAGTTGTTGATAACTCCACGATCCAGGTAGATCCGGCCTGGCTGCGTCAGCCGCTTAAGAAATACATCGACCCGCCCATGCCTGGTCTCGATGTTGCTCTTAATGGCGCCAACCAGGGCACCAACCGCACAGTCAACGGCTACGGCGTTTTACCTCCCGATACCAATGGCGATGTAAGCGTTAATAACTACATCCAGACCGTGAATAATTTATTCACCATCTGGGACTTGAACCAGACCAACCCCAACACCGGTCTGCCGCTGGAAGTTTACGGCCCGGCGCGTATCAGCAGCCTGTTTACTGGTTTTGGCGGCACTTGTGAAACCTGGGACGATGGCGATCCGATCGTCCTGTATGATCACCTGGCAGACCGCTGGATGATTTCGCAGTTTGCGCTTCCCAATTATCCCAACCCGCCATTCTCCCAATGCATCGCCGTTTCTGCAACTGGTGACCCGCTGGGTAAATGGTATCGCTATGAATTCCAGTTCCAGGTTATGAATGATTACCCGCATTTTGGCGTTTGGCCCGACGGGTATTATATGACCATAAACCAGTTTGACCCTGCTGACGCCCCAGGATCCCAGTGGCGCGGTCAGGGCGCGGTTGTTTTTGAACGTGCTCAGATGTTAGCTGGCGCCAATGCGCGCATGATCTACATCGACACCTATCAAGGCTGCGTTATCGGAACTGAACAACCCTGGTGTATCCTGGGCGGTATGCTTCCTTCAGATCTGGATGGCCCGATTCCTCCTGCTGGCGCACCCAACATGTTCTCGCAGTTTGATGATAACGCCTGGGGCTATTCACCAGACCAGCTGCAGTTGTGGTCCTTCTCAACCAACTGGGCTACTGGCGTCGGCACCTTTACCAACGATGTCAATTTGCCGGTGGATTCCTTTGTTTCTGAGGTTTGCACTGGTTACGCCCGCAATTGTATTTCCCAACCTGGTACAACGCAGGGCGTTGATGCGATTGCTGACCGCTTGATGTACCGCCTGCAGTACCGCAACTTTGGTACCTACCAGACCCTGGTCACCAACCACACCGTGGCTGTTGGCGATGTGGCCAATCACGCTGGCGTTCGTTGGTATGAACTGCGCAAGGTCGCCGGTATTTGGGGTGTTAAGCAGCAGGGCACTTATGCTCCGGACGCTTCCAACCGCTGGATGGGCAGCGCCGCGATGGATGGCTCTGGTAATATCGCCATTGGCTACAGTGTTTCGGATGCCACCAGTGTATATCCGGGTATGCGCTATGCGGGCCGCCTTGCTAATGACCCGCTGGGCACACTGCCCCAGGGCGAAAATATCATGATTGCCGGTTCTGGCAGCCAGCTGCACACGGCCGCTCGCTGGGGCGACTACAGCTCCATCAATGTTTCTCCCGCGGATGATTGTCAGTTCTGGTTCACTTCTGAATACAACCGCGTGACCTCTTCCGCTGAGTGGTACACCTATATCGGTGCCTTCACCTTCCCGTTGCCCACGACCCTTGGCGGCGGTGGCTGCATCCCGCATTCGCCCTTTGCCGATGTAACCGCTTTGAATTGGTATGCGCCGTTTGTTTATCGCTTGTATGACCTGGGCATCACCAGCGGCTGCGGCGGCGGCAATTTCTGCCCTGCCAGCAATATTACTCGCGCTGAAATGGCTGTCTTCCTGCTCCGCACCGAGCACGGCGGCAACTTTGCTCCTCCGGCTGCCACTGGTACCGTCTTCGGTGATGTTTCTATAAACTCTTTTGCAGCAGCCTGGATTGAAAAACTGAGCGCTGAAGGGCTTACATCTGGTTGCGGTGGCGGTAATTTCTGCCCGAACGGCCTGGTAACTCGTGCTGAGATGGCTGTCTTCCTGCTGCGCACTGCGTACGGCAGCGCCTATATTCCTCCGGCTGCCACCGGCACCGTCTTCAATGATGTTTCTATTAGCTCTTTTGCAGCAGCCTGGATTGAAGAATTGGCATCTCTTGGCATCACTGCTGGTTGTGGCTCTGGTAATTACTGCCCGGCTTCCCCAGTGAACCGCTCTGAAATGGCCGTCTTCCTGATCAGGTTGACAGAGCTGCCCTAGTCTGTCACCCCGACCATTCAGAGATTGAAGATCATCTGAACAAAACACTCCCCCGGCTGTTACCAGCCGGGGGAGTTATTTATTCCTCTGAAAATTCCCTCTTGACAGGAAGTTCAATATGCATAGAATTGGGCGCAATATGTCCATACCGCTTTTTGCCTGTCGAAGCTTGCATCGCTACCAATTCTGCGGAATGCCTGTTTTATTTTTTCAATAATCAAAGAGTCGCTTTTTAGCGGCTCTTTTTTTTATCTTTTATTTTCCTGTCGCGTGGAAAAACCAACGGCAGGAGCAAAGACAAAGGAGAGAGAAATGTCGAAGAAACAAACCGCACCACAAGCCGTATCACAGGCTGCGCCAAAGGCCGTTGCACCTGCTGCCCCAGGAAAGGTTATTGGCTTCCTCCCGGATGACAATCCCCCCATTGGTGCCATGCTCAGCCTGGGTTTCCAACAATTTCTGACCATGTTCCCCGCCACGGTGCTGGTCGCCATCCTGACCAAGTTTGATGTGGGTATCACCCTGCTGGCCTCAGGACTTGGCACAATCATTGCTCTGCTGGTCTCCAAACGCAAGATCCCAATGTATTACGGCTCCTCATTCTCCTATATTGCCGTGGTCATCACGGTCATGAGCAAGTTTGCCCCGGCCTGCTTCAACGACCCGGCCCAGGTTTACTGCCCGGACGGGGTCAAGATTGTGCAGGTTGGCATCATCCTGACCGCCCTGTTCGAAATTGGCATTGGGTTCTTGATTATGCGTATCGGTAAAAACGCGCTGGATCGTGTTCTGCCTCCTATTGTGACCGGTTCAATGGCCATGGTGATTGGTGTGGCTCTGGCCGGTGCAGCCCTGAATAATGCTGGCGGCATGTCGATTGGTGTTGCCGCAGAAATTGCATGGAAGTTCTGGAGCGTGGCCTTCCTGACCTTGATCGCCACCATCCTGTTCTCGGTTTATTTGCAGGGCAAAGGCCTCATCGGCATGCTGCCGATTTTGCTTGGCGCGATCTTCGGTTACATTGTCGCCATCCCCTTTGGCCTGGTTAGCTTTGACGCCGTGGCGGTTGCACCCTGGATTGCTGCGCCGCACTGGACCTTCCCGGCATTTACAGACCCGAATGCCTGGGGCATGGCTCTCTCTATTGCCCTGATCTTCATTGCCACCGTGCCCGAATCAACCGCGCACCTCTACCAGATGAGTCTTTACATTGATGACCTCGCGGGTGAAATGGGCCGCAAGCCCTATAACATTAAAGAATTGATTGGCCTCAACCTCGTTGCAGATGGCGCGGATGACCTGGTGGTGGGTTTCCTGGGCGGTTCGGCCGGTACCAATTACGGTGAAAACAACTCTTTGATGGCGATCACGCGCAACTACTCCACGGCAGTCCTCATGGTTGCGGGCGGCATGGCAATTGTGCTCGGTTTCTTTGCCAAGCTGGTTGCTCTGGTAAACACGCTGCCCGTTGCGGTGCAGGGCGGCCTGGGCATTTACCTGTTCGGGATCATCGGTATGCAGGGTGTTGCCCTCATCCAATCTGAAAAGGTCAACCTGTTTGACCCCAAGCAGCTGGCAGTTGGCGCGATCATTTTGATCTGCGGTATTGGCGGCAACCTGGTACTGCCCAACGGGGTGTTCCCCTTCAATGTGCCTTTCCTGTTCCCCAACGGCATTCCCGCGATTGTTTTCGCGGCCATAATGGGTATTTTCGTCAACTCGATCTTCCTGATCTTCAAAGCCCCTGCAGTCCGCGGCGATAAATAACGCTTTCGCTGAAAAGAACTATACTGGGGATTGGACGTTTTAAAACGCTCCAATCCCCTTTCCATGCCCTTTACCTGTGCCCGAAACTGGAGGTTCTAATCCATGCTAAAACTTCCCGGCCTGATCGACCCGCATGTGCATCTGCGCGAGCCCGGTGCCACCCACAAGGAAGACTACGACAGCGGCACAGCCAGTGCACTGGCCGGTGGGGTGACGTTGGTGCTGGCCATGCCAAATACGCGCCCGCCAATTTTTGATGAAGATACCCTGGAGGCTGTTCTGCAATCTGCCAGCCGCAAGGCACGCTGCGATTACGCTCAATTTGTGGGTGCGGGTCCAGATAATGCCGCCGCGGTTGCGACCCTGGCTCCACGCGCCGCAGCCCTGAAGATGTATTTGGATGCGACCTTTGGGCAACTGCGCCTGGATGATATGACGCTCTGGATGCAGCATTTTTCGCGCTGGCCGGGCACTACGCCAATTGTGACCCACTCCGAGAGCCGTTCGATGGGGGCGGCCATCCTTATGGCGCATCTGTACGATAAGCCCATCCATATTGCCCACATCTCGCTGCGTGAAGAGGTGCTGCTGATCAAGGCCGCCAAAGAGCGCGGCATTAAAGTGACCTGCGAGGTCTGCCCCCACCACTTGTTTCTGGCCGAAGGCGGTCTGCCGCTATCAGCAGCAGGCGATTGCTGCGGAGATGGCTTATCAGGCGGCCGCAGCGAGGTTCGTCCGCGTCTCGCAACCGCGCAGGATGCCCAGGCCCTCTGGGAAAACCTGGATGTAATTGACTGCTTCGCCACTGATCACGCCCCGCACACGCTGGCCGAAAAAGACGGCGAAAATCCACCCCCGGGCTTCCCCGGTTTGGAGACTATGCTGCCCTTGCTGCTGACCGCTGTTCAGGAGCGCCGCCTGACGCTTGAACAGCTTATTGAAAAGTTGGTCACCAACCCGCGCCGGATTTTTCACCTGCCAGAGCAGCCCGAAACCTGGGTGGAAGTGGATGAAAATGCCCTCTACGAGATCCGGGCGGCAGAATTGCACTCGCGCTGCGGTTGGACGCCTTTCGAAGGGTGGAAGGTGCAGGGTCGTGTGACGCGTGTGGTGCTGCGCGGCGCTGAAGCCTTTAAGGACGGTGAGGTGATGGCTGCTCCGGGGTTCGGTAAAAATATCCGCGAGCTGTAAGACAATTCTCCACAGCGCACGCATGCGCCGAAAGAAATACTATATTCAGTTTTCTCTTCTTGATCTGTGGTTTGCGATGAATGTTTTATGATCAGTTGAAAAAAAGCTGAGGGTTCTATGTCACTAAGTTTACAAGCATACTTCTGGCGTGCAGTTCTGAAACGCTTAATTAAAGGCAAGTGCATGTCGATCGAAGAACACCGCGCAAGCGGGAAACAAAATGCCAGGCTGTTGAGTGGTCTGCCGGCGGGTACCAGGGTTGAGCCGGTTGAGTTTGACAGGCTGCGCGCCGAGTGGATCATTCCTGCGTCGGGTGGGCAGCAGAAAGTGATCCTGTATCTACACGGCGGCGGATATGTCACCGGTTCGCTGAAACATACCGCATGTTGTGCGGCCTGTTGGTTGAATGTGCAGGCGCAATGGTGCTGGTGCCAGAATACCGCCTCGCTCCCGAACATCCTTTTCCGGCCGCACTGGATGACGCCGTCAAGGCCTACCACTGGTTACTGGCAAACACCTGTGCTGCGGAAGATATTCTCATTGCAGGCGATTCGGCCGGCAGAGGGCTGAGTATCGCGACCACCCTGGTACTGCGTGAGCAGCAGATTGCCCTGTCCGCGGGAGTCATGTGTTTTTCGCCCTGGGCAGATCTGGCGCTGAGAGGTCAGACGCACACCACCAAAGCAAGGAGCGAGGTCGTTCTAAATACTGATGTGCTGCGCGAATGGTCCCTGGCATACACCATTGATGCTAATCTCGACAACCCGCTGGTTTCTCCAGTCCATGGCAATTTTGAAGGTTTCCCGCCCCTGTTTATTCAGGTCGGCAGCGATGAAATATTGCTGGATGATGCCTTCCTGTTGGCTGAAACTGCCCGCAGCGCGGGTGTGAAAGTGGAATTGAAAATCTGGAACGGTATGTGGCACGTCTGGCAGGCTCTCGGAAGGATGATCCCTGAAAACCGCCCCACGTTTGATGAGATGGGCGTATTTGCGAAAAGTGTTTTAAAGATTTGACAGCATGTGTCGCGAGCCGGTGAACGTTAAAACGTCCCGGCCCGCTCTTGCAAACATATATGGTTGGGCGCGTTGTATAATAAAGACGAAAATTAGAGCGCAAATTATGGTCCGGCTTCCCCGTTTGTGAGACGGCGGAAGTCTCTCTGTATAAAAAAGACAAGAAGACAATTAACCATTCAAAAAAGGAGAGAAATATGCCCCCCCCCCCCAATAATCCGCACTTGCCTTTTGGAGATGATAAGAATGCGCCCTGGTATGGCAAGGATATTTTATCGGTCAAACAGTTTAGCCATGCCGACTTGCAGTATGTGTTTGGCGTTGCGCACGAAATGCGCGGCATGGTTGAGCGCATCGGTACATTTGACCTACTTAAGGGCAAAATTTTAGCCAACCTTTTCTATGAGCCCTCCACCCGTACATCCTCCTCCTTTACGGCGGCAATGGAACGCCTGGGCGGCAGCGTTATCCCCATCAGCGAAGTCAAGTATTCGTCGGTTTCGAAAGGCGAGAGCCTGCCAGACACTATTCGTACGCTGGAGTGTTACGCCGATGTGATCGTGCTGCGTCACCCCGAAACCGGTTCGGCGGCGCTGGCAGCCAAATATGCGCGTAAACCCATCATTAACGCTGGTGACGGCGTGGGTGAACATCCCACCCAGGCATTGCTGGATGCTTTTACGATTATGGAAGAATTGGGGCGTCTCGATCATCTGTCGGTCACGATGTTGGGTGATCTGAAATATGGGCGTACGGTGCATTCGCTCGCGCGCCTGCTCTCAAACTTTAAGGGCATAAAGTTAAATTATGTCTCGCCAGAGATTTTGCGCATGCCCGCCGAAGTGATGGCTGAAGTCGGCGAGAAAGGCATCATCCAGGCCGAGTTTGGTCAGTTGGAAAAAGTACTGCCAGAAACAGATGTGTTGTATGTGACCCGTGTTCAAAAAGAACGCTTTGAAGATCAAGCCGTTTATGAAAGCGTCAAGGGCGCCTTTGTGATTGATCCCGAAATTATGAAAGCCGCGAAGCCGGAAATGATCGTGATGCATCCGCTGCCCAGGGTGGGTGAGATCAGCGTGGACTTTGACGATGATCCGCGCGCGGCCTATTTCCGCCAGATGGAATACGGCCTGTATGTGCGTATGGCGCTGCTGGCAATGGTATTGGGCAAAGCCTGAGTTAATAGGCCAATCATGGAATCTTTCTTCTCCTTTCTCGAAAAACGCGTGGACGACTGCACCTCCCTGCTGTGCATAGGGTTGGATCCGCATGTCTCTGACCTGCGCCACCCGGATGCTGAGTCTGCGTTGGAATTCAGCCTCAACCTGGTCAAAAAAACCGCACGCTATGCGGCGGCTTTCAAGCCTAATGTCGCATTTTTTGAGCAGTTTGGCGCGCCGGGATGGAGCGCGCTCGCTCAGGTGATCGCGGCAGTCAAGCATGAATCAGAGCGCATGGGCTCCCTGATCCCGGTTATCCTGGATGCCAAGCGCGGCGATATTTCATCGACTGCCGAAGCCTATGCTCATTCGGCCTTTGAAAGCCTGGGCGCGCACTGTATTACCCTCAGCCCGTACCTGGGCAAGGATTCGATTGACCCATTCATCGTCAATTCCGAGCGCGGTGTCTTTTTGCTGTGCAAGACCTCCAACCCGGGCAGCGGCGATCTTCAGGATGTTGCGCTGGCAGATGGTGAGCTGCTTTATGAGCGGGTTGCCCGCCTGGCTGCCCAGTGGAACACCAAAAACAATATCGGTCTGGTCGTCGGTGCTACGCATCCGGAGGCCATGCGCCGGGTGCGTAGCGCCGCGCCAGGGCTGTGGTTCCTCGCGCCTGGTGTTGGCGCACAGGGCGGCGACTTGCAGACCGCATTACATGCCGGGCTTCGTGCAGACGGCAAGGGCATGCTGCTGCCGGTTTCGCGTGCCATCTCGCGCGCGGCCGACCCCACCGAGGCCGCGGCTGATTTGCGCGACCAGATCATCTATATCCAGCACCAGATCCAGCACTGATCCAGGGAGAAAAAATGGCAGAAATTTCTCAAAATGGTCCACTCTCTGCACTGGCGGATGGTCTCCTGGCCGCCGGGTGTATCAAGTTTGGCCAGTTCACGCTTAAATCGGGGCTGGTTTCGCCTATATACATTGATCTGCGCCAGATCATCACCTATCCCAAGCTGCTCGCGCAGGTGGGGGCGGCCTATCTGCCCTTGCTGAAAGACCTGGATTTTGTGCGCCTTGCAGGCTTGCCTTACGCAGCCATCCCTATCGCCACAGCGATCTCGCTGGCAGGCAATTATCCAATGATCTATCCGCGTAAAGAAGTCAAGACCTACGGTACAAAGGCCGAGATTGAAGGCGAGTATCATGCAGGTGAAACGGTGGTGGTGATTGACGATCTTGCCACCACAGGCGGCAGCAAGTTTGAAGCGATTGAAAAACTGACGGCTGCCGGGCTGCTGGTAAATGATGTGGTCGTGCTGGTCGACCGGCAGTCAGGCGCGAAGCAGTCGCTGGCCCAGGCGGGCTGTAACCTGTATGCAGTCCTGACAATTTCGGAGCTTCTGGATTACTGGGAGCAGTCTGAGCAGGTTGAGAAAGCACAAATCGATGCCACTCGCGCTTTTTTGGTACAGGGCTGATGGTGGCAAATGCCAGATAACCCTGTCTGGTTTGACTGGGCGCGCGAAATATATTCAATTTCTCAGGCGGGCCTGGCGTACTCCACCGGTAATTTTGACATCGCCCGCTACAAACGCCTGCAAGAGATCTCTGCTGAAATAATCGCGAGCCAGTCCGGGCTTGCGCTGGAATCTGTTTTGCAGAATTTTTCCATGCAGGCTGGCTATGCTACGCCCAAAGTGGATGTGCGCGCCGCGATCATGCGCGCCGGCAAAATTCTGCTGGTAAAAGAAGTTTTGGACGGGAGATGGTCCATGCCGGGTGGTTGGTGTGATCTTGGTGATTCACCCGCCGAGATGGCTGCCCGCGAAGTATGGGAGGAAAGTGGCTTTACTGTGCGCGTGGATAAGCTGGTTGGTATCTATGACGGCAACCGCCTCGATCCGCTCGAGTTTCACCATTTTTACAAATTGGTATTTTTGTGCAGCATCACCGGTGGTCAGGCTGCCACCAGTATGGAATCGCTGGCGGTCGATTTTTTTGACCCGCAATGCCTGCCCCCGCTTTCCGAAAACCGCACCAACCAGAGAATTCTGGATGAGGTCTTTGCGCATGTCATTGACGCGCAGCGTCGGGCCTATTTTGAGTAAGAGAAAGCATAAAAATCGTGTATCAATCCATCCGTTCCCTTCTGTTCAAACTTGAGCCTGAAACCGCCCACAGCCTTACCCTGCAGCTTGTCCGTACGGCGGGTCTGCTGCCGCCGGCGCGTTGGCTGTTGGAGAGGCTGTATTCCGCGCCGTCCAAACCCGTGGAAGCCTTTGGCCTGAAGTTCAAGAACCCGGTGGGGCTGGCGGCTGGATATGATAAGGACGGGATTGCCGTGGCGGGCCTTTCGGCGCTCGGGTTTGGTCATATCGAGATCGGCACAGTCACGCTGCGCCCTCAACCCGGCAACCCCGCTCCGCGCGTCTTTCGTCTGGTGGATGATGAGGGAGTGATTAACCGCATGGGTTTCCCAAGCCTGGGCAGCGAATACATGCAGATGCGCCTTAACCCCGCGCTGGCCAGGGATTTTCAGGAATGGCTCATTGGCATTCCATACCGCAAGGCACGTCTCAGGCGAAACCAGCAGGCCGCCATGCTCGGGGTTAACCTGGGTAAAAACAAGGACACCCCTAATGAGCAGGCCGCGTATGATTATCTTGCCTTGTTGCAAAGTTTTGCGCCTCTAGCCGATTACCTCACGATCAACGTCAGTTCGCCCAATACGCAGGGATTGCGCAACCTTCAGGGGCGCGCGGCGCTCCAATCTTTGCTGACCCAACTGCAGGCCCAGCGCATTCACGAACAGAAGCGCTGGGAAAAATCCCTGCCGCTGCTGGTCAAGCTGGCCCCCGATTTGAGCGAATCCGAGCTGGATGATGCGGTCGATGTAATTCTGTCCACGGGTATGGATGGCATCATTGCCGCCAATACCACCCTGGCGCGCGATGGGCTGCGCCCCGGGCCTCTGGTGCAAGAAACCGGCGGTTTGAGCGGTCGGCCGCTCACCACGCTCAGTGACGCTTTTTTGTCCCGTGTTGTGCAAAGGGTTGGCGGTAAGATTCCCGTGATCGGTGTGGGCGGCATTATGAATGCGCAGGATGCAAAGCGCAAGCTGGACCTGGGTGCAACCCTGGTGCAAGTCTACACCGGCTTGATCTATACCGGACCGGGGCTGGTCAGGCAGATCGTGAGCCAGTTATAACCAGCAAGTTGTACACAAATTTTGTTGAAACAATGGAATTGTCGAACAATTTGCACTGGATAAACATGGTGCAGGGTCTTCCCCGGCGGCAGGTGCCCCTGTAGGCTGCCGCCCCGGTAGAAAAAAATTAAGAAAGACCCTGCTCCATAACTGGCTGCACTTCCCCTGGTGCTTACCGGCAATTCCCCGAAATGGCAGCCATCACCATTCACTCTATCATCCTATTATCATCCTATTGTTTGCGCATGAGAATAGACGCGCATACAAAAAACATAGACGAATGTACTATTCTTTAAATCTTCCTTGACTTTCCGCCCGCATTTCACCTGCTTTTTGGGGTGATAACCCGGGCCCAATCCAGGCAAACAGCCTGTTCTTGATTGGTTACAAAAATGTCGTTGCGCAGAGCTAAAGCTTCTGGCAACGACATTTTTAAGAACCTGCTTGTCTGGTTTTACGGCTGCGCAATGCGCAGAGCAAATTGCGGCGCTTGCCTTACATCGGTATAAAAGCCATCCGGCAGGGGGATGGGTGTCGGGTCGAATTGTGCCCGGATCGAGTTGACTGGAATATAGTAGAACTGCACGGTTGCATTGGGCTTGTCCTTGCTCTGAAAGGCAAAGATAACGTGGGTGCTGTCTGGACTCCAGCGTGCATCCCGATAACAACAGCGCGATTTCGTGCTGGAAACGGGGTTTTCCTGGGTGCCCTGATGCAGTTCTTCTGTGTAGCTGTACATGAACCCCCAGCCGTTATTACGGTCAAAGGTATTCATCAGGAACAGGTTTTTGCCATCCCAGTCAAAATCGGGCAAGATTGATTTTGACGAGTATCCCTCGGGTGTAAAACGCGTTCCAGGAAATTCATCCATCATATTGAGCTTTTTCGGATCGCACGAGCTGATATCCACGATACGGATGATATCTTCCGTCGCCCTGCCCGCCGCTCCACCACCTTCAAATAGCCAGGCAACGTACTTGCTATTCTTGCTCCAGCGGAAGTCTTTAAGATGGATCGCTGCCTGTGTGTTGCCGGTTGAATTCAGGCAGCCCTTCATGGCAATCAGGCCGTCCCGGCCGCCCACAGATTTTAATTTGTCGATGTCAAACGGCACCACGTACATTTCACGGTTAAGCGAGATGGCTACCTGTTTGCCGTCCGGAGAAATCCGGAATTCGTCCAGCAACCTGGCAAAGGGGAAGGCCAGAATGATGTCTGACTGGTTTGTATCCAGGTTTAAACGCACCACACTCAGCCCGCGGATGTAGATCAAAGTGTTGCTGCCCGGAATCCATTGTAAATTGGTTTTGGGCATTTTGTCGTTGGTGACCACTTTCAAGTCCGAGCCGTCAACATTCATTACCGAAATTTCATTTCCATTAACAAAAGCCACTCTGTCAGCGCCGCCGATAATGGTTGCAGCGGCTGGAACTGCTTCAACAGTGGGTGTTGAACTTTCCGGCGCAGGGGTCTCAGTCATAACCGCTGCCTGGGTTTCAGTTGGCTCGCTAGTGGCTGTGGCCGCCTCAACTGGTGCGCTGGTTGGCAATACTACAGCGGTTTCAGTAAACACAACCGCCACCTGGGTGGGTTGCGCCATGAGGAAAGGCAAAGCAAATGGCGAAGCGGGGCACCAGGGCAAAATACCCCCGCTGGGTGGGCAGACCGCGGTAATGCTCAAAACGCCCAGCAGCAGGACGCCCACCAAGCACAGCCCGATGAAGCCGCCGATCAGCATGACCGGCATGGAAATATGGAAGCCTTCTTTTTCAACGGCAGGTTCACTCAAACGAGTTTTGCCAGCCACCAAACGCGTTTTTGCCGCCACGATTTTTGTGGCGGTCATTGAAGCTGTTTTGAGGGCATCGGCCCCACTCTGTCCGGCAGCCACTGCCGATAGTGCCGCACACAATTCACCTGCGCTGGAAAAGCGATCATCCGGGCTTTTGGCCATCGCTTTTTCAATGATGGTTTCGATGGCCGGCGGCAGGCTCGGGTTAGAGTCCAGGATATGCGGGATGGGATCGGTGATGTGTTTGACAACGATTGCCATTGGGGTGGTTGCCTGGAAGGGCTGCGTGCCGGTCAACATTTCGTAAAGAATTACGCCCATCGCGTAAACGTCGCTGCGGCCATCCACCTGCTCACCCTGGGCTTGTTCCGGGCTCATATAGGCCGGGGTGCCGATAATTGCCCCCCCGGTGACAGTTGCGCCTTGCGCCTGGGTGATCTTGGCAATCCCAAAGTCGGAAATGTAAGGTTCGCCGGTGCGGTCAAAAAGGATGTTACCCGGTTTGAGATCGCGGTGGACAACGCCTTTGAAGTGGGCTTCGTCCAGGGCGGGCGCCAGACGTTCCATGATTTTCGTCGTGGTGGAGAGCGATATTGGCCCCCTGGCGATGATGTCACCCAGCGAGCCGCCTGTCATGCAGCGCATGACAAAATAAGGTTGACCGTCTTCTTCGCCTACATCATAAACGGGCACAATCGCCTGGTGTTCGAGTGCGGCAATTGTCTTGGCTTCGCGTTCAAAGCGCACACGAAATTGCGCATCGTGCAGCATTTCACGCGGCAGCACCTTAAGCGCTACTTCACGTTCAAAGCGCGGGTCATAGGCTTTATAAACGGTAGCCATGCCACCGCGTCCAAGTTCGGATTTAATTTCGTAACGACCAATTTTCTGTGTCATGGTTTATATTATGCCCGGGAATAATAGGATAAATGTGAACCTGTTTGTGTTCTGGGAAGGGTTATACCCAGCACAGGCATTATATCTTATGCGCTAAAGCGCATGTGTACTGGTTCAATTTTACAGTTTGCCAACCTGAAAAGCAAGAGCCATGCAGCGGTTGTTCAGCGTGGAGCATTGCAGTATAATTTCAGGGCTGGCTCCGGTAGTTCAATGGATAGAACAGGGCACTCCTAAGGCTCAGACGTGGGTTCGATTCCCACCTGGGGCACTGGCAAAAAAGCGTTAGCGTTTCTGACAAGCAAAAAGACCAGGTCTAAATGATCTGGTCTTTGTGTTTATTTACACCGCGCCGTTCGTCTTTCTAAGTGTCTGGTCAGGCTGCCTGGCTGATCTTTAACAAAGCCTGGCGCAATTTTTCTACTTCTTCCAGGGTATTGTAATGAACTGCGCCCACGCGCACCATGCCGCCCAGGTCTTCGACCCCCAGCCGTTCCGTAACATTGAGCGCATAGTAGTTGCCGTCCCACACATAAATGCCCTCGGCTGCCAGTTTCTCGGCGACCAGCCGCGGATGCAGGTCGTTGATTCGGAAGGAAAAGGTTGCCACGCGCTGGTCAAATTTATCCAGATCGGTCTGGCCGTAAATCCTGAGGCCGGGTATCGATTCGAGGGCAGCCAGCAGTACGCGATTTAATTCAACTTCGTAACCGTGGATGGCGGCCATTGCTTTTTTAAGTTCCAACCGGCGGCCTGAATAACCGGCCTGAGCCAGTTCTGCCGCCGCTTCCCCGCCAAACTGCTGACCCACCCACTCAAAATATTCCACCGCGCCAAGCACCCCGGCAATGCCCTCATGGTTCTGGGTGCCGGTCTCGAACCTGCCTGGCAGAGCGTTGGTAGCCGGGCGTACTTTGTAGGCGAATAAAGGTTCAAGCAGGGCTTTTTTGCCATATAAAATACCCGCATGTGGGCCAAAATATTTATAAGATGAAGAAACCAGGAAATCGCAATCCAGCTTTTGCACATCGATCTGGCCGTGAGCCGCAAATTGAACCGCATCCACATACACCAGGGTTCCGGCGGCGTGCGCCATCTTGATGATCTCGGCAACCGGGTTGATGGTCCCCAGCGCATTGGAGGCAAATGCCACTGCCAGCAGGCGCGGTTTGCGTTCGAGCGCTTTCTGCAGATCATCCAGTTTTAAGGTGCCGTCTTCCACATCAAAATCAACCCAATTGACACGCGCACCACGGTCCTGCGCCGCCAGCAGCCAGGGCGTGACATTTGCGTCATGGTCCAGGCGCGTGACAACGATTTCATCGCCTTCTTTCCAATCGCGCGAGATCGAGCGGCTCATGTGGAGCGTGAGCGTGGTCATGTTGTTGCCAAAGACGATTTCCTCCGGGCTGGCGGCGTTGTAAAAGTCTGCCATTGCGCGGTGCGCCTCGTCCAAAACGGCGTCTGAAGCGATGCTGGTTGCAAACGCGCCTTCATGGTTGGCGTTGTTTTCTACCAGGTAGCGGGTAATGCGCTCTAAAGACTGTCTGGCAATCTGGGTGCCACCGGGGTTGTCAAAAAAGACAGCCGCGCGGCTAAGGCCTGGGAACTGGTTTCGGATGGCGCTTACATCAAAAGTCATACGGGTTCCTCCGGAATAAAGCGATGGGGTTAGTGACAATATTATAGTTTACCCTGGGCGGATTGCGGGTGTTTAAGAAATCCCCTGGTTTGCCCGGCTTGTGTCTGGAAATCCACCAGTTTTCGATATATACTTAAAGTGAGAAAGTTGCACAACTTTTCTTTCTTTGGGCAGTATTCTAACTCAGCGACGAAGGAGTTCACTATGTTTGGAAAAATTCTACTGGCTGTCGACGGTTCGAAAAATGCCCTGCATGCCGCCAAGGTTGCCGGTGACCTGGCGCGGGCCATGAACAGCGAAAGATTGCGCATCGTGGTGGCTTTTGCACCGATTCCGTCTTATTTGGGCGAACCCAATCGTCAGGCAGTGATTGATGCGCGCCTCACTGAAGCGGATGAGATTTTACAGGCCGCGCTGCGCGTGCTGGGCAGTATTCCTGGCGAGATCCATACTGAATTGATTGAAGGCTCGCCTGCCCATGCGATCATCGATGTGGCTGAGACGCGCCAGTCTGACCTGATTATCATGGGTTCGCGCGGACTTGGATCGCTGAAGGGTCTGCTGGTCGGCAGCACCAGTAAAACAGTGGTGGATCATGCCCACTGCCCGGTCATGATTGTGCGCTGAGTCAGTCCACAAGCTGTGCTTTTGCTTCGGCTTCGGCGACTTCCTGCGGCGTATTTACATTGGCAAAAGCGATCCCCTGCGGGTCGAACTCCAGGCATTCTTGCGTGCTGAGCGCTCGCACCTTGACCCTGGAAAACCACGAGATTAGTTTCCATTGATCGTTATCCAGCGCCCATTCAATCGCCGGCAGGCAGGTTTCACGACGATACAGGGCGTGCAGCGGCTCGTAGCCATCTGCGGTGACCGGAATGACTACATCCACCCCTTCAGATTGCAGCAGCGTTGCCTGAAAGGCAATCAGCTCTGGGCTGGCGAAAGGCATATCACAGGCTACTGCCGCTATCAGCGGCTGGCTGGCCGAGATCAGCGCCGTGAACAGCCCCCCCAGAGCCCCCCGCCCGGGCCGCACATCTGCAAACAATGCTGTGTTTAAAAAGCCAAAATCGACCGGCCGGTTGGTCGTAACAATAATTTCATCAGCCACGCCAGCCATGCGAGACACGACTCGTTGGATCAGCGGCTGTCCCAGAAAGGGCATCAGTGCTTTGTCACGTCCCATGCGGCGCGACTCGCCGCCAGCTTGAATTGCAATGGTTAGCATGGCCTTATTATAAAAGAAACTCCGCGGTTTGACCGGAGGCAAGCAATGACAGTTATCGCAAATATTCTGGATGGTTTTACCCGGCCGGGTGAACTTTTCGAAAGGCTGCCGGGTGACGAAAATGCGCTGCGCTGTAGCGCTTGCGCGCATCGCTGCAAAATACTCTCGGGCAGGCGTGGCGTTTGCCAGGTTCGTTTTAATGCGGGCGGCGAACTGCGCGTGCCCTGGGGCTATGTCGCCGCCCTGCAGGCGGACCCAATTGAGAAAAAGCCCTTCTCACATTTTTATCCGGGTTCCACCGCGCTTACTTTTGGCATGTTAGGCTGTGATTTTCACTGCGGCTACTGCCAGAACTGGCTCACCTCGCAGGCCCTGCGCGACCCGGCTTCGGATGTGGCGCTTAACCTCATACGCCAGATCACCCCGCACGATGTGCTCAAAGCCGCCCGGCGTGCGCATGCCGGGGTGATTGTCTCATCCTACAATGAACCCTTGATCACCAGTGAGTGGGCTGTTGCGATTTTTAAAGAAGCGAAGACCGCCGGGCTGGCCTGTGCATTTGTCTCAAATGGCAATGCCACACCTGAAGCGTTGGCCTACTTGAGGCCCTATCTTTCTGCTTACAAAGTGGACTTGAAATCAATGCAGGAGAAAAATTACCGGTCTGTGGGCGGCGTATTAAAAAATGTGCTGGATACCATCCAACGCGCGCATGACCTGGGGCTGTGGGTGGAGGTGGTGACCCTGATCGTACCTGGATTTAATGACAGCAATGAAGAATTGTTTGAAACTGCCCGCTTTTTACACTCCGTTTCACCGGATATCCCCTGGCATGTCACCGCCTTTCACCAGGATTACAAAATGACTTCGCCATCCAATACACCCTCGCAGACTCTGGTGCGCGCGGCAGATCTTGGGCGCGAGGCCGGGCTGCATTATGTGTATGCTGGCAATTTGCCCGGCAGGGTGGACGAATACGAGAATACACACTGCCCGCATTGCAAGCGGGTATTGATCAAACGGCAAGGGTACGTGCTCCGGGATTACCGCCTGACAGAGCGCGGCGCTTGCCCGTACTGCCATACCCCGGTTGCAGGCATCTGGCCTGAAAATCCCAAAGAAGTGAACCTGGATGGACCGGGCATACCCATGCAGTTATTTTGACAGAATGAGCCGTCACCTGCACTATTATTCACGTTATTATTTTAGTGGTTTACCCCCATCCTTTCCCCCGAATCCACGTTTGAAACCGCAAAGCGGGGCGTTTACAGATCAATCTCTGGCGGGTCTATAAATTTTCATTTTGGTGAAAGCTCAGTCACTTTACCCATCATCCATTTATTTATGACGGATTATGACAAAAAGATGCTTAATATCATGCTATTGGATACAAATTTTGGTTTTTTCTTATGCAAAATAGCGCAATTTAAGCCTGTTCTGAGTATAATCATAATGCACCTCAGAAACAGGTGCAGGAGGTGTGAAAATTGCTGATCATTTCCTTTGGCTTATTCCACCGCCTAATCGAAAATTCTCTCAGGAGGAGAAATAAATGAAACGTACCATTTACGTACTGCTGTCCATGTTCATTCTTTCGAGCATGCTGCTGGCCGCGTGCGGTACCCCGGCTACCCCAGCGCCTGCCGCCCCGGCAGCCACTGAAGCCCCGGCCGCTCCGGCAGCCCCGGTAGCCACTGAAGCCCCCGCCGCTCCGGCAGCCACAGAAGCACCCGCTTTTGTGGGTGACAAACTCGTTGCCCCCGATTGCAATTACGGCGGCAACTTTAAGTCCGTAGAAGCTACTGACCAGTACACCGTCAAGTTCAGCTTCTGCGCCCCTGACCCCGCCTTCCTGGCCAAGATCGCCTCGGTGGAAGCCTTTGATATTTACTCCAAGGCCAACCTCACCGCAATCGGCGGCGATGCCACCAAGATGAATGATGCCCCCGTTGGCACCGGTCCTTATATCGTCAAGGAATGGGTTCGCGGCGATCACATCACATTCGCCCCCAACCCCACTTACTTTGGTGACAAGGTTGCCAATACCACCTTCATCATGAAGTGGAACAAAGAAGCTGCAGCCCGCTTGCTCGATTTGCAGGCTGGTAACGTCAGCGGTGTTGCTGAAGTCACTGCCGACGACCTGGCCACCATCAGCGCGGATGCAAATCTCACGCTCTATCCGCGCCACGTAAACAACTTCCTGTACCTGGGCATCAACAATACCGTGGCTCCCTTTGACAACGAGATGGTGCGCCAGGCTTTTGCGATGGCCATTAATAAGCAGAAGATTGTTGATGACTTCTATGCCCCCGGCTCTGTTCCGGCCACCCAGTTTGTACCGCCAGGAGTAAAGCCCGGCTTTACCGAAGGCTATGCTGGAAACACCTACGATGCTGTCAAAGCTAAGCAGATGTTGACCGATGCCAAGTTTGATTTCAACAAGACCTATACCCTTTCGTATGCCGAGCGCACCCGCCCGTACTTCCCCCAGCCTACCAAGATTGCACAGGCTGTTCAGGCGCAATTGGCTGAAATCGGCGTCAAGATCAAGCTTGACATGCAAGACTGGGCTGTTTATTTGCCCGCTGCTCGCGCTGGCAAGCTTGGCCTGCACTTCCTGGGCTGGTCCGAAGACTTTCCGGATGCAACCAACTGGTATGATGTCTTCCTGACTGGTTCTAGCCCGCAACTCGGCACTGCCTATCCCGACATTGTCGACCTCATCAAAAAGGCCGCAACTCTCAGCGATTCAGCCGAGCGCCAGAAGCTTTACGACCAGGTCAATGCGCTGTATGACCAGCACGTCCCCATGATCGTAATTGCCCACGGCACCACCAACCTGGCCTTCCAGGGTGGCATTGGCAATGTCGTTCTTGGCCCTTACAACGAGAACTTCCCCTATATGACCAGCGCCGACGGCACTGTAGTCTTCTCACAGGATGGCGAACCCGTTTCCCTGATGTGCGCCGACGAAACCGATGGCAGCTCCTTCCGCGCTTGCAACCAGATCTTCAGCAAGCTGTATCGCTTCGATTGGGGCACTGCCAACCCGGTGCCTGACCTGGCTGAAAAATGCGTAGGCAATACCGACGCCACTGAATGGACCTGCACCCTCCAAAAGGGCGTAACGTTCTCCGACGGTGCAGCTTTTGACGCCAATGACGTTGTCGCCACCTTCAGCGCTGGCCTGGATTACAAGTACCCGCTGCGCAAGGGCAATACTGGTGTCTTCCAGTATTTCAAGGACCTATTTGGCGGCAAGGTACTCAACGAACCCGCTCAGTAATTTGACTCAAGATTAAAATTGAATGGGGCATGGCAACATGCCCCATTCAATTAATTATTTCCAGGAGCCCTGGATGATTCAATTTTTAGTCCGAAGATTATTTCTGGTGCTGCCAGTTTTAGTGGGTATATTACTGGTTACGTTTATTATTACGCGCCTGGTTCCGGGCGACCCTTGTTATGTGATGCTCGGAGAACGCGCAACCGAAGCATCCTGCAATGAATTTAAGTCCCGTTTTGGCCTGGATAAAAGCATCCCTGAGCAGTTCGTGCGTTATGTTATTAATATTGCCCAGGGCGATTTTGGCAATTCGCTCAAAGACCGCCGCCCCATCACCACTGTGATTGGTGAACGTCTGCCGATGACCATCGAATTGACCATCCTGGCCATGATCTTTTCTTCCACTTTTGGAATTCTTCTGGGCGTGTTTTCTGCGCTCAACCGCAACAGCATTGTCGATACACTCACCATGCTGGGTGCAAATATAGGGGTCAGTATGCCTGTTTTCTGGCTTGGGCTGCTGCTGGCATACTTATTTGCGCTGGTGCTAAAGGGCACGCCTTTTCAGCTGCCGCCTAGCGGGCGTCTTTCGGCGGGCATGTCGCTCATCCCATTGACCAAAGTCTGGGGCATCACAGACGCCACCGGGATTAAAGCCTTTTTACTGGCCTTCATGTCCAATTCAGCCATCCTTAACGGTCTGCTGACAGGAAATTATGCCCTCACGCTGGACGCGCTCAAACACCTCATTTTGCCCGCTGTTGCGGTAGGAACCATCTCTCTCTCTGTGATTGCGCGCATGACGCGCTCCGCTTTGCTGGAAGTGCTCGGACAGGATTACATTCGCACCGCGCGTGCCAAAGGCTTGCGCTATTCAATGGTGATCCGCAAACACGCGCTGCGTAATGCCTTGATCCCTATTGTGACCATTATCGGCATTCAAACCGGTGGTTTGCTCTCTGGCGCGGTGCTGACTGAAACGATTTTTTCTCTGCCGGGGGTGGGTTCGCGTATGGTGGAGGCTATTTTAGGGCGCGACTATCCGGTGGTACAGGGTTTTTCGGTGGTGATCGCCCTGATTTTTGTTTTCTCAAATCTAATCGTGGATGCATCTTACGCTTATCTTGATCCGCGCGTTCGGGTGAAATAACATGAGCATAAATGAAGTTCCCGTTTTAGCCCCGGATTCAATGCGTCAGCGTGATAATCCTTATGTGATTATGCTGCGCCGTCTGTTTCAGCACCGCTCGGCGCAGTTGGGCATGTTCCTGTTGGCCGTGTTGATTATTTGCGCGGTCTTTGCCGAACAGATCGCCCCCTATGACCCAATAGTGCCGCTAAAGGTGGGCAAACGCCGCGAGGCGCCCTGTATTCACCTGTTGGGCTGTCCGGCGGATAAGCCCGAGCATTTAATGGGCATTGACGGCAACAGTCGCGACTTGTTCTCGCGCATCATTTTTGGCGCCCGCCTATCCCTGCAAATCGGTATCTCCACCGTTACTTTTGCGATCATCATTGGCGGCTTGCTGGGTGCGGTGGCCGGTTTTATTGGCGGCTGGCTCGATGACTTGATCATGCGCACGCTGGATGTTTTGATGGCTTTCCCGAGCCTGCTGCTGGCGATTGCGATTGTAGCGGTGCTGGGGCCCGGTCTGATCAATGCCTTGTTGGCGATTGCCATTATCGAAATACCAATTTTCGCACGCGTGGTACGAGCCAGTGTTCTTTCGGTGAAGGAATTGGATTATGTCATGGCTTCCAGGGCACAGGGCGCCTCTGAATTTCGCGTTTTATTCACACGCATCATGCCCAATGCGCTCACCCCCTTGATTGTGCAGGGTACGCTTGGCATCGCATCTGCAATCTTAAGCGCGGCTGCGCTGAGCTTTCTGGGTTTGGGCGCGGAATTCCCAACCCCCGAATGGGGCCTGATGTTGGGCGAGGAGCGCAACAGCGTTTTCAATGCCCCATTCCTGGTATTCTTCCCTGGTTTTGCCATCATGGTGACGGTCTTATCCTTCAACCTGATTGGCGACGGCCTGCGTGATGTGCTGGACCCGCGCCTGGTACACGGCGGGTAGCCCTATACAGACAACAAAAAGGGACGACCAATTTGCGGTCGTCCCTTTTTGTTGTCTGGCTGCAACACGCCATTATTGAGCTTACTTTACTTCGTGGCAGGCCACCCAGTGACTCGCCGCCACCTCGCGCCAGGCAGGCACGCTTTGCGCGCAATGCGGTTTGGCAATCGGACAGCGTGGATGAAACCGGCAGCCGGATGGCGGGTTGATTGGACTGGGCACATCCCCGGTAAGGATCACACGCTGGCGGGCGCGGTCGCGGGTTGGGTCGGGAATCGGCACTGCGGAGAGAAGCGCTTGCGTATATGGGTGCAGCGGGTTTTCATACAGGTCGTCTCGCGTGGCCAGCTCGGCCATCACCCCCAGGTACATGACCGCCACCCGGTCGCATATATGGCGCACCATGCTTAAATCGTGCGCGATAAATAAATAGGTAAGACCCAGCCGGTCTTGCAGTTCTTCAAGCAGGTTGACCACCTGCGCCTGGATGGAAACATCGAGCGCCGAGATGGGTTCGTCGCAAACGATGAAAGCGGGCTGGGTGGCTATGGCGCGCGCGATGCCAATGCGCTGTCTTTGCCCGCCCGAGAACTCATGCGGAAAACGGTTGATATGCCGCGCGTTCAAACCTACCATCTCCAACAATTCCTGTACACGCGCGGCACGTTCGGCGGCCGTGGCAAGCAGATGATGCACGCGCAGCGGCTCGCTGATGATCGAACCCACCGTCCAGCGCGGGTTGAGCGAGGCATACGGGTCCTGAAAGATCATCTGCGCTTTTCGCCGGATGGTGAGCATTTCTTTGCCTTTGGCTTGCTGCACGCAGTGACCATCGATGGTTACTTTGCCCGTTGTGGCGGGGTACAGCCCGAGCAGGGTGCGCCCGGCGGTGGTTTTGCCGCAGCCGCTCTCGCCAACCATGCCAAGCGTTTCGCCTTTCTGAATTGTAAAAGACAGGTCGTCCACTGCGCGAACCGCGCCGGTGACGCGCTGGATGAGAATTCCGCGCGTCACCGGGAAGTGTTTGCTCAGGTGTTCCACTCGTACCAGGGGCGCGTCGGTCATGGTCGCAGTTCTCCAGTAAGTACATTAACCCAGCAAGCCGCCAGATGTCTGGGAGCCTGTTCCAACAGGGTCGGGTTTTCTTGGATGCAGCGTTCGTGGACGAATTCACAGCGTGGGGCGAATGGACAGCCGCGCGGTTCCATCAACAGGCTGGGCGGCGCACCGCGAATGGTCTTAAGTTTTTGCGCCCGGCGGCGGTCGGCGCGTGGCAGCGCTTCCATCAGCGCCAGCGTATATGGATGCAGCGCGCCATCAAACAGGGCGTAGACATCCGCTTGTTCCACGATGAAACCGGCATACATCACGATTACCCGGTCGGCCATGCCTGCCACCACACCCAGATCATGGGTGATCCAGATGATCGCCATGCCCATTTCTTGTTTTAGATGTTTGACCAGGTCAATGATCTGGGCCTGGATAGTGACATCCAGGGCGGTCGTGGGCTCATCTGCGATCAGCAGGTCGGGGGTGCAGGCCAGCGCTATGGCAATCATCACCCGCTGCCGCATCCCTCCTGAAAACTGGTGTGGAAAATCCCCCAGGCGGTTCCCGGCCTGGGGGATGCCCACCCATTGTAATAATTCCGCGGCGCGCGTGCGCGCCTGTGCTGCATCCATGTGGGTGTGCGTGCGCAGCGTTTCAGTCAGCTGGCGGCCCACACTCAGCACCGGGTTGAGGCTGGTCATCGGATCTTGGAAGATCATGGCGATCTCTTTGCCGCGCACATGCTCCATTTTTTCTTCGCTTAATTTCAGCAGGTCCTCGTTGTTAAACAATACCTGTCCGCTTACAATTTTTCCGGGCGGGGTGGGGATCAGGCGCAAAATGGACATCATCGTCACGGATTTGCCGCAGCCGCTTTCGCCAACCACGGCCAGTGTTTCGCCGTGAGCTACATTAAACGAAACACCGTTAACCGCATACACCGTGCCCTCTGGCGTATAAAAGCGGGTTTTTAGATCGATCACGTTGAGAAGATGCTGGTTTACGCTCATGGCTATGCCGTCCGGCTGCGAGGATCAAGCGCATCGCGCAGGCCATCGCCCAGGAAGTTAATGCTCAATACAATCAATACAATCAAAATGCCCGGGAAAAACCATAACCAGTAAGCCGTTTCGATATAGTTGTAAGCGCCCTCCAACATATTGCCCCAGGTCGCGGTTGGCGCGCGCACACCCATCCCCAAAAAGCTGATGTAGGCCTCTAGTGAGATGGCGTTGGCTACCCCCAGAGTGGCAGACACTACGATGGGTGCGATACAGTTTGGCAGAATATGCTTGAAGATAATTTCCCAGGTGGGCGTGCCGGTGGCGCGCGCTGCCAGGATGAACTCGCGCTCTTTGATCGAGAGGAACTCTGCGCGCACAATACGCGCCAGGTAGGGCCAGCTGGTAAGGCCAATGATCAGAATGATCACCACCACGCTGCCGCTGTAGGTACGCCCCAACAGTTGGATATTGGGTACATTGCTCGAAAAGAATTTTGCCATGATGATCAGCAGCAGGATTTGGGGAATATTCAGCATCGCCTCAGTGAAGCGCATCAAAATATTATCGATCCAGCCCCCGTAATAGCCTGCTATCGCGCCAATCAGAATGCCCAGCAGCACTTCCACGCTGGCGGCGGTCAGACCGATCAAAATCGAGATCTGCCCTCCGTACATCGTTCGCGCCAGAATGTCGCGTCCGACCGTATCGGTGCCAAATGGATGCGCCGCAACCGGCGCATCCAGCCTCAAGCTGGTGTTCGTTTTGTTGGCATAGGCTTCGCTGACGAAGAATCCGCCGCCAAACGAATAGAAGACCAGCATGGATAGCACGATCAATCCAAAAATGGCCATCTTGTGGCGAACAAAGCGCCGCCAGGTGAGCTGCGACAACGGCAGGGGTGGCGGTTCTACTTCTTCTACGATGAACTGCGGGATTGTATTTGAGGAGGGGTTCATGGCTGGGTTCCGGGGATTGGGAGTTTAGCTGTAACGGATTCTGGGGTCCAACCAGGCATAGACCACATCCGTGAGGATTTGAAAGGCAACCACAGCCACCGCAATCAACATGAGGATGCCCATCACCACCGGTGTATCTCCGCGTTCTACATGATCCAAAAACAGGCGGCCCATACCGGGCCAGGCAAAAATACGTTCGGTAACCACTGCGCCGCCCAGCAGCAGGGGTAGATCGAGCCCCACAACCGTGACGATCGGCAGAGCCGCGTTTTTAAGCGCATGAATGAAGGTGATCTCACGCTTGGGCAATCCCTTGGCGCGCGCCGTCCGGATGTAATCCTGGCCCAATACTTCCAGCATGGTGCTGCGAATATAACGGCTGTAGGCCGCAAAGCTGATGAAGGCGATGCTGAAAACCGGAAGGATCATGTGCAGGATCACCTGCCCGGCTGTTTGCCCCACTTTTGGGTCAAACATACCTACGGTTGGCAGGTAAGGCAGCCCCCAGCGCTTGAAGTTGACTGAGAAAATATAAATGCTGGATAAGGCGATGAAAAAGATCGGCATGGAGTAACCCACAAATGAAACGCCGGTCATAATGTTATCGAGCAGCGAATATTGGCGCAGGGCAGAATATACCCCTACGATCAGCGCGCCAAGGATGATGACAATTTCGGATGTGACCATTAATAAAAGTGTGTTTGGCAGGCGCTCCCAGATGACCTCAATCACCGGTTTGCCAACCTTGACCAGTGACGTGCCAAAATCTCCGCGCAGTACGCCGTGACGCGTGCCGTATGTTTCAGGGGTACCGTCCCCATTCATATCGGTCAGTGCCCAGTCGTTGCCAGCCAGCCAGTAGATGTACTGCAGGTAGATCGGTTTGTCGAGCCCAAGCTGGCGGGTGAGCCGTTCACGGTCTGCCGCGCGGGTCACAGAGCGCCCGCCCATGGTAGCGATTGGGTCGCCCACTTTTTGCATGATGACAAATAAAACCAGGCTGATGATGAATAACAAAGGGATGGCTTGCAAGAGACGCCGAATTATATAACGTGCCATCTGGGTCTTTCCTCCTGGGTTTATTACTTATTTGCCTGAAGTAGCTCCCCAGGCCCATGTTGTCGTGCAGCGCGTGCTCCAAATGACACTTTGCCCGCGGATGATTCGCCAAGCCAAAGCACTGCTTCGCAATGTCATGCACCGGGTAGCAAGAGGGGTCTGCAAGGTTTCAAAAGCATCCTTGTAGACCCCGGTTTGAATTAAACGCCTGTTACTTGAGATCCCATTCAGCGATGTTGTAGAAGGGGGTCACGCCAGAGATCTTGACGCCGGTCAGCTTGCCGCTGATCGCCCACTGGTCAGGATCTTGCCAGATGCCCAGCCAGTACATCTTGTCGTAAATCATCTTGGTGATTTTCTGGAAGGTAACCTGTCGTGCCGCAGCATCGATCTGGCTGGCTTCCAGTTGGAAAAGTGCATCCAGGTCTTTATCGCAGCTGAAGCTCCAGTTGGTGCCGCTCGGAGACTCATCTGAAGGAATTTCCTTGCACAACCATTCCACGGCATCTGGATCAGGCCAGCCGGAGGGCACAGATGAATACTCAAACATATCATACTGCCCGGTAGCGGCCGGGCCGCTTTTGTCGTAGCCCGCAAAGAAGGTGTCAGAATCGGCGTTCAGCAGTTCAACCTGGATGCCAACCGCCGAAAGCGACTGCTGGATGACTGCCTGGGTATCCTTACGGATTTCACGCGTGGTAGTACCGAATTTCAAACTGAGTTTGACGCCGGCTTTTTCACGGATTCCGTCCGCGCCAGCTTTCCAACCCGCTGCATCCAACAAGGTCTTGGCCTTTTCGGGATCATACGGGTAGGGGCTGATGCTTGCGTCAACGTAAGGGGTATTATCCCAATCGGTCGCCGCGACTTTTGTTTTGCCGAGCAGCAGATCTTTTACAATCGCCTCGCGGTCAATCGCGTAGGCAATAGCCTGGCGGACATTAACATCCTTCATGGCCGGGTTGGCTTTGTCACCCATATTGAAGTAAATGCCCTCGTTGTAACCGGAATAGGCGTTGACAACTTGAATACCAACCGCTTCCAGCGTGGGAATATCAGAAAGGGCAATAAAGGTCCCCAGGTCGGCTTCACCCGCTTTGAGTGCTGCGATTTGGGATGCGTCATCCGGAACGAAGCGGATGAAGATTTTATCGATCCTGGGTTTGGCGCCCCAGTATTTGGCATTGGTCACAAAACTGGCGTAGCTGCCCGATTCCCATATTTCCAATACATACGGGCCGCAGCCAACGCTGGGATTACGGTTCCATTCGGCTTCATTAATGCTGCCCCTGGCATCGAATTCAGGTTGTAATATGTGCTTGGGCAGCAAGCCTTTATACAAAGAGCCTACCCAGCCGGCATTGGGTTCCTTGAAGGTGATTACAACCGTTCTGGCATCCGGGGCTTCGACCTTTTCCATCTTGTCATACGGATTTTGCGAAGCCACTGTGTTTTTGGGATCCATGTACATGGCGTACGTGAAAACAAAATCGTCTGAAGTCAGGGGTGTGCCATCCGACCATACCAGGTCATCGCGCAGCTTGAGAGTGATCACCTTGCCATCTGCCGAAAGTCCACTGTTGGCGGCGCTGGGCATTTCTTTAACCAGTACGGGGATGGGGGCGTTTTTATCATCGAAGTCCCAGGCCCAGCAGTTCCAGAGCTGTTGTGTAATGGCCGAAAACCACATATTGGTGTAGGCCGGGTTTAAATTATCGAATTCCTGGGTGAAGATGAAGGTGGCTGTTTTTCCTTCTGCCGGGGCGGCGGGCGGGGCTTCAGTAGCGGCCGGGGCAGCGGGCGCCTCGGTGGCAGCCGCGGGGGCTTGCGTGGCGGCTGGTTCTACTGGGGCGGCGGGGGTTGGCGAACCACAGGCCGATAGCAATAGCACAAGCACAACGAGCATGGGTACCAATTTTTTCAACATACATTCTCCTCCGTGAATGGTGTCTGGTTGCGCTGCCCGTTATTTGCGGAGCAGCGCATAATTAAAGTATTACATACATTAGAGTTTATTGCAATAATTAGGTTTTAATGGTTCTTTTCAATATTTCGGGGATTAAGGTGACTGTTACCTTCCCACTTTTATTGAGAAGATATCCAAAAATACCACAAAAAGACCTTTCCCCCTGGGTGTCACGCTGACCTGATTGGTGTAAGGCCAAAGTCAATGGTTGCAAGTTAAGGAATTACTGGGTCCGTCAAGGCATGATTTAGCCGATTGCGATGCTTGAGAATACCTAAAAGTTTGGCATCTTGAACGAGATATTGAACCGGATCTGAGGCTCTGCCAATACTTGCGGATCAAGCACATTTGTCAAATAGCGATACCAGCGACTCTTGTACTCGACTTCAACCAGGCGCAGCTGATATTTGCAGTAACTTTGGGCTCCACCGAGATGGATCAAATAATCTGGGCTTGTGCGCTGGTCTGCAAAACTGTTTCAATCTAAACTACCACATTGCTTTTGCAGCGCGTCACGAAAAACTTTGTTTTTTCACTCTGATCATCAAACCATTCATGGTTGATGAAACCCAGATCAAACAGAAGTGGCCATTTTTGGGTAGTTTTTCGGCTGCGCGCGCCCAAAGCGGTTGATCAATGGTATGACTGTCTTCCACATAGCATAATTCCTGTGGCAAAAGGGTGACCTCGTTTAGCAAAGTACCCAGGCGACCTGCCAAAACCTTACCTTCATTTTCGCGCAGCAGGCCAACTTTCTTGAACAACGCATCCGGTATTGAACCATCCAAGGACAAAATGACCGAAAAATGCCCAACCCATTTTCAAAGAACTTAGGAGTGGTACGTTTCCGCTCTTGCCACCGGCTCTCCATTTGCGGCAGCACTTCCATCAATACTCGCAAAAAATAGTTCTACAGGAAATGTGTGCAACCGTTCTGAGACTGCTTGTTATGACACAACGGTTGGCCATGCTCACAAAATACCCCGTTTTTTCATCCTTGACGAATTATTGAGGTGATTATGTTATCAATGAGGTGAGTTTTACTATTCTTTCCTTTCCCATATTTACTTTACGGATCAGCCGAATCCCAATCGATATGCAGGGCTAGCGCGTTATGATCCGTCAAGAAGCGTTGAATGGACATTTTTTTCAGTGTGTCTTCCACCTCAATCACGTCAGCCTTCACATGTATGTCCTTCTGCGCGGGCGGGCGAATCAACGCATAATCCAAAGACGTCTTCCATTTTGATGGTACCAAAGGAAATGGACGGTAGGTGGGTCGTGGGTCTTCGGCAAGTGGGTCCAACAAGTTATTTGGTTCGATCAGTTCTTGATACAAGAATGAATTGCGAGGGAAGTTCAGGTCACCACAAATGATAACCAGCGCCTCCGGCGGAAGTGCGAGAATAGCTTGATTCACCTGTCGCACCTGACTGCGCAGGATGCCTGACAGCAGATTGGACGGATGCCAAACGCCGTAATAGTTTGCATGCATGTGGGTATTCATGACGATGACTGTCATCCCATCCACATTAAAGGTAGCCGAGAGAATGCCCTTGTATGTTGCCCAATCGGCAATACCGATGCTGTGCCAAACCCCGCGGTCCTGGTAAACTTCAAAGCGGCGATGGTCTGCAGGCAAACGCGAAAATATTTCCAGCCCGCCTTTCGGGGCATGTAGAAAGCGCTCATCGACACGGTGCGGGTAGGAAGTGAGACCGCGCTGCAGCAAAGCTGCATAGTCGTTCTGCGCCACCTCCTGCAGGCAGATCACCGAGACATTCCAGCGCTCCAACTCGCGCGCTAGCCTTTTCAGCCGCCCTAATCCCAGGTAGAACGGGAGACCAAAAGTGTTAAGTGAAAGCAATGAAAACTCACTCATCCCAATCCTCACATAAAACTTGTACCTTATTCAGAATCAAGAACAGTCTGGATGAGCGAGATCGTATTCTATTCAACTTCTGTTGCTTTAATTCCATCATTTGATGCCATTTTTAGTTTCTAACATTACATTATTATATTCCCCTTTTGGTCTGTGCAGAAATTATCACCAATTTATGCTTCAATTCTCTTCATGCTAAAATGGATTAGGATTTGAAACTGCAAAATAATTACGGCAAGATAAGGAAACATGCCATGGCTATTAATTTACTTATTTTTTCACTTCCGCAAATCATTAGAATCTTATACGTTATCTATATGGTTATCGTGCTGGGGGTTCTCCTATTGAATAACCGCAATCCACTATCAACCTTCGCCTGGTTATTCTTGATGACGGCGTTTCCGGTCGGAGGTTTTTTGATTTATATGTTTTTTGGGCGCGATTACAAACCCTTTAGTAATGTGAACAAATTGTCGCAGATCGGCGGCAAATCCTCGCCTTTTGAACCTGTACTCAACCCTTTGAAGATTGCTCAAAATGATTATGTGGAAATCGTCAAACGTGAAAAACCAGAATCATACCGCCAAAATTTATTGAGTATGGTCATGCGCAACTCGCCATCCCTGTTGACCGCTTACAATCGCGTGGAAATCCTGCAAGACGCCACGGAAAAATATCCGCGTTTGCTGGAAGATGTTCGCAACGCAAAATCATCGATTCACCTTTTGTATTACATCTGGACTGAGGACGAATACACCCTGCAACTCAAAGATGCTTTAATCGAGCGCTCAAAAGCGGGCGTCAAAGTCCACGCGCTGGCAGACGAATCCACCCTGAATGTCAGCAAGAAGTATCTTCAGGAGCTGCGGGACGCTGGGGTTCATATATTTCCATGCAACGTATACATGAAATTCAACCGTTTGCATTCATTGAATTACCGTAATCACCGCAAGATTAGCGTGATTGATGGAAAGATCGGGTACATCGGTGGTTTGAACCTGGATAAAGAACAATTACCCGGCGGCAATCGACTGGGGGCTTGGCGCGATACCCATCTGCGGATCGAAGGTGAAGCCGTGCGAGTGCTTCAGGCGGCTTTTTCGTTAACCTGGTATAACACTACCAAAGAAACACTTCACGATTGGATCTATTTTCCCAAGGTGGATCCAGGTCAACTACCGATCACGCCCGTGCAAATTACACTGGGTGGACCCGATGCGCAGTGGAAGGCCATGCAGCAGTTGTATTTCTTTATGATCGTAACCGCCCAAAAGAAGATCCAGATTCAATCACCGTTTTTTGTTCCCGATGAAAGTCTGCTTGAAGCGATCAAAACCGTTGCCCTTTCAGGCGTTGAAATCGAGATCATGTGTTCCAAGCACGGTACTGCCAGCGAACTGACTCATCGCGCGTCGCTTACTTATTTGGCAGATGTTGTGCAGGCGGGAGTAAAAGTCTATCTATACAATAAAGGTTATTTCCATAGCAAAACCATCAACGTTGATTCGCAGGTCTGTGCGATCGGAACAGCAAATATTGATATTCGTAGTTTATCCTTGAATTACGAAGCGATGGCAATCATTTATGACGCAGAAGTAGCGCGTGAACTGGCAACTGACTTCGAGAATGACTTAAAATCCTGCGATGAATTTACCCTGGAAATTTATCAGGCTTCTCCACTTTTGCGCCGCTTGGTGAACTCAGCAGCACGGCTGGCTTCCCCCGTTTTGTAACAAAATCGGATAATAATCAAAAAGAAGTGATTTGTAGTGTATTTTTGCTACGATCGCAAAACTATGTGTAAGTCGAAAGTGCAATAGCGCGAACATCGCGTCAGCAGCAGTCAGCGTTACAAGCATAAAGTTGTGGCACGCATGTTTTTTTTGCGTGAGCTATCTGACAAAATCTGCCGCGGCACCTGGTGCGCATACCAGGGTCGAAACTTCGTCCGCATACACGCTACTGTAAGTGCTAAAGCCCACGCAATCTCCGCCGTTGCGGATGATGGCGCTCCTACCAACGTTGTTGAGCCACGGTACTCACAGGCCGTTTGGTACGAGCAGATTGAATGGCGAGGGTGTGGCGCACAATGCTTTTTTGGGGTCTTTGGTTCTTCGCTCATCCGGTAAAGTTACTTGATATATTGTCCAAAATCAAGTCTTGATTAATTCGCAGATCCCTTAACTTGTGACTTTGGGCTAAAGTATTTGTCTGGCGCGGTTGATATCGGCCTGGATCTGAGTGACGAGCGCTTCAATCGATGCGAATTTCTGTTCGCCTCTCAGGCGTTGGATAAATTGCAGTGTCACGTTTTTACCGTACAGGTCGGCGGAGTAGCCCAACAGGTGCGCCTCTATGCGCGGCAGCACCTCGCCGCTGGTAAAGGTCGGGCGCAGGCCGATATTGACGACAGCCGGGTGTTTTTGACCGTCGATGAGCGCTTGGCAGGCGTACACACCGTTGAGAGGCACGGCCTTTTCAGGGGCGATATCCAGGTTGGCGGTCGGGATGCCAATCGTGCGCCCGCGCCCATCGCCTGGGATCACAGCGCCCGATAACGTGTAATGACCTCCCAGCCGCGAGGCGGCCTGCGATACTTCTCCGCTGGCTATATCCCGGCGTATGAGGGTCGAAGAGATGATTTCTTCTGCGTGGAGCTGCGGCGGAATCGAGCTCACCTGGTAACCCAGCTTCATTCCAATGCGCTTGAGCCGTTCAAAATTCCCGGCGCGTCCTTTGCCAAGGGCAAAATCGTAACCGATGATCAGCTGTTTTAGGCCCAGCATCTGGCATAAAACTGCCATGAATTCTTCCGCGCTTTGTTCGGCCAGTTCGTGTGTGAAGGGCAGATCGATGACTGTGTCGATGCCGTGCTTAAAGAGCAGCTCCGCGCGCTCTTCGGGTGTGGTCAGCAGTTTAATCTCACGCCCGGCCAGTATGTTGGCCGGGTGGGGGCTGAAGGTAAGCACAACGGCAGGTGCCCGGCTTGCGTGGGCGCCTGCCGTTAGTTGATGAATGATTCGCTGGTGTCCAACGTGAACACCATCAAATACGCCGATGGTCAGCCAGGTAGCGGTAAGATGAGCGGCTTCCAGGGAGCGGTGGTATTGTGACATGGGTTCAGGCACAGCCTACGAGAAAAATACTTTCTTGGGCTGCCATTCGCTGGTGGTCGGGTCGAGTTCCATTAAGGCTACTAGCTCGCCAGCCATGCTCACACCGCGCACCAGGTTGTTAATGCCCGGTTTGACAGCCGGGTCGGCAGGGATGCGGTGACCGTGCTTGACGTTCTCTACAGTATCGGGGTCTAGCTCAATCGCAGGCCAATCTCCCAGCGCTTCAGCAGCCGGGATGAGGAACTGGTACCAGTTCCCGGCTCGGAAGGACTCTTGCAGCTTGCGCAGCGGCGTGGCATCGCGCAGGCTGAAACGTCCGCTTTTGGTGCGGCGCAGGCCCACAAGATAGCCGCCGCAGCCCAGCGCGTTGCCCATATCATTGGCCAGTGAGCGCACATAGGTGCCGGATGAGCAGTGTACATCCACCACCACTTCGGGCGGTGCCCATTCCAGCACTTCCAGGTGGTAAACGTTGATCTTGCGCGGGGCCAGCTCAACTTCTTCGCCTTTGCGAGCCATATCGTACGCGCGCCGTCCTCGCACCTTGACGGCGCTATAAGGGGGCGGGGTCTGTTCAATTTCACCCACAAAGCCCTTCAGGGTTTCTTCGAACTGGCTCTCGGTTACTGTGAACGGATCGGTCGACTGCTGGGTGAACCGGCCATCGGCATCGAAGGTGTCGGTGGATGCGCCCATGCGGATGATCGCCTGGTAGCGTTTGTCCGAAGCAGATACATATTCGCTCAATCGTACTGCCGGCCCAACCAGGATGACCAGCACACCTGAAGCGCGCGGGTCCAGGGTGCCGGTGTGCCCGGCCCGGCGGATGCCTGTTCCAAAACGGACAGCATTCACAACGTCATGCGAGGTCATACCAATCGGTTTATCGATGACGAGTACACCGGAGATTGCATTTTTTAATTCTTGATTATCCATTTTATCCTCCTGAGCCCCTACAGATTAAGCATTTCACGCGTAGTCTGCAAGACTCGCGGTTGAATTTCATCCATGCTGCCCATAATGTCGGCTCCGGCAGCGGCTTTGTGCCCGCCTCCGCCAAAATGTTTGGCGATTTGCGAAACATCCACACCATTTTGGAGCGCACGCCATGAGATTTTGACCGAGTCGCGCTGTTCTACAAAAATCATGCCTACCGTGTGATCTTCAATCGCCGAGATGACGTTGATCAAATCTGCATCGTCGTTACCACCATAACCCGCTTTTTTCCGGTCTGCCAGCCGCATGGTGGCGTAAACAATTCCATCCAGGGTTGTCAGGCTCGAGAGCCCTGCGCCCCAATAACGAGCCGCAGAGAAAGAGCGGCTAACCAGCGCGCGGTTATACAGATCTGGCATGTTGATACCAGTGTCCATCAGCAGCGCCATCTGGCGCAAAGCTGCCGGGCTGGTGTTGGAAGTGCGGAAACCCAGCGTATCGGTGACGATGCCGGTTGCCAGGTTGGCCGCCACATCCTGGGTAATCTTTAGCCCCCACAGCGGCAGGTGATCGGTGAGAACAGCCGAAGTCGCCACGGATAGCGGCTCTACCAGGTTCAGTTGTCCAAAGTTTTCATTGGTGACGTGGTGATCGATGTTGATATCGGGTTTGCGGTAATTTTCAAACTGTTTGCCTGTGCGCTTAAAGTCAGCGCAGTCCACCGTAATGAACAGATCGGGCTGGCCCTGCGGTACTTTCTTCACCTGGTTGCTGCCTGGTAAATGCCGAAACGAGGCCGGTAAGCCGTCATTCAGCACCATCTGGACAGTTTTCCCTGAATCTTGCAAGGCTAAACCGAGGCCGAGCAGCGCGCCAATGGCGTCACCATCCGGGCGGACGTGGGCTACAATCATTATGTTTTTCGCAGAGGCAATTTTGGCATTTATTTCTGCGTCTATATTGTTGTTCATGCTTGCTTTTGACTCCTGTAAGGTATCAGTGCCTGCCGTATGGCTGGCGCTGACCCGGGTTATTTCTTTTCTTCGCGTATCTGTGCCAGTAATTTCTCAATATGATCGGCATTTTCGGGGGTGGGGTCCCAGTGAAAGCGCAAACGTGGGAAAGCGCGTAAATCTACCCGCATGCTCAGGTTGCGACGCAGGTAAGCGCCAGCGCTGGTCATTCCCTGCACAACTTCGGCCGCGCGGGATTTTCCCTCAACCGCCGAGACGTAAACATCCGCATAGGCAAGCTCACGGTCCACGCGCACATCAGTCACAAAGACCTGATGCAAGCGAGGGTCGTTGATCTCTTTGATCAGCATGTCCGAGATTTCTTCGCGGATGCGGTCAGCAATTTTTTGTAAACGAACACCAGATGGCATAATTTATTTTCGATTTTTTTGAATGATTGAAGCTGTGCTGCTTAAAACAGATCAGGCGGTTTTTTCCAGATTGTAACATTCTATGATGTCGCCGACCAGCAAGTCGTTGAAATTCTTAAGGCCAATACCGCATTCAAAACCGGAACGTACTTCGCGGACATCGTCCTTTTCATGCTTAAGAGAAGCTACTTCGCCTTCAAAGACCATGTCGTTGCCGCGCGTTAACCTTATTTTACCATTGCGGCGTAATTCGCCTTCCACAACACGGCAGCCTGCGATTTTTCCAACCTTGGAGATCGGGAAGACTGCCAGAACCTGGGCCTTGCCAACATGTCTTTCGGTATATTCCGGCTTGAGCATGCCCTTAAGCGCTTTTTCAATATCTTCTGTGAGGCGGTAGATGATATCGTACAGGCGGATAGAAACTGCTTCGGTTTCAGCCAGGCGACGCGCGGTTACTTCGGCCTGTACGTTGAAGCCCAGCAGAATGGCCTTGGAGGCCGAAGCCAGCATCACATCATTTTCGCCGATATT